>MDTE01137100.1_pt1 | contig 48328 bp, 48 predicted proteins | sample 811231 | NCBI WGS metagenome assembly MDTE01 (sample SAMN05326651, study PRJNA326480) | marine metagenome | isolation source: seawater | place: Indian Ocean: Red Sea | collected 2010 | reverse complement strand
TGTCTTAAGACAAAGTACCATTGGCGCTGAAAGGCTTGACTTCCGAGTTCGGAATGGGATCGGGTATTACACTTTCGCAATAATCACCAGGCAGCTTCTTATACAATTAAATTTTTCCATATCAAGGTGTTTTTTATCTATACTTAATAAGAGTTTTTAAAGCTCTGAATGCGTCGATTAACCTAATTTTCTTTCCTTCTTCATAATTTCTTCCATTATAATTAATTGGCACCTCTATAATTTCATAACCCAGTTTAGATATTTTTGTAGTTACTTCTGGACAAAATGCAAAGTCATTTTCTTCAAGATTAATTTTATGAAAAACTTCTTTATGAAAAACTTTATAACAAGTGTGAGCATCTGTAAGTTTTTGACTATTTAAATAATTTGAAATAATCGTTAGCAAATGATTACCAAAAACTCTTAATTTTGAGGTAAAACCTGGCGCTGAATACCTGTTTTGATTTAAAACTCTGGACCCATAAACAATCTTTGATTTATTTTTTATTATTGGAGTAATAAGTTTCCCATAATCTTGTGGATCATATTCTAAGTCTGCATCTTGTATTAGGATAATATCCCCGGTTATATACTTTTTTGCAGTTTTAATAGCAGCGCCTTTTCCAGAGTTTTTTCTATGAAAAAAAATTTTAATTTTTTCATTATTAGAGAAATTGTTTAAAAGAATTTTTTCTGTTTCATCATGTGAACAATCATCAACAATTATAATTTCTTTTTCTATATCAATATTTACGCTTAAAATTTTATTTATAATCTGGTCGATTGTTTTTTCTTCATTATAACAAGGAACAATTACAGACAGTTTCATTGTTACAAATTAGATTTTAAAAAACTTTTTACAGTTAAATCTAAACCTTTTACGAAATTAATTTTTGGTCTCCATCCATACGATTTGGCAATTTTAATACTCAAGAGCTTTCTTTTAACTCCATCTGGCATTTTTCTATTTTTAGTTATTTTTAATTTCACATTAAAATAATTAATTATTTTTTTTGCATAATCCTCAATAGTTGCATCATTTCCTGATCCAATATTTATTAAAGAATGTTTTGTTTTTTTTTTCATGAAAAATAAACATGCTTCAGCAATATCATCCACAAAAATTATTTCCCTCTTAGGCTTTCCAGATCCCCACATTTCAATAGTCTTGCTATTATTTTTTTTTGCTAAATAAATTTTTTTTATCAATGCAGCAATAAAATGAGAATTTTTTAAATCATAATTATCATTAGGACCATATGAGTTACATGGCATCAAGCATTTGTAATTAGTTTTAAATTGCTTATTATAATTTTCACACATTTTAATTCCTGCAATTTTAGCAATAGCATATGGTTCATTCGTATATTCTAATTTACCTGTTAAAAGCATATCTTCCTTAATGGGTTTGTTTATACCTTTAGGATATATGCAGCTGGATCCAAAAAAAATTAAATTTTTCACACCTGCCATTAATGATCCGTGAATCAAATTATTTTGAATTTCTAAATTTTCATAAATAAAATTTGCTCTATATTTATTGTTGGCATATATACCACCTACTTTTGCCGCAGCGATTATAACCACATCAGGTTTGTTTTTTTTTAAAAATTTAAAAACCTTTGATTGATTTAATAAGTTTAAATCTTTTTTTTTTCGAAATAAAATTTTTTTAAATTTTTTTTCTTTTAATTTTCTTAAAATAGCAGATCCAAGATGACCTTTGTGTCCAGCAATAAATATTTTTGAATATTTGTTAATCATTATTTTTTAACTCAAATTTAATCATATCATCTATCAATTGAGTTAAATTTATTTTAGGTTTCCAATTTAAAATTTTTTTTGCCTTATTGAAATTACCCTTTAGATTTTCAACCTCTAATGGTCTAAAATATCTCTTATTTATTTTAATTATAGCTTTATTGGAATTTGAAAAACCAATCTCCTTTAATCCTTTACCTTTCCATTTAATATTAATATTTAGCTTTTTACAAACGAGATTAATAAATTGTTTAATTGTCAATTGATTGCCAGTTGCAATTACAAAATCATCTGGTTTTTTATAGTTAATAATTTTCCACATTGCTTCAACATAATCTTTTGCATGTCCCCAGTCTCTTTTTGAATACAAATTACCTAAATAAAGAGTTTTTAATTTTTTTTGTTTAATCTGAACCAATCCCTTTACTATTTTCTTGGTAACAAATGTTTCTCCTCTAAACGGGCTTTCATGATTAAATAATATACCATTGCATGCAAAAACACCGTAAGCATCTCTATATATTTTTGTTAAATTATGCGCAAAAACTTTACTAGCAGCGTATGGACTTTGAGGGTCAAAACTAGTTTGTTCGCTTTGAGATTTTTTTTGTGTTCCACCATACATTTCAGAGGATCCAGCTTGGTAATATTTTATTTTTTTTATTTTACTAAAGTCTTTTATGCAGTTTAAAATTCTTAAAGCACCTAAAGCATCAACGTCTGCTGTGTACTCAGGTAATTGAAATGATACAGCAACATGAGATTGTGCTGCTAGATTGTAAATCTCGTCAGGAAGCACACTAGAAATAATTGAGTTTACTGATGAACTATCTATTATGTCTCCATAGTGTAACTTAAAAGTTCTATTTTTAATATAAGGTGGTTGATATATTTTATCTAGTCTTCGAGTATTAAATGATGATGATCTTCTGATAACCCCATGAACTATATAATTTTTTTTTAGTAAAAGTCTGGATAAATATGATCCATCTTGACCGGTGACACCAAATATTAATGCAACTTTTTTTTTCATACTAGTAAGCTAAATCTATTTTTAATAAAATTTTAGGGTTTAAAATTAACAATTTTCTCCGGTTTTTCTAAATGCCTTTTTTTTTCAAATTCATTAATTGACCTAACAGTCTTGATAGAAGTAATTTTATACCAAATATCCCAGATAATTATATCTGTATTTAAAAGTTCATTAAAAATATTATCTACATAGGGTAAAAAAACTATATTAGATTTGGCAGATAAATTTTTTAAAACACTTACTCTATTTGCAAAATCTAAATTTACTTCATCTTCAGTTACGTATTTATCAAAATAATAGACATCTAGACCTATTAAATGTGAATATTCCATTAAAGGGATTATAAAACTTTCTTCCATCGAGTGGGTATTTGATTTATAGCCAATGCCTGCAAATGAAATTGATTTTTCACCCAATTCTTTTAGTTTTAATATTTGGTTTTTTAATTGTTCAATTGTAAAATTATTTGTTTCAAGAGCTCCTACGCTCAAATAATTAGGTGTTGAATTATCTTTACAATATTTTACTAATGCCTGATTATCTCTTGGAAGGCAAGGGCCCGAAAAAGGTCCACCTGGTTTCATATATTTTTGACCAATTCTACTATCAGTTCCAATTGCATCTAAAATAACTTTTGAAGATATTTGATCATCAAGACTAATATTTCTTACTAAATTAGAAAATGAAATTTTAAGTGTTAGATAAGAATTAACTAATAACTTCGTAAGTTCTGCCTCTTTAAAGTTCATAATTCTAAAATTTACATCCATTTGATAAATTTTTTTATAGAGTTTTAAAATTTTCTTTTTTGCATATTCATTTTGACAACCAATTAAAACCATGTCTGGATGTTTTAATCCATTAAGTACATCCCCTAAAGCTACAAAATATGGATTATAAATTATGCAAAAATCATTGTTATTCACAAATCCTTTTTTCTCTAGGTGGGGAATTAATTTTTTATCGATAGATCCTGGTGAAATAGTTGAGTTAATTACTATGATGTATGGATTTTTTGAATACTTTTTAAATGATTCTAAATAATTACTTAAATCATCAAATACTTTAATCAAGAACGAGTTTGAAAAACTACCATCATCTTTACTTGGAGTTGGAACAGTTACAAAACACAACTCAGAATTTTTTAAAGCCTCATCTACATTAAAAAAATATTTTAATGGATTTGAGTTGCTAATAAATTCAGAAATATATTTTTCAAATTTAAGGGGATTGTTTCCATTGCTTAACTCAACAAGTAATTCTTGATTTTTATCATAACAGGATATACTTTCCCCTGATGTTGAGAGAAACTCAGCCATCGGGTAACCTAGTTTACCAAGACCAATTACACATACAGACATTTTATGGATAACTATTATATTTCCTTTGTTGTAGCAACAAGAAATGATGATCATGGTGGAAACATGAATAAGAAAAATCAATTTTTTATTGATAAGTGGGCTTATGTTACATCTAAGTTCAATCTACCTTGTGAGTTAATAATTATTGACTGGAATCCACCTCATGAAAAAGAGGATTTAAAAAATATAATAAAATATCCTAAAGTAAATTCTAATCAAAGTATTAGGGTTATTAAAGTTCCAGAAAAATTTCATGAAGAATATAAAACATCAAAACAATTAAATTTTTATCAAATGCAAGCTAAAAATGTTGGAATCAGAAGAGCCAGAGGACAATTTATTCTTTGTACGAATATAGATATAGTTTTTTCAGAGGAAATGATCAAATATTTATCTAAAAAAAGTTTAGATGAAAAGAAAATATACAGGACAGATAGATATGATATAGATTTTGATTTATTTGATAATTCAAATAACGATACTAATTTTTTTATGAATTATTGTACTGGGATTCATAAAAAAAATTATTCTATTAATTTGAAAACTAATGAAAAATATTACATTTATAGATCAATTGGAAAAACTATTTATGAAGAAATATTTTTAAATATTTACAATTCTTTAATAAATATAAAAAAAAAAGATAGAAGTCGTTTAATATACAGACCCTTCTTATTTATAATAAAACTCTTTACAAAATTTCCAAGATTACTAATTGATTTATATTCACAAATAAGTAACTTGATTAAAGTTAAATCAATTCCAGAGCTTCATACTAATGGATGTGGAGATTTTACCTTAGCTTCAAAAAAAATTTGGGAAGATTGTGAGGGATATTACGAATTTGATGGGTATTCTTTTTTTATAGACTCTCTATTTTTGTATTATGCTTATTATAAAGGTTATATTACGACTGAAATAAATAATAAAATATTTCATATTAATCATTCACAGGGTTTTATAGCTGGATCTGATGATTTGTTCAAATCTCTAAGAGAGAGAAATATTCCTTATATTAATTTTAATTTATTTTTAAAATACATAGATTTGTATAAAAAAAATAAAAATTATCTTTCTCAAAAAAAGGAATGGGGATTAAAAGATAAAATATTAGATGAATTTAAAATTTAATCACAAAAATTATATATTATGAAATTATTAAAAGATATTTTCAAAAGTTTTAAACTTTACAAAGATTATATTTTTTGTCTTATGAAAGTTGAATTAAACATGAGAAAAAGAGAAACTTTCTTAGGTATATTCTGGAAAATTATTCTTTCTCTAATTGTAATAATATTTATGAGTATGATTTTTGATAAAGGTTTTTTTAAAGGATCAAATTATATTTTATATTTATTTGCAAATTATTTTTTATGGGTTTTTATAAATGATACTTTAGGAGATAGTCCAAAATTATTTGAATCTTATAAAAATATACTTCAAAATAATAATATTATGCCTTTAGTTTATATATACAAAAACATATTAATGAATTTTTATATATATTCCTACTCGTTTATAATTCTTGTTTGCTTAATAATTTATAAATCTTTGATCAATATAAATTTAATTTATAGTTTTTTGTCAATAATTATAATTTTTACGAACATATATTTAATTTCTATTATTACTTCTCATTTGCAAGGTAAATTTTCTGATATTGACTCTATCAATAGACTAGTATTGTTAATTACTTTTTTTTTCACACCAATAATCTATTCTGAAGATATTCTACCTGATAAATCACAATTTATTTTACAATTAAATCCTTTTTATCATTTTTTTAAAATTTACAACACTCCAATACTTAACCTGGAAATCACAAATCAATATTTCATATCATGGATCGTTTCTTTAAGTTTTACAGCAGTTATGTTCGTAGTTGCTAATGTGATCTATAAAAAATTCAACAATCAAATAACTAATTTGTTTTAATGAGAGAAATAGTAATTGAAAATTTATCACTACGTTATGATGTTAAAGAGGTTAAAAGTACCTCAATTAAAAAATATATGTTTGAAAGTTTTTTAGATAAAAATTTTTCTGAAAATTATATTTATGCGCTTGAGAAAATTAATTTAAAAATTAAAGAAAATACAATTTTAGGACTTTATGGTCCTAATGGCTCAGGTAAGTCTTCTTTATTGAAAATTATTGCTCAAATAAACAAACCAACTTCTGGGAAAATCCAGGTCCCTTTTTCATCTAGTTTTCTTGGATCAAGTAATTTTAGTTTTATCGAGTCAGCTACTGGAGAAGAAAATGCATTATTATACTTAAACCTTAAGGGGATAAAAAAACCTTTACAATTGAATTTAATTAAAAAAATTTTTTCTATTAGTAAGTTAGGTAAATTTTTTCATCAACCTGTTAAAATTTATTCATCAGGTATGATGTTAAGACTAGCATTTGCCTGTACAGAAGTAATTTCAAGTGAAGTATTAATATTGGATGAATGGATATCTACAGCTGATGAAGAAATGCGTGAATATATTTCAAATACAATTAAAAATAAAATTAAAAAATCTTTAATTACTATCATAGCTAGTCATGATTATTCACTTTTGGAAAGAAATTGTGATAGAATTATTTTATTAAAAAATGGCAAGATTGATAATGAAACCTAATAATTTATTAATAATACTAATTCAGATTTTTAATATAATTATCCATTGGTTTAATAAATTATATTTAAAATTTATTAGAATTGTTATTTATAAAACCAATTATTCAAACTTAAAACCTATATTTACGAACGTATTAAATAATTATATTGCTTTTGAAAATTTAAGACAAGACCGTCTAAATACAGAATTTCATAAACACAATTTGTGGAAAATGTTGTCCAATAGTAAGGATAAATTTATTTTTTTAGATTTAGGTTTTATGCCTGAATTTGAGTATAGAATAGAACAATATTTCTCGATTAATTCAAATTTTTATGGAGTAGACGCAGATCCAGAAACTATAAATTATAAAAAAAAAGAAAATCAAATTATTATAAATAAATTAGTTGCTACTGATAATTTCTCAAGTCCTCCTGGAAATTATCTATACAGTGCTATTCACAATTGTAATATTCAAGGAGATTCATTGGATCCTTCTAAAGAAATATTTTTAAAAATTCAGGATAATGAAAAGATAAAAAAAGACAAAAATGATGTAATCAGATTGAAAAGTTATTTTAAAAATATAAATCTAGATTTTGTGAAAACTGATCTTGATAGTATGGACATGGCTGCATTATATGATTTGGAGGATAAGCTAAAATCTAAAGAAATTTTAGGTTTATCTGTTGAAGTACAGAATTGTTATGAAGACATAAAAAATGATAATCTACAAAAAATAAATACATTCGCAAAAGTTTTTAATTATTTAAATTATTTTGGTTATAGATTATTTGACCACTCAAATATAAAAATGTTAAGAAAATCTGCGCGAAATTATAAATTTAAAAAAATTTACAATAGTTCTGATTGGGTAAACTCTGAAAAAGGACAGCTAGCTTTTGGGGATTATCTGTTTTTTTTAGACCCATTGGAGGTAAAAAATAAATTAACTATTGAAAAAAAAATTAAACTAATTTCTTTACTCGACTGTTACGATTTTCCAGATGTTGTTTTAGAACTGATAAATTCAGAACAAAATTTAATAAATGAAAATAATTTAAAAGAAGATATCAAAAAAATCCTTATAGAAAGAATAGAAAGCGATTATAGAAATTTCAATCCTTTAAATCTAAGGGAAATTTATTTAAAAGGGTCGACAAATAAAACTCAGTAAAACTTCAAAGATTATTTTTCAACAATAAAACCAGAAAAATTTAAATATTTGAAAAATAAATCTATTTTTTTAAAGCCAACTTTTTTAAACATAGAAAAATCATCTTCAATTGTATTTAGTGTATGAACAGACCTTAAACTTCTTGTTTTTTTTAAAATATCCTCAGGTGATATATTTTGCTTTAATTTAAAGTCTGAATAAAGTTGATTAAAAATATTTTCAAAGTGTGAAAATTTACTAATTGATTTATTTAAAAAAATAGCAGCCCCACCTTTGTTCAAACTTTTATATATTTTTTTTATAAGTATTTCTTGTTTTTTTCTAACAAAAAAAGGAAGCATTAAACTACAAACAATTAAATCTGATTTTTTGAATTTTAAATCAAATATATCCGTACAAATAAATACAACTTTTTTTTTATTTTCTTTTTTTAATTTAATTTTTGCTAATTCAATCATTTTTTGACTTTCATCAACAGCAAATAAATTTAAGTTAATTTTATTTATTTTGCATAATTCTTTAATAAAATTACCAGTTGAACAACCGAGGTCATAAATAACTGACTGATCTTTGCAATAAAATTCTGATATTTTAGCAACCTGTTTATGGAAATGATCATACAAAGGTATTGATTGTCTAACATGTTTATCGAATATTTTGGATACGTTATTATTAAAAGACCATGTTCTGCTTATCTTTAAATTTCTTTTATTATTCATATATTTTTTAAAAATTTTTTTATTTATCTTTATTATTTTATTATTTTATTATTTTATTTTTGAATATAAAATTATAAATAATAAAAATTAAAATTGATACGACAAAAATATAAATTATTTGAGAATAATAAATGTTGTAGGTTGTGTTTGATTTTATTAAATCTAAAAAAACATAATTTATAAAAAATAAACCAAAGTAAGATAAAATAAATTTTCTCTCCTGATTTTTAATATTGTCAAATAGATATTTTCTATAATAATATCTTTTAAAAAAATAGGACTGAGTTATTGATAAAATTAATGCAATAAAATGGCTATTTGATAAGTAATAAGCAGCGCTAAATGTGGCTATATTTAAAATAAAATTTATTGCTCCAATTAAATAATATTTTGTAAAAGTTTTAAAAAATTTCTTTATCACAAAATTTAAATTATTTGCATACTAATACAAAAAATTCTTCTCTAATATTATTTAAAACTAGGAGAGATTTTGATACTTTAACCTCTGAAAAAAATTTCTGGTAAAATTTTTTTGCTTCACCAGAAGACCCAAAAAAAACCATTTTTTGAGTATTGTCTCTCACTTTTAATGGGTCTTTTTTAATCAGTACTGTGTTTTTAGACTTTACTAATCCACTTTTAATTAGGTAATGATTTTTTGTTGGTATATTAAAAATCATAATCCCATCTTTATTTAAATTTTTTTTAAAAGATATTAATGAATTACTATGATTTTTTAATGAACTTGAGTAATAAATTGAATTACAACAAACAATACAGTCAAATTTTTTTATAAATTTTTTAATACCATCATATGTAACAAAAAGTTTTATTTTAAGTTTTTTTACATGCTTTAATTTATATAAATTTCTAACTATACTTTTAGAAATTTCTGATCCATAAACAATTTTAAAATTTTGTTTCAACAATTGAAAATTTCTTCCATAACCACAGCTATAATCTAAAACTGATCCTCTGTTTTTAATATTTACTCCAGTATATTTTCCTAATATTATTCTTCCTAACCACTCAGCAGGAAATAAATATTTTCCATCAATAAGTTTAAATTTTTTTTCCCAAAAATGATGGTATCTTTTAGAAATATTTGTCATTTTTTATTTTTTAGTTGTGTCAGAAAAATTAATTTTTTCATAAATATAGTCTGTTTTTTGTAATCTAACTTCACTTAATATCAATTTCATAAATAATATCACAACACCAGAAATAAAAACAAATAAGCACATAAATAATAATAAAATTAAACTTGTGAAGAACCATCCAGAATTTAAAATTGAATATATTAATCCAGATCTTATTATAAAAATAATTAATGAAATAATAATGACAAATACCAAAATCAATAAATAAATTAAAAACTTAAATAAAAAATCAGTATCAAGAATAATACCGTTAATAAAATTTCTAATTCTTTTTAAGACTGTATAATTTGTTTTATTAGATTTTATTTTTTCCACATTAATTTTTTTTTTAGGAAAATTTAATTCATGAAAATATTTGCTATTTTGTTTACCTTCTTCAAAATTTTTAATTATAGTATCTTTAATAGTGCTACAATAAATTCTAATCTGTAATTGGTTTATAGGTATTTTAATATCTGAAAAAAAATTTATAAAGTAATAATAAAAGGTAGATAAAAAATTGATCAATGATTTTTTATTTCTATTTTGTTGTATTCCAAAAACTAAAAAAGGCTTTTTTTCATTTTTATAACTTTCCCAAAAAATTTCTAGATAAGAAGTAGAAATTTCCAGATCACTGTCAATTTCAAAAATATTTTTACCAGAAGAATTTTTAATTGATTGTTTCATTGCATAATGGTTTCCACAATTTTTACTTAAAGTAATTAATTTTATAGGATAATTGTTTGTGATGAGTTTTTTCAAAATATTTACAGTATTATCTTTTGAAAAATCGTCAGTTACAATTATTTCAAAATTTTGGATTTTTAAAATATTTTTACAGATATGATCAATTTGTTTAATAAAGTTTTCAATAGTGTTTTCAGCGTTATATGAACATGTTACTATTGAAAGATCGTATAATTTATTTTGCATTAACTATTTCATATATTAAATATGAATTAAATCAAAATCAAAATTCCTTAAGTATTCTTTAATTTTATATAAAAATTTTAATAATTTTTTAAATTTTTAATTATAATAACTGTATAACTATTCTAGAAAATATTTTTTGTTTTAAAAATTAATTATATATATTAGTTTAATTTATTATGCATAATTGGATTGATTTAGGTAGAATACTAAAACCAAACAAAAATAAAAAATGGTATAAAACTCACACAGGACCAAGTTTTATTGATCAAAAAAATAGTAATGAAAAAAAATTAATTATTTATTTTTCTGGTCGAGATAAAAATAATATTTCACATATTGGTAAATTTATATACTCCTTAAAAAATCAGAAAATTATTTCTCAACCAAAAAAAATTTTAAGTCCAGGAAAATATGGTTTTTTTGACCAATATGGTGTCTCATATCCATGCATAATTGAAAATTTTATGTTTTATGTTGGATGGATAGCTGACAAAAAAATTCCTTTCCAGAATAGACTGGGTTTAGCTCAAAAGAACGGAAAAAAATTAAGAAAAACTCCTATACTTAATATCGATGAGGAAGATCCATTAAATATAGGATCCTGTTTTATTTTAAAAAAAAACAAATATATGATGTGGTACACAAGTTTTTTAAAATATAAAAAAATTAAAAATAAGAATATTCATTTTTACACTATAAAATATGCCGAGAGTAATAATTTATTTAAATGGAAAAAAAAGGGGATAGTAATAAAACTAAAAAAGAATGAAATAATCTGTTGTAAACCTTCTGTAATTTACTTTAAAAAAAAATACCACATGTGGTTTTGTTCTAGAGGAAAAAATTATAATATTCAATATGCCCAATCATCAAATGGAATTGATTGGAAACGTAATAATTTATTAAGTAAATTTAATTTAATCAAAAAAAAATGGAATTCAAATGCAATGTCTTATCCATCTGTTTTTAAAATAAATAATAATATTTATATGACTTATAATGGAAACAATTATGGGAAAAACGGAATAGGTTTATTAAAACTTGAATTATGATATTTGATACAAACGTACATTTAACACTAAACGACGAATATGCTACAAAAACGAAATTATATAAAAATTTAAACAAAAATTTTATTAAAATATATAAAAAATATCGATTGAAAGGCTTTGCTTGTGTCGGACTTCCGAATAAATCTTCGTATGATCATTTAAATTTTTATAGAAAATTTAATAAGGAAAATATTTTTCCAGTCGCAGCACTTAATAGTAAATTTAATATTAATCAAGAATTAAAAAAAATTTCTTCTATCGGGTTTAAAGCAATCAAAATACATCCAAGAAACCTGAAATGTACTTTTGATGAGTTGGACTTAGAAAAAGTGATGTTTTATAATAGAAAATATAATCTTAAAATTTTATTATGCACATATTTTAATGATGTTCCAAATAATTTGTATGATACAGATCCAAAATATTATATTTCCAAAGCAATAAAAAAAAACCATAATCAAAAAATAATATTTATGCATGGAGGTTGTGAAAGAATATTAGAGTTTGCTGAAATTGCTCGATTTTCAAATAATATTCTTCTAGACTTATCATTAACTATTATGAAATATGAAAAAAGTTCTGTAGATAATGATATAAGATACCTGTTTAATTATTTTGATCAAAAAATAACACTAGGGTCAGATTTTCCAGAATGGAATTATGATAAATTTATAAAAAGAATTAAATTCTTCTCTAAGAATTTAAGTTTAAAAAAAAAACAAAATATTTATTATAAAAATATAATAAAATTTTTATCTGATTAATATAAACCTTTTTTTTGTTTTGAATTTTTAATAATCTTATTATTTAATAATTTATTAGTTGAAAATATTACCATCCACCTACCTTTAAAATTTAGAGGTTTGTATTTAACTTTTGGATCAATAGTTTCAACTCCATGAGTAATATCAGCATTAAATAAAATAAGATCACCTGTTGATGTATATTTGTCTAAATAAATTTTTTTTTTTTTAAAATTACATATAACCCACCCTTCCTGAAATCTTTATTTAAATTTGTTAAACACAATTGAACTAAATGTTTCTGATGGTAAGAAACAGGATCAGAATGAGGATTAAGATACCCTTTTGATTTTGGATAAAATTGAAAAGATAATCTTATTGTACAATCATTATTATTTTTAGGATTAAAAAATTTTTTACTTGGTAATTCAGTTAATAAATTTTTTAACTCAAATACTTCTCCAAAATCTTTAAAAAAATCTAATTGATCATTATTCCACGGAAAAAAACTAAATTGATGAAAAAAACCTTTAACTATAGACCTTTTATCTTCAAAATTAATTCTATAAAAATTTGGACAATTTAAAGATATATTTTGATAATTAGGAATTGTATTTTTACCAATTATAGAAAGGTACTTTTTAATTTTGTCACAAAAATTAGTATTATAATAATTTTTTATAATGACTATTTTATTTTTTTTTAAATCTTTTTTGATTTCTTTTAAATTATTAAAAATATTTTTTTTTGGAAATTTTTCTATATAAAAATTTTTAATCATATTTCTAATATATATTTTATATATTATTTTTTTTAAAGAAATCTAAAATATACTTTTTTTCTCCTAAAATAGAAAAACTATTTGGTCTTTCCCTTGAATTTTTTGGATTTAATGAGTGAGAATTTTTTATATATCTTTTTAAAATTATTTTTTTTGTAATTTTATATTTTTTCTTAATAGACCAAAATATAGCTCCTTTTATATTATTTTTCTTTACTTTATAGTTTTTCTTCAAAGAGTTCATAGATAGATCAATTAAAAATTTAGAAGGATTAAAACTAGTCAAAAATGGAATAATATCACTAGTAATTCCACTTCCACCTCCTCTACAAGCAATTTCAATTAGAAACACTTTTCCTTTAGAATTTATTTTGAATTCTGCATGCACTAAACCATTTTTTAATTTAAGAACTTCAATAATTTTTTTATTTGCATTAATAATATTTTGTAATTTTATTTTCTGAATATCTGATAAATAAAGTATTTTTTTATCAATAAAGGAATTTTTAAATTTAACTTTCCTAGAGATCGTTAGGTTAAAAACTTTATAATTTAGGACATAACTTTCAATTGCATAATTTTGACCAGTAATATAATTTTCAACTAGTAAATTTTTTATATTTTTTAATTTATAAAAACTTTTAACAAAGTTGAAATTTTCTTTTTTTAACCTAAATACACCAATACTTCCCTGCATATTAGTTGGCTTTATAATTTTATTTTTAAAAGATTGATAATTCAATTGTTTAAGATTTATTAATTTAAAATCACATATAAATTTTGTTGTAAATTTATTTCTTGAAAGTTTTTTTTTACACAAGTATTTGTTAGTAAATACTTTGACAGTTGATATTGGTATACCTGGTCTATTTAATTTTAAACATAAATGACTATAAGTTTCCATAGCATTGTCATTTTGATCAGTTATTATAAAGTTTGGCTTTATTTTTTTTTGCAATTTTAAGACAAGCATTTTTATTTCTCAAATTTTCATAAAAAAAATCATATGAATATTTTTTGAGAAATGGCTCTTTTACAAAATCTATTAGATAAATTTGTAAATTTCTTTTTTTAGCTTCTTTAGCTAACGATTCTAGATGAATACCGCCACCTAGGAATAAGATTTTTTTCATAAATATCTATTTGTAATACTTTTCTAAGCAGAATTTAATTTTTTCAAAATATTCTTTACTTAAAATCTTTTTATTTGAAAAAATAGGAAACCTTACAATCAAATTAGATATATCTTGTGTATTTTTTATTTTTTTTGAAATACCATATTTTCTACCAGCTTTACTATTGTGAAGTGGTGTGTAATGAAATAAACATTTTATTCCTTTTTTTTTAAAAAAATTAATAAAATTTTTTCTTTTTTTTTTTAAAATTATAAAAAATATATGCCCATTGTGTTTAGAGTAAGTATTGTAAAAAGGTAAGTCGAAAAAACCTTTTTGCATATATTTTTTAAATATTTTGTAATATGAATTCCATATTGATATTCGTATTTTTGTATTTTTTTTTGCTCTTTGTAGTTGAGTATATAAAAAAGATGCTAAAATTTCATTTAAAGCGAAGGACGATCCAACGTCAACCCAAGTGTACTTTTTAACCAAATTTTGTGAAAATAGATCCCTGTTGGTTCCTTTATCTCTAATAATTTTTGCTCTTTTTATAAATTTTTTATTATTAATTAAAAGTGCACCTCCCTGACCGCAATGCACGTTTTTACTTTCATGAAAAGATAGTGTCGCTAAATCGCCAAAAGATCCTAGTGGTTTATTTTTATAATAGGCCAAAATTGAATGTGCCGCATCTTCAATTAAATAAAGATTTTTTTTCTTAGCAATTTTCTTCACTTTATCTATTTCACAAGAAATTCCTCCATAATGAACTATTACAATTGCTTTGGTTTTTTTTGTTATAGCTTTTTCGATTTCGTTTATTTCTATATTTAAATTTTCTACATCTATGTCGACAAAAACTGGCTTAACACCTCTCAAAACAAATGCATTTGCTGTTGATACAAAAGTATAAGAAGGCATAATCACCTCATCATTTTTTTTTAAATCTAGAAGAATAGCGCACATCTCTAAAGCTGCTGTACAAGAATGAGTTAAGATGCTAAATTTTGAATTTAAATTCTTATTAATCCATTTCTCACATTTCTTTGTAAAATATCCACATGAAGAATAAACAGATTTTTTTTTTAAAATATTAAAATTTTTGTAAAATTCTCTATCGTAAGTTTTTACTTTATTAAATGGTATTATTTTTTTCATTTTTTAATCTCAATAATTAAGTAAGGATAAAAAATTTTAGGACAGAGTAATGAAATTATTTTTTTTAATTTTAAAAAATTAATCAAATTATAAATAACTTTAATAATTTTATTACTCATGATTCTATTTTCAAAAACTTTATCATTTTCTACTCTATCCATTAAATCTATAATTGGATTTAAAAAAACTATGTTTAACTTTAATTTTTTTATTTTATTATAACTACATTCAAAATTAATAGAATTAATTCTATTTAAATACTTTTCAAAAGAAAGTTTTTTAATCATTTTTTTTCTTAAAATTTTTTCAAATGTAAATAATGGAAAAAAAGGTATAAATATTGAACGGAAATGTGACTCATATGGAAAATTATAATTTGGACACCTAATTAGGATTTTGCTATCATTATTTTTTAAACATTTAACAGATATCTTCAAATGTTTTTCAATATCTTTAACATGTTCGAGAACATTAATTGAATATATAAAATTGAATTTTTCATGATTTTTTTTTTCAAATTCCTCTAGATATTCATCAAATATTTTCAAATCAATTTTGACTTTTTTTGAATTAATTCTCATTTGATCAATATAATTTTGAAAATTTCCTGGTTCTAAAGAAAAAATTGAAAATCCTAAGTAATGTAAATAAAAACTTAAAAAGTGCAAACCACCGCCAACTTCTAAAATTTGAAAATTTTTATTTAAATATTTTTTTATAGAGTTATATCCGAAAATAGCATCACTTTTTGAATTATAATAATATTTAATTGCATCTTCTTTTTTATCATTCGGTATATTTTCAATCATTAGATCTAAAGGAAATTGTGTTTCAATAAAATTTGAAATATTCACTATATTAATTTTGAAATTTGAATACCTTTTCTATTTTCTTGTAATCTCACAAATTCAGAACATTCATATAAATTAGAAAATGTTCCTAAATCAAACCATGAAGTACCAAAACCCAGATTAATATAATCTAAGGAATTTTTTTTAATTAAAGCATTATTAAATGACGTAATTTCTAATTCTCCTCTTTTTGATCTTTTTAAAGAGCTTAATTCTGATATTGAACTACTATTATATACATATATCCCTGTAACTGCCAAATTAGTTATATATGAAATAGGTTTCTCTATAATTTTAATTAATTTATTTTTCTTATTAAATTTTGCGATACCAAAGTTTTTTGGATTGTTTACTGTACTTAAAAATACAAAAGATTTTTTTTTATTTATTGCTTTCAATAAGATTTTTGTGAAATCTCTACCAAAAAAGAAATTATCTCCCAACACCAACACAAATCTCTTGCATGTTTTGATAAATTTTGATCCAATTTTAAGACATTCTGCAATACCACCTGTTGGATTACTTTGGATTTCAAATAAAAACTTAATTTTATATCTTTTAGAAATTGGAATTAAAATTTTTTTATAAGTTTTCAAATCTTCTTGGTTACAAATAATTAAGATTTCTTTTATTTTTGCATATATGAGTGTTGATAATGAGTAATACAACATGGGTTTATTATAAACTGGAAGTAAATGCTTAGAAATATAGTTGGTAAAAGGCTTAAGTCTTTTTCCCTTACCTCCCAATAAAATAATTCCTTTTACGTTCATCCTATCCTTCTTGTGATATCATTTTTTTTAAAATTCTTAAAGAAATTTTGATTTTTAGAATACCAATCTAAAGTTTTTACTAAACCATGGATTAAATTGGTTTTACTTTTCCATTTAATTTTTGTTTTCATCTTTGAACTATTCAGTGAATAACGAAAATCATGTCCAGCTCTATCTTTTACGTGTATTATTTTAATATTCTTTTTTAAAAAATTTTTTTTTTTTGAAAGACTAATTATTTTTTTACTAAGATTTAAATTTGATACTAAATTTCCAGATCCAATATTGTAGATTTCTCCATTTCTTCCTTTTTTAAAAACCTCTAATAATGCTAGACAATGATCTTTAACATATATCCATTCCCTTATATTATTTCCAGATCCATAAATTGGAAGATTTTTGCCATTTAATATATTATAAATTAACTTTGGAATTAATTTTTCAGGATGTTGTCTAGGTCCATAATTATTTGAAGCATTTGTAACAACAGCATTTAATTTAAATGTCTTCACATATGATGTAACAAGATGATTTGAAGAAGCTTTTGAAGCTGCATAAGGAGAACTTGGATTGATATGACTTATTTCCCTTGCTTTCCCTATTTTTAAATCTCCATAAATCTCATCTGTAGATACATGTATCAGTTTATATTTTTTATTCTTTTTTGCATACTCTCTTATTGCCTCAAGAAGATTATAAGTGGCAATAATATTATTATTAATAAAATCTTTTGGATTTTCAATTGACCTATCCACATGTGTGGCTGCTGCTAAATGGAATATACCTTTTGGTTTATAAGTCTTGAGTATATTTAAAATTCTATATTTATTTTTTAAATCAACTTTTACAAATTTATAATTTTTTATTTTGCTATATTGATTAAAGTTATAAAAACTAGCAGCATAACTACAATTATCTAAATTAATTACATAAAAATTTTTTTTTAAAAGTAATTCAATTAAATTACTACCGATAAATCCAAGACCACCTGTAACAATTATTTTATTCATAGATTTAATTTTTTATAACAAAAATTTTAGTATTTTTATCAATTTCTTCTTTAAATTCAAACGAGCCATTAAATTTACAATTACTCGTTAATTTAATAATTAAATCTATTGAGTCTTGAATATTTTTTTCTGAATATAATATTATCAATGGTTTATAACTGAGCTGCCAATCAACTAAATTACAAGACTCAAATTTGGGAGGGTATCCAACTGCTAAAGCTGAATACATACCATATAATTGAGATATGTTGGTGCTCCATCCTTGATGCGGCCTATCATCTATAATTGTTAATCTTCTATCCAATTTTAATGCCAAATCAGTGATTTTTGTGTTTTCATTATTAGTTTTATAAATTCTTTCTTTTGCTTTGTTAAAGTCCATAGTCATTGCACTAGCTAAAAAGTTATTACCGACTTTATGATTTGCAAATATAATAAATAAAACAATAAATAAATTTGATATAAATTTTAATAAAAAAAAGAACGAATTTTGATTATTTTTTTTATCCAATTTATTTTGTAATTCAATAAATAATAAAATAAAAAAAATAAATGATAAAGTTGCGCTAAAAAGAAGATGTAACCATTTCGCCTGAACATAAATAGAAAAACCTAATTTATGGAATGGTTCTAAAAGATTCATAAAGCTAAAAAAAATATAAAATATACAAATTTTTTTATATAAAATACTTTTAATTAATTTAAAGTTTGCAATTATAAGTATTGATAATAAAGCTCCTGTTATGTATGTTTGTTTATACAATCTGCCAAACAAATCTTGATAGAAAGTATCATAGCCAGTAATAAAAGGTCCCCTTACATTTAGTTCGGTTCTATAGGTATAAATAAAAAAATTTCTCAAATCAATTGAGAGAATAAACTGAATAATTTCATCTATTAAAGTAATAAACACAATTGTTAAAATCGTTAATTTTATCAACTTTTTAAAAACAAACTTATTAAAAACAAATTTTAAGTTTTCATCAAAAAAAAATAAAATTAATGTAGGAATTATAAATTTTATATTGCCTTGATAAGTAATTAAAATTAAAGAAATTAATAATGCTATTAAAGTGACATCTTTGGATTGATTCTCATGAACTATTAAAAGATAAATGTAAATTAGAACTAACAAAAATGATAATGATTGAACATATGAAGTCCCAACTGTTATTATCAATTGCTTGTGAAATAAAAATGCAGAAAATATTGAAATAAACGTAATTAAAAATGATTTATTTGAAATTTTATAAATTATTTTTTGGAAAAAAAATAAACCAAAAAAAAAGATTAAACTTTTTAATACAAACATTCCATAGAAAGGGCCAAAAATTGATGAAAATAAAAGATTTCCTAAAGTTACGGTCCATCTTCTAAAATAATAAGTGTCGTATAAATGTTTTTTTATATAATCAAAATACTCACCAGTTGCATAATATAACCATGGATCAACTGAACCAAAATCATCTATAAACCAGACTGGCCATTTAAAATTAATTGAAATTAAAATTACAGCAGAAAGAAGTAATAAAACAAAATTCTCATTATCATTATTAAGTATTTTTTTTATCATTAATTAATAAATAATGTTATTATAAAAAAATTATTATAGATATGATTAAAAAATATAATAAAATTAGTCAATTTAGTTTAGCAAAAAGAAGTAGAATAAATAAATACTTAATACAAGTTGATAATAATAGATATTACTCTAATTTTGGACCTCTTTATTTTAAACTCAGAAAAAAGATTGAAAAACACTTAAACTATAAAAACAATGGAGTGATACTTACATCTAGTGGCCACTCATCACTATTAGCAGTTACAAAATATTTAAGAACAAAATTAAATAAAAAATATGTCTTATGTCCCTCATTTAGCTTTTATTCCAACCCGCTTTCAATAATTGACTCAGGTTTTAAACCTTATTTTGTTGATATTAAAAAAAATGATCTGATTATTGATTTTGATTTGGTAAAAAAAACTTTATCTAAAAAGAACAATATAGCTTTTTTAATGGTAACTTCTCCATTAGGGTATCCAGTAGATATTGAATATTTAAATAAATTACAAAAAACAATAAAAATTCCAATAGTGTATGATGCAGCAGACGCATATCTTAATTTAAAAAAAAAAATTAATAATCAAATATTTATAACTTGCAGTTTTCATCCTACGAAAACTTTTGGATCTAATGAGTCCGGTTTAATAATATGTCGTAAAAGATACGTAAAGAAATGTGAAAATATAATTAATTTTGGAGTCAGCGAGAAAAATAGTGCATCAAATATAATTGGATTTAATGGTAAATTTTCAGAGTATGACGCTGCAATACTTCTTTCAAATTTTGATGTTATAGGTGATAAAATCAAGAATTTAAAAAAAAGAATTTCTATAATAAAAAATTCCTTGAAAGACAAATTTAAAATAATTCATAATGGAAAATTCATTTCAAACAAAATTACTTTTTATAAAAATGTAAATATTGAAAATAAATTTGTAAACTTATGTCAAAAGTATAATATAAATCTTAACAGGTGGTGGTCTAAAAATGCCATGCACCAAATTAATATTTTTAAAAAATATCCTAAAACAAAAATGACAAATACTTTAAAACTAAAAAAAAACTTAATTGGTTTTTTTATAAATGATAAAATGAAAATAAATGAAATAAAAAGTTTTTGTAAGGATGTCAAAAAACTATAAAAAAAAAATTATTTTCATTCTACCACCCAAAAACTGGTTTTATGGAATAGATTATACAATTTCAAAATCTATTATTAAATATTTTAAAACAAAAAATATATTTGATGTTATTGAATTTAAAGAAATAGATATTTTTCTTAAAAAAGAAAAAACAGCAAAAGATTTTTTGAAAATTTTTTTTTATTTTTTTAATTATAAATTTAAAAAAATTGATTATGTAATGTCTATTAATTCAAGTTATATTTTACTATCAAATTTTAAATTTCAAAAAAAAATTAAAAATTTTTTTGCAAATTTTTTAAATCTAAAGTGCATTTTGAGATGGGATCATATAAATGAACAATTACCTAATATTGTTAATAATATTTATGACAAATATTATTTTAAAAATAAAGAAAGAATAGATGATAGTAGAATATTTTTTTTTAAAGAATTAAATCACAAAAATTTTTTACACTACTCATCATATCATGCGAAAAATAAATTTTTTTCAAATCAAAATTTAATAAATTTTACTAAAGATAAATATAAAATTAAATTTCGAAATTTATCTTACATGTTTATGTTTGATAACTTAAGAAAATCTAACTTGAATAATAATAAAATTGCAATAATAGGGTATGTAAACAGAAAAAATTTAAATTCAAAAAAAATTAGTCTTGGATTTGATTTAATAAAAAATGAAAATAATTTTTACTCAATTAAAAATCATGTATCTTTAATTGAGTACTCGGATTACTTATACAATATAAAAAAGATTAAGATTATCAAAAATTTAAATTTAAATTTTTATGGTTTGCATCCAAAAAAAAATTTTAAACTCTTAGATGCTTACAATTTTTATAAAAATGTCGGAGATTATTTTATAATTATAAATCCTAGCAATCCAAAGAATCTAACTTTAACTTCTAAATTTTATAATGTTTTTTTATGTGGTAGTTTTTGCTTGAGTGAAATGCCTAAAGAAATTCCTTATATTCTTCAACAATATAAAAAATATATATTTTATAAAAATGAGGAAGATTTAAAATATAAAATCGAGTTTTTAAAAAAAAATAAAAATATTTATAACTATTTAAGAAATAAATTATATAAGATTTCAAGAGAGTATTATAAAACTGAGACTAAAAATTTCCAAAATGAATTTTTAACAAAATAGAAAACTTTAAATAATTGTTGGTCAACTTTTGTAAAAACTCTATTCAGTAAGTGTTCGTTTATAGATATTGTGTATGATTTATTATTAAATCAATTCATAATTTTTTATAAAATTATTTTTAGTCTCACTTAATCCATATTTAGCTAAAATATGTAATATTGATATTTTTGAATAATTTTCCATTTTATTTCTTAAAAATTTTAATTTTACTGAATTTTTTTTAAATAATTCTTTATCATATAAGTGAGAGCCTCCAATAAAATTTACATATTGTTTTCCACCTAGCTGCTTAACATAATCTAATATTTTTTTTTGTGCAGATAATTTATTTTCTTTTAAAGAACTAGACAAAATTATTTTTGTATTAATTTCTAACAAGTTGCAAATTTCTTTAATAGTAATTACTAATAAATCTATTACTAAATCATAATCTTTATAAAATATTTTTTTTTTTATTATTTTTTCGTAAATATCTTCAAAATTTTCATTTTTTTTATAGTTTTTTTCGAGGTTTTTTAAACTATTTTTGTAATCTTTTAATTTTAAATCTTTAATTAATTTGTTTTGAGATTTTTTTTCTATAATTAAATTAAAAATTTTTTTTTCTTTAGTTACTGTGTCAATGTAATAATTTTTATGTATAAATCCTCTATTGATAAAATTTACATTATCTAAAATTATAAATACATCACTCGAAAAAATTAATTGATAGTAATGAATAGATGGAAAATAATAGGGTTGCATAGCAGAGACAATCATCTAAATATAATATAATAAAAAATTATTAAAAACTATAATAATTAAAAAATAACAATGGAAGAAATCATAGTATTTGGCAATGGTAACATTTCAAAAATTTTAAGCATATACTTAAAAAAGAAATTTAATATAATTGCCTATGCTTCAAAAAAAAAATTTATAAAATCAAAAAATTTTAATAATAGACCTATCTATTCCATCGAAAGATTAAAAAAAAAATTTAGCCCAAAAAAATATAAACTTATTATTGCAATAGGATATTTAGAAATGAATAATGTAAGACAAAATATTTTTGAAAATTTAAAATCTGAGGGATATAAGTTTGTTAACTATATAGATAATAGTGTGCAAATTCCAAATGACCTCACAATTAAAGAAAATAATTTTTTACTTGATAATGTTAGTATAAATCCTGGGTCAAGTATAGGAAATGGAAATATAATTTGGAGTAATTCTGTAATTTCTCACAACGTGAAATTAAATAACTTCAATTGGGTATCCTCTGGCACTGTTATTTCTGGTGAGTCTTCAATAGGTAATTGTAATTTTTTTGGATCTAACTCTATAATTAGTAATAACAGCCTTATAGGTAACAGTATATTTATTGGAGCGGGTACTTTAATAACAGGAAAAATTAAAAATGAGAGCACAATAATAAATACTACATCTAAAAAGATAAAGATTAAAAGTTTAGATTTTTTAAAATATTTAAAAAATGAACAAAAATAAAATTAAAAATATATTAGAAAAAATTTTAGATGAAAAAATCATAGACACTGAAAAAAAATTTTCAGAATATAAAAATTGGGATTCTCTCTTGCATATGAATTTACTAATTAAATTAAGAGAAAAATATAACATAAATATTAATCTCAAAAACATAAAGAAAATACAAAATTATTCTTCTATAATCAAAATGATTAAAAAATATGAAAATAAAAAAAAATGAAATATTAATAATTGGAGGATTAGGATCTATTGGTTCAATAATTTCAAATTACTTATTAAAAAAAAATTTAGACCCTATAATTATAGATAAAGTCAAAAATAAAAGTATAAAAAATTTTTTTAAAATTAATCTAAACAACAAGTCAATAATTGAGAAAAGCTTAAAAAAATTTTTAAAAAATTTCCAAACATAAAAATATTAATAAATTGTAACGGTTTGATTCATAACGAATTAATTTATGATTTTATTAGAAAAAAAGTGCATTCTGAAAAAAATCTAATAAATATATTTAAACAAAATGTTATAATTCCTTACTTAACTTCAGGTTATTTTATTAAAAATATAATTGAAAAACCCCCAAAACAAAGCCTAATAATAAATTTTTCCTCAGTCAACTCTAGTGGTGTTGTTGGACAATCAGCTTATTCTGCAAGTAAAAAATCAATTGAAATTCTTACTAAGACTTGGGCTAAAGAATTTTCATACCATAAAATTAGATTTGCGTGTATTGCGCCTGGATACATCAATTTACAATCAACAAATAAAAAAACAAAAAAGAAAAAACTAAACAAAATTATTAACGAAATACCTATAAATAGATTGGGTAAAAAAAATGAAATCTTAAATGCCATATTGTTTATAATTAAAAATGATTATTTTAATGGAAAAGTTTTACAAATAGACGGTGGATTGTGATCCCATATGAATTTCATTGAAAGTTTTTTAAAAGTTGTAAAAGATAAACCAAAAAATAAATGTATTATCTTAAAAAATTCTATTATCACTTATGAAGAGTTAAATAATGCTAGTAACTTTATAATTGTAAATATTTTCGATAGTAAAAAAATAAATTTTTGTTTAATTTTAAATAACAAATCTTTAGAAGGCTATGCGTCAATGATTGCTTGTCTGAAATTTGGTATTCCATATGCATGTATAGATCCAGATATTAAAAAAGAAGATTATCAAAAAATTAATTTAAAATATAAACCAGATTTAGTAATTGATACACTTAACACAAAAATTAAGGACAAAAAAAAAGTTTTAATTAAAAAAATAAATAAAAATTTTAATATTACGGAAAAAAATTATTCAATAAAAAAGGATAATGTGGCTTATATAATATTTACCTCAGGGTCAACAGGTTTCCCTAAAGGAGTTTGTATTTCTCATAAAAATATTGAAAGTTTCAATAAATGGGCAAAAAAAAAATTTAAAGTAAATTCAAAAGATATTTTTACTCAAATCAATCCTATATACTTTGATAATTCAGTTTTCGATTTTTTTATATCTTTGATGAATGGAGCATCAATCTGTCCGCTGGAAAGTAAAAATACTAATAATTTATTTTCTTGTCTTGAATATTTCCACAATAAAAAATGTACAATTTGGTTTTCAGTACCCTCAATATTGATATTTTTGATTAATTTGAATTTAATCAAAAAAAAATATTTTGAATTCTATAAGTTTATTATATTTGGAGGTGAGGGTTTTCCAAAAAAAAAATTAGCTAAACTTTATAAAAAAACAAAAAAAACAAAATTGATAAATGTTTATGGTCCTTCTGAATGTACATGCATTTCAAATACTAAGCATGTTAGGATTGAAGATATTGAGGATAAAAATAATTTTGTTTCAATAGGAAATGTAACAGCAAATTTAAAATATGAGTTAATCTCAAAAAAAAAATATGGAAAAAATAAAGAATTAGTTTTGAAAGGACCTGGGGTAGGACTTGGGTACTTTAAAGATAAACGATTAACAAAAAAAAAATTTTTTTTGAATAAGAATGGTACTCTATGCTTTAAAACAGGAGATTTAGTTAAAAAGGAAAATGGAAAGCTTTACTTTCAGGGCAGAGTAGATAATCAAATAAAATATTTGGGAAATAGAATAGAAATAGAGGATATCGAAAGTAGAATTAATGAAATTGATACAGTCTTAGAAAATTGTATTTATTTTAAAAATTTGAATAATGAGGATAATAAGCTTATTTGTTTTGTTGTCACAAAAAATATCAAAAATATAAAAAATAAAATTTATAAAAAATTACCCAAAAGTATGAAACCTAAAGAAATAATTATATTAAAAAAACTTCCAAAAAATCCGAATGGTAAAATAGACAGAAATAAAATTATAATTAATTATGATAAGAATTATCAATAGAAAAAAAATATTAGATATTAATAAAGTTAATTTTAAAAAAAAATGGATGATTTCTCATGCTCAGTGCCCATATTTAGTAAAATTTCCAAAGTTTTTTCGAATTTATTTTTCTACAAGAGAAAGAAAATCGAAAGAAGGAAATTTTATAAGTTATTCCTCTTATGCTGATTTTGATAAAAAAAATTTTTTAATAAAAAATGTTTCAAAAAAACCAATAATATCTCTTGGATCGCTGGGTGAATTTAATGAATTTGGTAATATGCTGGGTTCAGTAATTAAAGAAAAAAAAAAATATTTAATGTATTTTTGTGGATGGACTCGAAAAAAGTCAGTGCCATTTGATTGGGCAATTGGTATAGCAAAAAGTAACAATGGATCAAATTTCAATAAAATTTTTAGGTCTCCAATTGTTACCTCAAAAAAAGACAACTCTTTTCTTAATGCTTGTCCAATGGTTTACAAATTCAGAAATAAGTTTTTTATGTATTTTTTATCTGGTGTTAAGTGGATAAAGTATAAAAATAGACTAGAACCTATTTATAAAATAAAATTTGCAAGTTCTAATGATGGTTTTAATTGGAAAATTTTAAATAAAAATATTATTAAATCAAAAACAATAAATGAATGTCAGACTAGTCCTTCTATTTTTTATTATAAAAAAAAATATCATATGATATTTTCATATAGAAAAGGGTTTGATTATAGGAAAAATTCAAATAATAGTTATAAATTAGGTTATTCAATTTCCTCCAATTTAGTTAATTGGAAAAGAAAAGATAAAATATTAAAATTTTCAGGTAAATTGGAAAAAGAAATTCAGGATATGCAGTGCTATCCTAATGTTTTTTCAATAAAAAATAAATTTAAAATTTTATTTTGTGGTAATAATTTTGGAAAAAAAGGTTTCTTTATTGCTGATCTAAAAATTTAAAATTTATTTTTATACCTAGAAAGATATGTTCCACCTCTTTTTGAAATAATTTTAAAATTAAAATTAAACCTTGGTTTGATTTTGTTTACTTTAAATTTGATCAAATAAAATGTATTTTTAAATAAATATTTAATTTCCACATTTGTTGCTTGTTCAGGTAAATACTCTAAAGGTAAATTATATTTAAAATGAGGGTTAGAATGCATTAAAATCTTTGAATATTTTTTATTTCTCAACCAAGGAGCAATACTTTCATCTCCAACAATAATATAGCCTCCATGTTTTGTAACCCTAACAAACTCTAAAAGACATTTTTTAATATTATCAAAAGTATTTAAGCTCCCAAAATGAAATAACGTGTCAAACTTATTATCTTCAAATGGCAAGTTTGCTGCATCACTTTGAAATAAATTTATTTTTTTATTTTTAATTTTTAATTTGTTAATTTTATTTTTGAAAATATTAATTATTCCAAAGTGAAAATCTTGAAAATAGTAATTGTCATATTTTTTATATTTTAGTATGTTAATAGAGTCTCTTCCTGTTCCACATCCAACTTCCAAAAAATTTCTTCCTTTTAAAGGTATTTTTTCTAATATTTTTATTCTTCCTAGACTTTCTTTTGAGCAGAGTGCCTTAAATGTATAATGTAATTTGGAGTCGTAATCTTGAAAATTATTCTCGTACCATTCATATGTCTTTCTATCACTATAGGCTAAGTTTTTTTCATCCTTTAAGAGCTTATATATTTCATTTTTTACATTAATTTTTAATTTGTTAATTTTAAAATATCCGTCCACAGGATTATTTTTTTTATTTTTTTTACCATAAAATTTTAAATTTTTAATTTTATCTAGATAAATTTTTTTCATAAATTATTTCTTTAATATAATTGCAGGATATCTTCCTTTATTTTCAAGTTTTACTATTTTCAAATTTTTTTTTTTAATAATTCTTTCTACAACTCTTGATTCACCTTCCCAATACCTATTGCCAAAACCTCTAAAAAGAAGATATCCACCTTTTACTAAACGATCTATAATTTCATTTGAACTTTTCTTTGTTGATAAAAAGGTATTTGTATCAATTTCAATTAATTTAAATCTTACACCTGGTTCTTGTTTTTTAAACTTCTTAATATTTTTTGATGCATCACCTATATAAATTATTGTTCTTTCATATTCATTTAAAGGACTTTCAAAATTATTTACCTTCAATAATTTTTTTATCAAATCTTTATCAATCTTAAAATTAATTGACTTTTTTTTTAAAAAATTTATGCCCCTTAAGTCAAATTTTTTGTTTATGTTTTTGTCATAATTTTCAAATGTATCAAATCCATAGCATCTAAAATCAGGTACGTGTGGATTAAAATAATCAAGCAATTTTGAAAAATAAAATAAATTATTACCAATATAACAACCAACAACAGCAATAGAGCCTGGTAAATCTTTGATTAATTTAAAAACTTCATAATAAGATATAAAGTTTATTATTTGCTCTCTTGGTAAAAAGGTACCTGGATTATTAAGTATCAGGTTTAAAGGTGTATTTTTTTTCGATAACACCTTTGCAATATCTTTGTAATAATTTTTGTTCTTAGTTGACATATATTTTTTAAATCAAAATTATCATTTTTTTTTTATCTCAGAATTCTTTATTTCATAAATACTATAACAATGTTCAAGATTTTTTAAAATATGTGATACAATTTTTAACAGTTTTTTTACACTTAATTTAAAAATATAATTAAAACAAATTTTTTACGATTATTTTTTTCTAGAAAACCCCAAGATAATTTAAAATTATCCACAAATTTTTTGATTATCTACTTATATTTTTTTTTGTAAATCTTATAAATTCGTCATTTTTTTTTGTAATATATATCTCTTCAATCCATTTATAAGTTTTTTGGATGCCATCTTTTAATGAGTATTTATAATCCCAACCAATTTTTTTTTTTATAAGATCATTGTTGCTAGATCTCCCTTTAACACCTTGAGGCTTATCCAGCTGGTAATTTCTCTTAAATTTTTGTCCTGATAAATTTTCTGCAATTTCTAAAAGTTGATTTATTGTTACTTTTTCATCACTTCCAATATTTATTGGTTTAGAATAATCTGAGTGAAAGAGTTTTAAAACTGCATCTATACAATCATCAATATATAAAAAACTTCTTGTTTGAGTTCCATCACCCCAAACATCAATTTTATCTTTATTATTAATTTTTGCTTCTATTACTTTTCTACATATTGCTGCTGGTGCTTTTTCTCTTCCCCCGTCAAAAGTTCCCATCGGTCCATATATGTTATGAAATCTCGCAACTCTTGTCTCTAAGCCATAGTCTTCAGTAAAATGTCTACACATTCTCTCACTAAACAATTTTTCCCATCCATATCCATCTTCTGGCATTGCTGGATAAGCATCTTCCTCTTTTAATCCTTCAATATTTGGATCGGTTTGTAATTCTTTATTATATGCACATGCACTGGATGAAAAAAAATATCTCTTTATCTTATTAATTTTACAAGCTCTTAATAAATTTGTATTTATCAATACAGACAACATGCAATCAGCTTTATTATTTTCTATAAATCCTATTCCGCCCATATTGCATGCAAGATTAATAACATACTCTACATCTTGAGACATTTTTAAACAGTTTTCATACTCTTGCATGTCTAGTGAATAATTTTCAACATTTTCAAATTTTTGGAACCATAGATCTAGTGGCTTTAAGTCTACTGCTCTTACCATATTTTTTTCATCTAATAGCCTCTTAATTAAATGACCTCCAATAAAGCCGCCACCACCTACAATCAAAAATTTACTCATTTTTTTTCCTCTCTAGAAATAATCATATAACTTAATTTTTTCTCAAAATTTAAACCATTCCCTTTTCCCATATGACAAATATAAGGAATTGACCAGCAATATTTTTTTTTATGGTATTTATCATTAGAATCAGGATAATTAACTTTAAAATTACCTTTTATTTTTTGCGAATAATTAAAAACAAGTATTTCTGGCCAATAAGATTTGCTTTCATAGTTTATAATTCTATTAAGATTTTTGGTAATATTAAACACCAATGCCAATACAAATATCACTAAAACTCCTTTATTAAATATAAAGTTATTATTCAATTTCTTTAATATAAAATATAAAATTAAAAAATTTAAAACTAATAAATACGGAATTCCAAATCTTATTACTGGAGACCTATTAAACCAAAGAAATAAACCGATTAAAACAAATAGCAAAATTGAAATTGATAAAATATTAAATTCTTTAATAGATTTTTTTTTGTTAGTTTGATTTAAAAATGCTCGTTTATTAAAAAAATTTTTAAAATTAATAAAAAATAAAATAAGTATTGGGATCCAATAAGCAACAAAATGATCTAAAAACTGAGGTTTGTTTCTTTCAAACCATGTTTGGACCCAATTAAAATTCTTAACATATTCCTCAGGGGATAAATTTCCTGAATAATTGCTAAACGATTTATTTACTGCACCGGTTGCACTATTAACAGCTTCTGTTATTCCTGTATTATGCCAAAGAACAGATTTAAAACATGTAAAATCAAAAAAAGGTATAAAACAACCTGAATATATAAATTGTTGTACTAGCCAAAAAAGTATAAGTGTTGAAGAAAAAATAAGTGGTCGAATAATAAATTGAATATTAATTTTTTTTCTATAAATCAAAAAAAAAGATGATAAAACCAATAAGGGTGACATAAAAGTTGATAGCTTTATTGTTAAGCAATAAGTTGAAAATAACAAAACTAATACAAAATATTTTTTAATTAATTCAACATTATCTTCCTCAAAAATTTTTAAAAAATAAAAAAAACTTAAAACTAGAAAAATATTTGCAGGAAAATCAAAACCATGTTCAGAAATTCTTGAAAATTTTATAATAAAATAGAGTGAAGATGTAAGGATAAATAAATTAGAAATATTAGTTTTAAAAATAATTTGTTTTGACTCTTTTAGGAATAGACACAATACAAAAAAGTATAGAGTAGAATTTGAAAGTTGTGTACCTTTTATGTCCAATAAAGGTAAATTTAAAACGGAAGAAAAATTCAACCAACTAGAGTTCCATGCAAAATTTACTTGGATATTTGATAATCCAAAAATAATTTTATCTGAAATCATGTTAATTATATATGGCAGATGGTAGTAACCATAGTCTTCATTGGGCTTATACCCAATAGTCATAATTAAAACTATAAGTATTGATACAGATAAAATTATAGAGTCAAATTTTTTAAAGTTTATTTTTTTTTTTTCATCTGTGAAAAAAAAAATTATTAATATTGCAAAAAAAATTAATGAATTATTAATTTTGCTTAATGGAAGAAAAAAATGAATTAAAAAAGTCGTAAAAGTTAAAGTTATAATTCCAATCAATCCTATTTCATAAATCTCTAGATTAATTGCAGTATTTTTGAGTAAGAATCTGGAAGATATAATTCCTGTAATTATAATTAAAAAAGTTATAAAAATAAAAAAAATTAAAATTTCAAACATGTGCGAATAAATAATACAAAGTAATTAAATGTTAAATAAAAAAATTGTAGTATGTTCTACTATTAAAGATGAAGAAAGAAATTTAAAAAAGTTTTTCTCTATTTTGGATAGTATCACTGAAAATTTTAAAGATTATTATTTAATTTTCGTTCTCTCAGATTGTAAAGATAATTCTAGAAGTCTCTGCAAAAATTATCTTAAAAACAGGAATGGTTATATTTTAACTAAAAATTTTAAAAAACAATTTAATAGAATAAAAAGATTAGAAATTTGTAGAAATGAATATTTAAATTTTATAAATAATAAGAAAAATATTAAAACATTTAATTATTTGTTAGTGATGGATGCTGACAATGTAAATAATAAAATAAATTTCAACAAAATAAAAAACTCTTTAAAGAAAAAAGAATGGAATGCTTTGTTCGCTAATCAAAGCATATTTTATTATGATATTTTTGCGTTAAGAATTAAAGGTTTAATTGAATATAATTTTATAGAAAAAATTAAAAATAAATTTGAGATTTATAGATCACAAAATTTACCTTTAAAAAAACTTTTTCAAAAATATTTGGTTAGATTTTTTTTTCTTAATAAAATAAAAAAAAAACGATATATAGAAGTTATATCTGCATTTGGTGGATTGGCAATTTACAGATTAGATAAAATATTAAATTTTAAATATAATAGTCAAAATGGAAAATTATGTGAACACGTTGGATTTAACAAAACATTACATAAAAAATATGGAAAATTGTATATAGATAAAGACTTAATTAATGGATATGGAATAAATATACATACAATAAATGGATTTTTGTGTTTTTATTTTGAATATTTTGCAAAAAGATTTTTTAAAAAGATTAATAAGTAAATGCTTATAAATTATTTTTTTTTAAATATATTTTTATTAATAATTTTAATTAAGTTTAAAGAATTAATTTCTGAAAAACTAAATCTAATATTGTATCCTAGTAAAAAAACATTTCATAAAAATAAATCTTATTTATTAGGTGGAATTATTCTTTTCCAAGGTTATTTAATTAATTATTTTTATGTAATTAACAATTCAGATAATTATATTTATTTGAGTATTTTTATAACCTTTTTATTTTTCTTGATAGCAATAATAGATGATATTGGCGGTGTATCTCCATACTTAAAAATTATTTTTTGTTGTTTTGTAAGTTATCTTGTAATTATTAATGATGTTACTTTGACAATTAAAACTCTAAATTCATTGTCTCTTGGTATTTTATATTTTCCAGATAATATATTCATAATAATATTTTTTCCAATTTTATGCTTAGTAATATTTGTAAATGCATTTAATTTTATAGACGGTATTGATGGTTTAGCAGTTTTAGTTGGTTTAAGTATACTGCTTTATTTAATTTCAAAAAACTTTATTTTATTGAACACTTTAATTATTTTGCTTTCTTCAATTATTATTTTTACATTTTTAAATTTTAAACATAATTTCTTTTTAGGTGACTCTGGAAATTATATAATTTCAGTAACTATTTCTATCATTTTAATAAAAGAAAATTATTTAAATCCTCAATTATATTATGTTGAGGAAATTTTTTTATTAATGATGTTACCTGGGCTAGATTTTATTAGATTATTTTTTAAAAGAATTAAAAATAATAAAAATCCATTGTTTGGAGATTTGGACCATTTACATCATTTAATGTATTATCAATTTGGTCATGTCAAAACATTAACTTATTATTTAATAATAGTAAATTTGCCTCTATACATATATCTATTATTAGAAATAAATTTATATTTAATTATCCTGGTGACTTTGACAATTTATATTTTCTTAATAAAAAAACTGTCTTTAAAAAAATATAAGGAAAAATAATAAGTGAAATAAATAACCTGATATATCTAAAAGTTAAAAATTTGAAATATACATTTGAATGTTTCTGATATTCGGCTTTTTTTGTTTTTGAATCTTGTCCTGGCCAACTTCTAAAATAACCAATTTTAATATTATATGTTTCCAATTTGGATATTTTGGAAAATTTTACCCACAATTTATAATCTCCAGCAATTGTAGGTTTAAGACCAAATCCCCCTACCTTTAAAAATAAAGATTTTTTAAATGCAACAGACTCTTGTTGCAAATATCCCCAAATATCATGCCTAGCAAGCCCAAGTTTAAATATAAATTTTGGATAGATGTAAGGAATGCCAGAAAATTTATAACCGTACTTTATGTATCCATTAACCCCACATATCCAATTTAAACTTGGTTTAGCTTTGAATATTTTGTTTACATTTTCTATTGCATCTGGATGAAGTATATCATCAGAATTTATCCATATAATTACTTCGCCCTTAGCCATTTTAATACCTTTTTCCACTGCATCGTAAATTCCATTATCTTTTTTGATAATTAATTTATCAATTTTTTTTTTATATTTTTGTAAAATTTTTTTTGACTTATCTTTAGAATCCCCATCTATAACAATATACTCAAAATTTTTATTTGTTTGATTTAATACCGATCTTATAGTTTTCTCTAAATATTTTTCTCCATTAAAATTTGGTGTTACTACAGAAATTAAAAAATTTTTTTTTTCCATAAACAATTTTTAATCATACATATTTTAAAGGTAAATTTTTTATCAATTTATATTGATCTTTAGCTGTACTTCTGCTCCATTTATTTCTAAGAACTCCTTCTTTATAAGCATCTTTAAATGATATCTCTTTTAAATATTTTAAATTTGAAAATTTTGAATTTACAAAAATTGCATTTACACCGCCAATTGTTTTGACTAATTTAAAATCAAATTTTTTAAATAACTTAATAAACGCTTTTAAGGATGCTCCATGATAAAATCCTGTATTAGTAAATTTATATCTATCAAAATTTTTTTTATAAGGAACGGTTATCGGCAAATTTAAAAAAGAAGCATTGTATTCAACCACAAAAATTTCTGGTAAAATTTTATTATTTAAAATTTCTTTTACTATCCAATAATCATTACCATCAATATCAATAGAAATACATCCAATTTTTTTTTTATTTATTATTTTGATCAAATTCTCTTTTGTAATAAAATAATTTTTAACTTTTATATTTTTATCAATTATAAAAATAATCAACTTCATTATGAAGCAATTTATTTTTCTACCTCCATCTATCAAAATTCCTGAAAAATTATTTTCTATTAAGCCAATACTATTAAATTCTAAATGGTGAAATCCAATTTCAATAAATGATCTATTTTCAAGATTTTTTGAAATTCTTTTTAAAAAAATATTTTCTTTATTATTATTCTGGCTTTTTGCTATTTTGTAAAAAAAATTCTTGTTTATAATAATCTTTATTAATAAAAAAACTTTTCGAAAAAACTTTATAATCATTTAATTTATGGTGATAAATAAATTTAATATCATTTATTATACAGATATATTATTTATTAAGTAGAAACATTTTATGCAAACGAAAACAGATATAAGCACAGATAAAAATGATAAATTAAAGTCAATTTCTTTAATTTTTTTAACTTGTATCACTCCTTTGTTTTATATTTTAGGAAGTTTTTATGTAAATTTTATTACCATATCTTGTTTACTATGGATAATTATATTTCAGAATAATGAACTAAAGAGTAATTTAAAACAAAGTTATTTTTTTTACATATTAATAATTTTTTTTGTTATTAATGTAACAGTTTCTGAAGACAAATTTCATACAGCACATAAAGCATTTGGATATTTAAGATTTGCTGCTTATGGATTTTTTATTTTGATTGCTTTTGATTTTCTAAAAAACAAAAACTTAAAACAAATAGGGATTTTTTTATTAATTTTTAATATTTTAGTATCTTTTGATACAATATATCAATTTATTTTTGATATTGATTTTTTTGGAAATTCAGTAAACTACAGACATGCTTATGGCAGATTATCAGGACCATTCGGGACAGAATATATTGTAGGTATATATTTATTTTGTTTTGGAATAACAAGTATATTTTTTATCAATCTTTTTTTTAATTTAAGTAAATTTTTAAATTTTTTATTATTTTTATTTTTCTTTATCACTATCTTCATAACAGGAGAAAGAAATGCATTTTTAACAATACTAATTTTTTTATTTTTTTTATTTTTTTTAAATAAAGAAAATAGAAGATTGATTTTTTTTGTTTTTGTATCTTTAATAATCTCTACTTTAATAATTATTTCTTTTTCAAAAGTTTTAAAAACAAAATACAATTTTTTAAATATACCAACTGTTTCTTATAATCAAATAGAGAAAACTTCTACAAATAATGTATCAAAAGAAAATAATAGTATTTTTAATGAAGATACAAAAATTAAAGAGAAGCAAAATCAAACAAATGCATTAAATAAATTCTCAAATAATAATTTAGAAAAATTCAAAAAAATATTTTTGAATAATATGTGGTTTGCTCATTACAAAGCAGGGTTTCTTATATTTAAAGAAAATATTTTTTTTGGTACAGGCATTAAATCTTTTAGAAATGAATGCATTAAAGTAATGGAATATGACGGTGTAGTTTGTACAACTCATCCACATAATATATATGTCGAACTTCTTTCAGATACTGGATTAATAGGTTTAATGATTTTTTTATTTTTTCTATATAAAATAATAAAAATTTTTATAAATAAAAAATATTATAATAATTTTGCTTACTCTATAATTTTAGCAATGAATCTATCGTATATATTTCCTTTTAAACCTCACGGTAGTTTTTTTTCAACAAATAATGCATTTTTACTTTGGTATATTTTTTCAATATTAATTTGGATAGTTTTTTCAAAAAAAAATGAAACATAAAAAAATCTGTATTGTTGGAGCAGGACTTTTTGGATGTACAATTGCTCTTGTTCTAAGTAAAGCGGGTTATTTTGTTGATTTGTACGAAAAGAATCCAGATATTATGAGTGAAACATCACTAAAAAACCAACAAAGATTTCACCTAGGTTATCATTATCCAAGATCTAGCAAAACTATATCAGAAATTAAAAGCTCATTTAATATTTTTACCAAATTTTATGGAAAAAGAATTTTTGGAAAAACCAAAAATGTTTACGCGATTTCAAAAGAAAATTCTAAAATAAATTTTAATGAATACATTTCTATTCTAAAGAAGAATAAATTAAAATATTTAAGAAATCATAATACTAAAATTTTTTCTAAATTAATTGAAAACAGTATAGTTGTTCCTGAAAAAAATCTTAATTTTTTTATGATTAAAAAAATAATTTTAAATAAAATAACCAAAGAAAAAAAAATTAATCTATTTTTAAATTCAGCTTTTGGAAAAAAAAATAAATCTATGTATAAAAAGATAATTATTTGTTGTTATTCTAGAAATAACGAAATATTAAAATCTATTGGTATAAATAGTAAAAAAATATTTTCCAAAAAATATGAACTAGTGGAAAAAATTATTGTAAAGTTACCTAATATTTTTAAAAATTTAAGTTTAGTCATTTTAGATGGAAATTTTTTAAATTTTGACCCATTTATAGGAACAAAATATCACTTATTAAGTGCTGTAAAACAGTCAAAATTGGAAATTTTAAATAGTAAATATCCAAATTTTAAAAATCGAAAACGTAGATTTCTTAAAAAAAAGTTTTCAACAAACCTGAGAGAGTCTAAATTTAAAGAATTCATCAAATTCTCAAAAAATTATGTACCGCTGATTAAAGAGTCTCAATATATTAAGTCTTTTTATACAATCAGATGTGTTCAAAATTCTAAAAATGACCATGAAAGAAGAAATGAAATAAATTTTATTAATAAAAAAATTATTACAGTTCAATCAGGTAAGTGGAATACGTGCGTGAGTTTAGCCCTTAAAATAAAAAATATTTTAAAATATAAATAAGTGAATATGAAAAAATGTTTAATTGGCTATTCAGGAACAGTAGGAACAGCACTTTTAAGACAAAGTAAATTTTTTTATAAATTTAATTCTAAAAATATATATAAAATTAAAAATAATGAATATGATTTAGTTGTTTGTTGTGCTGCAAATGGGTCAATGATAAAAGCAAATAGTAATCCAAAACATGATCTACAAAATATTAAAAAACTTCTAAACCATATTAAATATATTAAAGCAAAATATTTTTTTTTAATTTCAACAATTCAAATTTTTGAAAATGTTAGTGAAAAAAATTACGAAACTAGCAAAAAATTCAATAATAAAATTCCATATGGTAAAAATAGATTATATTTAGAAAAAGCTCTTAAAAGAAAATTTGATAATCTCTATATTATAAGATTACCATCTATATTTGACAAGCATATCAAAAAAAATTTTTTATATGACTTGAAAAATCCTTTACCAAATTTTTTTGATAACAATAGATATAAAAAACTTATACAAAATACTAAAAAAGAATATCTAATTAAGCTAATTAAAAAAGCTTATAAATATGAAGGTATTTTTTATGTTTTAAATAAAAAAAAGCTAAATAGTTCTCAAATAAAAACTTTAAGAGAACATCTGATTAATTTAAATCTTCACTCTGCAACTTTAACTAATAAGAACTCATTATTTCAATATTATTATTTGGGTAATTTATGGAAAGATATAAAAATGATGATTAAATATAAAATAAAAATTTTAAATGCTTCCTGCAATCCTTTAAAAGCAAGTTATTTACATAAATTATTTACTGGAAGGTATATGAAGGAAAATCAAAGTAAAATTTATAATGCGCAAATGAGGAGCATACATTCAGAATATTGGGGAAAGAAAAAAAACTCATTTTTGTATAAAAAAAATGAGATTATTGATCAAATTAGAAAAATATTTAAATTATGAAATTATCAATTTCAAATATTGCATGGGACATAAAAGAAAGAAAGAAAATATATAAATTTCTTATATCTAAAAATATTGAGGGTTTAGAAATAGCTCCAAAATTATTCCTTCATAATCATAAGAATTTTTTAAAACCAAAAAAGAACAAATTGGAAGAAAATTTTTATGAAATAAAAAATTTTAAATATAAAATAATATCAATGCAGTCTCTTTTTTATAATACGACAGATTGTTTTTTATTTGGAGATGAGAAACAACAAAAAAATTTTGTAAATCATTTTAAAAAAATTATTTTTTTAGCACATAAACTTCAAATACCTAACTTAGTTTTTGGTTCACCAAAAAATAAAAAAATTCCTACTTTAATGAAAAAAAAAGATGCTATTCAAATTTCAATAAAAATTTTTAGATTAATTGCAAAAGAAGCTAAAAAGTATAACATTATCATTTCTTTAGAATCAAACCCTAAAATTTATGGCTCAAATTTTTTAAATAATATAAATGAAACATATAAATTAATTAAATTAATAAATAGAAAAAATATAAAATTAATTTTAGATACTGGTGAAATATTAGTTCATAAAAATCAAAGTAAAGTAAGTAAAATAATCAAAAGAACAATAAAACAAATTAATCACGTACATTTAAGCGAACCATTGTTAAAAAAAATTGAAAATAAATCTTTTTTTAAGAAAATAATTTATCAATTAAAAAAATATAATTACAAAAAATGGGTTTCTATTGAAATGAGAAAAAAAAATAAAAATAATTTTAATAGAATAAAAGACTCAATAAATACAATTCAAAAAATTATGTAGCTATGAATTCAAAGCTTTTATCACATGATAGTATTGGAGTATGCATTCTAGCTTATAAAAGATTAGATAAATTAAAACTATGTATTAACTCTTTAAGAAGATTCCTAAATAAAAACGAAAAAATTTATATTTTTCAAGATTATTATGATTTAAGAGTTAATGATTTAACAAAAAAACAGGTAAATGATGTAAGAAGATTTTTGCTTAAGTTAAAACGTAACAAAAATTATAAAATAATTTTAAGAACGAAAAGATTCGGTATGACACTTAATTGGTTTTTAGCTTATAAAGAGATGTTTAAAAATTTTGCAAAAGTAATATGCCTAGAAGATGATATTATCGTAAATAAAAACTTTATTAAATTTACAACATTCTATTTAAATACTTTTGAATTTAATAAAAAAATTATGAATATCACTGGATTTTCTACAAAAATAAAATTACCTAAAAATTATAATTTTGACTGTTATATAACAAGAAGGTCAATGTCTTGGGGACAAGCATCTTGGAGAAGAGTTTGGAAAAGTTTTAAAGTTACTTATCAGAATAAGGATCACTTATCAGTTATTAAAAATAAAAAAAATAAAAGGAAACTTTTAACAGGTGGTGAAGACCTTTTAGCAACTTTGACACTAGATTATTTTAAATTTGTAGAATCAATACAAGTATGGTGGATATGGAATATTATTAAAAATGACGGTTTATGCATAAATCCGGCGAATCCACTGTCAAAAAATATTGGTTATGATGAAAGTGGGACCCATTCTAAGGATGGTGAAAATTTTCCATTAAGTAGATATAACAAAAAATATTCCACAAAAATGAGAAAAATTTACTATTCTGATCAAATTAATAAAAATTTTTATGAAAAATTTAAAATTAAAAAAAAAACTCTATTTGTTTTTAAATATTTACCCTTACAATTAATTAAACTTTTATACAAAGTAAAAAAATTTGTTAAATAATGAAAAAATATTTTATCATTATTATCGCAGTTTTTTTTTTAATAAATTTTAATTCAAAAGTTTGTAATATAAATAACTTTTATCACTCAAGTTTTGATTTTGGTTTTGTAGATACTTTTTCATTTTGTAAAAATAAAATGATTAAAAATTACAAAAATTTTATAAAAAAACTATTGATAAAAACTCCATTAGAGATGGAATTTAGAAAAAGACTTACAAACAAAAAAAATTACGAACACATAAATTTAAAAGATTATAATAATTTCAAATTACTAGATGAAGGAAATCATGAAAGTATATCTAAAGATTTTCAAACAAGAAAAAATAATTTCATAGAAAAAGAAAAATTAATAAGCGATTCTAAAACCTGGACCCGTTCACACGGTGGTAATTTAAATCATAAATTTTCTTACTCAAATTTAATAAATACCGAAAATATAGACAAAATTAAACTAAAATGGAAATATGAAAGTAAAAAAAAACACTTAACCAGTATTCAAAACAACCCGATTTTTTTTGATGATTCAATATTTCTTTTATCAGGTGACAAAACTATATTATCTTTAAATTCTTTTAACGGTAATGTGAATTGGAAACTCAAAACTGTCTTTGAACTCAAAACTCGTGGGATAACAATTGATGAAAAAGAAAAACAACTATATCTGCCAGTAAATAAACGTGTTTATAAAATTAGTACTGAAAATGGAACTATTAATAAAAACTTTGGAAAAAATGGTTATGTAGAAATTAACACAATTGTTGCTCCAATTATAAGAACAAATGAAATATGTTTTGCTACTGTTGCACCTGCTAAAATTATTTGTGTAAATAAAAACGATGGTAAAATTAAATTTAAAATAAATGTGCATCCAAAAAATAAAAATTTTAAAAAAGGTGGAGCAATTTGGGGTGGGATTGCTTATGATGAAAAATTAAATAATATTTATGTGGTTACTGGTAATCCTAGACCTGCTCTTGTAGGTATTAAGAGAAAAGGAGATAATGAAAATTCAAATAGTATTGTAGCAATTAATTTAGATTCAAAGAAAATTATATGGAGTTTTCAAGATGTAAAACATGATCTATGGGATTACGATTTAGCAGCACCTCCAATCATTGCAGATATAAAAATTAATGAGACTGATATTTTTGAAAGTATAATAATTGGCTCTAAAACTGGAACAATTTATATTTTGGATCGAAATAATGGAAACTCATATTTTAACCTAGTAAATAAAAAAGCTCCTCAATCAAAAATTCTTGGTGAAAAGACTGCTGATTATCAATTAAGACAGTTAGAGTTAAACGACTTGGTTAATTTAGATCTAAATATTAAAAGTTTTAATCTAAATACGATTGAAACATATAATGAAAAATTTAAGTTAAATTATTTTGATATGGGTGAATTTGTGCCACCAAAACTTGGGGGCGAAACAATCATCATGGGGCTTCATGGTGGAATAACTTGGCCAGGAATGTCATGGAATCCAGAAAGCCAATTACTTTTTGTGCCAGTGAATAAAATTCCTTACTCTTTAAAAGTAGAGTTAAAAACGCACTCAACACTAACTCCAAATAGTAATGATTTAGATTTATATTTAAATAAATGTTCTTCGTGCCATGGGAAATATAGGAACGGAAATTTTGAGTTTAAATCATCATTTTTTAATAAAAAAAATAGTGAAATGGACTCAGATAATTATTATATACCAAGTTTAGTTGGTCATAGTTTATTTAATAAAGATTTTTCAAATTTTCTAGATAAGGATTATGTAGAAAAATTGCATAGAAATGTAAATATTGATGAAAATGAAATAAATAGATTAAAAAAATTATTTTATAAGTGGGATAAATTAATTTTAAAAAATTCAGAAATGTACTTTAAATATAATTGGAAACAATTTATTAACAATCACAACGAGTTTGCTACTAAACCTCCATGGGGAGAGGTGGTAGGAATTGATTTAGTAACTGGTAAAAAAATTTGGAAACAAGCAGTTGGAAATTCTATTGGAACACCCATATATGGCGGTCTTGCAAGTAATCTTGGAGACATACTCGTCTTGACTGGAACGAGTGATAATAAAGTTTATTTCCTTAACCAAAAAAACGGAGACATTTTACTTGAGAAAGAATTAGAAGGTCCTGGTACAGCCCCACCAATTATTTACAATAACAAGCTTGGTTCTAATATACTAATTATTAGCAATGGAATGCATTATCCAAATTTTAATAAAAATTCTCAAACAATTATATATAATTTTAGTCTACAATAACTTTATAAAATGCGTTTTGAAAGAAAATTTATAATTCCATATAATAAAAAAAATCTACTTGATTATTTTTTAAAGATCCATCCTCTAAATATAAAAAAATTATTTGATAATAGGGTAATAAATAATATTTATCTTGATGATCTTAATTTTAAGTTTTTTAAAGATAATATAGATGGAATTTCAGATAGAATTAAAATTAGGATCAGATGGTATGGTGAAACTTTTGGAGAAATCAAAAACCCAAAACTTGAATTTAAAATAAAACAAAATACTCTAGGAGAAAAAAAATTCTACGAGATGGATAATTTTTTTTTCGATGAAAAGAACGGAATTGATGAAAAAATTTTGGTCGAAAAAATTCAATCAAGAAACATTAAAGATTATATCAATATAAATTTTATTAAGCCAAAAATATTAAATGTCTATAATCGAAGCTATTTTATTACAAATGATCAGCATTTTAGAATTACATTAGACAGTTTTCCTGATTATTACGATTTGGAAAAAAATAAAAATTATTTAAGAAAAGTAAGTCATTTTCAAAAATACCATACTCTAGAGATTAAATATAACGAAAAATATAATAAATATTTTCAGTTTTTTATAAAATATTTACCCTTAAGATTAGATAAAAATTCAAAGTATGTTTTTGGAGTAAATAAAATTTTGGAAAATAAAATAATATAATTATTTATTACTAATGTTATAAACTATTATGGAAAATAAAAATTTAGATATTAACTTAAATTCGATAGCTAAATCAGTTTCAATACCTGATGTTTCAATTATCGAATTTGCAATAAACTTACTTATTGCTTTATTCCTTGCCTATACAATTAAAATTTTTTATGAAAATTTTGCTAAATCTCTTTCGAATAGAAAAATATTCTCAAATATACTTATTTATATAGCATTAACAACTACAGTCATTATTACAATTGTTAAATCTTCTCTTGCTCTATCTTTAGGTTTAGTTGGCGCACTATCTATAGTAAGATTTAGAACTGCAATAAAAGATCCTGAAGAATTATCATATCTTTTTATTTCAATTGCCATTGGTCTTGGTTTAGGAGCTAATCAAAGATTAGTAACAATAATCGGAGTAATTTTAATTTTAGTGGTTGTTTACTTTTTAAGATTAAAAGATAATAAAATTAAAACTGGGTCGTTATTCTTAATTTTAAGTACAGATGATAATAAAGAAAAATTAGAAATTAGTAAAATCATAAATATTCTAGATAAATTTTCAGAATTCATAGAAGTAAAAAAAATTGAACAAACTAATAGCCGACAAGAACTGTCTCTTAATATAATATTAAAAGATCCGAAAGATATAGATAAAATTACTGAAGAATTAAATAATTACCACAAAGATTTAGATATAAATATAATTGATTCTCATTCTATCTTTAATTAGATATTCAGTGCATGATTATTAAGGATTTCAAACCAAAAATAATTAAAATTAATTTCAATAAAAAAAAATTTTTTTTGATATTAATTTCAATATTTTTGCTAAGCACTTTTAGTTTATATTTACTTTACACAGGTGCAAAACTACAAAAAAATCAGACAGCTGCTCATTTTAAAGAGCTTATTTCAGATTTAAAAAGAGAAAAATTTTCATTTATTGAAAACTATTTAAAATCTTTGACTTTCAAACCAGATAATATCTATCTAGATATAAATTTTAAAAATATTCTTAAATTAGAAGATGCAAGAAATAATGCTTTAAATAGAGGATACATATCTCAAAAAGATCAAATGATTACTGTAAATGCTAAAATAAAAAAAGATAAAGAAAATTACAATGTTGTTGTCAGTCCAACAGGTTTTTTGCTTGATATGATTGGAGATAAGAAAAAACGTGCATATAAAATTAAAGTAAAAGATAATGAAACACTTTATTCTATGTCAGAATTTAAGCTTCTTCCACCTAAATCAAGATTTTATTTAACTGAATTAATTGGTCAAACCATTTCAAAGACAGAAGGACTAATAAATATAAATTATTTTTTTGTAAATTTACTTTTAAATGGTGATAATCTTGGGACATATGCTCTAGAGGAACACTTAACTAAAGAATTGATTGAAAGAAATGATAAAAGAAATGGTATTATTTTTTCTTATAATCAAGATACTGGAAAAATTAAAATATTTAATAAAAATAAATATTTAAAAAATGGAGAGTTTAATAAAGAACAAATAGATTATATTAATTATATATGGAATAATTCAATACAAGATCCAAAAAAATTAATAAAACACATTAACATCGACAAATTTTCAAAATATTTTGCAATTATTGATCTAATGGATGGATTTCATTCTTTAGAAAATAATTCATTATTTTATCTAGATCCAATCTCCTTAAAAATTGAACCAATAATAAGGGAGTTCAACTCTTATAGATATGTTGATGGACCACCGAGTTATGAGTGGATCTCAATAGAACAATTTGCTGAGAAAGAGAATAACTCATTATTTTACAAAAAATTTTATTCAACACTTTTTAGTAATAGAGAATTTTTAAATGGATATATTAAAAACTTAGATCGACTTAGTAAAAAAAAGTATTTAGACGATTTATTTAAAAATAATAAAAAATTATTAAATAAACAATTATCATTTATACACAAATCATATCCAGGGTATAATTTCCCAAAAGAATATATGTATCTTAAACAAGATCATATTAGAAAACATTTATCACAGAAAAAAATATTATTAAGCAGATATAGCAATGTTAAGAATGAAATAGAAATAGAAAATTTTTCAAAATATCCACTAAAAATTGTAAAATTAATTAATACAGATGAAAGTTTTATAAAAGAGTTTAAAAACTATATTTTATATCCTGGTCAAATTAATAAAATCAATTTAGGAAACAACCAAAAAAACAATTTCTTAAATTCAAATTTTGATATTTTTTTTAAAATTAATAATTCAGAAATAGGTGATATTACCTCAACACCTGTATTAAAAGATTTAAATACAATAAATTTAAATGATAATTTTTACAATACTAAAAGCTTAGAAAAATATTTTAATTTAGATAAAAAAAATATGACAATAATTCCTAAAAATGAAAAAACAGTAATAAATGAAAATATTTTTTTACCAAAAAATTATAAATTTAAAGTATTTGAAAATTCTCATCTTGATTTAATTAATGGCTCTACTCTTATTTCAAAATCAAACTTTGTATTAAATGGGAAAAAGAATCAAAGAATTTTAATCTCTTCCTCTGACAATTCTAGTCCTGGTATTTTAATTCTTGATACAATTGACAAAAATATATTAAATTTTGTTACATTTAGAAATTTTAATAACACTTCAAAAAAAAACAGGAAGACTCTAGGCGCTATAAATATTTATAATTCAGAAATAATTCTAGATAATTGTATATTTGAAAATAACAAAAGCGAAGATAGTTTAAATATTGTTAATTCTGATTTTAAAATATTTAACTCTATGTTTAAAAATTCATCAAGTGACTCTTTGGATTTAGACTTTTCTGAAGGTGTGATGGACAATGTTTCTTTTATTAACTCCAAGAATGATGCGATTGATATGTCTGGTGGTAAAGTAAAAATGCAAAATATTTATATTACTGGGGCTGGAGATAAAGCGATAAGTTCGGGTGAGAAAAATACTTTGATAGGAAAAGATATTCTATTAACCAAAAATGCTATTGGTATTGCATCAAAAGATTTATCAAATATAAGTTTAACAAGAGTTGTGTTTGAAAATAATAATCTTGCAATTTCAGCCTATCAAAAAAAGAAATCTTACGGACCCTCTAAAATATATCTTTACGAACATAAGTTAGATGAAAATAAAAAAGATTTTCTAATAGAGGAAAAATCAAAATTATTTTTTAATGATAATGAAGTAAAAACAAAAAAATATAAAAATGTTGAACTCTTGATGTATGGTAATTTATACGGAGCAAAGACTGTAAAATAATTTAAAAGAAAACTACATCAAAAATTAATTCATTATTTTGATTTTGAAAAACCAATACATTGTCGTTCACACCACCGCCCATACCTGTACCAATAAATAGTATATTTTCTCTTTTATCACAAAAAAACTCTTTATTATTTGGATATGCTCCAAAGTCGCCTGAAATTAAGTAAAAGTTATTTTTAAAGTTTTGTAAAAATGGATAAATTTCAGTCCAAAAATTATTTGTCTCATAACCATAATAACTATTAGGTCTAATTTTTATATTGTAATTTTCAAAAAAAATAGCGGGATGAAAAATTAAAAAAATATTTCTTACATCTGATTTGTATTCATTAATTTGTTTTTTTAAAAAAATAAGTTGTTCATTTTTAATTGACCAATTATTTAAGTAAGGGTTTAATACAATGAATAAATTTTTATTATTTTGATAAGAATAATATGTTTTACCAAAATATTTTTTAAATAGTTTTATTTTGTTTTCTTGGTCAAATTCGTGATTGCCTGGTGCATAGAAAGTGTCAAAATTTAAATTCGAAATTTTTTTATTAAACTTATAAATATTTTCTATATTGAAATTTTTGATAAAATCACCCACAAAAAAACCTTTAGATATTTTGGGTCTATTCGAATTAAGCCAAGAATAAAATTTAGGATATATAATTTCATCTTGATCATAAATACTACCATAAGTATGTCCTGCTATAAAAAAAAAGTCTTTATCAAAATTTATTTTTTTTTTTAAATTTTTAGAAAATTTACAATTTCGCGAAACTTTTCTGACCTCAGATTCATATATAGAATTAATTCCATTATAATATAGCTTCTTAAAAGTATAACTTAAATTTATGTTATTTTTAAATATTGAAATAATAAAAAATAAACAAATTATAAAAAAAAATAAATATAAAAATTTATTTTTATAAAATTTTACAAATCTTTTCATAAACTGTCTTCATCATTATATATAACTTCTTCATTATTTATAATTTTGTTTATAATTTTTTCTAATGCTAAATCTTCCTTATTTTTCAAATTTTCAAATAAACTATTTTTAATACCAATACTTGGATATTTATTTTTTTTCTCATAAAGAGATTTAACTTGAATAGTTTTTCTGAAAAAAAAATGATAAGCATATTTTTTTGCTCTTTCTAATTTTGATCCTTTAATTTTTTCCTTAAGTGGTAGATTGTCTAAAACTTTTTTGTATTCTTCCTCCGAAGATACATCTATAGCAATTTTTTTATTCCTGATAGGTCCATTACCACAAACAATTACAGGCATACCAGTGGCTGTTAATTCAACACCCATTTTAGTACAATATGTAATCACTGAGTTGCAGTATTCAAAAAGTTTATAGGTACTTATCGGATTATCAGGAGGTACTACCAGGATATTGTCTGGCAAATTTTTAAATTTTTTTTTAATTTCTAAGTCCATTCTTTGTCTTGATGGCTTATCCTTTAAAACTTCTGCTGGATGAATCCTAATTACTAAATTCAGGTCTTTTCTTTTTAAAAAATAATTTATTGTATAATCAACCCATTCAAGACTATCTAAGAAACTATCTTCATAATAAACTTTTGCATCCCATATCAAATTTGTTGCAAGTCCAATAATAGGTTTAGATGTATCAAAATTGTTTAACTCAAAAAATTTTGAGATTTCATAATCTGGCTTCTGGATAAAAATTTTTCTATCTTGATTACCTTCCCATCTTGACTTCAAATAATCATCAATTCGAGTATGAATTACTTGATTCATATCTATATTTTCCCAATTTGAGTTTGGCTCCAAAAAAGCTGCGGTATGAAAAGTTTGATTTTTTGAAAAAAAATAACCAAATTTTTTATATGCAAATTCCCATGTAGTGGTAAAAATACCTTTGTTTCCAGCTATTTCTGTTAATATACCTTGTGGAACATAAAGACCACTATTTATTAAAATATGATCATACTTCTCAGTGTTAAAAAAATTTTCAAAAACTATTTTTGAAATGATTGATGCTTTTAAGTATTTTATTAAAATCTTTTTT
>MDTE01062139.1_pt1 | contig 48331 bp, 51 predicted proteins | sample 811231 | NCBI WGS metagenome assembly MDTE01 (sample SAMN05326651, study PRJNA326480) | marine metagenome | isolation source: seawater | place: Indian Ocean: Red Sea | collected 2010 | reverse complement strand
TTGCCATAAAATATTGATTGATAAACTGTAATTTTTATACATATTAAGAAAAATTTAGCAAACTTAAAATTATGTTTAATAGTATTTTTCCAAAGATCCACAAAGAAGGCTACAAATTTTTAGCCATTTCTATCTTAGTTACATTTGGTCTTTTATTTTTTTCTAAGACTCTTGGATTAATTCTAATAATAATTACTGTTTGGGTATATTATTTTTTTCGAGATCCTGAGCGTATCTCAATAGGCGATGATACCTATTTGGTAAGTCCAGCTGATGGTTTAATCACTGGTATATCTGAGAGGTCAGGACCTGAGGAATTAAGATTGGAAAACACTACTTATACAAGAGTAAGCATATTTATGAATGTATTTAATTGTCATGTAAATAGAGTGCCAATAAGTGGAAAGGTGGAAGAAATTTACTACAAACCAGGAAAGTTTTTGAATGCATCCTTGGACAAAGCGAGCGAAGAAAATGAAAGAAATTTTTACAAGATAAAATCAATTAAAGGTGATGAAGAAATTATTATAGTACAAATAGCTGGGTTGATTGCTAGAAGAATAGTCTGTGAAGTAGAACAAGGACAGGAGTTAAAACAGGGTGATAGAATTGGCATGATAAGATTTGGAAGTAGAGTAGATATATATTTTAAAAACAAAAAAGTTTTAGCCCAAATAGGACAAAACGTGATAGCTGGAGAAAGCTTAATAGCTTCAGAATAATGGAACAAAATAAAAAGTTTAAATTGGTTTCTTCTAAAAAAACAAGACACTTACTTCCAAACATCCTTACATTAGGTGGAGTATGTCTTGGAATAAGTTCTATTAAATTTTCCATAGATGGAAATTTTAGCCTCGCTGTAACACTAATTTTGCTTGCTGCAATTTTAGATGCTTTAGATGGGAGGGTAGCAAGATTGATAAATGGAACTTCTGAATTTGGAAAAGAATTAGACTCGCTGACAGACTTTGTGAGTTTTGGAATTGCACCAGTTTTAATTTTATACTTCTGGGAACTGAATAAATACGGAAAACTAGGGTGGGCTATCGCGCTAATATATTCTGTATGTTGTGTTCTAAGGTTAGCTAGATTCAATTTAACTAAGATCGATAGCCAACAAGCTTGGAAAAATAATTTTTTTGAGGGCATCCCATCGCCAGCTGGTGGAATACTTATATTATTGCCACTAATTTATGAATTAAATAACTTTAAATTTAACTTAGAAATAAAAAATCTTACTCCATACTTTACAGTTTTAATTGCACTAATGTTAGTGAGTAAAATTCCTACACTTTCTCTAAAAAAAATATCAATTTCCTCAAAAACTACAGTTTTTCTACTTTTAGCTGCTGGAATTATTTTTATAGCTTTATTATTTTATACGTTTGAAACTCTTTTAGTTTTTAGTCTTATTTATCTCATTACTATCCCATTAAGTATTATAATTTATAAAAAACAAAAGAAAAAACATATTACAAAAATATCAGACGAAGATCATGAAGATATTCTGTAATGAAAAAGTCTAAAAGAATAAAAAAAAGCAATAGTTGGAGAATTAAACAGCACAGAGATCAATTTTTCAAAAAGTCAAAAACTCTTGGGTATCGATCTAGATCATCATTTAAATTAATTGAACTAAATAATAAATTTAAATTTATCAAAAAAAACTCAAATTTATTGGATTTAGGTTCATCTCCAGGAGGATGGTCTCAAGTAGCTAGCAAGATCATTACAAAAGGCAAAATTTTATCAGTCGATATTAAACCGATGGAACCTTTAATTAACGTAAAATTTCTTAATTCTGATATTTTTGATCTAGACACCAAAGAAAAAATCAAAAATTTTTTTGGGGATAATTTAGATATAATTATCTCTGATATGGCTGCTAATACTACCGGAAATAAATCATTAGACTCTATTAGAACAAATCAGCTAACCACAGAAGTCATCAATTTTTCTACTAAAATTCTTGATAAAAACGGTGTATTTGTATCAAAGCTTTTCATGGGAGAAGACTTTATTGAGGTTAAAAATTTAGCCAAGTCTTTATTCAAAAAAGTAAATTTTTTCAAGCCTGAGTCTAGTAAAAGTGATTCAAAAGAAACTTATTTACATTGTAAAATTTTAAAGACTTTATAATTTTTAAAAATTGTATATAAGTTTATATGGTATTAATAAATGAGTCTTTAACCTTTGACGACGTATTACTACTTCCGCAATACTCCGAAGTTTTACCATCAGAAACTGATATATCTCTCAATTTGACAAAAAATATTCAGTTAAAAGTACCTTTTTTATCTTCTGCTATGGACACAGTGACCGAGTCTAAAATGGCAATAGCTATGGCTAAAGCAGGAGGAATTGGTGTAATCCATCGAAATCTCAATATAAAAAACCAAACAAAGGAGGTAATTAAAGTAAAAAAAAATAATTTATTAGTGGGTGCAGCTGTAGGAACGAACAATGAAGATATTGAAAGAGCAAAATCTTTGATTTCTAACGGATGCGATTTAATAGTAATTGATACTGCTCATGGACATAGTAAAAAAGTATTAAAAATTTTATCAAAATTAAAAAAAGTTAATAAATCAGTACCTGTCTGCGTTGGAAATATAGCTACAGGGGATGCTGCCAAAAAACTCTATAACTTCGGCGCAGACATAATAAAAGTTGGAATTGGCCCTGGATCAATATGCACTACAAGAATGGTAGCAGGAATAGGAGTGCCACAAATTTCAGCAATTATGGAAGTTAAAAAAGCTTTAAAAAACAAAAAAGTTAAAATTGTGTCTGATGGGGGTATAAAGTTTTCAGGGGATATTGCAAAAGCTTTAGCCGCTGGTGCTGATGCAATAATGATGGGATCAATTTTTGCAGGTACAGATGAAAGTCCTGGTAAAAAATTTAAAGTTAAGGGAAAAGTGTATAAACAATACAGAGGCATGGGATCTATCGGAGCCTTATCATCAGGATCTGCGAATAGATATTTTCAAAAAAATTTTAAAGATAAATCAAAATTTGTTCCTGAAGGAGTTGAAGGAAGAGTAGAGTACAAAGGAAATGTATCAAAAATTGTTTACCAATTACAAGGAGGTTTGAGATCATCAATGGGATATATAGGAGCCAAAAACCTCAAACAAATATCAAAAAATGCAAAATTTACCAAAATTACAAAGGCTGGATTTTATGAGAGTATGGTACATAGTGTAGAGATGACACAAAAAACAATAAATTATAAGTTATGACAAGAAAAATATTAAAAATTATTATTTTAATTTTTTTTTTCCCGAATATATTAATATCGAACACTACATATTTTAATGACGGAATCACACTTTATAAAGACAAAAAATTCGAAAAAGCTAAGTTTAAATTTGAACAGGATATCGTTTTAAATCCTAAAAGTGAAATGTCTTATCTATATTTATCTAAGATATTTAACAATTTAGATGAGAAAGATCTAGAGGAGCAAAATTTAAACACAGTGATACTTTTAAATCCAAAAAATGAGGAAGCTTTATATTACCTGGCAAAGTTGAAATTAGACACTTCAGACTACAAAAAAAGCAAAGAACTCAATGAAAAGTTAAGTAAGTTGTGTAACAAACTTTGTATTGAGAGCCAAAAGCTTAAAAAAGAAATTGAAGATTTATCCAAAAAATAAATGCAATTTCAAATTAATAAGGAAAAAATAATAATTATTGATTTTGGGTCTCAAGTAACAAAATTAATAGCTAGGCGCGTAAGGGATCTAGGAGTGTTTTCTGAAATAATCACTCCTTTTGAAATTTTTAAACTAAAAGACTATAAGTTTGTTAAGGGAATTATTCTTTCTGGAGGGCCTTCAACTGTTACAAAAAAAGATTTTCAAAGTATTCCTAAAATAATCTTTAAAAAAAAAATACCAATTTTAGGTATATGTTATGGCCTACAATTAATTGCTAAGCTATATGGTGGGAAAATAAAATCATCAAAAAAAAAAAGAGAATTTGGACGGGCTATAATATTTAAAAGAAAAAAATCTATTCTCACCAAAAATTTTTTTAGATCTAAAAGCGCTGTATGGATGAGTCATGAAGATGCGGTAGTTAGATTACCAAGAAAATTTAGAGTTATTGCGTCAACCAAAGATTCTCACTTAACTATTATAGAAAACACAAAAAAAAATATTTACGGTGTTCAATTCCACCCTGAAGTTACTCATACGGATAATGGTAAAGAAATATTTAAAAATTTTTTATTTTCTATTTGTAAAGTAAAAAAAAATTGGAATATAATTTCACGAAAAGAAGAAATTATTAAAGAAATAAAAAAAACAATTAAAAACGAGATAGTAATTTGCGCTTTATCGGGCGGAGTCGATAGTAGCGTTGTTGCACTTTTAATAAATAAAGCCATAAAAAAAAATTTAATATGTATAATGGTTGATACAGGATTAATGCGAAAAAATGAGTTTAAAAATACATATGAAATTTTTAAAAAAAAATATAAATTAAATGTAAAAATAGTGAATGCGTCTAATATTTTTTTAAAAAAAATTAAAAAATATTTCAAATCCTGAGAAGAAAAGAAAGGTAATTGGTAATCAATTTATCAAAATATTTGAGAAAGAGGCCAACAGAGTAAAAAATGTAAAATATCTTGCTCAGGGAACATTATATCCAGATATAATAGAGAGCAAATCATCAACTGGTAGCAAATCATCAAAAATAAAATCTCATCATAATGTCGGAGGCCTTCCTAAAAAAATGAAGTTAAAATTAATAGAGCCTCTTAAAGATTTTTTTAAAGATGAGGTAAGAATTTTAGGAAAATCTTTAGGACTCACTAAAGATATATCTAATAGACACCCATTTCCAGGACCAGGTTTAGCGATAAGAATTATTGGAAATATTAATTCTGAAAAGATAAAAATGCTTAGGGAGGCAGATCACATCTTTATAAGAGAACTAATTTCAAGTAATTTATATGATAAAATTTGGCAAGCGTACGCAGCTTTATTGCCTATAAAAACAGTAGGTGTAATGGGTGATTCTAGGACATATGAATATACCTGTTTACTTAGAGCCGTAACTTCGGAAGATGGAATGACAGCAGATTATTTTAACTTCCCTAAAGATTTTTTAGATAAAATTTCTAATAAAATTATAAATAATGTAAAAGGCATAAATAGGGTAGTTTATGATATAAGTTCAAAGCCACCAAGCACAATAGAGTTAGAATAATTATTCTAAAACATGAATAAAAAAATAAAAAAAATAATTTCAAAAAAGAATAAATCAAATATTGTAAGTTTAACTGCGTATTCAAAAAGTATATCAAAAATTTTAGACAGACATTGTGATATAATTCTAGTTGGAGACTCAATGGCAAACGTTCTTTATGGATTTCAAAACACTCATGAGATTACATTAGAAAATATAATCGAACATGCCATAAGTGTTAAAAAGGGAGTAAAAAAATCTTTATTAGTAGTTGATATGCCTATAGGAACTTATTCTAACTTGGCAACAGCGAAAAAAAATGCCAACAGAATTATGAAACAAACTAAATGTGATGCTGTTAAAATAGAGAGCAATAATGATAATTTTCAAATAATAAAAGGTTTAGTCAATTCAAATATACCTGTGATGGGTCATATAGGGTATACTCCACAATTTAAAAAAAAATTTAAGATTGAGGGAAATACAACTCTTAAAGCAGAAAAATTATTAAATGAAGCTTTAAGAATTCAAGATGCGGGAGCATTCTCTATTGTTTTAGAGTGTGTATCATCTTTAACTTCAAAAATGATCACAAGTAAACTCAATATACCAACTATTGGAATAGGTTCTTCAATACATTGCGATGGCCAAATTCTTGTAACAGATGACATGCTAGGATTAAGTGGATTTTACCCAAGATTCGTCAAAAAATACATTAATCTTAATAGTATAATTGAAAAAGCTGTGAAAAAATATAGTAGAGATGTTAAACAAGGAAAATTTCCAAATAAGAAAAATTTCATCGATGGATCAAAATTTAGAAAAAAAAATTGATATAAAAGATAAAATTTATTTTTTTTTTAAAAAAAATAGAATAAAAATGTTTTTTATACTTTTAATATTAATCATTTTTATTTTTTCTATTATTTTTATTAAGTATAGTCATGATAAAAAAAATGAACTCATATCTGAAAAGTTTTTACAAGCCTCTACATACTATTCTTCAAAAAATCTTGAAAAATCAAAAGAAATTTATAATGAAATAATTTTCAGTAAAAATAAATTTTACTCAATCTTAGCACTAAATAATATTATTGAGAAAGATTTGGAAAAAGATAATGAAAAAATATTAAAATATTTTGAATTTTTAGAAAATGTTAATCTTTCTAAAGAAAATAAAGAACTTCTAAGATTTAAAAAGGGTCTTTACTTACTTAAAATTGATAGAGTTGATGAAGGTCATAATGTATTAGAAAATATTCTAAATAATAATTCTAAGTACAAAACAGCAATAGAGAATATAATAAGGAATAAATAAATTTAAAATGCGATTTATTTTAATTTTCTTTATTCTAATTTTTTTTCAAAGCTGCTCTTTTGATAAAAAAAGTGGTATATGGAAATATGAGAGCGATGCATCTACTAAACAAAAAGATACGCTTAAAGGATTTAAGTCAATTTCAGTTGAGACTAAAAAATTTGAAAAAATTGTAAATTTTGATAATAACTTTAATATTATTTTAGATAAACAAATCTCAAATTCAAATTGGACGGAAAAATTTTATAAGAAAAATAATAACTTAGTTAACTTTAAATTTAATAATTCTTATCAAATATTTTTGAGAAGTAAAAAAATTTCTAATAAAAAAATAAGTGATAATCTTTTATTTCACAATAAAAATGTAATCACTAGTGATAATAAAGGAAACATTTTAATTCTCTCTATAAAAGAAAACAAAATATATTCAAAATTTAATTTTTACAAAAAAAAATATAAAAAAATAAAAAAAAATCTTAATTTAATTATCGAAAATAATTTAATTTTTGTAAGCGATAATATTGGATATTTATATTGTTTTAATTATACACAAAATAAAGTGATTTGGGCTAAAAATTATAAAATTCCATTTAGATCAAATCTGAAGGTTTATAATAATAAACTTATAGCAGCTGATCAGAATAATAATTTATATTTTTTTGATAAAAGGAATGGAGAAATTATTTCAAAAATACCGACTGAAGAAAAAATTGTAAAAAATAATTTTATAAATAATATTTCTGTGAATGATAAATTTACATTTTTTTTAAATACATCTGGAGTATTGTATGCAATTGAAAATAAAAGCCTCGTAGTTCAATGGTTTCTAGATCTAAATCAAAAAATTGACTCGAATTTAAGCAATCTATTTTCAGGAGGTAAAGTGATAAGCTTTAAAGATAAAATAATTGTGCACTCAAATAATTTTACACATGTATTAAATAGTAATAATGGTTCTATGTATTTTAAAAAAAATTTTATTCCAAAAGTAGCACCAATAGCAAATAATAATTTTCTATTTTTAATTTCAGAAAAAAATTTTTTAATAGTTACTAATTTAATAAGTGGTGAAATATTATTTTCTTATAATATAAATGATAAAATTTCTAATTTCCTAAAAAGCAAAAAAAAAGTATTTGAACCTAAAAATTTATTTCTAGTAAACGGTAAAATCTTAGTTTTTTTAAAAAGTTCTCATATTTTATCCTTTGATCTTAAAGGAAATCTCGAGGACGTAAGAAAAATCCCAATTAAAATAAATTCAAATCCAATTTTTGTTAACGACTCTATACTTTTTTTAGATAATAAAAATAAAATTACTGTAATAAATTAATTATTTGATTTTCCACTTAATAGAGATAATTGTTTGATTTTAAGTCCTTTAATTTTGTCGTGTGGTCTTATTGGGTAGTCGCCTGTAAAATAATGGTCACTAAATTGAGGATAGCTATCATTTCTTAATTCACCTGCTAAAGCTTTATAAAGTCCATTAATACTCAAGAATTTTAAACTTTTTGCTTTAATATAATTGCACATTTCAGTAATCGTTCTTCCATGTGCTAATAATTCATTTTTAGTTGGCATATCAACACCATAAAAATCTGGAAATTTGATTTCAGGACATGCAATTCTTACATGAACCTCTTTAGCACCTGCCTCATAGAGCATTTTTACAATTTTGTAGCAAGTTGTACCTCTTACCAAAGAGTCGTCTATTAAAATTAATGATTTATCTTTTACTATGCTTTTTGTGGAGCTTAATTTTAATTTTACGCCTAAACTTCTTATACTTTGACTGGGTTCAATAAATGTTCTTCCCACATAATGGTTACGTATAAGTCCCAGCTCAAATTTTTTTTTTGATTGCTCTGCATAACCTAAAGCCGCTGGCACTCCTGAGTCTGGTACAGGAATTACTAAATCAGCTTTAAAATCTGTTTCTTTCGCAAGCTCAATTCCAAGATTTTTTCTATATTCATACGCACATTTACCTTCTATTAAGCTATCAGGCCTGGCAAAATATATGTACTCAAATACACAAGGTCTTGATTTTTGGAGTGGAAATGGTTTTATACTTTTAATTTTATCTTCTTCGACTACAACTATTTCTCCATTTTCAACCTCTCTTATAAATTTTGCCCCTACAATATCTAACGCACAAGTTTCAGAAGCAAAAATAAATGAGTTTTTTAACTTTCCAATTATAAGAGGTCTAATTCCAAAAGGATCTCTTACACCGACAAGTTTTTTATTTGTAAGTAATACTAATGCATAGCCCCCTTGTATTTGGAAAAGTGCATCAATTAATTTATCAATAAATTTCTCTCTTTTTGATTTTGCTATTAACTGTACTATTGTTTCAGTGTCGCTTGTTGTTCTAAAAATAGCTCCATCTTTTACCAGAGTTTCTCTTAGTAATATAGCATTAGTCAAATTACCATTGTGCGCTACACTCAGCCCTCCCATGTGTAAATCTGCAAAAAAAGGCTGAATATTTCTTAACGAAGTTTCACCGGTAGTAGAATATCTGTTATGACCTATGGCAAATTTTCCAGGAAGTTTTTTTAGCGTTTCTTGATTTGTGAAATGATCTCCAACTAAACCTTGCCTTTTTTCAGAATGATAATTTTTTCCATCAAAAGAAACAATTCCACATCCCTCTTGCCCCCGATGTTGAAGAGCATGAAGCCCTAATGCAACTAATGCTGAAGCATCTTCATGGCTTGATATACCAAAAATTCCACACTCTTCTCTCAATTTATCACTGTTAAATTTTTTCAATTTTTTCCTTTGTATCTATAAAATCTTCGCTAGAGGGAAACTCCTCAATTAATATTTTGCTTCCTTTTTTAATTAGATTAAATGTGATTGCCTCCTCTGCTGATATACCCCAATTCTTGTAAGGATAAAACCAATTTAAAATAGAAAATATACACACTGATAATACGTATCCTTTAAAAAATCCAAATAATATACCAAAAGATTTATCTATTGAACCTACTCCGGTCCAAGTAACTGCTCTACCTAGAGTTTTACCTAAAAGTATTATCAAAAATAAAGTTACTACAAATATAAGTATACCTAATCCAACACTATTTATGAAATCAGACTCAATATAATCACTCACAAATGGTTGAAATTTTGGAACTAAAATAATAGTAAGAACTGTGGATAGAACCCACTTCATAAACAAAATTAAACTTAAAGAAAAACCTTTTAAATAACATTGAACAACACAATAAAAAAAAATAGAAGCTACAAAAAAATCAAATAAATTTAGAGATTCTGTAAAATTTTTTAAAAAATCTAAGATCATAGATCTTTTGCTTTTTCACTACCAAAAGGTTGATATATTAATAAAAGTTTTGGTAAAAGAGTTAGAACAGAAATCATAGCAAGCAGCATAGCTATTCCGGTAAAAACCCCAAAATAAATTGTTGGTATAAAATTAGATAAAATCAATATAGAAAATCCGAAAACAATAGTCACAGAGGTATTTAATATAGCTATGCCAACTGTTTGATGACATTTATCTAGTGTTTTTTTATAGTCTTTAATTTTGTTATACTCCTCCTTAAATCTATAAATATAGTGGATACTGTTATCCACTGCTATTCCAATAGTAATTGCAGCTATTGTGATAGTCATCATATCCAATGGGATATTCATTAAACCTATAATTCCAAGAATAAAAAAAGCTGCAATAAAGTTAGGCACTACACCTATTAAAGACAAAATAATATTTCTAAATAATATTAAAAACATCATAAATATTCCGAACATTACTACCCCAAGAGTTAATATTTGAGATTTAAAAAGACTTTGTAATAAATTGTTGAAAAGAATTAATACACCAGTCAGCTTATATTCTTCTTTTTGAAAACCTAATTTTGTATTAATTTCTAAATTAATTTTGTTGATTAACTCGTTCCTTTTAAGAGTTTCTAGTGAGTCTTTAACTCTAACAGTAATTCTAGCTTCGTCTTTATCTACAGAAATATAGGGACTTACTATTTCTTTTTTGATTTCATCAGGAATTTTACTATATAAAACTGCTATCTCTAAACTTTGCAACTCTTTTTTGTTAAGATCTTCGGCAACTCTCAATATTGAACCAAAAGATAACACTTTTCCAATTTCTGGTAAAGAATCCAAATAATCATGCACTTTTAAAATTTTATCCATTTTATCTCGTGTAAACCAGTACTTAGATTTATCATCTTTGTTTTCGTTATCCTCTTCCCACTCTGAAAATTCGTCATCTTGATTGCTTGTCTCTTTTGTTGGAAAATTTAAAATAATATTAAGAGGAGTTGTTCCACCAAGTTCGTCATCTATTTTTTTCATTCCTTTGTAAATTTCGGTTTCCTTATCAAAATAGTTAATAAAACTATTTTCTACTTCTAATTTTGTTATTCCAATTATGCTGAAAACAATTACTAAAAAAGTAATAAAAAATATAAATAAAGTATTTTTTTTTGCTACATTCGCTAGTAAAGAAGTAATTAAAGATTTTTCAGTATCTTTAATTTTTAATTCATTTTCTGAGGAAAAAATACTTAATACTGAGGGTAATAATAAAAAAGTGACGATCAAAGATACTGTTAACCCTAAAGTCATCATCCATCCAAAATCTACAATTGGTTTTATTTCACTAAATATTAAAGAAAGAAAAGCACAAATAGTAGTTAAAACTGTATAAAGAATAGGAAGCATCATTTTTTTACTTGAGACAAAAACAGCATCTTTTACAGAAAAATTTGGGAACTCTTTTTTAAATTGTAAATATCTCACTGTTAAATGAATATTCATTGCCATGTTTAATATCAGCATTAATGCAATAAAGTTTGATGAAATTACTGTAACTTTCCAGCCAAAAAAACCTAATAGACCGATCATTATGATGACGGAAGTCAAACAGCCTATCAATGGCATGATTACCCACTTAATATTTTTAAAGATAAACCATAAAGTTAAAATTATAAAAATGAAAACACCTAGTCCAAAAACTAAAATATCTTTTTTAATAAAACTCATCATATCGTCAGTAATCATAGGAATGCCACCTAGATGAATTTTTGCATTTTCACCATATTTAGTAATCACATCCCTTATTTCATTTATATTTTGATGATTTCTTATATTATAAAGATTTTTATAATCTTCATATTCTTCAATAAAATTTTTATAATTAATTTTTTCTTCCTTACTTAAACCAATTTCAATAGACTGGTTATAGTATTTATCTCTAATTTTTATATACTCAGCTAATCTTTCATCTTTTTTAAGATAGACAACTATTCCCGATGTTTTTCCATCTTCGCTGATTACGTAATTTTTATAAATAGGACTGTTAACAATTTCTTCAAAACCTCTTTTCCTATCTATCTCAGGGTAAGCTAAAGTTTTATAATTTTTAAGCCTGTCCATAAGACTTTCGTCTGTGCTTTTTAGCAAAGGGACATCTATTACTGTAATTACACTATCAACCCAAGAAAGCTTTTCTATTTTTGATTTTAATAATTGTAGATCAAGAATTGTTTCCTTCTCCGTGAAACTAGATACAGGCGTATAAGTTAAAACTAAAAAATCCTTAGTCCCGTATCTTTCATTTATTTCTCGCAGGTATTTTAAATCCTTATCACCCTCTAAAAGAAGTGCGTCAGATGAAGCATCCAAATTAAAGTTTTTCGAATGGTATAACGAAAATATTAGAAAAAAAGCTAGTATTAAAAGGGTTAATTTTGAATAATCTATTACAATTTTTTTATAAATATTAGATAACATCGAATTATTTCAGATATATCTTAATTTTATTATAACTAAAGAAAAAATTAGACCTAATTTTTGCTTAAATCTTTAAATTTTGTATAAATACCTTCAAACTCTACTTTTATCACGCCGGTAGGTCCGTGTCTTTGTTTTCCCAAAATAATATCCGCCAAACCATTAACATCGTTCATTTTAGACTGCCATTCAGCATGTTCAATCGAACCTAATTTTGGTTGTTTTCTCTCCAAATAATACGCTTCTCTGTAAACAAACATCACAACATCGGCATCTTGCTCTATAGAACCAGACTCTCTTAAGTCTGCCAACTGAGGTTGCTTATCATCTCTCTGTTCTACAGCTCTTGATAACTGTGATAAAGCAAGTATTGGCACAGAAAGTTCTTTTGCCAAAGCTTTTAATCCCTGGGTGATTTCAGAAATTTCTTGAACTCTACTCTCATTTTTATTTGAACTCGATCTCATTAATTGAATGTAGTCTACAACTACTAAACTCAAGCCAAATAATCTTTTAATTCTCCTTGCTCTATTACACAGAGTTGCAATGTTAATGGCTGGAGTTTCATCTATATATAAAGGAATGTTATAAATATTTCTTGAAGTTTCAATGTATCTATTTATTTCCTCCTCAGATACTTTCCCTCGTCTTATATCATCAGATCTAATTTTTGCTTGTTCTGACAATATTCTTGTTGAAAGCTGTTCAGAAGACATTTCCAGAGAAAAAAAAGCAACAGATGATTTCTCTTGTTTTTTTAAAATATTTTGAGCTGCATTGTAAGCTATATTCGTTGCTAAAGCTGTTTTACCCATGGAAGGTCTACCAGCTAAAATAATTAAATCTGATTTATGTAATCCTCCTAATTTTTCGTCTAATTCAGTTAAGCCAGTTGGTACACCAACCAAACCTTGATCATTTTTCATAGCAAGAGTAGCCATCTCAATAGTTTGATCTAATGCGTTATTAAATTTCATAAAGGACTGAGAAAAACTACCTCTCTCCGCTAAATCAAACAAAGATTTTTCAGTTCCCTCAATAATATTTTCTGCATTTTGTTCCTGAGAATTAGCGTTAAGTGTATCTGATGATAATTTTTGCGAAATTAAAACTAATTCTCTTCTCAAATACATCTCATGTATCAATTTTGCGTAATCAACAGCTTGTTTAGTTGAACCAGAAAATCTAGTTAATTTAACAAGATATTCGGTCCCTCCGACTTCCTCAAGCATATTGTCTTTTTCAAAAAAATTCTTCAAAGTGATAGGATTTGCAATCATTCCCTGGTTGTTTAAGTGTTCTATAACTTCAAAGATTTTAACGTGAGCTGGATCATAAAAAATTTTTGAATTAATAATAGAGGAAACTTCGTCTATAATATCATTATTGATTAAGACAGAACCAAGTAATGCTTGCTCGGCTTCTATGTTTGAAGGCTGCCTATCTTCAATTGGATTTTTTAAGCTTTTAATTTCTTTCACAAATTTATACTAATTTAATGGTACTTACTTTAAAGAAAAAGTTACACACTATTTTCAAAGCATTGTGGAAAAGTTATTTAGCTTGGATTTTGTCAATTTTAATCGAAACGACTGCTTTTACATCAGAGTGAAAATTTATTTCGACTTTGTATACGCCAATTTTCACTAATTCCTCTTTCAAAATTATTTGCGAAGGGCTCACCTCAGCTTTTAATTGATCTTTAATTATGTTGGAAATTTCTTTTGGTTTTATAGATCCATATAAATCTCCATTTTCTTTACTTTCCCTGTTAAACTTGACTGTTTTATTATTTATTATTTTTGCGATTTCTTTAAATTTTACTTTAAGATCGTTATTTTTTTTATTTAATTCATCTTTCTTTTTATTTACAAATTCTAAGTTTTCCTTGTTGAATCTAAGAGCTTTATTTTGTTTTAAAAGAAAATTTCTTCCGTAGCCATCTTTGACTTTTACTTTATCTCCGATATTTCCTAAATTTATTATATTTTCTAGTAAAATTAATTCCATTTAATTATCAAATTAGTGCTAAAATTCTCGCTTTTTTAATTTCTTTGTTAAGTTTTCTTTGTTTATTATATGAAATAGATGTAATTTTTGAAGAAATTATTTTTCCATTATCTGAAATATATTTTTTCAGAAGACCTACATTTTTATAATCGATTACAGGCGCGTTTTTTATAGATAAAGGACACTTTTTAGAAAATCTACTATCGGTTTTCTGGAATAAACTTAATTTATTTAACGAACCAGCACTTTTTCTCTGAAATTTTTTATTTCTCTTTTTCATTATTTTTACCTTTAACTTTATTGAAAAACTCATTTAACAAATCTAGTTTTTTGTATTTTACTGTTAGGAATCTTAAAATTGAATTATCAAGTCTTATTTTTTTTTCAACATTTTGCAGAGTGTTTTTTGTTCCTTCAAATTTGAAATGTATATAGAAGCCTTTTTTGTAATTTCTTATTTTACTAGAAAGGTTCATCAATCCCCATTCTTCTATTTTTACAACCTTACCTGAATTTTCATTTATTAATTTGTTATATTTATCCTTTAAAGATTTCAGTTCTTTTTCAGCTAAGTCCTGCTTAGCTACTATAGTATTTTCGTAAAATGCCATATTTATCTTGTTAATTAAGTTAAATAATATTTGTAAAAACTGGTTTATACTATAATGAATAGTTATATCAATACTTTAAATTGGTAAAAAATTTAAGAAAATGAACGTTTTTTTATTTCCAGGGCAAGGATCTCAAATTGTAGGGATGGGAAAAGAATTTTATAATAATTATAAAATAGTTAAGGAAATTTTTAAAAAGGCTGATGAAAAATTAAACTATTCAATCTCAAAATTAATTTTAAATGGTCCAGAAGATGAATTGTTACTAACTAAAAATACTCAACCAGCTATTTTGACAGTAAGTTATTCAATTTTTAAAGTATTAAAAGACGAATTTAAACTAAATTTTGAAGATTTTAAATTTTTTGCTGGTCATTCTTTAGGAGAATACAGTGCACTTGTTTGTGCCGACTCCTTAGATTTTGCAGATGCTATATATCTTCTACATGAGCGAGGTAAGGCTATGCAGGAGGCAGTGCCAATCGGTAAGGGAAAAATGATTGCTATTTTAGGGACACCTATAAAGAATATAATAGATCTTGTAAATAAAAGGATTGATCAAAATGGAATTTGTGAAATAGCTAATGATAATGCCGAAGGACAAGTCATTATTAGCGGGGACAAAAAAAATATTGAAGCATTTGAAAAAGAGTTGAAACAAAATAAAATTAAATTCATTCCTTTAAAAGTAAGTGCTCCATTTCATTGCTCGTTAATGAAAAAAGCTGCTGAGAATATGGAAAAAAAAATATTAAACACTAAATTTAATAAACCACAGTTCCAAATTATAAATAATGTCAATGCTTTACCAGAGGTAAACTCTGAAGATATTAAAAGATTGTTAGTAAAGCAAATATTTAGTACGGTGAAATGGAGACAAACATTACTTTACATGTCTAATAATGGAGTTACTAATTTTATTGAGATTGGACCAGGAAAAGTCCTGTCAGGAATGGCAAAAAGAACAATTAAAAAAGCAAAATGCTTTTCTATTAATTCAATAGCTGATATTAAAAATTTAGAAAATGAACTTAAAAAATAAAAAAGTTTTAATTACTGGAGCTACCGGTGGAATAGGTAATAACCTTGTAAAAAAATTCAATGATTTAGGTGCACAAATTTTTGCCACTGGCACAAATGTGGAGAAATTGAATAAAATTAAAAATAATTACAAAGAAATAGTTGCTGAAAAATTTAATTTGGATAATCACAACAAAATTGAAGAATTTGTAGAAAATGTGGAAAAAAAGTTAGGAGGAATAGACGTCTTGATTAACAACGCTGGTATAACGCTGGATAATTTATCAGTAAGATTAACAGAGGAAAATTGGAAAAAGGTTTTGGATATCAATTTAACCTCAACATTTTTGATGTGTAAATTTGTAATAAAAAAGATGTTAAAAAGAAAATATGGAAAAATTATTAATATTACATCTATAGTTGGCCATACTGGTAATTTAGGTCAAGCCAATTACTCAGCATCGAAAGCAGGAACAGTAGCCTTTTCAAAAAGCTTAGCTTTAGAGTATGCCAAAAAAAATATTAACATTAATTGTGTTTCACCAGGTTTTATAGAGACAGAAATGACTAATAAAATTAATGATGAATTTAGAGAGAAATTAATTAGTAAAATTCCATCCGGATCTCTTGGAAAAAGTGAAGATGTTTCTAATACTGTAGTTTTCCTAGCTTCAGAAATGGCTGATTATATTAATGGAGAGACTATCCACGTTAATGGCGGAATGTATATGTCTTGACAATTCTATCCAATAATCTAATAAGAAAAATAACAAATGAAAGGAATTCATGTCAGACGATATAAAAAACAAAATAAAAAAAATAGTTGCAGATCATCTCGGTATCGAAGAGGAAAAAGTTACTGAAGAAGCCAGCTTTATTGACGATCTTGGTGCGGACAGTTTAGATACAGTAGAGTTAGTAATGGCATTTGAAGAGGAATTTGGTTCTGAGATTTCAGATAGCGAAGCTGAAAAAATTCTAACAGTTGGTGATGCGATTAAATTTATTGAGAGCAAATCATCTTAAAATTTATTTAATTTAATTTATGGCGCATGATTCAAATAATATCATGGTTATACTATCTTCACCTTCTGGAGTAGGAAAAACTACTTTAACAAAAAAAATTCAACAAAAATACCAATCTTTTAAAATTTCAGTATCGCACACTACAAGATCCCCGCGCTCAAATGAGATTGACGGGGTTGATTATAACTTTGTTTCTCAAGAAAAATTCAAAAGTTTAATTACTAACAACGAATTTTACGAATTCGCTAAAATCTTTGAAAACTACTACGGTACACTTAAAAAAAATGTTGATGAAACTATTGTAAAGAATGATTTAATTTTTGACATAGATTGGCAGGGTACAAAACAATTATCTAAGTTTAAAAATCTCAAATTAGTAAAGATATTTCTAATTACAGAAAACAAAAAAGAGTTAAAAAAACGTCTTATTAATAGAAATCAAAATACATTAAAAGAAGTTGAAAAAAGATTTCACTCATTCGATGAGGATATAAAACATTGGAACGATTACGATTATATTATAATAAATAAAAATTTAGAAGTTTGTTTTAAACAGATAGAAAACATAATTGTAAATAACAAGATGTTTCTAACTAATTTTTATTCTCGTATAACTCAGTAATTTTATAATAAATATTAGGATCAATTTCTGCAGGTCTTAAAGTTAATTTTAAACCATCAATTTTTTTGACTTGCTGTCTACTAAGTATTTTAAAAATTGCTTTATTTATCATCTTTCTTTTTTTGGAAAATAGTATTTTAGTAATTTTCTCTAAATTATTAAGATCTCTAATTTTATTTGAAGTTTTCTTTTTAGGCTTAAAATGAATTACCATGGATGTAACTTTTGGTTTTGGATAGAAACAATTTTTAGAGATTAAAAATTTATCCATTAGATTTAGTTTATAGTTTGAAATAATAGATAGTCTGCCGTAATTAATTGTTTTATATTTACCAAGAATTTTTTCTCCAAGTTCTTTTTGAAACATGAATATAAGATTTTCAAAATTGTTTAAATAAGGAGATTTTAAGATTTTTATTAAAATTTGCGAGGATATATTGTAAGGCAAGTTTCCAAATATAGTGATATTTTTTAAATTAGTTTTTTCTAAATTATATTTTAATATGTCTGCATTAAATACTTTGACTTGCTTAAAAGTTTTATATTTTATCCTCAGTTGATTTGCTAAATTGGTATCTTTTTCTATCAAAAATAAAGATTTTGGATTTTTCTTAATTATTTCATCTGACAAAGCACCTTTGCCTGCGCCTATCTCTAAAATATCTTGGTCTTTAATTTTGGATAAATTAACTATTTTTTTTATTATATTATTATCTATTAAAAAGTTCTGACCTAAAGATTTTTTTGCAAATTTTATTATCTGCATTTATTAATAAAATTTATACATTTTACCAAACTAGTTGCATCAGCTTGATTTTTTCCGATCAAATCAATTGCTGTTCCATGGTCAGGTGATACTCTTAAGTATTTTAAGCCTAGAGTAACATTAATCGCCTCAAACTTAAATAAAGTTTTGAAAGGTGCTAAAACTTGGTCATGGTACATACCTACTATTAAGTCAAATTTTCTAAACTCGTTTATAAATATAGTATCAGCAACATACGGACCCTTTATATCTAACCCTTTTTTTTTAAATCTAAAATAGCTGGTAAAATTATTTTACTTTCTTCAGAATTTTTTCTTAATTCTGAGTTGTGTGGGTTTAGTCCTAATACAGCAATTTTAGGTTTTTTTTTAAATTGTTTTTTAAACCAAATATTTATGGTTTTAATTTTATTTCTAATTATTTTAGAATTTATTTTTTTTGGTATATCTTTTATATTGATGTGAGTAGTGATTGGGGAGACTGATAACTTATCTCCTTTGATTAACATGACTTCTTCATTATTCCTAACTTTGCATTTGCGAGCTAACAGCTCTGTAACACCTATATTTTTACCAGAAAGAAGTTTTTTATTGATTGGGCAGTTGATAATTCCAATTGTATCTTTTTTTAATGCAAGAAAATGGGCTTTATCAAGACATTCTAAAACAAATTTTGAGGCTGAAAAATTTGAAACTTTAAAAGGTTCGTAGAATTTTAGGTCTATGTTTATAATATTTATTCGATTTTCAGCATGATCTACCATAGTGCTACTCTCTTTAAGTATATTTGTTGGATACTTTAATTTCTGAAACTGTTTTTTTAACAATTTAATATTAGAAATTATAAAAATTTTTTTTCTTATTGATTTATTAATTTTTTTCCAAGATTTAAAAATAATTTCAGAATTAATACTATTAGGATCTCCGCTTACAATAAAAATTTTATTTTTCATTTATTTCTATTAAATAGTTACGTTTCATTTTAGACAAATGACTATTTGAAAAAATATTTAATTGCTTATTTATTTTATTTGTTTTAATTTCCTCTTTCAACTTCTCAAAATTGATATTTTTATTTGTAGTAGATCTCTTATTTGATAATTTAAATATCGTTATTGAGTTAGATTTATACAAAGGTTTAGTTACTTGACCAATATTTAAAGTTTTTATCAATTCTAAAATTTCATCAGATAATACATCTTCATTTATCCATCCTATTTTTCCCCCTTTAAGGTTAGATTCAGAGATACTAAATTTCATAGCCGCTTCTTCGAAACTTGTATTCTTGATTTCTGTCATTATTTTTTTTAAATTATTTTCGTCTTCAATTTTACTTATTGAAAGAAACTCTATTTCACTTAAATTATACTGATTAATATTTTTTTGTTTTTCTTTTACATCGTTAATTGTTTTAATTATCTCACTTTCATCAACATAAATTTTATCTTTGAACAAACTAAATATTAAATTCTGCCATGCCAATTCTGTATATACTTCATCTTTAAAATATTCATAGTCAATCCCCCTATTCGCTAATTGTTTTTTAAAATCCTCTAAATTCACTGAGTATTTTTTAGACAAACTGATTAAATAATCATTTACTTTATTTTCAACATCAAATTTTGGATATTTCTTTAATTCTAAATTTTTGACTTTATTGTTGATTAGGTAATCCAAAGCAGAATTTTTAGTACGATTAATATTTTCTTGGTTGAATTCCTTTTTTGATAAATACAAAGTTAAATTAATTTTATTTCTGATTTCATAAATTGTAATAATATCATTTCCTACTCTAGCTATTATATTATTTTTAATTTTTGCTGTAGATATAGTATGTTGGCTTATAAAAATTACTGTTATTATAGTTAGAAAATATCTAAACATAATTATTATTTAGTTATAAAATGCAGGTGTATCAACTCCTCCGAAAGGAATTAAAGTGATTTTAAATAACAAAGACTTTTCTGGCTCTAATTCAGAGTCGTTATAAAATTCTCTTCTATAAACTAATCCTGCTTTTAAACAGTCATTCATATATTCATAACTTAAATTATAATACTCAGAAGAATTGGTAATTAGATTTTTTTTTGTTTCTGCACTAAATATATAGTTTTTATCTTTGAATATATTGATCTTTGATTTTATATATTCATTATTTCCAATATGGTCTTTTTCTTGTAAGTAACTAATATTAAAGTCTATCATGTTATAATTAACTACTGTCTCAATTTCATTGTAATTCATTTCAGAAAAATTTTGATCTAATGCATAATTGTAATTAAGACTAAATTGGTCGTTAATCTTATAATTAGCACCACCTACAACGTCAGAAAATCTTTTATCTAAACTAGTTTTTGATGGCATTGAATTATCATTTGTATCTTTCACAACTTGAGCCATCGAAAATTTGAACTTACGATTAAAATTTTTCATTTCATAATCAAATCCGTAAGTAGCACTTAAACCAGTTTCCATATTATCTACAGCGCCAAGTCTATCAATATCAAATGCGTTTATAAAACTTAAACGTGATCCTTCATCTTCTTTCCTCATTTGACCTGGAGAATATCTTAAAAATAATTTAGGCTTTAAAGTCTGTTTATAAATCTCACTTTGTTTTAGTAAATTCAATTCAGATAAAAATCCTATTGCCCCAAATAATTCGTTAGTACTTGAATTTTTATAATCAGAAATATTTTTTGTATCATAATTTACGTTTTTTATCTTACCTAAGATAGTATTTTCAAAACTATTCAGAAAATAAAATTTATTTGAAACCCAATCTAAATCATTAATCAAAAATTTTGAAGTTTTATTTGTTTCATAATTATGTACTTTAAAATTGGAATGTAGGTTTAATTCTCCAGATAATTCATCATTTAATATATTTTTATCAAAAACAAGTTCAGGAAATATATACTCATACTTGTCGTTATAATCTGTTTTAAGAGTTTCAAACGAACTAGCACTAGCTCCAAAAAATAGATCATCTTTTTGATGTGAAAATTTAATTGAATTTTCTAAAGTGTTAACATCGTAATCTACTAAATTTGTTTCTGGTTTATACAATTTTAGATACTTATCATTTGATACTTTTTGAATTGATAATTCTATTGAGTTTTCCTCATTATCTTTATTCTTAAAAATTTTTACAAACTTAGAGAAAAAATGAGATTTACTCCCAGGTGTCTTTTTTAACGATGAATTTTTGTAACCCTCTGTGTATCCAAAATCTAAAATTAAGTTTGAGTTCTTAAAAGCTTGTCTATATTCACCCAAAAATAGAGGATTTTCGTCTCTAAACAATCGTGGAGAAATTGTAAAATCTCTATCATTATTAATTGCGAAGAAGTAAGGTAATGTAAAACTTGTTCCCAAATTTTTCGAACTAGCTAATGTTGGAGGGAGAAAACCAGATCTCCTTTCAACTGTAGGATCCGGGTGAGCAAACTTTGGAAAAAAAAATACTGGAATATCAAAAATTTTAACAACAGTATCATCATAATATATTGTTTTTTTTATCTTATCATGGGTCATTACACCTGATCTAATTTCCCACGGAGGACATTTATCATTTTTTCTAAAAGCACACATTGTAAAAGTACTTTTTAAGAATGTAGTATTATTTTCTTTTATTTTTATTGAATTAGAAAATATACGAGGATTATTATTTTTATTTGACTTAAACTCAGCACTTTCTAAAAATGCCTTCACATCTGTTCCAAGGATTTCTTTTTTATCAGTATCTATATATATTTGAGAAAATTCATAATTATTTTTTGATTTATCCTCAATTTTTATAAGACCTATAGATTTAAATATATTGTTTTTATTATCAAATTCAAAATTATCTAAAAAAATTTTATTTTTATTATCGTCTATTATAGTTGCTTTGTTAATCGATTTAACCAAACCAGTTATTTCATTTAAAAAAATATCCTCACCAGTCAAAATATATCCGTCCACAGTACTAATTTTTGTGTATCCAATACTTTTAAGTTCTTTATTTTTCTCGTTATACTCGGCAAACTCTGTTTCTATTATATTTTCTTTTTTATCGGTTACTTTAATACTCTTTCTTAAAGTAATTAATCCCACTGATTTGTTATATTCCGCATACTCACTCTCAATTTTATAACCATCATCAGTTACTATTAATACTTTATCTTTAAAAATAGTTTTTAATTCGTCTTTTTTTATTTCAATATTTTTTGCTTGAATAGATAAATTCTCTGCATATAGCGATCCTGTACAAATTAAAAAGATTACTATTATAAAAAAATTACTTTTCATTAATTTGAAGCACCCCTATGAATGTAAATAAGCTGAGGGCTAAAATAGGCGCCCAAATGGCTAAAATTAAAGGAATTCTATCTGTTTGTCCTAACGCTAAAGATAAATCTTTAAAGTAAAAAACTACTACGCTTACGATTAATCCCATTAGGATAAATTTCAAGCTATCTGACTTTTTAAGAGTATTTAATGTTAAAATAGCAGCTATACCTGTCATTAACAGTAAAAAGAATGGCAAGGATAACATAGAGTGTAAATTTTGATTTAAAAATTTCTCATTATATCCTTTCTCCATTAATTGTTTATAATTAATTGTAAGATCTAAAAAAGACATAGTGTCAAAATTTCTGAAAAGACTATTTATTTTTGTATAATTATAAATCGAATTTATATTATAAGAGTCAAATTCCTCTTTAATTATTATTCCATCTTTTGGTTTGAAAATTTTTACATCTTTTAAAATCCAATTATTATTTTCAATATTTGCCTCTTTTGAAATAATCTTTTCTATTAAATTCGAGTCTTTTCCTAAATGAAATATAGTAATATCTATCAGATCAAAACCTTTTGGTTTTGATGCAGAAATTATTCTTTGTTTTGAGGACAAATTTTCTTTTATCCAAAGACCGTTTTTATTGAAAGTAATTAGGTGATCGATATCTCTTGAAAAGCTTGATTTTGTTTTTTCATAATATTTTGACATTGAAGATGTAATAGGATTTACAAATAGTAAAATAAACCATCCAAGCATAAAAGATGTAAATGCTAAGATGAAAAATATTTTTAGATTTGAATATCCGAAAACCTTTAAAGTCAGAAGATCTTTATTATTTCTGATACTTAACATAAACCACATACTTGAAAGAAAAATAATAAAAGGCAATATTTTAATAATCATACTAGGAATAAAGATACTTGTGAGAATTAATGGCGTTACAATGTTTACATTTAAATTTTTGAAAAACTCAATTTCTTCAAACAAATTCAATATAATTCCAAAAAAATAGAATATTAAAACAAATATTAAAAAAGTTTTTACAAAATTTTTTAATAAATAATTTAACAAGATTTTATTCATTTTAATATTTTTGCCTCTCTTGAAAAATTATAAATTAATAAAGAATAAAAAACTAAAAATAAGAAAAACGGTACAGATATAAATACAATTAAAAAATAATTATTAATTCCTGTATACCTTACAACTAACTCGGTAAAAACTAGTAAGGAAAAACTATAAATGAAAATACTTACTTTATGTAAGTATAATTTTTTGGATTTTATTAAAAGACATGCGCTTATTAAAGCTAGTATCGGAATATAAAAAGGAATAATTACTCTTCTATTGAGAGTTGATATTATCTCTTTTTTGAATGACTCATTACAAAATTCATCCATTTCATCTTTAATAAACAAACAACTGATTAATCGTAATGTTGAAGTTTCTTGTATTTTTGGTTTTTTTATAATTGTGGTACTTAAGTTACTTAAGTCAATATTTACTTGGTCGAACTTAATAATTTCATTATCTGAATTTTTCTTAGAGGAAATTATTTGCCCGCTAAAGAGAAACATTTTTTTATCTTCAATAATTCCATTTTTTGCTAATATTGTTGTAGAATAAGTTCCTGATAAATTTGAAGATAAGCTTTTTAAATTATTGCCTTTGTCGTGTAAAAAAATATTTTGAATTTCATTGTTTACTTTCTTCTCTACTATAAAGGTAAAACCTTTAAAAGAGTCACTAAATTGTTGTGTTCTTATAGTCGGTAAAAAAGAGCTAAAGTTTTCATTGCTTAGTAATTTTCTTGATTTATTTAGTGCTAGGGGTGTTATGAAAGTTGAAAACAATAAATAGAATATTAATACAAATATTGAAATAACAAAAAATAAATTTGCTAAATATATTTTCTTTACTCCTGAAGTCCATAAAATAACGAATTCACTATCTTGAATATGTCTTAAAATAAAAATTGATAGAGCTAAAAGAAAAGAAAGTGGTATGAATTTTGGTGCTAACCCAAAAAGATTTAGGATCGAATATTTGAAGTAAGTGGATACTTGGTATCCATTTTCAACAATTAAATCTAAAAAGTTTACAGCTCTTACAGTTAAAGCTATCAAGGACAGGCCGAACAAAATCATCATAAATGTTTTTATTATTTCAATAAAAAAGTTTTGATAAATTTTGTTTTGAAGCATAAAATATAATGTATATAATTAATGCATCCGTAAAATAAATTCAACTAATGGTTTAACTATGATCAATTTTCCATTGAAATCAGATATATTTGGACTTATATACCTCTCAAGTTAACCGAAATTTAATTTAAAAACTTATGTCTATCAAAATTAGTTACTCTTCAAATTCTATAAAAAAAATCAAGGAAAACCTAGTCCTGTTCTCTAATGATAGGTTTAATTTAAATACTTTAAAAAAATATATTTCTAAAGCTGAATTCACTTACATAAATGATATACTTAAACATAGCGATATAAAAAAAAATTTATTTGTTTTTAAAATAAGTTCAAAGAAAAAGATAATAATAATTTCAATTAAAAATAATCTAATCATTTCAGACATAGAATCTCTTGGAGCAGAGTTTTATAATAGGATTAATCATGGAAAGCATTCTCATTATTCAATTATTGCTGATAGTATTCTTTCGAAAGATAAATCATTTTTAAGTCACTTTTTACTCGGGCTAAAATTGAAATCTTATGAGTTTAAAAAATACAAAACAAAAAAGGAAACAAGATCTATTATGGTTGAAATTTTAGGAAATAAAAATAAACCTTCAAATCAAGAACGATTAAATTTTAAAGCTTTAGAGGAAGGCACTTTTTATGCAAGAGATTTAGTTTCTGAACCAGGGAATGTATTGCACCCAGATGAATATGCCAAAAGATTGAATTTGCTAAAAAAGGACGGCCTTAAAGTAAATTTATACGATAAGAAAAAACTTAAAAAGTTAGGTATGCACGCACTTCTAGGTGTAGGACAAGGAAGCATAAGAGGATCATACCTTGTTACTTTAGAGTGGAAAGGTAAAAAAGATAATTCAAAACCATTAGCTTTTGTAGGTAAAGGGGTTTGTTTTGATACTGGTGGTTATTCCCTTAAACCTGCAAAGTTTATGGAGGATATGACATATGATATGGCGGGGTCAGCGACTGTAGTTGGCCTCATGAAAAGTTTTGCACTAAGAAAAGCAAAAATAAATGCAGTTGGAGTTGTTGGATTAGTTGAAAACATGGTAAGCGGAAACGCTCAGAGACCAGGTGATATTGTAAAATCTTACAGCGGTAAAACTATTGAAATACTAAATACCGATGCGGAGGGACGTTTAGTTTTAGCAGATGCGCTTACATTTACAGAAAAGAAATTTAAACCAAAATTTATAGTAGATCTAGCAACTTTGACTGGAGCGATCATAGTTTGTTTAGGTTCTGAATATGCAGGACTTTTTTCAAACGATGATAAATTATCTGAACAAATTTATAAAGCAGGTCAAAAAGTTGAGGAAAAGGTTTGGAGAATGCCGCTTAATAAAAATTATGATAAACTTATGAATTCAAAAAATGCGGACGTACAAAACATAAATTATATTGGTGGGGCAGGATCAACCACTGCTGCTCAATTTCTGCAAAGATTTATTATAAACAAGACTCCATGGGCCCATTTAGATATTGCTGGAATGGCTTTTTCCAAATATGGCGGTGCATTGAATTCAGGCGGTGCAACCGGATTTGGAGTAAGATTATTGAATAAGTTAGTTGAAGATTATTATGAGTAATGTAGAACAAACTTTATCTATAATTAAACCAGATGCTGTTGAAAGAAATCTAATTAAAGAAATCAAGAATATTTTCTTAAAAAATAATTTAAAAATTAAAGAAAGTAAAAAAATACATCTTACAAAAGATGAAGCTGCAGAATTTTACAAAGTTCATCAATCCAAACCATTCTTTAATGATCTTTGCCTTTACCTATCATCTGGGCCGATATTAGTTATGATTTTAGAGGGAGAAAATGCGGTCACATTAAATAGACAAATCATGGGTGCTACAGACCCTAAGAATGCAGCAGAAAATACAATCAGGAAGTTGTATGGTCTATCTATTGATAAAAACTCAGTTCATGGTTCAGACTCATTAGATAATGCAAAAAATGAAATAAATTTTTTCTTTAATAGTTAAGATTACGATAAATTTTTATTATCGCCTCAGGAAAAGCTTTGTACTCAAGTTGTTGAGTCTTAGATTTGAGACTCTTCTCATCATCATTTAGAGTTATATTAAATTTTTTTTTAATTATAATCCTGCCATTATCTAAAAATTGATCGACGATGTGAACTGTACACCCGGTTGATTTTTCTTTGCTGTTTAAAACTCTAGAAAAGGTATTAAGACCTTTAAATTTTGGAAGAAGAGAAGGATGAATATTTATAATGAGTTTACCATATTTCTCTAAAAAGTTTTTTGATATAATCTTCATATAGCCTGCTAAGCAGATAAGTTCGATATTATATTTTTTTATTTGATTTAAAATTTTATTCTCGAAAGATTTTAGATCCGTATCAATGATTAAATATGGTATCGAATATTTTTTTGCATAATTCAATCCCTTAGCAAATTTATTGTTACTAATAATTAATCTAATTTTTACGGGGAAATTATAATCTCTTGAACGATTTATTAAGTTTTTTAAATTTGATCCCCTTCCGGAAATAAAAACACATGTATTTTTTTTTACCATCTTAATTTATTAAACAAATTAACTCTTTTTTTTTCTTTTGAAATATATCCAATTTCATAGGGTTCATAGTCTATTGAAAAAAAACTTTTTATTTTTTTCACATTTTTTTTTGGGACAATTATACAAAAGCCAACACCACAATTGAAAGTCTTCATCATTTCATTATCTGAAATCTTTTTACTTTTAATCCATTTAAAAACACCTCCTATTTTTATTTTAGAAAGATCAATATTTATAGATAAATTTTCTGGTACAGATCTCAATAAATTTTCTATTAATCCGCCTCCAGTTATATGAGCAGCAGAATGCAAAAGATTTTTTTCTGTAAGTTTAATTATTTCATTAGAATATATTTTTGTAGGTTGCATCAAAATTTTTTTTAATTTGATATTTAATTTATAGTTTTTCAACAAAGTTCTTACTAAAGAATATCCATTTGAATGAATACCACTTGAGGGAATAGCTAGAATTATATCTTTATTTTTTACTTTAAATTTACTTAATATTTTTTTTTTTGAAACTATTCCAACACTAAACCCAGCTAAATCAAATTTGTCTTTTGAATATACCCCAGGCATCTCTGCGGTTTCTCCACCTATAAGTTTACATTTTGAAATATTACAACCTTTAAAAATACCATTTATAATTCTTTTTGTTTTGTTTAAATTTAACTTTCCTACCGCTATGTAATCTAGAAAAAATAAAGGTTTTGCTCCTTGCACTATTAAGTCGTTTACACACATTGCTACTAAATCTATACCTATAGTATCGAACTTTTTAAACTTATTAGCGAGTTCTATTTTAGTTCCTACACCATCTGTACATGAAACAATTATTGGATCTCTTATCTTAATTTTACTAATATCAAATAAAGAACCAAAACCACCTATTGTCTCGATTTTATTTAAGTTATTCGTTTTTTTGACATTTTTATTTGTTAATTTAGCAATATGTTTAACTAATTTATTTGCTAATGAAATATTCACTCCACTTTTTTTGTAACTATTTTGCATTTTTTTCATTTATAAAATGATATTTACTTTTATGAAATTTTTTAAATTATTAATGATCATTTTAATTGTTTTTTTGAAAACTGGAAATGTTTTATCTAAAGAAAAGTTATTTAGTGTTAATAATATTGAAATAGATAAACGATCAGACTTATCAAATAAAGAATTAGCAAGTATCGCCATAAGACAAGCTTTTAAAGAGCTCATTGATAAAATCTTATTAGATGAAGATAAAAAAAAACTATCAAAAATTGAATTTTCAGAGATTAATAGCCTTATAGAATATTATCAAATTCAAACAGAAAACGATTCATCAGTTCAAAATGATAAAATAAGATTCAACGTTTCTTTTGATAAAAATAAAATTCACTCATTGTTTCATACAAAGAACGTTCTTTATTCTGAAGTATTAAATAAAGAATTATATTTGTTACCAATATTAATTAAAAAAGAAAAATTTTTTGTTTATAATAAAAATTTTTTCTATGAAAATTGGCCAAAATTAACATCTGATAATTTGATAGAATTTATAATCCCTCTAGAAAATATTGAGGTAATACAAAATATAAATAAGAATAAAAATAATTTATTAAATCTAGACTTGAGAAATTTATTTCTAGAATATACAAACAAAAATTTAGCAATTATTTTAATTGAAAATCCTGATCAAAAAAATAATAAAATATATTTGCGAACGAGAATTTTAGGTAAAAAAATTGATAAAAATTTAAATATTGAAAATGATAATTTACAAGAAAAAGAATATTATTCAAAAATAATCAAAAAAGTGAGTGATGAGCTTACTAATATGATAAAATCTCAAAATCTAATTGATGTTAGGACTCCCTCATTTTTAAATGCTAAACTTATGGTAAAAAAAACGAATAATTTGTTAGAGCTTAACAAAAGACTAAGTGAAGTGAATTTAATTGAAACTCTTTATGTTCAAGAATTTAATAATGATTACGTTTTATTAAAAATTAAATATTTAGGCAAAATTGATAGAATAATTAAGCGATTGAATGAGGAAAAAATTATATTGAAAATTATTGATAACCAATGGGAGCTCAAAATAATATGAGAGATCAACTAGTTTTTAAATTTCCATTTAAAAAAAAATATTATGAGCAAGATTTCTATGTATCTAGCAATAATTTTTCAGCTTTTAAACTGATAGAAAATTGGCCTAACTGGCCTGGTAAATGGCTTAATATCTTTGGCGAACATGGATCAGGAAAAACACATTTATCTAAAGTTCTAGAAAAGAAAATTAAAAAAATAAGAATTATCGACGTTAATAAAATTAATAATAAAACTATTGATGATTTAAGATTGTTTGATTGCTTGATAATAGATAATTTTAAAGATCATTTAAATGAAAAATTGTTTTATTCGATTTTGCATCAATCTAAACAGATAGATAATTATATTGTAATTAATACAATAAAACCCTTAAAAAAATTTTCATTTAAATTGGATGACTTACAATCTAGAATTAATAGTTTTGTTTTTATAGGGATTGATTTGCCGACTGACGATTTATTGGAGGTAATTATATCTAAATCTTTTTCAGATATGCAAATTAATATAAGTCCAAAAGTATCTAGTTATATAATAAAAAACATTGATCGATCTTATGAAAAAATGTTTAAATTTATTCAAGATATTGATGAATTATCTTTATCCTCTGGAAAATCAATTAATATTAATTTAATAAAAAAAGTATTGAAGCTATGAAAAAATTTAGAACACATAATTGTTCACAGCTGCGTGAAAACGAAATAGATAAAAAAGTAATTCTATCTGGCTGGTTACATCGAAAAAGAGATCATGGAAATTTAGTATTTATTGATCTTAGGGACCATTATGGAGTCACACAATGCGTTATTGAAAAAGATAACGATTCATTTTCCATCATCGAAAAAGCTAAACCTGAGAGTGTTTTAAGAGTAAAAGGAAAGGTGATGAAGAGAACAAAAGAAACAGAAAATTTAGATTTAAAAACTGGTAAAATAGAGGTTGCAATTGATACCTTAGAAATTCTATCTGCAGCAAAAGAATTACCATTACCTGTTTTTGGAGAACAAGATTACCCTGAAGATATTAGATTACGATATAGATTCTTAGATCTTAGAAGAGAAGAAATGCATAAAAATATTATTTTAAGATCTAATGTTATTTCTTTCATTAGGTCAGAAATGTTAAAACTAGGTTTTTTGGAATATCAAACTCCTATACTGACTTCATCAAGCCCAGAAGGTGCTAGAGATTTTTTAGTACCAAGTAGATTAAATCCAGGGAAATTTTATGCTTTGCCTCAAGCACCTCAACAATTTAAACAATTAATTATGGTTTCTGGTTTTGACAAATATTTTCAAATTGCTCCTTGTTTTAGAGACGAAGACGCAAGGTCTGATAGAAGCCCAGGTGAATTTTATCAATTAGATTTAGAAATGTCATTCGTGGAACAAGAGGACGTTTTTAAAGTTACAGAAACACTTCTTGTAAACTTGTTTAAAAAATTCTCGTCGAAAAAAATTTTATCAGAAAAATTTCCTAGAATTCCTTTCAAAGAAGCAATGAGTAATTATGGGACAGATAAACCAGATTTAAGAAATCCGTTAATCATCAAAGATTTAACAAATATATTTAAAAGAGATGATGTCAATTTTGAAATTTTTAAAAAACAAGTAAAGAGTGGATCAAAGGTAAAAGCAATTGTGACAAAAAAAACAAAAGATAAACCAAGAAGTTTTTTCGACAATATTGACAATTGGGCTAAAGAGCAAGGAGCAGCTGGACTAGCTTATTTTACTTTCGAAAAAGAAAAACATATTGCAGGAAAAGGCCCTATTGGAAAATTTTTTAGCGAGGAGTCGCTTAAAGAAATTATGAAAATAGCAGACGCTGAAATTGGTGATAGTATTTTTCTTTCTTGTGGTATGGAGGAAAACTTGTACAAGATTTTATCTATTGCAAGAAATAAAATTGCACAAGATCTTAAAATAATTGATGAGAACGTATTTTCATTTTGCTGGATAGTTGACTATCCAATGTTCGAAAAAGATGAAAAAACTAAAAAAATTATTTTTAGCCATAATCCATTTTCAATGCCGCAAGGGGATATTAAAAACTTAAACCTAAAAAATCCTTTAGAAATAAAAGCTTATCAATATGATATTGTTTGTAATGGTGTTGAATTATCTTCAGGAGCAATTAGAAATCATATACCAGAACTTATGTACAACCTTTTTGAGGTAGTTGGATATACAAAGAAAGATGTTAATGAAAAATTTTCTGGAATGATTAATGCTCTCAGTTATGGAGCGCCACCACATGGAGGAATAGCCCCTGGGATAGATAGAATTATAATGCTATTGGCTGACAAACAAAATATAAGAGAAATTACTCTTTTTCCAATGAACCAAAATGCACAAGATCTTATGATGCAAGCTCCATCTGCAGTAGATAACGATCAGCTTAAAGAACTTAACCTTAAGATTGATATCAAAAAAAATTAATTTTTTGTTTTTAAATTAATTCTTACGTCGGACAAATCGACAAGTTTTTCCTCTAAATTGCTTCTTACAAAACCTTTTGAAGTGATATTTTTAACAATTTTAATAAACTTTTCATCAGCAGTGTCGTTTGATAAACTTCTATTACTTGCTATTGTTGGGGTATGAGCAAGTTCTTCCTTACCAAGGTAAGAAATTGCTAACTCTCTAAAAACATAGTCTAAAATAGAGGAGGCGCTTAAAATTCTGTCATTACCTAAAACATTTCCTGAGGGTTCAAATTTAGTATCAATAAAAGCATCAACATACTCATCCAGCGGAACTCCATATTGCAGACCCAAAGAAATAGCTATTGCAAAATTGTTCATCATTGCCTTTACAAGTTCACCCTCTTTATTTGTATCTATAAAAATTTCTCCTATTTTTCCGTCATCGTATTCACCTGTATGAAGATAAACTTTGTGATCACCAATCTGAGCTTTTTGAATATAACCCTTTCTTCTATCAGGCATTTTGAATCTTGCTTTATTTTTCACTTTAGTTACATCAATTTCTTTTCGTGCCGTCTCAGAATTGTTTTGAATAACTTTGTTAGTTAATTCCAAAGGCACCTCTTTACTAATCTTAAAATTATTTTTGCTAATTTCTGATTTATCCCCAATTTTCTTAGTTTTTCTATTATTTAATTTTACGTCTATAACCTCAACATCTCCATCAGTTCTTTTGTCAATTTTTGAAAGTTCAGTCTCATTTAAATTATTGAGTTTATGGACTGTTTTAAAAGTGCATGTGTAGTAAGTTTCGACAATAAATTTTTTCATAATTATATGGAATCTAGAAATTGTAAGATATATATTAACATTATTGATGTCTAATGTATAATAATACACTTTAAGATTGTGTGGATTTAAAATTCAAAATATGACTTTAAAATTAATTTTTACGTGGTGGCATAAACAAACATTTGGGACCTTTTTTAAAACTTTACTGACTGGAAAACTGGTTGGTAAAGATAATTTTGGCAACAAATATTATAAAAATAAAAATGACGAGAGATGGGTGGTTTACTCAAATGAGATAGATGCGACTAAAATTACATCCGAATGGTATTTATGGATGCATCATACAACAAATAATATTCCCAGCCCTCAAAAAGATAGTAAAAAATATGCTTGGCAAAAAGATCATAAAGAAAATAAAACAGGCACTAATGAAAGGTATAAGCCTATAAAGATTGCTAAAGTGAAAGTTAATAAAAAATATGAATCATGGAATAATAATTAATTTTTTTTTTATCTTATTTTTTTTGATTACAAAAACTTTATTAGCTGAAGAAAAAATTTCTAGGTCTCCCTTAATAAATATTGAAAATATTCAACCAAGTTTTGAAAATATTGAAGATAAGAACGAAAACTATCATTCACAAAAAAACTTAAAAGAAAAAAAAATTTTTGAGAATTCTTCTTCCATTGCACATGCTATTATAATTGGGCTAGATAAAATTACTGCTAAATCATCTAAAATAAAAATCAATATAGATGAGATTAAAAAATTTGGACCTCTTGAAATCAAAATTCTTAAATGCGAGAAAATAAAAATGAATAATAAAATTGATGCTGTAGCTTATATGCAAGTGAAAGATCTAACGAAATCTGAAAATGAAAAAGTATATATATTTAATGGTTGGACTTTTTCTTCAGATCCAAACATTACTCCATTTGATCATGCTATATATGATTTACAACTATTGAATTGTTTCAATGTTTAAAAAATTTTTCCTTACTCAGCCAATTGGTATCAAAATCCGAATCTATAAATTTTTTGTGTTTTAAAATTTTTTTATGCAATTCAATTGTTGTAGTTATACCCTCTAGAACAAATTCATCTAAAGATCTTAAGGTTCTCTGAATTGCTTCAGTTCTATTTCTGCCCTTACATATGACCTTGGCAATTAAACTGTCATAATAAGGTGTTATTTTACAACCTTGAAAAACTGCGCCATCCACACGAGTTCTAAAACCTGAAGGTTGATGACAAACTGATATTTTACCTGGACTTGGTTGAAAATCTAAAGCTGGATTTTCAGCGTTAATTCTACATTCAATTGAATGTCCTCTAGGTTTAATATCACTTTGCTTCAAGGCAGTGTTACCAGTAAAAGCAATCCAAAGCTGTTCTTTTACGATATCTATGCCAGTTTGGACTTCTGTTACAGGATGTTCGACTTGAACTCTCGTATTCATTTCTAAAAAATAAAATTTTCCTTTTTCATAAATAAATTCTACGGTCCCAGCTCCCTCGTAATTAATTTGCTCCACCATTTTCACTGTTTTTTCTAAAAGATCTTTGCGCTCCTCTTCAGTTATCACTGGACTTGGTGTTTCTTCAATTAATTTTTGATGTCTTCTTTGAACAGAACAATCTCTTTCCCCTAGTTGAACAGTCCTATTTTTTCCAGACATTACTTGCACTTCAATATGACGTGGATTTTTAAAATATTTTTCGATATACAGTTCGTCGTTACCAAAAAATTTTTTTGCTTCAGTTTTTGCTATTAAAAATAAATTTTCTAATTGACTCTCTTCTTCTACAATTTTCATTCCTTTTCCGCCTCCACCACCTGCAGCCTTAATTAAAATTGGATAACCTATGTTTTTACAAATAGATTTTGCCTCACTTAAAGACTTTACACCGCCCTCAGAGCCTTCAATCACAGGTAAGCCGTATTTCTTTGCAATACTCTTAGCTTGAATTTTATCACCCATCATCGATATGATTTGAGCACTTGGACCAATAAACTTTATTCCATGTTTATTTACAATTTCTGAAAACTTAGAGTTTTCCGACAAAAAACCATATCCGGGATGTATCGCCTCTGCACCAGTCAAGTCAACCGCAGACATAATAGATGGAATGTTAAGGTAACTATTTTGAGGTTGGTGAGAACCAATACAAACACTCTCATCTGCTAATCTGACATGCATTGAGTCTGCATCAACGTCTGAATGCACTGCAACAGTTCCTATGCCCCACTCTTTGCAAGCTCTAATTATCCTAACAGCTATTTCTCCTCTGTTAGCTATTAAAACTTTTTTAAACATTTTTTATTGAAGAAGAACTAGTGTTTGTCCAAACTCGACAGGCTGACCGTCTTCTACTAAAATCTTTTTTACCGTTCCATCATTTGTAGAAGGAACATGGTTCATGGTCTTCATTGCTTCTACAATCATAACAGTTTGACCTTTTTTTATTTTATCACCAACTTGAACAAATTTTTTTGCACCAGGTTCAGGAGCTAAATAAGCTGTGCCAATGATTGGGGACTTTATTCGTATTCCATCCCCATCGCCTGCATTAAGAACAGCTTTATTTTGAGAAACAACTGTGTTCGTTTTTGAGGAGTCTAAAATTTTTGAGGATTTGGAAACTTTAATTTTTGTTGAACCTTCTTGATATTCTAATTCTGTTAAATTGAATTCTTTTAAATTATCAACTAGTTCTTTGATTAATTTTTTATCAATTTTCATTTTTTCTTAAAAGTTTAGTAATTGCATTCAAAGACATTATATAACCTTCAGCTCCAAAACCACAAATTACTCCAGTCGCAACCTTGCTAATTAAAGATTTATGTCTGAATTCTTCTCTATTATAAATGTTACTTATATGCAATTCAATAATAGGAAATTTTATAATTTTAAGCGCATCGTGAATTGCCACTGAAGTATGGGTGTAACCACCAGCGTTTATAATTAATCCTTCTTGATTATTTCTTGATTCTTGTATTTTCTCAACTATTTCGCCCTCAATATTAGATTGATATAAAGATAACTCTATTTTATTTTTATTTGCATAATCAAGGCATATTTTTTCTATATCTTTAAGAGTGAAACTGCCATATTGACTCTTTTCTCTTTCACCTAAAAGGTTGAGATTTGGGCCGTTAAGAATTATAATTTTTTTCATCGGTAATTATTATTAGCATTGATTAACTGAATTATGGCAAAAATACAATTAAATGGCAAAAAAGTATCCATTGGGAAAGATTTAACAATCTTTGGTTTGTTAAAAAAATACAAGTTAATTAACAAAAATTTAGCAATAGAATGCAATGGAGAAATAATTCAAAAATCAAACTATAAAAAAAAATGTTTAAAAAATAAAGATAAGATAGAAATTGTACATTTTATTGGTGGCGGTTAAATTGAAAAAAGATTTATTTAAAATTGCTAATTTTAAATTGGCTTCAAGATTAATAGTAGGTACAGGGAAATATAAAAATTTTCAAGAGACCGCTGATGCTGTTAAAGCATCTGGGGCTAGTATGGTGACTGTTGCGATTAGAAGAATTAATATTATTGATAAAAAAAAACCAATGCTTACTGACTATATAAATCCAAAAAAAATATTTTTTTTACCTAATACTGCTGGATGTTTTTCTTCTGAAGAAGCACTAAGAACTCTTAGATTGGCAAGAGAAATGGGAGGTTGGAAATTAGTAAAATTAGAAGTGTTAGGCGATAAAAAAACTTTGTATCCAAATATGATTGAAACGCTTAAATCGACTAAGATTTTGGTAAAAGAGGGCTTCAAAGTAATGGTTTACTGCACTGACGACCCTTTACTCGCAAAAAAATTGGAAGATAATGGAGCTTCAGCAATAATGCCATTAGCATCTCCTATAGGATCAGGTTTAGGTCTACAAAATAAAACTAATATATCTTTAATTATTAAACAATCAAAGGTACCAGTAATTGTTGATGCTGGTATAGGAACAGCTTCAGATGCAACAATTGCTATGGAATTGGGTTGTGATGGTGTTTTAATTAATAGCGCAATAGCTTTATCAAAAAAACCAATTCTAATGGCGAAAGCATTTAGGGATGCAGTTATTTCAGGAAGAAATTCGTTTATAGCTGGTAGAATGCAAAAAAAATATTATGCTACTAGAAGTAGTCCATCAAAAGGGTTAATTTAATTTCTTCTTTTTTCTTCTTACCCACAAGGTTCTAAGTTTTTTCTTTATTTTCGATTTTTTTTGATCTTTCTTTAATTTTTTATCAAGTTTTTTATCTGTTGCTACTTCTGACCTAGTTTTATTTGAAATTAAAATTTTATTGATATTTTCAAAAGTATCTACCACTTTTTTAGATTTATTAATTAATTCAATTTTATATTCTGGAATTATATATTTTTCATTAGAATTTAAATCAATTTTAAAAGAATATTTTTTTTGAAAATAATTTATTTCATCTAAAAAACTTTTCTCAATAAAATATTTTACTTTTTCTGGTAAAAAACATTTTATTGTTTTGACCTTATCAGTAAAAGCCAAATGTTGTATCTTTTTTAAAATTTTTTGTGAAAAAGATCCTAGGGATAATTGAGTTTCCCATTTAATCGATGCCTCTCTTAATCTTTGCCTGGTCATTTCAAGCAAACCGAAATTACTAATTTTTCCTATTTGAATTCTTGCTCTATCTTTTCTTATACTTTCTCTCATTTTTTTTTCTACAGTTCTTCGATTATAGAAATTCATCATGTCTATAAAATCAATTACTATTAAACCAGATAAATCCCTCAACTTTATTTGATGAGCAATTTCTTCTGCAGCTTCTAAGTTAGTATTAAGTGCTGTTTTTTCTATATTGATCTGCTTTGTTGACTGACCAGAGTTGATATCTATTGCAACTAAAGCTTCGGTTGGATTTATAACCAAATAACCTCCGGACTTAAGTTTTACCACAGGTTCAAAAATATTATTTAACTCTCTTTCAATTTTTGCCTCATGAAATAAAGGAATTTTTCCACGATATTTTTTTATGTTTTTAACACTTTTTGGCATTAATTCTTTCATGAATTTTTTCGCTTTTTGATAAGCTTCATTTCCTTCTATATAAACATTTTTAGTATCGTTATCATAAGTATCTCTCAAGCTTCTTTTTATAATATCACCTTCTTCATAAACTAAAGATGGAGCATTAGAGTCTAATGCTTTGTCTTTAATTTCCTCCCATGTCTTTAAAGTATTTTTGAAATCTTTTTCTATCTCATTCTTTGTTTTATTGGCACCTGCAGTTCTTACTATTACCCCCATAGTATTTGGAATTTCTATTTGGTCTAAAATATTTTTTATTTTTTGCCTATCTAATGAGTTAAATATTTTTCTAGATATTCCACCTCCTTTTGGAGTATTAGGCATTAATACCATGTATTTTCCTGCGAGTGAGATAAAAGTAGTTAAGGCAGCACCTTTTTGACCTCTTTCCTCTTTGATAACTTGTATCAACACAATTTGTCCAGGCTTAATAACTTCTTGGATTTTATATTTTTTAATTCCATAAGACGTTTTTATTTCTTCTCTAAATTCCTTTTTTTTAATTTCATCATTTTGTGATGATTCACTGTGATCATCCTTTGAAACATTCGTAATTGAACTCTCTGGTACATCTTGTTGTCCGTTACCTGAGGATACTTGTAGATTTTTATTTTTAAGATTTTCTCTTATTTGTTCCTCTGCAACTTTAATTTTTTCTTTATCCTCAGAAGGTATTTGGTAATAATCTGACTGAATATCATTGAAGGCTAAAAACCCGTGTCTATCTCGTCCAAAGTCGACAAATGCTGCCTGAAGAGAGGGTTCTACTCGACTTACAGTACCAAGATAAATGTTGTTTTTAAAATTTAAATTATTTTTATCTTCAATTTCATACTCTTCAATTGAAGAGTCTGATTTAAGAACAATACGAGTTTCGTTAGGATGCGATGCATCAATATATAAGTTTTTTTCCATTTTAATTGAATTCCTTTAAAATTATTGAAAGTTATGAAATTTGTTTTTGACATATTTTTAGTTTATACAATTTTATTAACAAATGCACTTATTTAAATTTGTGCCTAAAGAAAGTCTAATTTATTTTCGATAAAAGGTAAAATGTTTAAATTTCTCAATTTTTCAATTAAATTCTTGATTGTATTTTTTATCACAGTATTAATTTTTCTAATTTCTACTTTATGGTATTTTTCTATAGGATTACCCGATTACAAAAAATTGTCCAATTATCAACCTCCTATTTCTAGTAGAGTTTATTCACATGATGGGAAATTAATTGCTGAATATGCTTTGCAAAAAAGATTATTTGTTCCTTACGAGTCCATTCCAAAAGTAGTAATTAATTCTTTTCTTTCAGCAGAGGATAAAAATTTTTTTAATCATCCAGGTGTTGATGCAAAAGGAATTTTAAGAGCTATATTTAAAAACGTCAAAAACGTTTATCAAGATAAAAGATTAGAAGGGGCATCTACTATAACACAACAGGTGGCTAAAAACTTTTTATTAACTAACGAAGTTTCTCTTAAAAGAAAAATAAAAGAAGCAATTCTAGCTTTTAGAATTGAGAGAGCATACTCAAAAGAAAGAATTCTAGAATTATATTTGAATCAAATATATTTAGGCCAAGGTACATACGGAATTGCTGCAGCAAGTCTAGAATATTTTGATAAACCTATAAAAGAGTTAAACTTTTCAGATGCTGCTTTACTAGCCGCATTACCCAAAGCCCCAAGTAAATACAATCCTTACAGATACCCAGATACAGGGATATTTAGAAGAAATTTAGTTTTACAAAATTTAATGGAAAATAAATTTATTACAAAAGAAGAATTTGAGGTTTTAAAAAAATCAAAATTAAATCTTAAAAGAAGAAAAATTGAAATCGTTAACGAAGCCAACTCCTATACAGAAGAGGTACGAAGGTCAGTAAATGAAAATTACGGTTTTGAAAAATTATATTCTCAAGGATTAAGCATTCGTACTCCTTTAGATATAAATTATCAAACTCAAGCCATTGCGTCACTTAGAAAAGGTATAGAAGCTTATGATAGAAGACATGGTTGGAGAGGACGTATAGCTAATAGATTTAATGATAAAAATTGGGAAAAAAAAATTAAAACTTTTAAATTAGATCCAACTTTAAAATGGAATTTAGCAGAAATACTTAATGTAAATAATTCAGGAATCAAAATAAAAATATTAAATAAGAAAAAAAATGAGAATATAGAGAACCTGTTCAAAAAAGATATACAATGGAGTTTATCTAATAATAAATCAATAAATGAGATACATAAGATAGGGGATATAATTTTTGTGAAAAAAGAAAATGGAAATTGGAAACTTAAACAATATCCAAAAGTAAATGGTGGTATAGTTGTAATTGATCCTCATAGCGGGGATATTAAAGCACTTGTGGGAGGTTTTAATTATTTATCAAGTGAATTTAATAGAGTTACCCAAGCTAAGAGACAACCAGGTTCAGCATTTAAACCTATTGTTTATGCAGCAGCACTTGAGAATGGTTTCGCTCCGAATTCAATAATTCTTGATGCACCTTTTGTTGAAAGTCAGGGTGTAGGATTAAAAAATTGGAAACCCGAAAATTATGGTAAAAAATTTTATGGTCCAACCACTCTTAGAAAAGGTATAGAATTTTCAAGAAACTTGATGACGATAAGAATTGCAAAAATACTTGGATTAAACAAAATTTTAGATCTCTCTAAAAAATTGAATATATATGATGAAATTCCAGAACTTTTATCTGTCTCTCTTGGTTCTGCAGAAACTACTTTACTAAACTTAACTTCAGCATACGCTACATTTGTTAATGGAGGAAAAAAAATTGAACCAACTTTAATTTCTAGAATTCAAGATAGAAGAGGAAATACAATCTTTAAACCAAAAAACAGAAAATGTTCTGGTTGCAATAAATTTATTGACGGTAACTTAGAATATCCAAAAATTGAAAATACTTTAGAACAAATTATAAGTAAAGAAACTGCATTTCAAATAACTTCAATTTTAAATGGAGCTGTCGAACGAGGAACTGCAAAAAAACTTAAATCTTTAAAAGTTCCTCTTGCTGGTAAAACTGGAACTACAAATAATAACTTTGATGCATGGTTCATTGGTTTTTCATCAAATTTAGTAGTAGGTGTTTACATCGGTTTTGACATTCCTAAAACCTTGGGAAAATTTGAAACAGGTTCAAAAGCTGCTCTTCCAATTTTTAAGGATTTTGTAGAGAATGCACTTTTTAAAGATGATTTTAAAGATTTTTTAGTTCCAGATAACATTTACTTGACATCTTTAAATTATGACACAGGTTTAAAACCACTTAGAAATGACAAAAATACCATAATTGAAGCATTAAAGATCAAAGATATAAACAAGATAAATAATAATAATTTAATTTCAATTAACGATCGTGATACTCTAATTAAATTCAGACAATTTTATTAATGAAAAATTTTGAAAATGAAATAGAGATCACTGAGAAATCCCTTCAAAATATAAGGGGGTATCTTTGATAAAAATAAAATTGAGACAAAACTATTAGAAATAGAAAAAGAAATCCAAAAAGATAATTTTTGGAAAGATCAAAAAAAAGCAACTAAAACTATAAAGCTTAAAAAAGACTACGAATATATTTTAGAAAATTACAAAAATACTTTAAAAGAAATTGAAAATATTAAAGATTTATTTGAATTAGCTATAAAAGAAAAGAACGAAGAAATACTAGAAGATTGTAGTATCAAAATAAAAGAAATTCAAATCAATACTAGGGAAACTGAAACAGCTTGCTTTTTATCAGGTGAAAATGACGATTTAAATATTTACTTAGAGATTCATGCTGGAGCTGGAGGCACTGAGAGCCAGGATTGGGCTGAAATGTTAAGAAGAATGTATATGAGATGGTTTGATAAAAAAAATTTCAAATATGAAATAATTAGTGAACATAAAGGAGATGAAGCAGGCATTAAGTCTTCGATAATAAAAGTTGAAGGTGAAAAACTTTATGGATTAATGAGATCAGAGTCTGGAGTACATAGACTTGTAAGAATTTCCCCATTTGATAGCGGGGGCAGAAGACATACAAGTTTTGCTAGTGTCTGGGTTTACCCTGTAGTCGAGGAAGATATTGACATTCATATAGACGATAAAGATTTAAGAATAGACACTTATCGCTCAAGTGGGGCCGGCGGCCAGCATGTAAATACAACTGATAGCGCAGTTAGAATTACTCATTTACCCACAAAAATAGTCGTACAATGTCAAAATGAGAGATCTCAACATAAAAATAAAGAAACCTGTTATAAAATGCTCAAGGCAAGACTTTATGAAAATGAAATGCAAAAAAGAGAGGAAATTAATCAAAAAGAACTTGCTACTAAGACAGATATAGGATGGGGCCATCAAATTCGTTCGTATGTGTTACAACCTTACCAATTAGTTAAAGATTTAAGAAATAAAATCGAAAATACAAATCCCGTCAGTGTATTAAACGGTGATATAGATCAATTTATAGAAGAGGGGATAAAAAATAGATAATGAAAAAAATAATTAGTTTTTTTTTTCTATCGATAATTTTAATTTTATTCATTTTATTAGCGATTCTCTCAACAAAAGGCATTAAGACAGATAGCTTTGATAATCTCTTATCAAATAAGATCTCTCAAAGTAATGATAATTTAGAAATAAGATTAAACAAAATTAAATTTAAATTAGATATAAGTGAAATAAATTTATATTTAGAGACAACTGAACCTAATATTGTTTACAGAAATGCAGATATACCTGTAGATAATTTAAAGGTATATATAGATTTTTTGTCAATATTTAAATCTTCTCCAAAAGTTAAAAAAATTAATTTAAATCTGAAAGAATTGGATGTGGCACAACTCAAAAAAATTTCTTTTATTATTAAACCCTCAAATTTTAAAAACTTTTTAACAAATAATATATTAAACGGAAAAATTTTTTCTAATATAGAATTCTATCTTAATAAAGATAATCAATTAGAAGATTTTATTACAAAAGGAACAGTTTTTGATTTGGATACAAAAATTACTGACAGAATAATATTAAAAAATTCCAACTTTAGTTTTTTTGCAGATAATACAGACGTATTAATTAAAAACTTTTATGGTAAATTTAATGGAGTAAAAATTTCAGAGGGTGATATAAAATTAAATTTTTCGAAAGATATTTCGTTAAATTCTAATTTCGTTTCTGAAATAAATTTTACTAGCAACATCTTTAAAAATTACTCAAATTTAATTAAAAACAACAATGTTTTACAATATGGAGAAAATTTAATAGCTAATCTTAATAATACTGTAAATTTAAAATTTGATAAAACTTACAAATTAGAAAATTTCAACTTTAAAAGTAACGGAGATTTAAAAAAAGCAAATTTTAAATTTAAGAAAGAGATAAAATTTGATTATTTTAAAGAAAGTTTCAAAGATATCTATTTTAAAGACTCTGAAATATTTTTAAATGTAAGTTCAAAAGAAAAAATTGCTAAAATTATAGGAAAGTACTCCCTTAACAATAAATTTTTTTCAAGTTTTACCCTAAATAATCAGAATTTAGGTAATACATCAATTTTTGATGTTGAATTAAAATTTTTTCCAAAATTTTATTTAGATCTAATTAATTATGAAAAGAAAAATGGTTTACCTGCTGATTTAAAACTAAATTTAATTAAAAAAGGTAAAAATTTAGAAATAGGTGAGTTAAAATATCAAGAAAAAAATAATTTAATTTATTTAAAAAATCTTAAATTTAAAAAAAATAATTTTGATACGTTTAAAAGTTTAAGTGTTAAAACTTATCTAAACAGAAAAAAAAATAATGATTTTAATATTTCATTCGAGAAAGATCTTAAAATAAAAGGAGCTTTATTTGATGGAACTAATTTAAATAAATTCTTCAATAAAAATACAAATAAAAAAAGTAATATTCATATTAATACAAACTTAGCTGTAGAACTAAAAAAAATAAAAGTTCCTTTATCCGAAAGCCTTAATGACTTTATTTTAATCGGAAAAATTGAAAAAGGAAAATTCTCTAAAATTTCTGCAAAAGGAGATTTTGGAGAAAATAAATTTTTAGATATTTCTTTAAAAGCTAGAAAAAATAATAAAAAATATTTAGAAATTTATTCTGACTTACCAGGACCATTATTGTCAAATTTTAATTTTTTTAAAGGTTTAACTGGTGGTAAGTTATTATTCAATTCGTCAATTGGTGAAAATCATTCTACTTCTAATTTAAAAATTGAAAATTTTAAAGTGGTCGATGCCCCAGGGATGGTAAAACTTCTTTCATTAGCAGATTTAGGTGGTTTGGCTGATTTAGCTGAGGGAGAAGGAATATCTTTTGATACACTAGAAATGAATATTAAAAACTCTAATGGGTTTTTAAAACTTGAAGAGATATATGCTGTGGGGCCTAGCATTTCTGTTTTAGTTGAAGGATATAAAGACGCTAATGGCCTAGTAAGTTTGAGAGGAACTCTTGTACCAGCAAAAAATCTTAATAAGTTGATATCTAAAATTCCAGTAATCGGAGATATAATAATCCCAAAAGATGTCGGGGAAGGATTGTTTGGAATTAGTTTTAAAATGAAAGGAATGGACGGTAATATTAAAACTACTATTAACCCGATAAGGACATTAACCCCAAGGTTTATTCAAAAAATTATAGATAAGAAAAAAGCTAAATAATTTTAACCAAAAAATGTTTTTTCTTACCAAAGGAAATTTTTATTCCTTTATTTTTAAAATCTTTCTTTTCAAGTAGTTTTTCTTCATCGGTAATAACTTCGTCTTCAATTTTTAGCCCTTTATTTAAAATCGCTCTTCTTGCTTCACTTTTTGATGACATAATTTTATTTCTTGATAAAAAATCAATAATTTTAATACCTTTATCTAAGTCCTCAAGCCTAACCATTATTTCTGGAAGACCTTCACCCCGTCTTTCACCTCCAAAAGTATTTTTAGCAGTCTTTTGAGCTTTATTTGACTCATCTTCTCCATGCAACAGTTTTGTAGCTTCGTTAGCAAGTAGTATTTTTAGTTCATTTATATTTTTTTCTTTATTAAACAACTCATCAATATAATTTGTTTCAATTTCTGTAAAAAATTTTAAAAATTTTTTTACATCTCGATCATCAGTATTTCTCCAAAACTGCCAATAATCATAAGGAGAAAATAATTCTTCGTTCAACCAAATTGCTCCTTTTTCAGTTTTACCCATTTTTGCACCAGATGCTAAAGTGATTAATGGAGAAGTCACTCCAAATGACTCTTTTTTTAACAATCTTCTAATTAAATCAACGCCATTAACTATATTACCCCATTGATCAGATCCCCCGATTTGTAAGATACAATCATAATTTTTAAATAATTGATAGAAATCATAAGCTTGAAGTATCATGTAATTAAATTCCATATAACTCAACGATTGTTCTCTTTCTAGTCTCAGCTTCACACTGTCAAAGGTAAGCATTTTATTTATTGTGAAATGTGATCCAATATCTCTTAAAAAGTCTATATAATTTAGTTTTGTAAGCCATTCATGATTGTTGACAAAAACAGGTTTTGTCTTTTTATCTTTTGTGTTTAAGATCTTTTTAAATACTTTTGTAATATTAAGAATATTTTTTTCTATCTCTTTTTTCGTTAAAATCCTTCTTGTAGAGTCCTTCCCAGATGGATCCCCTATTAAAGTTGTTCCTCCTCCTAAAAGCACAATGGGTTTATGACCGTGTTTTTGCATTAGTTTTAATATCATAATCTGAAGTAAGCTACCAACGTGAAGGCTTTCAGCAGTGCAATCAAAACCTATGTAGGCTGTGATTGAACCTCCGTTGCAAATTTTTTCAAGATTGTCAATGCCTGTGCATTGATTAATATAACCACGTTCTCTCATTTCTAATAAAAACTTGTTTTTCATAGTGTAATAATTCAAAACTACTATTATACAAAAATAACTATAAATAAATAAAAATATGCAAAAAAATTATATATCCTTAGGGCTTATGAGCGGAACATCAGGGGATGGTGTTGATGCATCATTAATTATATCTAATGGAATTGACAGCTACGAATCAATCAAAGATAAATACTTTGAATACAATCAAGAAATATTTAAAGAAATTCATGGTTTAAAAGAGAAGATTAATAATTCAAAAGACATAAAAAAATACAGTAAAGAACTTTTAGGTCTTGAGAAAAAAATAACTATATTTCATGCGAAAATAGTTGATGAATTTTCAAAAAAATATGATGATTTTTTAGTTGGCTTTCATGGACAAACTATTTTTCATAACTCAAAAGATAAAATTTCAAAACAATTAGGCGACGGAAAACTACTAAATCAATTAGTCAAAAAAAAAATAATTTTTAATTTTCGAAATAATGATATAGAAAATGGAGGAGAAGGTGCTCCTTTAACTCCATTATTTCATCAATTATTAGCTACTCAAAAAAAAATTAAACTACCAGTGTGTTTTTTAAATATCGGTGGAATTGCAAATATTTCAATTATAAAGGAACCTATTGGCTCTCAACAACTTTTTAGTAGAGATATTGGTCCGGGGAACTGTTTAATTGATATGTGGGTGAGAAAAAATTCTAATAACAGATTCGATAAAAATGCAAAATTAGCATTAATAGGAAAAAGAAATGAGATAATGTTTGAGCAGGCTCAAATTTTTTTTGAGAATAAAAAAATAAAAAAACTTTCTTACGATGTAGGAGACTTTGATGTTTCATTTATGAGGGGATTATCTTTAGAGGATGGTGCAAAAACGTTAACTGATTTTACATCTAACTTAATTAGTGGTGCGCTTATAGAAAACTTTAATAATTTCAAAGTTAAAAATGCCAGTACTATTTTATGTGGAGGAGGTCGTAAAAATAAGTATTTAGTAAGTTTAATTGAAACACAAATAAGAGGTCACACTAAATTAGAATTAATAGACAATTTCAAAGTAGATGGAGATTTCATCGAATCCCAAGCTTTTGCATTTCTTGCAATACGTTCTATCTTAAATTTACCGATTACATTTCCAAATACTACTGGGTGTAAAAATGCGACCAGTGGAGGAGAATTAATAAATAACTAGATTAAAGCTGTTTTTTCCTTAAGGTATTTTTGGATTTCTACTGATAATTCTTTTTCTTTACTTTTAAAAAAATGATTTGAATTTTTTATTTTTGAAAATATTACTTCAACACCTTTTTGACTTTTTATTCTATTATCTAATTCTAAAATACTTTCTTTTGTAACTAATTCATCATTTTCGCTGTAAATAACCTGACCAGAAGTTGGGCAAGGTGCTAAAAAAGAAAAATCATAAACATTTGGTTGTGGAGATATTGCTATAAAATTATTAACTTCGGGTCTTCTCATAATTAGTTGCATACAAATTAATGAACCAAAAGAAAATCCAGAAACCCAACATTGACTATAATCCAAATTTTGCCGCTCGATCCAATCTAAGGCTGCTGCTGCATCAGATAGTTCACCCTGACCATTATCAAAAACACCATCGCTTTTTCCGACGCCTCTAAAATTTACTTTAATTACAGAAAAACCATTTTCTAAAAAAATATTATACATAAGTTGAACAACGCGATTGTTCATTGTTCCGCCATATTGAGGATGCGGATGAAGGACAATCGCCACAGGTGAACCGAATTTAGGATTTTTATAATATTTAGCCTCAAGTCTTCCAGCTGGCCCAGGTATAAAAATTTCTAAACTTTTTGGCTTCATAATTGATAATGATTATTATTCAAAAAAAAAGTACTGAGTTATAACATGTTTTTATGCGACAAATATTTTTTTTTAATCCTGACTAATTCAGTAGGAATTCATCAAAAATTATTATAATACAACGTTAATTTATGAAACTTACTAATAAAGGTAGATACGCAGTCATGGCTATGGCAGATTTAGCATCTAACGCAAGAAAAGGACCAATTAGTCTTTCAGAAATTTCTTTAAGACAAAATATATCTTTAGCTTATTTAGAACAAATTTTTTTAAAATTAAAAAATAGTAGGTTAGTCAAAAGTTCTAGAGGTGCCAACGGTGGATACACTTTAGAAAAACCAGCATCTGATATTAAATTATCTAATATTATTTATGCTGTTGATGAAGAAATAAAAACCCTTAATTGTAAAAAAAATTCGAAACGAGGATGCAATCATAAATCTGTAAAATGTATAACACATAATTTATGGGATCAATTAGATCAACATATCAATGGTTTTTTTGAGGGAGTAAAATTAGAAGACTTAACTAAAAATAATTAAATTTATGAAAAGTGAAGAATTAAAAAATCAAGAATATAAATACGGTTTCACTACTGAGATCGAAAATTTTAAAGCTCCTAAAGGACTTTCAGAAAAAACTATCAGGTTTATTTCTGAGGTAAAAAAAGAACCTAAATGGATGCTTGATTGGAGATTAAAGGCGTTCAACAGATTAAAGGTTTTGAAAGAGCCTAACTGGCAAAAACCAAAATATCCTAAAATTAATT
>MDTE01168668.1_pt1 | contig 48363 bp, 41 predicted proteins | sample 811231 | NCBI WGS metagenome assembly MDTE01 (sample SAMN05326651, study PRJNA326480) | marine metagenome | isolation source: seawater | place: Indian Ocean: Red Sea | collected 2010 | reverse complement strand
TAATGCCTCAAAAAGACTCTTATACATTAAAAGTTGAAAAAGGTAAATCCTATAGATGGTGTGCATGTGGAAGAAGCAAGGATCAGCCTTTGTGTGATAACAGTCATAGTAATACAGGTATTAAACCAGTAAGATTTACAGCTGAGAAAACTGAGACTATATATCTTTGTGGATGCAAGAGGTCTTCAGATAAACCTTTTTGTGATATGACTCATAAAAAAATTTAATTTAGTATTTTGAGTTCAAAACTAGATATCTTAAAAGTTCCATCTCAAATTATATATACGATAATACCTCTGGGACTAATAATTATGGGTGATAGTATTTTGTATGTGATATTACCTAGTAATCCAGAATTTTTCGAGATCAAAAAATTTTTAGGAATAGAATCAGAATTTTGGATAGGTTTTATTTTGTCTATAAATCGTTTTGTAAGATTTTTCTCTAATGTATTATCAGTAAAAATTATAAAAAATTTTGGATTTAGGAATTCTATGATGCTAGCAACTCTTGCAGGGGCAGGTTCAACTTTTGGATATGTTGCATTTAAGGGAGTTATTTTAATAATAATTATGAGAATTATTTGGGGATTTTCATATTCAATATTTAGATTAAGTTATCAACTGAAAGTATTTTCTTATGAAGTGAATAATTATGGAAGATACATAGGTTATTGCTTAAGCATTCAAAGATTAGGTAGTTTTATTGCAGTTACATTAGGAGTATTTCTTACGGTTAAATTTGGTTTTTTTAATGTATTTATTTTATTGTTATTATTAGTTATTCCTTCAATATTAGTAGTATTTAAAATTAGTGAAATTGACCTTGTTAAAATAACAAAAAATAATATTAATTGGAATTTATTTTATTTTGATCAAGTTACCAGAATTAGAAAGAAAATTTTAGTTATTTCAATTTTTAAATTTTCTTCATCATTTACTTCTAACGGTTTAGCTATAGCTACTATTACCCCATTCTTAATGAGTATTAATGATAGAAATTATTCTATTGAATTAATATTGACTATAGCAGGAATTATTGTTGGATTTAGATGGATAGCTGATATAGTTTTTGGTGTATTATTTGGAACTTTATCAGATAAATTTGGAAGAAAAATAAATATAATTTCAAGTTCGTCATTAATGATAATGACTATTTTAATTTTAATCTCAGGATTGAATTTTTTTATAAGTGTTGTGTTTCTGGTTCTTATGTTTTTTTTAAGTGTTTCTCTTGACACTTCTCTTGAAGCATCTTTAGGTGAAATTTCACCTGAAAAAGAGAAATCAAATATTGTTTCAAGGTATTCAACTTGGCAAGATTTAGGGGCAGCATTAGGTCCAATTTTGGGATATATAATCGCTTCTTATTATGGAATTAATTACGGGTATATATTTTCTATAATTTTGATCTTTATTTGTCTAAATTTATATATAAAAAATTTTAAGGACGAATAAATTTTTCTTCAAATTTTTTCCATATAGTTATTGGTAAATTTTTTGTTGCACTTTCAAATACTTCATCAAATTCTTTTTTATTAGATGGTCCGGTTAGTACGATTCCATTACCATCGATTGGGGCATTTAAAACAAATTGAATTGCTAAATCTCGAATATTTATTCCTTCGCTATTACACCATTGCCATATTTTATGTGCATGAGGAAAAATTTTTGGATCAGTCGGGCCATTGATTAATGAAGGAGGTAGTTTAATTTTTGGATCTTTAGTCAATTTATTAACTTTAGGTTCTGGACCTGCGAGAAGTGAACCACTTAATGGGCTTGCTAATATGATTCCCACATCATTTTTTAATGCTAAAGGAATTGTTGTTTTTGCTAAGGATTGAGATAGCAAAGTATAGTCAAGAAAAGAAAGTATTATATCCATCTCTCCAGTTTCAATTGCACGTCGATGAAATTCATGTTGTCTTATACCAATACCAATATGACCTATTTTTCCTTTAGATTTCCAATCTAATAAAATATCCAAACAATCACCTAACGCTGTTTCAATTTCATATCTAGGACCATGAATTAATACAGAATCGACATAATCTGTTTGAAGAAGATTGAAGCTATTTTCCAAACTCCATATTGTTGCTTTTTTTGAAAAATCTCGAAGATATTTTGGATGAGATCCTACCTTAGTTTGAAGATAAACTTTTTCTCTCCATCCATCAGATAACGCCAGTCCCACACGATATTCACTTTCACCATATTCAGGAGAGGTATCTACAAAATTTATTCCTTTTTCAATTGCATGACGAATTGTTGTTATAGCTTCTTGATCAGGTTGTTTTGGATTACCAAGATATCCACAACCTATACCTAGAGATTTAGGATTCATTTCTGTGCGACCCAATCGTCTAACTTCTAAATCTGGCATTTTTTGTATTTGTTATTATACATTTATTTTTCCTTATATCGTTTTGAATATAATAAAAATAATAATCCAGCTAAACAAACTGATATTCCACAAAATAATAATGTTTGTCTTATCCCGATAAAATCTGAAAAAACACCAATTATTATATGGCCTGCAAGTCCAAATCCAATTATAAATCCCCACATTCCAATTGCTCTACCTTTCATGTTACTAGGTACGTTACTTTGTAAAATAGTCCATTGCATAGAATCAAACATAGCAGCACAAGCGCCAACTCCAAATATTATCAGAGATCCAACTACCAAAGTGTTAGAAAAAGAAAAAACAGAAATTAAAATACCATATAATAATGTAATGTAAATCAACAATTTATTTTTGTATTTATAGTTCCCTAGTATCATTAATACGATTGTTCCCACCAAAGATCCTAATGCGGCCATTGATGCTAATGATCCGTATCCTATAACATCAGTATGTAGTAATTTTTGAGCCGCTGCAGGTAAAATACTATGAAATACAAATCCAAAAATTTCTACTATTAAGGCTAGTATTAGTAAGGTTCTAAGTAAAGAAATATTTAGGATTGTTGAAAAACCTTCTTTTACCTCAGAAAAAAATCCGATATGTTTTTGTTTATAATTTTTTTCTAAAAAAGAACGTAAAAGAACAATAGAATTTATTGATCCTAATAAATATATTGATCCTACACAATAAAGTGTAATTGAAGCTCCAAGATATTTAAATAATACAGTTCCTATCATTACTGAAAAAAAACCTATACCTCTCAGGAAAACTGAACCAGTTGATACAGCACTCATTAATTTATTCTTTGGTACTGAATCTGTATAAGCTTTTTGGGTTGATGGCTGGATAAAAGCATGCCCTATTCCAGATAAGAATATAAGTATATATATTATTAAATAATTACCACTAAAAATTTCTAAGATGAAAGCTAACAAAAAGATTACTATAAATTGAAATATCCCTATAGTAAACAATATTTTTTTTATTGGTAATCTATCTGAAAAAGTTCCAGAAAATGGTGCAAACAACATTAAAGGCAGATGCCTAACTACAAATGAAAGAATAGTTAATAATACTGATTCAGTTTCTGAAATAAATATCCAGCCAATAGCTATAGTTTGAGTCCATAATGCTAGCGAAAAAAAAGTTACTGAAAAAATTATTTTTCTGAAATCAGAGATTTTAAGAGATGACGAAATATTTATATATATTTCTTGTATTATTTTATGGATTCGATTTTGGATTATTTCAAACATTTGAATATTCAGAATTTCTTTTTCAATAATTCAACTTTAATTTATATCCCAAAAAAACTGAGGAATTAAATCTTTTTATTCAATTTAATTTAAAAATTAATCCAGGTATAAAAAATATTTTATTAATATAAATTTCGATTATGATACTTTAAGTACAGTAAATCCATAATAGATCTAATTTCTATATAACAAGGAAGATATATGACAGGTACAGAATTAATAGCAAAAATATTAAAAGAAGAAGGGATAGATATGGTTACCTGCTTTCCAAGTAACGATTTGATTGAAGCATTATCAATAGAAGATATTAGACCAGTAATGTTTCGGCATGAAAGAGGTGCTATTATGGCGGCAGATGGTTTTAGTAGGATGAACGATCGTAAAAAATTTGGTGTGGCTTTAATGCAACATCAAGCAGGAGCTGAAAATTCTTTTGGAGCGATAGCCCAAGCTTTCTCCGATAATGTTCCTATTTTAATTTTACCTGGAGGAAATCCAATTGAAATAAATAATGTAAGTCCAAATTTTTCAGCTAAAGATAATTATAATAATATAGTTAAATCAGTTGAAACAATTTACACACCTACACAAATAAGCGATGTTATGCGTAGAGCTTTTCATGCTCTTAGGAATGGACCTCCTGGACCAGTAGTAGTAGAAATGTCGATTGATATATGTGAAAAGGAAGTTCCTAAAGAATCATGCAATTATTATTCTCCTAAAATTTCTAAAAATGTGCCTTCTAATGGTGATATAAAAGATGCAGTAAAATTAATTCTAAATTCAAAAAATCCAATCATTTGGGCAGGTGCGGGGGTGCTAAATTCTGGAGGTACAAATGAGCTTAAGGAGCTAGCTGAATTGATAGATATTCCTGTTTTTACTACTATGGAAGGGAAATCTTCTATAGATGAAAGGCATTATCTTTCTTTGGGTGCAGGTAGTGGAGCCACAACCTGGCCAGCTCATAAATGGATACAAGAATCTGATTTAGTTTTTGGGATAGGTACAAGTCTCACAAAAAATAATTATACTCAACAAATGCCTGAAGGTAAGTTAGTTATTCATAATACATTATCTCCATATGATATGAATAAAGATACTCCTTCTGAAATAGGTTTATTAGGGGATTCTAGATTAACTATGCTGGCATTGATTGATGAAATTAAAGGCGAAATAGGTGAAAAAGGAAAGAAAACAAATGTTTCCCAAAAAATCGCTGAAGAAAAAAATAAATGGATGTCAGAATGGATTCCATTACTTACATCAAACGAAAAGCCTTTAAATATATATAGAATAATTCATGAAATTAACAATACTATAGATAGAGAGAATAGTGTCGTAACACATGATGCTGGTGCTCCTAGAGATTCAATCGTTCCATTTTATACAGCTACTACCCCACATAGTTATATTGGCTGGGGAAAAACAACACATCTAGGCTTTGGAATTCCTTTAGCAATCGGAGCTAAACTCGCATCCCCTGATAAGTTTTGTCTTAATTTTATGGGTGATGGTGCTTTTGGAATGTCAGGTACAGACGTTGAAACTGCTGGTCGTATTTCAGCTCCAATAACAACAGTATTATTAAATAACAAAGGGATGTCTACATATCCTGGAGGGTTTCCTATAGCGCAGGAAAAATATGGTATATCTCATATGGGTGGAGATTATGCGTTGATAGCAGAAGGGATGGGAGCAAAAGGAGTAAAAGTTGAGAATCCGTCGGAATTAGGAGAAGCACTAAAAAAAGCAATGAATTATAACAATAATGGAAAATCAGTATTAATTGATGTTGATACTAATATGGAACCTAAGAGATCAAGGTTTTAATAAATGAATTGGTTTAATAGTATTGGAATTATAGGCTTAATATTTGCAATATCGATGGTTATATTATTTTCTTTGGTTATAATTTTTGGAAATTAAGATTTAATTGGAATTATTTATCAAATTATATGGAATTTATATTAGCTATAAAATATGGATTAAATAACTATTTTAAATTCAAAGGTAAATCAAGTAAGGCAAACTTTTGGTGGTTTCAATTATTTATAATTTTAGGATTTTTTATTTCAGTAATACTTGATAAATTATTATTTGGAACCGATTCTTTTTCTTCAGAAAATTTTTTTGGTTTAATAGGTAATTTATGGGGATTATTTATTATTGTTCCTTTTTTATCAATTGGTACCAGAAGGATACACGATATAGGAAAGAACGGATGGTGGCAACTTCTATTATTTTTAATTATTATAGGATGGATAATTCTTATTTTCTGGTATTGTGAAGAAACAAGAGAAGATGATCCTGCTAAAAGGGCTATAGGTATCCCCCAATAAATTCAAAATGCAAAAAAAATCCATAATACCTATAACAGACAAAAAGATTGATAAGTTATATAAACTTTGGCTAGAGAATGGCTTTGAAAAAGAAGAAAAAATAGATTTTACTAAATCACTATTAAGAGGTTCTGAAAAAAATATAAATCAAATAAATTTATATTCAATAGAGAAAGAGCGACAAATTTTATCAACAGTAGTATTGATATTCCAAATTGATAATCCATCTATATCGGGAATTGGAGAAGTATGTACAGAACTAAATTCTAGGGGTAATCAATTTGCTTATAATTTATGTATGTTAGCAAGAGATGAGTTTTTTTCTATTGATGGTTCCCAATGTAATTTTTTAGGAACTATTAATCCCTTAGCGGCGAAAATATATAAAAAATTAGGATGGAAAAAGATAGAAAATTCTTATGTTATGTATAATTCTATAAATTATAGTAACTTTGATCATTTTCTTGAAGAGAAATACATTAAATCGGAAAAATTAATAATCTCTGAGGGTTCATCTTATTTCCGTTTATCTTTAATACCTTTTATATTGTCCAATAAAAATGTTTTGTACAGTGATATGAATATTGGTATTTCAAGTGAAACTATATCCGCTGCTTGTCTTAGTTTATATGAAATGTACAATTCTTTATTGAATAGAAAAGGTAGATGGTTCTGTATGCATAATCAATCTAATCAAATATATGGAGTAAGTACAATTATTACTGAAATAAATAAAACATATAAAATTGATGGTTTTTCAAATCAAAATTATAAAGAAGATTTTTATAAATTAGTGGATTATACATGTAATTTAGCTTTAGAAAATGATCCTATGAAAATTTATATTGATGTATTAAATGATGATTCATATAAAAAAGAAATTTTTTCTGAATTAGGTTTTATAGAAACCAATAGTTATAATTACACATTTGATAGCAAAAACAAAAAATTATGTAATAGGATGGAATTAAGAAATTAAGCTTTTAATATTGAGGTGTTTTTATTTCAAGATTATTAAACAAAGTTGCTATCGTAACTGGAGCAGGGAATAGATCTAAAAATTTAAAAGGTGTAGGAATGTCTACTGCTGAATTATTTTCTAAAAACGGAGCAAAAATTCTTATAGTGGATATAGATGAAGAAGCAGCTTTAAGAACTCAAAAAAAAATAAATGACCTAGGTGGAGAGACTTCAGTTTGTGTAGCAGATGTTGCTACTGAAAAAGGATGTAAAAGTACAATAGAAGCTGCAGTTAAAAATTATGGGAGTATTGATATAGTCGTTAATAGTGTAGGTATTACCGGTAGGGGTATGGTCACAGAAATAACAGAACAAATTTGGGACAGAGTTCTTGATGTTGATTTAAAAAGTATGGTATTTATATCTAAGTATGCTGTACCGGTGATGGAGAATAATGGTGGTGGATCAATAATTAATATTTCTTCAGTAGATGGTATAAAAGCTGGATTTTCAAAAAATATTCCTTATACAGCTGCAAAAGGAGGAATAATATCTGTTACAAGAGCTATGGCAGTTCATCATGGTAGACAGAATATACGTGTTAATTGTATTGCTCCAGGATTACTACATGCTACTATGACTGAAAATTATAATGATGAACATCGAAAAATCAGAAAAAATATTGCACCTCTTGGAACTGAAGGTAATGCAGATGATATAGCAAATGCTGCTTTATTTTTGGCAAGTGAAGAATCACGTTGGATTACAGGTGTTTTGTTACCAGTTGATGCTGGTTTAATGGCTGCAGGGCCGCAAAGTATTTTGAATAATGTAATTGATGATTGGAAATGGTTATAGTAATTAAATATTAATTTAAAAACTCCTATTTAATGTAATAGCTAAGATAATAATAATCATAATAATTATAAAAATATTTTTCATTTTCAACCTAATTTAATTTTTTTTAATTTAACTATCCTAACTTAGAATATAATATATTTATTAGGAAGAAAATTTATGGTGAATGATTTTAATAATATCGAGAATGATGACTTATTTGATGAGTCTGAGAGCATGCTTGTATCAAAAACAGATACAAGATCATACCATAGAGTTTATTTGAGTGCACAATATGCAGTTGATCTCATTGCTATGGGCACACCGGATGCTCTTATTAGGGGTGAAAAGGTTCTTGAAGCATTATTATGTTGTCAGGAATTAGATAAAAATAACAAACATTATGGAAACTTCTTTTGGGAAAAGGAAGAAGGTATTGTAGAGGATCTCAATGCAGTTGAATTCGTATTAATCAGATTGATACCAATGATATTAGAATATGGTGATAGACTCTCTCTAGGAACAAAGCAAAAGCTTATTACTTCAGTTGAATTAGCCTTATATGAAATAGAAAAAATTAATGTTAGTTTGGTTTATACTAATATTGTTGCGCAAGATATAGTAAATTCAATTTTAGGCGGTCAATTAATTGGAAGTGATTATTTTGTAAATCGTGGGATAAATAAACTTAAAGAATGGCAAAAACATATTGATAAAAGCGGTATACCAAATGAATATAATTCTCCATCGTATTCTTCTGTAACTATTAATGCATTATCTAATCTATTAAATTTTTCAGAAGATAAAGAATCTAAGATGATAGCAAAGCTAATTATTTTAAGAATTGGAATAAGTTTTGCCTTGCATTTACATCCTAAAACTAAACGACTTGCTGGACCGCATTCTAGAGCGTATTATCCGTATTTAAGCTTTCAAAATTCAATTGAACGAATGGCCCCTCCTGAAATTAATGTTTTAGAAGACCATATTAGTAAAAATCATTTACCTAATTGGATTATGAAACTTATATCGAATAGATCTGAGGAAATTAATATAAGAGAAACTTCAGATAGAAATAAAAACGCTAGTATAGGGACGTTTCATAGTAAATCTTTTTCAATAGGAGTGACTACCAGAGAGCTTGATACACAATCGAATAGATATATAAGTAATCAGTCAAATGTTTTTTCAGTTCAATATACTCAAGGTAAAGATAGTATACCTGGAATAGTTTTTTCTAAATATTTAACTAACAATAAATGGCTCGGAGATTATAGAACAACTATATCTAGAGGAAACAAAGATATTTTTTTTGATGAGGGAAGTTTTCGAGGAATTCAAAATGGAAAAAGATCAATTAATATATATACCCCTAAGAATTTAGGAGCCTGGGATAGATGTTTCAGTGCTAAAGCATGCATTATTTGGAATTCTAATATTGATAAAATTTGGATTAATCAAACTGAAGTCAAAGATTTACCAACTGACGTTATGTCTACAGATGTAATTGTAGTTAGTTGCGGTGATATATATGTTGGTATAAGACCTTTATCGCTTACTGATTTAGGTAGTAATGCCCCAATACGTTTAGTGGAAAGAGAAGAACAATTAGTTATAGAATTATATAACTATTTAGGACCTACTAAAACATTTTGGGAATTGGCTAATCCAGGGGCATTTTATCAAGGGAGACCTAGATCAGGCTTTTATGCTGAAGTTGCAGAAAAAACTGATTTTGTATCTGGTGCAGAATTTTCATCTGAAATACTTAAAGGCAAATTAATTGAAAAATTTGATCCGCCGGTTACTTTTAATGGTGAGAATAATAATATATGGTCAGTGGAATATACTAGAGGCAATGAATCTATAGGGATAGAGTTGGATATGATGGAATTTGAAATAGAGAAAATTTGGATAAAAGATAAAGATGTAGATTTATATCCGATGTTAGATTCTTCAATTGCTACTCAAAAATTGAAAGGAGATATATTACTTAATAATTCAAAATTATCATGTCAAGGCTCTGGGGCAAGGTGGTTAATTTCCATTCCAGAATCTAATTTATTTGTTGCAGCATATAATGGACCATATCCTAGTTCATTATCATTAAGAACTCCTGATGGGAAAGTGGAAATTGAACAACTTAATAGAGGATTTGTAAAATGGGAAAATGGTGAAGTAGAAATCGAAGCAACAGGTTTAGTCAATACTCCAAAAGTTTTCGGTGCTAAAATAACTAAAATAAATTAGTAGAGATTTTATATATTGATACAAAAAAAAGAAGTTTTAAAATTAGACGTTAAAAATCATTTAGCGATTGTCTCTTTAAATAGACCAGAAGTACTTAATGCTTTTAATCCAGAGTTAAAAAATTCTTTTATATCTACTATGGAAAAAATTAGAGATGATAATTCTATATGGGTAGTAATTATTAGAGGAGAGGGTGGACGTGCTTTTTCTGCAGGGGCAGATTTAAAATGGAGATCACAAAACGAAGAAAAAGTTAAATCAGATCATCTTAGAAATAAAGATATTTATTTCAATAATTCTAAATTTAGATTTTGGAAACCTGTTATAGCAGCAATAGAAGGATATGCCGTAGGTGGTGGTCTAGAACTAGCTTTAGCATGCGATATTATTATAGCATCAGATGACTCTAAATTAGGTTTTCCGGAACCAAGAAGAGGTTTAATGGCAGATGGAGGAGGTGTAGCTGGGTTAATAAGACAAATTCCTTTAAAACTTGCTATGGAATTAATTTTTACCGGAGAACTAATTACAGCTGAAAAAGCAAGAGATATGGGGTTAGTTAATTATGTTACTACTAAAGATAATCTAATGATTAAAGCTGAGTCTATCGCAGAATCAATTATGAAATGTTCTCCTAATGCAATTAAAGCAGCCAAACAGGCTGTAGTACTTGGTAGAGATTTACCATATGATGAATCACAGATATCAGAGTTTTCTATGTTCAAGAAATTAAAGAACTCTCAAGACTTTTTAGAAGGTCCTAAAGCTTTCTCCGAAAAAAGAGAACCTAAATGGATTATCGAATAATATGAAATTTGCTTTAGAAGGTATTAGAATTATCGATTTAACTCAGGTAATTATGGGACCTTCATCTACTGCTCAATTAGCTGATCATGGTGCTGAAGTAATAAAAATAGAAAGACCAAAATTTGGAGATTTATCTAGACAATTTGCACCATTCAAAGATGGAGAAAGTCTTTCATATCAAGTGTTTAACCGTAACAAAAAAAGTATTGCGATAGATTTAAAAAATCCTGATGGTTTAAAAATTTTATTTAATTTAATAAAAGTTTCTGATGTGATAGTAAATAATTTTAGGCCAGGAGTTATGGATTCTTTAGGTTTGTCATATGAATCTGTTAGAAAAATTAATAAACGAATAATATATGCTTGTGGTTCAGGTTTTGGACTTTCTGGTCCACTTGAGAAAAAAATGGGACATGAATCTGTAGCTCAAGCACTTGGTGGTTTATTAGAGAAAAATTCTTCTGAAGGAGAACTTCCATTTAGAATTCCAGCATCAGTAGCAGATACCTCGACCGGGCATTTACTTACTATTGGGATTCTTTTAGCTTTGAATGCAAGGCATATGACAAATTTAGGTCAAATGGTGGATGTATCATTACTTGATTCAGTACTTTGGATGCAAGGATGGGAAGTTTCAGCTGTAGCAAATGCATCTGGTAAGACTAGGCACACATCAAACCCATTAGATAGTGGTGTTTATAAAACAAGTGATGGAATGGTTATAATAACTGGACTTTTTAGATCTGAACCACTTAAAGCGATTTCAGAAGTCATAGAAGTTGAAGATTTATCTAACAATGAAAAATTTAAAGATTTTGAATCTATGAGTTTAAATGCTTCGGAATTAATATCAATAATACAAACAAAAATAAAAAAAAGACCTTCTCAATATTGGGTAGATGAATTTGAGAAAGTAGATATTATATGTGCCAAGATCCTTAGTTTAGAAGAAGCGATTAATCAACCTCAAGTTTTAACTAATGATATGTTAGTTAAAATAGAAAATAATACTAATAAAATAAAAATGTTAGGTATACCTACTAGACTTTCCGAAACACCTGGTGAAATTAGATTGTTTCCACCATCTATTGGTGAGCATACTGATGAAATTTTAACTGATTTAGGTTTATCAGATGAGGAAATTAAAGATTTTAGAAAGAAAAAAATAATTGAATGAAAATATCACATAATATTTATACTGATGTTCTTATTGTTGGAGGTGGTGTAGCAGCAACACGCTCAGCGTTAGCTTCTGTTGAAGCTGGAGCAAAAACTATTATGGTATTAAAAAAAACTTTAGGAAAATCTGGATCTACTAATTGGCCTAGAAAAGGAATTTATGGATCCGCATGGCAGGCTGCAGATGGATGTGGAGGAACAGAAGATTCTCCTGAAATACATTTTAAGGATATTATGGATGCTGCACTTGGTATGGCTGATGCAAAATTAGCAAAAATTCTTTCGGAAGAATCACCCGATAGATTAAAGGAATTAGATTCTTGGGGATTTGATCTTGTAGAAGATCCTGATAATAAAAAACCTCATTATTCTGGTTATTCTTGTTTTGCTTCTCAGCCTAGGGCGCATGGAATGAAAGCTAATAAAAGAGGTGGTCATACTGGGAATTTAATAGATGTTATGAGCAAAAGACTTAAAAATTTTGGTGCTGAAATTCATGAATCAATTACAGTGATAGATCTGCTAGTTAAAGATAATACTTGTTATGGAGCATTATGTATAAATGAAGATGGAGAATTTGTTAAATATAATAGTGGTTCAGTAATTTTAGGAACAGGTGGTGCTGCACAAATTTTTCCACTAAGTACAACTCCGGGTGATATAACAGGTGATGGATATGCGATGGCACTAAGAGTTGGAGCTTCTCTTACTAATTTAGAATTTATGCAATATATGATAAGAACAATATATAGTAGATCTAAAGAACTTCAACAAGTTTTAGATTCCCAAGTTGGAGGTACTTTTTGGACATTGAATCCAAAAATCATAGATTCTTCAGGAAAAGATATATTAAGAGATCTACTCCCAAATGAATCAAAAGTTGAAGATTCTTTTGAAATGAGAACTCATCATTATCCTTTTAGTAGTAGAGATATTTCTAAATGGATAGATATAGTAATACAAAGATGTATAAGGTCTGGAAAGGGTTCAGATAAGGGAGGTGTTACTATTGATTTTAGTGAAGTTGATTTATCTAATAAAAAACAATCAAGACCTCAACATAGCCCACCTAATTCTGGATCTATTTCTCTAGGAGACGATCCTATCAAGCAAATTAATGTAAATCATTCTGCACATGCTGTCAATGGAGGAATAAAAGTTGATGAATTTGGAGCAACAGATATAAATGGTTTATTTGCAGTGGGAGAAACTATTGCTGGACCACATGGTGCAGATAGATTGGGAGGTGGAATGATTTCTCAATCTAATGTTTTTGGTGCTAGAGCTGGAAAAATTGCTGCCAAATTTTCTATAGGTTCTGATCATATAGATTCTTTATCTAGTATTGATCGAATAAATAAAAGGTTAAGTAAATTTAAGAATTTAAACGCTCCTAATTATTATGAAATTAGAAAAAAGTTAAAAGCTTTAGCTGCAGAAAATTTAATTGTTGAAAGAAATCAAAAAGGGTTAGATAAGATGTACAATCATCTTGAAGAATTAAGTCAAGAAATTATTTTTAAATCTCCATATCATGATACTAAATCTATGTTGAAAAATTTAGAAACAGAGAATTTACTTACAGTAGCAAAATTAATGGTTGGTTCAGCTAGATTAAGGAAAGAAAGTAGAGGAAGTCATTGTAGATTTGATTATCCTGAAATAGATAATTATACATGGGATAAATCAATTTTCTGGAGTATAAAAGAAGACAAAATTCAATATGAAATAAAGAAATTTCGGCAAGATTTTGATGATTGTGATCAAGTAATATAAATTATTAAAATTATGGATAAAAAAAGTGTATAAATCTGAATATAATGTATCTGGAATGACCTGCCAAGGTTGCGTAAATTCGATTAAAAATAAAATAGAAACGGACGATAGAGTTATTTCTGCAACAATTGATTTGCAATCGTCAACTTTAAATCTTGAATCCATCAAAGAGATAAATGTAGATGATCTTAATTTTATTATTAGAGATTTAAAAAAATATTCTGTTTCTAATCTTAATAGTTTTATAAAAAAAAGTGATAATATTTCTACCTTAAAAAAATTTTCACCATTAATTGTTTCATTATTAATAGTTATAATATTGTCTGTAATTCCTCAAATAAAATATTCATTTTCTGTGGAAGATTTTATGAAATATTTAATGGGGTATTTCTTTGTGATATTCTCATTATTTAAACTTATAAATGTTAAAGGATTTGCTAATTCATTTTCTAATTACGATATCATTGCATCTAAAGTTTCAGTATATGGGAAATTATATCCTTTTATAGAATTATTTCTTGGAATTTGTTTTCTTTTAGGTTATTTACTAATATACGTAAATATATTAACTTTTTTAGTTCTCTCAATTGGAAGCATTGGAATATGGAATGCGTTAAGAAATAATAATCGATTAGAGTGTGCGTGCCTTGGATCTTCTTTAAGTTTACCTTTAACTCCAGTGACATTAGTAGAAAATCTAATAATGGCAGCAATGGCATTGTATATGATTACAAAGTTAATGTGATTAATCCCAATTTATTACAAATTTTCCTGCATAACCTTTTGAGAATTTTTTATAAGCTTCTGGAGCATTTTCAATATTTGAGCGATATGTAATTAATGAATCAAGAGGGACATTTTTTTTTGCTGTAAAATTAGCCGATTCTTCCAGTCCGGAAGTTGAAAAAGTCCAAGATCCAAATATCGTTAGATGTTTATGTATTATATGTTCTGTAGGTTTATAAGTGACCACTTCTCCTTCACCCACTAAGCATGTTTTACCAAAAATACGTGTTGATTCAACTGCTTCTATTCTAGTATTATTTTGCCCTACTGCTTCTATTGAAGAATCTGCTCCTAAACCATTCGTAATATCTCTAATTTGTGTTTGAGTATCTCCCGAACTTGCATCAACTAATTGCCAAGCTCCTGCTTTTTTTGCAAGATCTAATCTTTCTTTTGAGATATCTATCGCAATTACTTTAGCTCCCATTTCTTTTCCAAACATAGTTGCTGCAAGCCCGACTGGACCTTGTCCAAAAACAGCTACTATTTCAGAACCAGATATAGAAAGTTTTTTTAGTGCATGATAAGCAGTACTTGCACCACATGCTAAATAAGCACCTATTTCAAAAGGAAGTTTTTTTGGGAGTTTTACACAGGTTGATTTATGAGCAATCATATAGTCTCCATGTCCACCATGCATTGAACCTCCATAATATTCTTTCTTATCATCTACCTGACAAAGTTGCTGCCAACCTGTTTTACAATAATTACATTTTTTACATCCTTCATAGTGATGTTGCACTATTCGATCTCCGATAGATAATCCGATAACATTCTTTCCTATATCAACAATTTCTCCACAAGGTTCATGTCCTGGCCTTATAAGTTCACCTTTATAAATGAGAGGTGAATCAGATCTATATTTAGTAAAATCTGATCCACAAAGACCAGACGATCGCATTTTAAGTAACACCTGATTTGGGCCGGGAGTTATATCTGGATAATCAATTACCTCTGAAAAACTATTTCCTCTAAAAACTAATCCACGCAATTATCTTCTCCTGTAAATTTATATTTAAATTTGTAGATATTTTACAATAATTAAATTATTTAATTATTTTGATAAAAAATATGTTATTTTTAATTTCATAAATAATATTAGAATATTGGAGAATATATGACGATAAAAGAAGGTGTTAAAGTTCCGGGTTTCAACTTAGTTGATCAGAAGGGGAACCTAGTAACATTAGGTTCGTTATCTGGTAAACCAGCTGTATTATATTTTTATCCTAAAGATGAAACTCCTGGATGTACTGTAGAAGCTTGTGAATTTAGAGATATTTACGGAGAGTTTATTAAATTAGATTGTGAAGTATACGGAATTAGTCCAGATGATATAAATTCTCATAATAAATTCATCAATAAACATTCTTTACCTTTTACTTTACTTTGTGATCCTGAAAAAAAAATGATTAAAGATTATGGTGTATGGGGTGAAAAAAATATGTATGGAAAAAAATCTATGGGAATAATAAGATCTACTTTCTTAATAAATAAAGAAGGTAAATTAATAAAAAAATGGAGTAATGTTAGAGCTAAAGGTCATGCTGAAAAAGTTATGGATGAATTACAGAAAATTTAATTATTAATTTTCATTGGTAATTCGCTCATTCTTTTAGCCAATTTTGAGATTGATCTTTCAAAGAACCATGCTAGTCCTGTGTGGATATCATCATTAAATGGCTTAAGCCAACGGTCTTCTAGATAACCAGGTCCGAAATAAGCTCCGAGTAATGACCCTGAAGTTGCTCCAAAACTATCAGTGTCAGCACCTTGACTTACCTGTATGCATATTCCATGACCTACATTTTTTGCGAATTTAAGGGTGTTGATTAACATACCTATTTCTTGATATATCTTACAATGACCGTATATTCCAAATTTATCGTTTATTTTTCTATATCCTTCTTCCCAATTGTTTACTTCTTCTATAATTTTCAATGAAGCTAATGCTCTTTCGTAGAATCTACTTTTTTGAGGGACAAATTTTAGTGCTGTTCGAATTATTTCCATCCTATCATCTAATACTTGTGCAGAAGCTATAGCCGCAGCAATAAACATAGTTCCATAAATACCAGTTCTATTATGTGTAAAACTTGCATCTCTCCATGCTAGTTCAGATGCTTGAGCAGGATTTCCTGGGCTAGCATACCCGTATGCATCAGCTCTAATGGCAGCTCCACATAATTCATCACCAGGATTAAGAACATCATTAATTATTTTTATAAAATCTTCAGATTCTTCATTTTCTATAGTGATTCGATCACCTATTCCACCTTCTCCTGAAAAATAAGTTCGGTGTATCTCATCTAAAGACTCTAAACCTGATTTAATTAGGGTAGTTCTTTCTGGTCCAAATGTGGTTCCAATAGGAAGATGATGTATCCAAAGGTCTTTTACATTTTTATGTGTAAAATTAATTCCATATTTTTCTAAAATAAGCATTCCCATTATCGTGTAATTAATATCATCATCTGGAGCAACATAATTAATATATTCCCTTGCGGTTTCTGGGAATGATCTATGAACTCTTGGTAGATATTCTTTTATATTTTTTGAAACATATTTCTCTAATGGCCATTCACCTACATCTATAAGAGCTGCTTTGATTTCTTTTCCTGTAAATTTTTGTTCAAGTGGTTTTCCTAAAATACAACCACAAATAGATCCAAGGAAAGCTGATTCTACTCTTTTCGCACTTTCATCAACAGATATATTTCCTATTGATTTAATAGGTCTATTTGGATCTGATTCTTCCCAAATTTCTTCTAGTTTATTGGGTTCAATATATGGCCAGTCAGGTCTGTTTTTTATATCAGCTAATTTTTTTATGAAATTAACAAAAGAATCATAGGAATTTTCAATAGTATCTAATTCTTCTGCTAAGTCTTCAATGATAAATCCTTGTTCACCTTTATTTATTATTACGGCATGAAGGCGCTCTCGAAGAGTTTCTAATTTGATCAACATCTGGTGATTCCTTTGTTAGATTCTATAGATTTATATAATTTTATAATAATTCTAACTTTTAATTTATCTTATTAATTTAGTTTGAGATAAAATTAAGTTTTACTTATTATTTATCAATAAATTTCGGAAATATATTTTGTGACTAGCTTAAATATTGGTTGTATTTTGATGAATATAGGTACTCCTGATAAACCTACTACATCTTCTATTAGAAAATATCTTAAAGAATTTCTTTCAGATCCAGATGTTATAGATTCTAATAAAATTATTAGATGGATGATTGTGAATCTAATTGTTTCTCCTTTTAGACCAAAGAAAATACTTCATCAATACGAAAGTATCTGGACTAAAGATGGATCACCATTATTAGCGAATTCAAAAGAATTTTCCTTAAATCTTTCGAATTCGCTTCCTGAGTTTAATATTGAAATTGGGATGAGGTATGGTAACCCTTCTATTTTAAAAGCTGTAAAAAATTTAAAAAAACTAGGAATAAATAATATATTACTTATCCCTATGTTTCCTCAATATGCCCAAGCTACATCTGGTTCTTGTATACAATCAGCTAAAGAAATTATAAAAAGAGAAATTCCAGATTGTAAAATTACAGTAATAGAAAAATTTTATTCTGAAGATTTTTACATTAAATGTTTAGTAGAAAAAATATCAAATTCTCTTGAATATAAAGAATGTGAATATTTATTATTTAGTTTTCATGGTCTTCCTGAACGACAAATTAAAAGATTAGATAAGTCAGGAAAACATTGCCTGGTGAAAAATAAATGTTGTGAAGAGATATGTGTTAGTAATTATAATTGTTATAAGGCACATTGTACTCAAACGGTAAAGAAGGTAGTTGAACAATTAAAACCTTCAATAGAATATTCTATTTGTTTTCAGAGTAGGTTTGGTCTAGATAAATGGTTATCACCAAACATCACTGATGTAATGGAGACTCTTTCAAATAAAGGAATAAAAAAAGTAGCTGTCGCTTGTCCATCTTTTACCTTTGATTGTTTAGAAACCTTGGAAGAAATTGCTATTAGAAATAATGAAACATTTGTTAAAGAATTGAATGGTGAATATTTAAAATTAATTCCTAGTTTAAATAATGAAAAATATTGGGTAAAAAATTTTAGTGAATTTATAAAAAGGTCAATTTAATGCAAAATCCAAAAAATGAATCCCCTGTTCATAAAATGAAAAAAAGTAATTACTTATTAGTTAGAATTTTTTGGATTATTTTAGGTTGTTCATTCGTATTTATTGGTACAGTCGGTATCTTTGTTCCTGGACTTCCTACTACTATATTTATGATTCTTGCGGCAGCATGTTTTATAAGATCATCTGAGAAATTATATAAATGGCTTATTAATAATAAATATTTCGGTAAATATATTAGAGATTATCGTGAAGGAAAAGGAATGCCCAAAAAAGCAAAAATTACTGCAATTACAATGATGGTAATTTTTGTTAGTCTGGCTACTATTCCTAATTCACCTATTTCAGTTGAACCAATTCCCATAAAAATAATTATTATTTTTGCAGGAATAATTGGATTTTGGTATGTAGCTTTTAAGGTTCCTAATTTAAAATCTAATTAAACTATTACTTTATTTTTGTAACAAACTAAAGGATGTCCGGGAGATAAAGAAACATCAACTTTTGTTCCTATATTGTAATCATTAATATGTGAAGATAAACCTTTTATCATTTTCCCAGAGTTCAATTTAATATGATAAATGTAGTACATTCCTTTATATTCTTTAGAAATAATAAATCCATTACCAGATTTATTTTTATTAATTGATATATCATCTGGCCTTACTAATATTTCCACTTCATCTCCATTTGAAACCCTAGATGCGATTTCTACATTTCCAATTTCAGTTTTTGCATAGTTATCAGATATTGTTGCTTCGATAAAATCTGCTAAACCTATAAAATTAGCTACAAATTCATTTTGAGGTTTTTGGAAAACATTAATATTTTTATCTATTTGTTGTATTTTACCCTCATTTAATACTATTATTTTATCTCCCATATATAATGCTTCTTGTTGGTCATGAGTAACAAATAGACATGTAATTTTTAGATATTTAAGTATTCTTTTAACATCCATTCTAAGTTGAGCTCTAAAGCTTGCATCTAAATTAGAGAATGGTTCATCCATAAGTAATATTTTAGGGTTTGGAGCAAGGGATCTAGCTAATGCAACTCTTTGTTGTTCTCCTCCGGATAATTCATCTGGATACCTATTACGTAAATTGTATATACCGCAAAGTAAAAGAAATTCTATAATCGAAGGAGTTTTTTTGTCGGTTTTATTTTTCTTAACACCAAAAGAGATATTTTCTTCAACAGTCATATGAGGGAATAAAGCAAAATCTTGGAAAACTATTCCCACATCTCTATTCTCAACGGCAAGATTAATATTCTGATCATAAACTTTATTTTTTGAAATAGTAATATCACCTATATCTGGAGAATCTAATCCTGATATACATCTTATCAAGGTAGTCTTACCGGAACCACTAGGACCAATTAAAGAGAGTATTTCCCCGGTCCCTACCTCAAAAGATATATCATCTATAATTTTATTTTCATTAAAACTTATTGATAAATTATTTACTTTTAAGTCTATTTCTAAATTTTTATTCATTTGTAAAAATTTTTTATTTTATATATAAATAATTATTTCTTTATATTTATGAATTTTATCTTTATATCGTCAATATGTATAGATAAATAGGTTGGAATAGTAATAATTATTATAAGTAACAACCCTGCTATTCCAGCTGTTGAGAAGTTTGCTTCCTCTAAGTTATCCCATATTACAGTAGATAGAGTATTAAAGTTTAGAGGTGCCAATATAAGCGTAACAGGTAATTCTTTTGCGGTTAGTATAAATACGTTAAGGAAGCCTTTTATTATACCGGGCCTGTATAGAGGTATCGAAACATTAATTAATGTATCAAAAGAGCCTTTACCAAGTGATTTAGAGGCGTTTATATATCTTTCACCAATTAAATTAACTGATGTAATGATTGGGCCATATGCTGTAGATAAGAATAGTACTGTATATCCAAAAATTAATATTATCCATGTTTGATAAATAGGGAACATATAATTAATTGAAAAATATACAAATGATAGAGCAATCACAATACCAGGAAGAGTAAATCCAAAATGCATAACACTTTCAAAAAAATATCTTAATATTTTATTTCTTTTTGAAAGATTTAATATTACTAATAAACAAATAGCTACACATAAAATACCTGTTATAGTAGAACCCATAATTGTATTGTATATTGATGAATATTTTATTACGCTAAATGTTTCATATATCCCTAAATTAGTTCTGGAAATTAGTGTAAAAATCATTGTAAAAGGAATAATAAAGCTAATTAATACTGTAAAAAATAATATCAATTGAACCAAAGGTTCATATTTTTTTAGGTCGAATAATTTTATATTGGAAAGATTAGATGGACGCTGACTTATTCGGTAAGAATTAATTATCGACATATTTATTGCATAATAAATTATAGGAATCGAAATTAAAACTAAAATTATAGATGATGCTGCGGCTCCATTCAGATCAAAAGATCTAAATTTAGTATAAATAGCTAAAGTGAAAGTATTATATTGTAATGCAGACACTGCACCAAAATCACTAAGTGTATATAGAGCGATTAAAACTCCTCCTGTAAAAAAAGAAGTTTTTATATTAGGGAGAATTATTTTATAAAATGTTTGTAAATGGTTATAACCGAGTACCCTAGAAGCGTCCTCTAGTTTTCTATCTACTGATTTTAATCCTGCGGATAGATTAAGATAAGCGTATGGATAACATAATGAACTTAAACAAATCCAAGCACCCCAAAATCCATATAAATTAGGTATGTTTGTTGAGATACCTAAACTATTGATAAAATCAAAAAGTTCACCTTTTGGTCCAAAGAATAAAATAAATATATAACCAGCGAAATAACTTGGTATTACTAATGGAATTATAAGTAATATTCTCCAGATTTTTTTATATTTCAAGTGACACATTTCTGTAGCCCAAGATAAAAATAATCCAATAACCGAACTAGTTACGGTAACTGAGATAACTAAAAGAATAGTATTTGTAATTAGATTTAAGTAATTAATAGAGAAAAGCTTTTCTATTGAATTAAATATTTCTGTTATCCCAAATTCAAAAAGAAAAACAAAAGGGACACAAAATAATATAAATATAAAAAAAATTAAAATTCGATTGATTGTAAACATAAAAGTTTCTCGTGGTAAATTATTGTAATTCAGCAAAAAGGAAAAAACATTATTTTATTCAATAAAAACCTATAAAAAGAAACAACCCCAATCACGTAACATAATGATTGGGGTTGTGTTCTAGAAGCACAGATGAGTATTTTATATCATCTAGTAAATTTATTTTGAGGTAATTATTCCGGTAATGCTCCAGTTTCTTGTAACAATTTAGCTGAACCTTCTATATCAGCAAGTTCAGACAAGCTAATTGCAGGTTGTTTGATATCACTCATTGGAGTAATCAGAGGATGAGTTTTTACACCTTCAATTAGAGGGTATTCTCTAATATTATTGACAAAGTAATTTTGAGCAATTTTTGAAGTCATAAATGCAACAAACTGTTCTGCATTAGATTTATTTTCTGAAGTATTCAGGATTGCTACCGGTGAAACCATTACTAATGATCCTGGACCACCACCAAGTAAATGGTGATTTCTAGCTTCAAACTGATCTCCCTCACCGGCATCTAAAACAAATTTATATAGATAGTAGTGATTTACTAAACCTATATCTATTTCAGATTTTCCTGCAGCTTCAACCTGAGGAGTGTTTTTAGGGTAAACAGCCACTTCATTAGCTATCATACATTCAATCCATTCTTTAGTTTTTTCTTCACCCCATATCTGTCTCATAGCTGTAACCATTGTCTGGAATGAAGAATTTGTTGGAGCCCAACCCATTCGACCTTTCCATTTTTCATCACATAGCCCATTTAATGTAAGTGGAAGTTCATCAGGTTTTACGTTGTCAGTGTTATAAACAAGAACTCTTGCTCGACCTGTAACTCCAACCCATCTACCTTGATCAGATTTAGCCCAATCAGGGATTGGTTCTAATATATCACCAGGAAGTGGAGCTAACATATCAACTACACTCCCAATAGCACCAGGATCTTGTGCATAAAATACATCTGCAGGAGATTTATCTCCTTCAAGCATCAATTGAGAAGCTATTTCAGTACTAGTTCCATAATTTACATCAACTTGAATTCCAGTCATTGATTGGAATTGTTCAATTATTGGACCTACCAAACTCTCTTTTCTGCCCGAGTAAACAACAAGTTTACCGGCTGGTTTTACTACTTCAAGTACCTCTTTTACTACTTTTTCAACTTCAATTTCCTTAATCACTTCAACCTCTTTAATCACTTCAACAGGTACCTCTTTGATTTTATCTACTTCTACTACTTTTTCCACTTCTACTTGCACTTCTTTAATCACTTCAACAGGCACTTCTTTAATTACCTCGACTGGTACTTCTTTTATTATTTCTTCAGCTTGTGAACAAGCAAAAGAAAAAGATAATAAAATAACTATAGATAAAAAAAGATAATATTTTTTATGATTGAACATATTAAATTCCTTTTATTAATATTATGAATGGATATTTTAAAAAACTATATCCGTAAACAATCTGGTTAATTAGTATACATTAATAATTTAGTTTGTACATACAAAATATATATTATTTATTTATTTATTATAAAAATGTGATCGAATTTTAATTATATAGATAAATAAATAATATATTACAAATCTATAAATATATTATTTACAAAAGATATATCTTGAATTATTATTATTATTAAATATACTCATAAATCCCTACGAATAGTATATTATCTATATAAAAATTAATTTTTTAGTAATAACAAGGAATAATATGTTGCGCGCCAATTCTATTAATAAAACACTGACTTTAATTATAATTGCATCTATGTATCTAATTTTCAATGGCTGTGCTTCAGATACAGAAACTGTACAGGAAATAGTATTAGAAACTGTGGTTGTAGAAAAAGAAATTATAAAAGAAGTAGAAGTAATAAAAGAAGTGGAAGTAAAAAAAATAGTTGAAAAGGAAGTCCCAGTCGTATCTGAAAAAATTATAGAAAAAAATATGATTGAAGTACCAGCAACATCTTATCCTGTAAATTTAACAGATATGTTAAATCAAAATATAGTAATCTCTAACTTGCCAGAGAGGATTATAAGTATAAGTCCTACTGCAACTGAAATGATTTATAAGCTTGAAAAAAAAATTATTGCAAGGGACAGTTCATCTAAATTTCCTGAAGAAATTTTAGATTTACCAACTGTTGGTAGTGCTTATACTCCTAATATAGAAATGATTATTCAAAAAGAACCTGATTTATTGGTTATTGAGACTCTTACTCAAGCAAGATTTATGAAAGATCTTGCACGACTGAATGTTCCTATATTAGCAGTTCGAGCTACATCACTTAATGATGTTACTCAGAGTATGAAGATACTAGGATCTGCTCTTGATGTACAGGAAAAATCTGACGAAGTAATTTCTGATATTAACACAAAGATAGATTTACTAAAAAAGAATGTAGATCAATCTCAAGATATTATAATCTTAATATCTGATGCAGATAGAAATATTTATGCTGCTAAACCAGAATCATATGCTGGTGCTGTAGCTAAAATATAAGGATTAGGTAATTTAGCAGAAGGTATGTCCGATATGGGGCCTTATCCTGGTTATACTTTATGGACACCCGAGCAAGTTGCTACTTCTAATCCATCTTATATCTTTACTATTTCACCAGCCCCCCTCCGGCTCCGAAATTATCGACCATGTTGCCAATGTTTCCAGGATATGCGAATTTAGAGGCTGTTACTAATAATAAAGTAAAAGAACTAGATCCTATTTTGTTTATGCAAGCCCCTGGGCCAAGAATGATTAATGCGGTTGAAGAAATAAAGTCTTACATTAGCGAATAAATTTTTATAGAGTAAACAGTTGAAAAACTATAGATTAATTTATATTAGTTTATTCTTACTTATATTAGTAATATTTGGTTTTTTTATAGGAGTTTTATTTGGTCCCACAAATTTATCTTTCACAGATTTAAATGATGCTATTTTTAGTAAAGGAATTTCTCCACAATCTACTATAGTTTGGGATATAAGAATGCCTAGAATATTTATAGCTATTACTATAGGGGCATTACTTGCATTATCAGGTTCTATTATACAGGTAACAACACGAAATCCATTAGGGGATCCACAATTATTTGGAATTACAGGTGGAGCATTAATAGTAAATGCATTAGTTATTTCCGGCAAGATAAATTTAGATCCCTGGATTGAAATTACTCTAGGAGTTTTAGCTTCTATTATAGGAGCCATAATAATATATTTTTGCGCAAGTAGAGAAGATCTTAAAATTTCTACCCTGGCTATAATTGGATTTTCATTGGGAGCAATGTGTGTAGCTATATCTACAGGTATAATGGCATATTCTAGAGTTTTCACACAACAAGCATTAAGTGTTATAGGAGGAAGTACGGCAAATTTAAATTGGGATCTTTTATATAATTTGCTTCCATTTATGTTTATAGGAATATTAATCGTTTTATTTATTATAAATAAGTTTGATATTTTAATACTAGGTGATCAAATTTCAAAAAATTTAGGTGTTGATTCTAAAAAAACAAGATTAATTGCTTTGATAGCCGCTGCGATAATGAGTGGATCTTCGGTCGGTATAGTTGGCAGTATAGGATTATTAGGATTAATTACTCCACATATTACTAGAATTATAATAGGTAATAATATTAGAAAAATCATGCTCTATTCTTTACCTATAGGAGGATTAATAATGTTGTATTCTGATCAAATATCTAGATTAATTTTTATGCCAAATGAAGTTCCGGTAGGATTAGTTATCACAATATTAGGAGCTCCAATTATGATGTATTTATCTTGGAGATATTTATGAATTTAGTAGTTAGTGATACTTCTTTCAGTTATAAAGATTTTACTATTTTCGATTCTATTAATTTAATGATTTCAAAAGGAGAATTTATTTGTTTGGTTGGAGCAAATGGATCAGGAAAAAGTACATTATTAAAATTAATTTTTGGAGATATTAAACCAAGTTCAGGTGAAATATTTATTGAAGATTATAATAAACAAAAAATAAGAAATATTCCACAAAATGTATCTTATTTACCTTCAAATATATCTAATCCACTATACCTTACTGTAAACGAATTATTACGATTAGCTAGATATAAAAAAGAAAATAAATTTCAGTGGAATTTATCTAGTGAAGATCAAAAAATAATAGAATATGCAGTAGAAAAATGTCAGATAGAAAAATTATTAGATAGAACTTTTACACAACTATCAAGTGGTGAAAGACAAAGGGTATGGGTAGCATTTTCTTTAGTACAAAATAAAGAATTTTTAATTTTTGATGAATCATTAAGTAATTTAGATTATCCTACTAGAGAATTTTTCTTTAATATGCTTAAACAAATATCAAAAGATAATAAAGGAATATTGCTAGTAACTCATGATTTAGAAATGGTGAATAAGTTTTCTGAAAGAATATTTATAATAAAAGATAATAAATTAGATGTCACAAATTTAGTCATAACCGATAATATTATTTAATTATTTACTCTTAGTTTTATATTTTATTAGGTAATCTTGAGATATCGTCCAGAAATTGATGGTCTTAGAGCTTTAGCAGTTTTAGCTGTAGCTTTTTTTCATATTAACCTTCCTGTTTTTTCTGGAGGATATGTTGGGGTGGATGTTTTTTTTGTAATCTCAGGGTTTTTAATAACTACTATTATATATAAAGATTTTTCGAATAAAAATTTTTCAGTTATAAATTTTTGGGAACGTAGAATTAGACGTATTTTACCGGCTCTTAGTATCGTAATTTTTCTTACATTACTTTTTGGTTTATTTTATTTGGTTCCGAATCATTTTTTAGATTTAGGCCAGTCTATTGGAACGCAGAGTTTATTCATAACAAATTATATGTTTTGGAGGGAATCAGGATATTTTGATAATCCAGCGCAATTTAAACCTTTATTACATACTTGGTCTTTATCTGTAGAAGAACAATTTTATATACTTTTACCAATAATTTTTTTTATATCAAGTAAATTTAACCAAAGGATTTTCAGATCATTAATACTAAGCTTATTAATTCTTTCTTTTTTATTATCTGTATTTTATTTAGAAAATCATAAGAATTCGGTATTTTATTTTTTACCTTTTAGGGCATGGGAATTATTATTAGGTTCATGTTTAGCAATGAATTTTGTTCCCATAAAAAAATTAAATAAATATATAGTTGAATTAGTAGCTTTCATAAGTATTAGTATAATTTTTTTGTGTTTTATAATTTATGATCAATCTACTGAATTCCCTGGAATATTTGCTTTACCTGTATGTTTAGGGACTGCAGTTTTTCTCTGGTTAAACACTTCTAATAACCCTAAATTAATTAATATAATTTTTACAAATAAAGTAACAGTTTTTTTAGGTAAATTATCATATTCATTTTATCTTATTCATTGGCCAGTATTAATTTTTGGTAGTTACATAGCCTTAAGGCCATTAACAATTATTGAGTCATTATTATTACTATTATTATCTATGATATTAAGTTTTTTTTCTTGGAAATTTATTGAACAACCAATTAGACAAAAAAGAATTTTAATAAGTAAAAGTTCAATTTATATCTATGCAATTGTTACATTGTTTATATTTTTTATTATTGGAATTTTGATTCATATAAATAATGGATTTCCGAACAGATTTAATAATCAAGTTAATTTATTTGCAAATGGAAATATTGATAATAATCCTAGAAGGTTGGAGTGTCATTACATATCAAATAAAGATATATATGCAGGAAATTTATGTGAAAGAAACGTTAGTTTAGAAGATTCTAAAAAACCATCGTTTCTAAGTTGGGGAGATTCTCATGCTGATGCAATTATGCCTCTTTTAGAGGAAATTGCGTTAGAGAATGATTTAGCTATGTACCATGCTTCTAAAAACTCTTGTCCTCCATTAATAAATACCATACCAATTAATTCTTCTAAAGAATGTTACGAATTTAATAAATATATGATGAATAATATATCTGATAAAGAAATTAAAAATGTAGTGTTAACTGCGAGATGGATAGTTTATACAAAAGGTCGTTCTAATATTGAACCATTAAATGAAACCAATCCTTTATTAGTCACATATGGTAGTAATAATAAAGATATAAGCTCAGATCAAGCAATAAAAAATCTAGAGAAACATTTAATCGAAACTATAGATGTAATAAATAGTTTAGGTGCAACAGTTTGGATTATTGAACAACCACCTGAACAACAACTACTTTCTCCTCCAGACCAATTAGCACAATATAGTATTAGAGGAAAAGATATTTCAAATTTAGGTGTAGAAAGATCAGTTCATCAAAATAGAGAAAGTTATGTTTCTGAAATTATGCATAGTATTGCTCAAAAAAATCAAAGAGTCCATATTATTTCTCCAGATGTTGTGCTCTGTGACGATAAAAAATGCAATATAGAATATCAAGGGAAGTCTATTTATAGAGATGACGATCACTTAACAGTTTCTGGATCTAAAATTATAAAACCTTTATTTAATGATTTTATAATGAAAAATTTGGTTATGAAGTAAATTTTTCTGCACTGTCTTCAGGCTTATATCCAATTTGATTATAAGCATGTTTCCAATCTCTATAATTGTTTTTATTATTTGAAACACCAAAAAAAAGATCAAATTTTAAATTTTTTGGAGCTTCAATAGATTTAATTACCAACTGTGATAGATCGTTATGACTAACAAAAATTGAATTTCCTCTACCTTTTGATGGTTTACCGTCTTTAGAGCAACCACCTATCCTTATACAAATGATTGAAATATTAAATAATGAAGTGTACATTCTTGCAAGATCTTCTCCAAATAACTTTGAAACACTATAGAAACTTTTAGGATTGGGCTCAGATTTTTTAGTAATTAAAGGGATTGATTCATTATTAGAAATTTTTCCATTTATTAAGTCTGAATATGGTGATTGATCTTCATATCCCATTATAGTAGAACCACTTGAAGCGAAAATAATTCTTTTAACTCCGTTTTTTATACTTGATTGGAAAACATTATAAGTACCAACGATATTTGATTCTAAGATTTCTTCCCAACTTGCTTCCATACCATTTTGAGAATGTACCCCTCCATTTGCAGCTAAATGTATAACAGTATGGATATTCTTAAAAGATTTATTAATAGAATTAATAGAATTTATATTTCCTATATTGTTTTTAATGCCATCAATTTTAAGACCTTTTCTCGATAAGGAAGAAATGTCATACTTTTTTTTAAGTGAAGGCATTATTGCTTGTCCAACTGCACCACTTAAACCAGTAATTAAAATTTTTTTCTTATTTTCTATAGCCATACGGTAACTTTTTCTATAGGTGTTCTTGTTGCTGTAGTTTTTGATTTTGGATACCCTATATAAAGCGCTCCTACTATATCCCAATTTTCAGTTATATTTAGTGTTTTTTTTACTTCAGGACATAAACATGGTTTTCCTGTAGACCATCCTACACCAATACCCATTGAATAACTAGCAAGTTGCAAATTTTGTATAGCGCAACAAGTAGCAGCATAATTTTCTTTGGTCATTTCACTATTTTCACCGGGTATAGAATAAACATAAATAAAAGCAGGAGCATCCAAAATTTCTTTTTTTGCAGAAATTGCACTTGAAAGTTTTCTTTCTTCATTTGGGTTTTTTACATTTAAATAAGTCCAATCATAAATTAAATTTGCTATTTCTAATCTTTTGGCACTATTTTTTTCTAAGACGAAAAATCTCCAAGGCTCAGTTGATCTATGATTTGGGGCCCAAGTTGCGGCTTCAATAATTTTTTCTATAGTATTTTTTGTTATAGGTTTCTGATTAAATTGTCTTACTGTTCTTCTGTTTTGTATTATTTTGAATATTTCATGATTCATTTTGGTTACCTTTGAAATGTTTAAAAAATTTAGAATTTTATTTAATAATTATTAATCTATAATTAAATTTAATGTTATCTTCAAGATTTTTGTATGTTAAAACACACTATATTTGAAACTAAATTCGGTTGGATTGGAATCATGATAAATGATAATGGAGTTTTACGAACTACATTACCATTAAAATCTTTATTAGAAGTCCAAAATTATTTTGGATTGATTTATCAAAATTCGATACAAGATAATAACCATCAAAAGATAAAAATTATACAAAAAAAAATCACTTTATACTTCAATGGAGAAAAATCTCAAATAAATAACATACCTGTAGATTTATCAAATCTTCCAGATTTTACGAATAAAGTTCTTAATAAATGTTTAAAAATTCCATTCGGAGAGACAAGAAGTTACAAATGGTTGGGAAAAGAATTAGGTAGTAGTAAATATGCTCGTGCCGTAGGGCAATCATTATCTAAAAATCCAGTACCATTGATTATTCCTTGTCATAGAGTTATATCAATATCAGGTTCTATGCAAGGTTTTATGGGAGGGACTAAACGAAATAACTTAAAGCGCAGGCTTATAGATTTGGAAAAATCAATCTGAAGCTGATTTAAAGTCTAATAATATTTCACTCAATAATTTTTTTGCAGGTAAGTAGTCATTTTCTGTAACAAAAAGCCTTACAGGTGAATTTGATATTCCTATATAGAGATAATTTGTAGAATCAATAATTTTTGAATTAAATCCATTTACCTTTAGTAATTCGCTCCAAGATTCAGCTGTAATCTGATTTGGGGCTGTGGATAATAATTTCCAGTTCATTGTTTTATTAATATATTCTCTTCTCCAACTATTTCTACCAATCTATCTTTTAATATTTTACTGATTTCAACCTTTTTTGGTAATAAAAGATTTACAATTTTATTGTTAGATTGCACATATAAATTTACTTCACTCTGTCCAGGAGAATCTTCAATTAACATAAAGATATCCTGTATAATTTTTTGAGCTAATTCTGAATCATTATTTTCGAAAATTTTTATTATAAGAGGTTCGGCGTTTTTAGTTTCTAAAATTGCTTTTTCTACTCTTAAATTATTTATAGTAGGGTTAGTTTCTTTTTGTATCAAAATATTATCTTCATTAGTAATAGTTTCAGTATCTATATTTTCCTGATTTTTAGAAAAATTGTATTTAGATGCATCTTCTACAGCTAGTGAAGTTATACCATTTCTTTCACGTAAAGTTCCATTAATAGTAATAAAATCTCCTAATATCCATAAATTTTCCGTTCGCCGCAATACATCAGGCCAAACCACCGTTTCTACTACTTTATCTAAGAGTTGTAATTGTATAGATTTGAATGAATCCCCTCTTCTAGTTTTTAAGTCTTTTACATTTGCTATTTGGCCAATAACGGATATTTTTTTTGAAATGGATTCTTTAGTTATTTCTGATGCAAAAACTATATGATTAGTTTGTGATTTTAATTCTTCTGCGATTGGGTTATGTGTAAATTCTACACCTATTAATTCCCTTTCCCACATGACCATTTCTTTTAAAGGTGTATCTTCTTCTGCTATTTCAAATTTTTGTATTGTGTTATCAACTGATTCTCCGAACATATCAAACAGTGATGATTGATTTGATTCTCTAATTCTAGTTTGGGATTGAATAACATTTATAATTTTTTCTGATGCATTAAATATTCCTCCTCTAGAACCAAACTCATCAAATGAACCACATCTTATTAGACTTTCAAAATTTCTTCTATTGCAATATTTTGCATCTGTTCTAATAGAAAAATCCTCCAATGAATTATATTTTCCATTTTCTTTTCTTTCCTCTATAATTTGTTCTATTGCATTTTCACCTACATTTTTTATTCCAGATAAACCAAAACGTATACAAGGTATTTTATTATTTTCTTCAACGCTAAATTTTGAAAAAGAAGCATTAATATTAGGAGGAAGAACATCAATATTATGTTTTTTTGCTTCTCTTATACAATCCCCAATTTTTTCAGGGTTATCTGTACTAGAATTCATAATAGAACAGAAATATTCTACAGGATAATTAGCCTTAAAATATGCTGTCCAATAAGCTATATATCCATATGAAACAGCATGAGCTTTATTGAAACCATATCCTGCAAATGGTTCAATTAGTTGGAAAACTTTTTTTGCTTGGGTTTCAGTGTAACCTTTTGATAATGCCCCTTTAGTAAATTTATCATTTTCGGCTTTCATTACAGATGGTATTTTCTTCCCCATAGCTTTTCGGAGGATATCTGCTTCTCCTAGTGTATAACCACCAAATTCTTGGGCTATTAACATTACTTGATCTTGATATACTATTACGCCATAAGTAGGTTCTAGTAAATTTTTTAGATCGTCATGTGGATACTGTATTTCTATCTTTCCGTATTTTGCGTTTATGAATGTTTCTATATGTTCCATAGGGCCTGGTCTATAAAGAGCTATCATAGCTGCTATATCCATAATAGATGATGGTTTTAGGTCTTGTATATAATTTCTCATTCCTGCTGATTCAAGCTGAAAGACACCGAAAGTATCTGCATTAGAAAGTAATTCAAATGTTTTTTTATCATCAATAGGAATTTTATAAATATCTAAATCTTCTTTTGTTGTTTCTTTTATTAATTCAATACAAGAATTTAGTACAGATAGATTGGTTAAACCTAGGAAATCCATTTTTAATAAACCTACAGATTCCACGTCTTTCATTGGATATTGAGTTGTCGGTATAGAATTTTCATCAGAATTTGTTGTTCTCATGAGAGGGACATTATCAGTTAATGGTGTTTCAGAAATCACTATACCTGCAGCATGAGTACTTGCATGCCTTACGGAGCCTTCAATTTTTATTGCTGTGTCTATTACATTTTTAGAGTCATGATCATTTATTGTTAGGTTTTTCATTTCGCTAGATTCATCTAGAGAAGTTTTTATATTAATACCTAACTTGTTTGGTACTAATTTTGCTAGTTTGTCACCTAAAGATAAAGGTAAATCTAAAGCTCTAGTTGTATCCCTAATGGAAGCTCGTGCACCAAGTGTCCCAAAAGTTACTATCTGTGCTACATGATCACGCCCATAATGATCGACACAGTATTTAATTACTTCTTCTCTTCTATCATCAGCAAAATCCATATCAATATCAGGCATTTCGCGTCGTTCAATATTTAGGAATCGTTCGAAGAATAGATCTCTTTCGACTGGATCTATTTGAGTTACTTCAAGACAAAATAGTACTAGACTGGACGCTGCAGAGCCACGAACTGCTGATAAAATTCCTCTTTTATTAACGAAACTAAAAATGTCCCAACATACTAAAAAATAATCTGCATAATTTGTTTCTTCAATAATATGTAGTTCATAATTTAATCGATCTATAAGTTTTATGTCAGGATTATCATATCTTTTATTTAGTCCATCGAAAGAAAGTTTTCTTAGATATTCTATTGATGTCATTTGTTTAGGAACTGGAAATTTAGGTAATAAAGTTTTTCCTAGATCTAAATCTAATTCACATGATTCTGCTATCAATAATGTATTATCACAGGCTTCTTCTAATTCATTCCACTGTTGTCTCATATCTTCTGAACTTCTTATGAAATAAGAATTATCTTCCATATGAAGTCTTTTTGGATCCTTTATATTAGTTCTTGTATAAATACAAGTTAATATGTCTTGTAGTGGAGCATCAGCTTGTTTGACATAATGGGAGTCATTAGTTACAACAGTAGGTATGTTAAATTTTTTTCCAATTTCTATAATTGAGCGATTGATTTTATCTTGATTTTCGATACCTTTGTGGCTCATTAATTCTAAAAAATATTGATCCTTGAAAATTTCTTTGAACCAAATAGCAGATTTTTCTGCTTCTTCAATGTTTTCTTGTTTTAGATGACTAGATAATTCTCCTGAAGGACAACCTGATAAGATTGTCAATCCATCTGAATGTTTTTCTAATAAATCTTTATCTAATCTAGGTCTTCTATAAAAACCTTCAAGGTGGGCTATTGATGAAATTTTTAGGAGATTACGGTAACCAATATAATTTCTAGCTAAAATTGTAATATGATATGGATTTTTCTCTTTGTTTTTATCTAACCGATTTGTTTGAGCAATATATCCTTCCATACCTATTATAGGTTTAATACCTTGGTTTTTAGCAGATGTATAAAAATCTATTGCGCCATGCATTACTCCATGGTCTGTCATTGCTACGGCTGGCTGATCTAAATCTGAAACAGTCTGAATTAAATCGTCAATTTTGCTAAATCCATCTAATAAAGAATATTCTGTATGATTATGGAGATGTACGAAATTTTTTTTCAAAAGTTATATTCTTTACTTCAATAATTAAGGGAGTTAACTTAATAGATTATTTAGATATTTTGAGGATACTTCTTTACCTAGAATTGGTCGATACTTAAAAGGGGTTATAAATAGAATTAAGATTAAATATTTTTAAATTTTTTTAGAAATTTTGAAGGAGATTCCAAAGTCATACAAAGTGGTATTGATATAACTAATAAAATTGCCATTATGAAAAAACCGATTCTATAATCATTATTTAGATCATAAAAGAAACCTATTAAAGCAGGTCCTATAGCACCAAAAATTGCATTTATTGATGCAGTTAATCCAACTATAGAACCATAACTTGTGCGGCCAAAATAGTCAGCAAGTAAAGTAAGTCGTAAAGGAATAGAAGCACCGAATCCTACTCCATAACCTATAACAAAAACTGGTAAGGGTATATAACCTAATTCAAAATTATTTAATGAAAAATTAATTAAAGGTAAAGCTAATATTCCTAATGCTTGTAAAAAGAAAGTGATAGTAAGTAAATTTATTCTATCGTATTTATCTCCAATTACTGCTATTCCTGTTCTCCCTAATAAGTCTCCAACAGCGATAGAGCCAGCTGCTATAGCTGCTAATTGGATTGACATACCAAAATCTGTCAGGGCATCGAAATGGAATAAATTTGATGAATGAACTAATTGCCCAAATGATGTTGCTATAGCTAATTGCCAAAATACTCTAAGTTTTAATGCTTGTCTGAAGGTAACGGATGGTTCGCTAATTCTGCGTGAAGATTTAGAGTTACCATTTTTATTATTTCTTAAATCACCATCAGGTAATAAACCATAAAATTCTGGTTTTTTTCGCATAAAAAAAGAAGCAGGAATTCCAATTACCCAAAATCCTATTCCAACTATCAGCATTACATCACGCCAACCAAATCCCTCTATAAGAAAAACTAAAAGGGGTAATGTTATTCCTCCTAATGCTGAAAATGACATCAGAATACTTAGAGCTCGCGCCCTTTTTTGTATAAACCAATTTCCTACAGTTACTACAAAGACTATGAAAGATCCAAATGACATTCCTAAAGTAAGGATTAGTATTGAAATATAGAAATGCCATAAATTTTGCATTTGGCTCATAATAATAAAACCTATACCAGTGGTAATAATTCCAAAGAACATAACTTTTCTTGGACCAAATTTATCTATTGCATATCCAACAAACGGAGAGATTATTCCACTTTCACTTCTTTGAATTGATATAGCAGCTCCTGTAGCTGCGGCGCTCCATCCGAAAGTTCCTAAAATATGTGGTATAAAAGCTTGAAATCCACGCCAAAATACGGCGGATGTATACCACTGAACAATACCTCCTGCACCTACAATATACCAACCATAAAATAATCGCTTCAAGGTATAGAAAATTTATTAGGAGAAATTAAAGTCATAATTTATATCATATTACCTAATCTTAATTATCCGAGAAAAAAGTATGGTATAAAAATAATAATTTAAATAAAATTTATATTAACTAAATTATTAGGAGGGGATTATAACTTTATTTAAAATTCTTGGAATTCCAATACAAATCAATTTAACTTGGATAATTGCTTTTGTTTTAATAACTTGGTGGTTTAGTACTGGTGTTTATCCTTCAAGAGTTTATGGATGGTCAGAAATAAATTATTGGTTAATTGGAGCAGTCACTTCATTAGTATTATTTATTTCTGTTTTAATTCATGAATTGGCACATTCTTTTGTGGCTTTATCGAAGGGGCATTCTATAGAAGGGATTACCCTTTTTCTTTTTGGGGGTGTATCAAAAATTATAGGAGATGCAAAGAAACCATCAGATGAATTTTATATTTCTTTTTCCGGTCCTTTATCTTCCTTAATTATAGGGGTGATTTTTCTTTTATTAAATAACTTAATAAGTTTAGGTACTGGATTTTTTTCACAAAATCTTAGGGAATTAATATATGTTATTGCATTTATGAATATTTTATTAGCAGTATTTAATTTAATTCCTGGGTTTCCGATGGATGGAGGTAGAATTTTAAGAGCGATAATTTGGTGGTTTAGTGGTAATAAAGATATGGCCTCTAGGTTTGTATATGTCTTAGGTAAATATATTTCATTTTTAATTGTGGGTTGGGGTATTTGGAATATCTTTTTAGGAGATATAACAGGCGGCATATGGACTATCTTAATCGGTATATTTCTTTATAGTTCTGGAAAAAATGAATATATGATGAACAATTTTAAGAATTATAGAGAAAGGAATACATTTTTTAAATTTGGAACTAAAAAAGAACATCATCAAAATTCTCATATACCCGTAAGTATGGCATATAAACCTTTATCAGTTTCTATAGAGGAAAATATTAGTATAAGTGAATTAAAATCTTTAAATTATTTAAATACATATAGAGATATTGTTTCTGTGATTTCTGAAGGAAAAATCCAAGGTTTTATTGGATTGAGAGATTTAGAGAAAATAGATATGGATCAAATAACAGTTAATGAGTTTTTAAAGACACAATTATTTTTTTCTATACAAAAGGATGAATCTTGTGAAATGGCTTTAAAAATAATGGATCAAAATAAATTATTTGCACTTTTGGTTTTAGATGGAGATAAAAACCTAGGTTCAGTTATTCGTGAAGATATTTTAGATATTTATATTAGTACAAAAAAATGAATATCTTACAAAGCTATAATTCCATATCCTGCATCTACTGGTATGATACTTCCAGTAATTCCTGAAGATAAATCACTTATCAAAAATAATGCTGCATTGGCTACTTCATTATGATTTATATTTCTTTTCAAAGGAGATTTTTCTCGATGGGCTTTTGTCATTTCACTGAAACCAGGGATACTTCTAGCGGCTAATGTAGGTAGTGGCCCTGCTGATACAGCATTGACTCTTATGTTTTTATTACCATATTCTACGGCTAGTTGTCGTACTTCATTTTCCAATGCAGCCTTAGCAGTTCCCATTATGTTATAACCAGGATATACCCTTACTGATGCATCAAATGTCATTGTAATAATTGAACCACCTTTTTCACCAAAAAGAGGTGACGCATATTTGGTAACGGACATTAATGTGTATGCACTTGCTTCTAATGCTGTTCTAAACCCTTTTAAATTTGTATCAGAAAAATTACCTCCTAGATCTTCCCTTTCTGCATATGCCACTGAATGAACTATGAAATCTATTTCTCCCCAATTAGATTGGATATCTTTGTATATATTTTCTACTTGCTTATCATCTGTTGCATCACACTCTAAAAGTATAGGATTATTAAGTTTCGATGTGGTTTTTTCTATAGAGGATCTTATCCTTTCATTTAAGTATGTAAAAGCAAGTTCAGCTCCTGCAGCGATTAATTTTTCTGAGATTGCCCAAGCAATACTTCTTTGGTTTGCTACCCCCCAGACGACACCTCTTTTTCCAGATAAATCTAAATGAATACTCATGTTTACTCCAATTATTTTTAAAAATTACCAGTTTGTATGCGAGCCATCACTCCTGTGTGGATGTGGAGCCTCCCAAAATTTAAATGGTTCAGTTAATTTACTCTCATCAACTTCAACACCAAGACCAGGTTTATCTGATACTTGATAACCATTTCCTTCAAGTAAAACTTGTTCGGGGAATATATCGAAATCTGGGTTTAATGCTCTTGCCATTGCAACTTCAAGCCAAGCGAAATTTGGAACTGCTGCGCCAAGATGTACTGATGCAGCTGTACAGATAGGGCCTAGAGGATTATGTGGCATCAAATCTATGTAATGTGGTTCGCACCAACCAGCTACTTTCATTGATTCAGTAAAACCTCCAACATTACATATATCAACCCTTGCGAAATTGGTTATTCCTCTTTCTATATAAGGAAGGAATTGCCATTTCGATGCAAATTCCTCTCCTATAGCAAAAGGAACATCAGTTAATGTTCTTAGTACTTCATAAGCTTCAGGTGTTTCATCACGTATTGGTTCTTCAAGGAAATCTAAGGTATGCGAAGGCATCATTTGGCAAAATGATGCTGTCTCTGAAACAGATAATCTATGATGATAATCTACACCCATTATTGCCTGATTTCCCAATTCTTCTCTGGCTTTTATTAACCATTCAGAAGAGTTTGCAATGGATTCTCTAGGTTCAAAAAGACCACCATTTTGAATATCCATATTATCGTACGATAATCTAAATGCGTTTATGCCCATATCCATAAATTCTTTTGCTTGTTTTATCATTTCTGGGCCATATGGACCTTCTGTTGTAGCAAATACAGGCACTTTATTTCTATGTTTACCTCCAAGTAAATCATAAACAGGAACTCCTAATTTCTTTCCTACAATGTCATGTAAAGCTATATCTATCGCAGATATAGCAGCAGTTAATGTCCTTCCGCCTTCAAAGTATTGGCTTCTATACATTTCTTGCCATAAGGCTCCACGGCTCATAGGATCTTTTCCTAAGAGGAATTCTCTGTAATGTTCAATAATTCCTTTTACTCCCAATTCTCTTCCTGAAAAACCTGATTCCCCCCATCCATATATACCTTCATCTGTTTCAATTTTTACTAGCATCTGGTTTCTTCTACCTACCCAGACTGCAAAAGGTTTAATTTCCGTTATTTTCATATTGTTTCCTTATATTACCAATTAGTATATGAACCGTCTTTTCTTTTTAAGTGAGGGTTTTCTGCAAATTGAAAAGGTTCTGTCAGTGAAGCTTCGTCAACATCTACACCTAATCCTGGTTGATCAAGAACAGTTACTTTTCCTGGGATGATTTCTGGTTGTATAGGGAAAATTTCTTTTGAGTAGAAACCAGTGCTTTCTCCTGAAGATTCTCTAATTTCTAGCCACGAGAAATTTGGTGTAGCCATAGCCATATGTGATGTTGCAGCAACACAGATAGGTCCAAGAGGGTTATGCGGCATTAAGTCTATATAGTGAGCTTCAGCCCAACCTACCACTTTCATTGCTTCGGTGATTCCGCCCACGTTACAAATATCTAGTCTTGCATAATTTGTTAAACCTTTTTCTATATAAGGTAAAAATTGCCATTTTGAAGAAAATTCTTCTCCAATTGCAAAAGGTACATTTGTTAATTTTCTTAAAGCTTCATAAGCTTCAGGGCTTTCATCACGTATTGGCTCTTCCAAAAAATCTAAAGTATGTGAAGGCATCATTTGACAAAATGAGGCTGTTTCAGCCACAGATAATCTGTGGTGATAGTCTGTTCCTATAACTGGTCTATTTCCAACAGCTTCTCTGACTTTAATAATACCTTCTGCGGTATCAGCTATTGATTCTCTAGGTTCATATATATTTTCTTCAAACTCTCCTTCATATCCCCTATGGATTCTGAAACAATCAAAACCTTCTGATATCATTTTTTTTGCTGAATCTATCATTTCATCTGAAGAATTTCCTCCTCCGGTAGCAAATGTTGGGACCCAATTACGTTGTTTTCCTCCCAATAAATCATAAACTGGCACACCTAATTTTTTACCCACTATATCGTATAAGGCTATATCAATAGCAGATATCGCAGCTGTTAATGTTCTCCCGCCTTCAAAATATTGGCTTCTATACATTTCTTGCCATAAGGCTCCACGATTCATAGGATCTTTTCCTAAGAGGAATTCTCTATAATGTTCTACAATTCCTTTTACTCCCAATTCTCTTCCTGATAAACCCGATTCTCCCCATCCATATATTCCTTCATTAGTTTCAATTTTCACTAACATTTGATTTCGTGTTCCAACCCAGACTGGGAAAGGTTTAATATCTGTAATATGCATTTTTTATCCTTAAATTTAATTTAATAATAATTTATACTTCAGATCATTTAGAAGCTATGGTTAATTAATATCATTAAATTAAAGGAATATTTTACAGATTAATAACTTCATCTCGATTTTATAAAGTAAATAATGTGTTTTAATGTAGTATAAGAAGATGAATTATTCTATTTTCTAAATTGTCTTATCTAATGGGTTTTCGAAATCATCTAAATACAAAAGTTCATGCTTGGTCTATGTATGATTGGGCAAATTCAGCTTTTGCTACTTCCGCAGCTGTTGCTATAGTTCCGGTCTATTTTGTCAGTTTATTTAAGGCTTCATTTGGTGATTCTGTTGATGTATTAGGATTTAATTTTACAGGATCATCATTATGGGCATTTGCTGGAGCTTTATCTGCGTTAACCCTAGTAATTGTAGGCCCAATACTAGGAGAAATTGCTGATAGAGAAGGTAAGACCCAGAAATATTTATTTATTTTTACAGTAATTGGTTCACTAGCAATATTTTTATGTATTTTTACATCATTTTGGGGCCCAGGATGGTTATGGTTATTATTTTGTTTTGCAATTGCATCATTCGGATTTTTAGGGTCTTGTATGTTTATTAATTCTTTAATGACTTCTGTTGCAGATAAATCAGAATATGATCGTGTTTCAAGTATGGGTTATGCTTATGGCTATTTGGGCGGAGGTTTACTTTTAATTTTTCATTTCATAGTAATTTTTATGTATCAAGATACCTCGAATGAAGATTTAGTTGTACGTTTTTCTATTGCATCAGTTGGAATTTGGTGGTTTTTATGGTCTTTGTGGACCTTCTGGAAAATTCCTGAGACTAAACCAAAGAAAACTAAACAAGAAAAATTCAATTTTGTTTCCTCTTTCAAAAGAATTTCTGTAATCCCAATGCTTTTACCTTTTTTTATTGCTTTCTTTTTGTTTAATGAAGGGATTCAAACAGTTCTTTCAGTTTCAGGGGCATATGGAGCAGACGTTTTAGGAATAGATCTAATAGTTAATATGGCGCTAATTGTAATTGTTCAATTGGTAGCTGCTCCTGGGGCAATTTTTTTTGGATGGTTAGCAGATAAATGGGGAACAAAGAATTCTCTATTAACAACTTTAGTTGGTTGGATAATTGTGGTTTTCTTGGCTTTAAGTTTTGCTCCTTTCGAACCTGATTCTGAAGAAGAATTTGATGTTATTTTAAGATCAGAAGGTTCTGGAGCTTATATGGTAGAAATGCCCAAAGGAGAAGTAAGAGAAATTGATTATAAAATTAGTTCTACTCCTTTAATTTTAAGAAATGGCAATAAAATAATTGAAGGAGATGTAACATATTTATTAAATGAAATAGATGATATAAATGGTATCAATTTTTCAATTTTTATTATTGGTGGGAAGCTAGATAATCTTTCTGCTATTGGAGGAGATCATCCTAGTAATTTAAAAGGAGATTTCTTAGAAAAATGGTCATTGATTGTTCGTAATATTTTATGGAAACCACTAAATCTTGATGTTACATATCAATGGATATTTTTAGGTATATTAGTTGGGTCTTTCATGGGAGGTTCACAAGCATTATCAAGGTCATATTTTGCTTCTCTTATTCCTGCAGATAGATCAGGGGAATTGTTTGGTTATTTCGCTGCTGTTGGTAGGATCTCTACAGTAATGGGGCCTCTGTTATACTTTGCAGCTGTAGGTTTATTTAGTCAAAGAGTGGGAGTATTTGTTATTGCGATATTAATAGTTATAGGAACAATACTTTTTAAATGGCCATCTTTAATTTATAAGGAAAATGAAAAATAAAAAATTTAAAGAAATAACTGTTTCTGGTTCTGAATATGAAATGGGGCTGCAGATAGGAGAGGAATGTAAAGATGAAATAAAAGATTTAGTGGGGATTACTTTACAAAGATTTAATTTAAGTTCAAAAAAAAATATCTCCTTAAATCAAGTTACAAATCTAGTTAAAAAAATAATATATTTTAATAAAGATTTTTTAGATGATGAATTTAATGAATTAAAAGGGATTTCAAGATCCTCTAAAGTTAAATTTGAAGATTTAATGATGCTCAATTGTAGAAATATGTTTGGGGCCGTATCCGAAGGATGTACTACTGTATTAATATCATCTGAAAGATCTAGTGAGGAAAGTTCTATAGCTGGTCAAAATTGGGATAATGATCCATTAATGATGGATTTTTCAATAGTGTTAACTAGAAAACCTAATTATAAACCCAATAATACTACTTGGACTCAACCTGGTTTATCGGCATATATGGGAATAAATTCAGAAGGGACAGCTATATGTATGAATGCATTAAATGGACCTGTATCTACAGTAGGTATTCCTTGGTATTTCATTGTGAGAAAAATTTTTGGTACCAAAGGTTTCGATGAAATAAATAATATACTAAAAAATATTACCCCTGCTATTACAGCGAATGCGGCTATAGTAACTAATGAAGGCCCAGTAAATTATGAATTAACTCCAAAAAAAATAAGATATATAGAACCAGAAAAAGGTTTAATTGTTCACACAAATCACTGTATACATAATGATTTAGTAGTTAATAACATAGAATTTGAAGATAATATTTATGGTCAATCTTTTGAGAGAAAAAATAGATCTGAAAATATTCTTTCTGAAATAAAAAACGTCACATTAGATAATGTGAAATCAATTCTTTCAGATCATGATGGATTTCCTACATCTATCTGCAGGCATTTGAATTCTGATAAATTAACCGGATGGCAAAAAAGTGTCATTTCTATAATTATGTTACCTGAATTAGGTCAACTACATATATCGGCTGGTAATCCTTGTGAAAATGAATACGAAGTGTATTTACTAAAATAGCATAAATGGCGCCCCTGAGATGATTCGAACATCCGACTTGCAGTTTAGGAAACTGCCGCTCTATCCTCTGAGCTACAGGGGCATGTAAAATATTTTACATATATATTGTTTGGAACTAAATAAACTCAAGAGTATAATATTTGAGTCTTCACAATTTTAGTAGATTTTGACATAAATTATTTAATATATTTTCAATAGTATTATTAGGGGGTTCCTTTGAAAAAATATAAATATAACCTTGAACTTACTAAAAGATTATCTAAGTTATATACAGGTGCTGTTTATGATGTTATGCGTGATATGAAGATTCAAAATTTTGTTTTACCAAGTAATATCCGTCCATTAGATCCTAATATTTCTTTATCAGGTCCAATATGGACATGTTCCGGAGCAATAGACGTTAATATTTCTGATCATGAATCTTTAGTTAGCTGGACAGGTTTATTAAGTAATGCACCTAGTGAGCATGTAATTGTATGTCAACCTAATGACGATACCATCGCTCATATGGGGGAACTATCTGCAGAAACATTGAATGATAAAGGAGTTAAGGGTTATGTTGTTGATGGAGGATCGAGAGATAATGATTTTATTAAGAAACTAGGTTGGCCTGTATTTTTTAAGTATTACACACCCAAAGATGTAGTAGGTAGATGGAAGGTTACTTCTATGGGGGAACCCATTAATATCGGAGGTGTCACTATCGAAACAGGGGATTATTTATTAGCAGATATTGATGGGATAATAATAATATCTGCTAAAGATATAGAAAAGGTTGTTAATCAAGCTGAAGTGATAATGCAAACTGAGAATCAGGTAAGAAAAAAAATTTTAGAAGGAATGGACCCACAAGAAGCTTATCTAAAATATGGTGTATTTTAGATAAAAAAGGATAATAAAATGAAAATAACAAAAGTAGAAACTATTACTTCTAAAGAATTCAATCAAGTATGTTGGGTGAGAATTTATACCGATAACGGAAGAATTGGTTTAGGTGAAACTTGGTATTTACCTAAATCTGTTGCTATGGTAATTCATGAATTATTTGCGCCTCAATTAATTGATTTGGATCCAATGAACAAAGATGATATATGGACGAAGTTATTTAATTTAATGGGTGTTTTCTCATATTCTGGTGCCGAATTAAGAGCTCTTTCAGCAATTGATATTGCATTATGGGATATTGTTGGACAAGAGCTGGAACAACCTATATACAATTTACTTGGAGGTAAGGTTAGAGATAAGGTAAAAATTTACAATACTATAGGTAGTTATGGAGATTACCAAGATAATGAATTTGAACAAAAAGATCCTGTAGGTTTAGCTCAAAGTTTATTGGATGAAGGTATAGATGTTATGAAGTGCTATTATATGGCGCCTTATTCAGAATCATATGGAGGAAATTTTATTTCATCTAAAGAAATAAAAGAAGCACTTAAACCTTTAGCGCTACAAAGGAAACATTTAGGAGACAAGATTGAAATAGCTCATGATGGAGCAGGAGCTTGGCAATTAGCACCTGCGATTAAAATTGTTAAGGCTATGGATGAATATAATATTTTTTGGCAAGAAGAAATGATTCAACCTTTGAATTTAGAAACGCATTTAAAATTATCAAAAGAAACTAATACTCCTATATGTGCTGCTGAAAGATTGATGACTCGTTGGGATTTTAGGGAATATATTGAAAAAGGAGCCGCTGAAATTGTGATGCCAGATTTAATATGGACAGGAGGTATCACCGAAACAAAAAAAATTGCTGATTATGCACAGGTGTATCAAACTCCGATAGCACCACATGATTGGACTGGTCCGGTTAATATTTTTGCATGTGCTCATGTTTCGTTTAGCTCACAAAATGTAATGATTCAAGAAACTAACCGTGCTTACTATAAAGGATGGTATGATAAATTTATTGAACCTAATATCAATATAAAAGATGGCCATATATTACCTCCAACAGAGCCTGGGTTAGGTACCAAATTATCAAATAAGATATTTGATAGGAATGATTTAGATATAAATATAACCACTGAAAAATCATATTGGAATGTTGTTGGATTTATGGATCCTTCACAAAAAGTTTCAAATTATTTTTCAAAAAAATTAAAATAATATATATATATATTTTTTTTGAGTTAAAAAAAGGTAAACTTCTTTCGTAGAAAGATTTTGAAAAAAAGGTTTTGGAGATAAATATAAATGGATAATATTGTTAAGGTTTCCAGTCCTGCATCGGGTAATAGAAAACCTCAAAAGTTTAATGTAGAGATTCCTAATTTTGATTATGAACGTATAGAAGATATAGGTTTTATGACTGCTATGACTTTAGTTCTGATGGGTAATTATTCTCAAACAGGTCATTTTGGTGGTCCTTTAGCTTATACACCATTTAACGTAGCTGCCCATTTAGCTGGTCCTGAAAATGGAGGCTTGCGATTTGATTATAAAAACCCAAAACATCCTTATTCTGATAAGTTTATGTTAGCTGGTGGGCATAATGCTCCAACTATGTATGCATTATGGATGATAATGGGTGAATCTTTGGAAAAGAAATTTAAAGAAACGAATAATCCAAAATATAAGATAGATCCAAACACTGCAATGCTCCCAATAGATTCTTTAGGTTTTCGTAGAGGATTAGCTCCTTTAGAAAATCTACTTAAGGATAACGATCTGGTTGATCATCCAGAAATGATTCAAGCAAAAATTAGAGGTATTAGAGCTTTATCGGGGCATTCAGAGACTACAGATCTAACTAATGATGTAAATGGAGGGCCTTCAGGTATAGGAATTGCAACTGCAGCTGGTAAAGCTGCATTTTGGGATATGATGGGAGCTCCTGATGATTTAAAAATTATTGGGATGGAAGGTGAGTTTGCTATGACATCCGGTCATTCGCAAGAAATGAAAACCCAGGCTGTTGCTCAACAAGTAGGGAAAAGATTAAGGATATTTCTATCTTTTAATAATTCAGGAATTGATGATGAATTAATTGGTAGTGTAATTAAGTCCGAATATGATGGATATGTTCTTGAGGATCAATGGTCTTCTTATGGATGGAATGTTCTGAAAATTGATAAAGGCAATGAATATAAAGAAATTATAAGTAGTCTTAAGCTTATGGAAGAATGGGATTCTACTGATCATAGACCAATGATTTTAATTGGTAATACTTTGAAGGGCTGGTGGCCTGCTGCTATCAATAAGAAATTACCAGATGGTACCGATCAGCTGGTTGATCACGCTAGTCATCCTTATCAGATGAAAATGAATTCTGATTATTTTATTTCGTTAGCGAATTCTTTTGAAGAAAAATTTGGCGTGAAATTTATTGGAATTAATGACGGTCCTATTACAAATGAGAGAGATAGAATAATTCAATACATGACAAATATTAATATTGTTATGTCAGTTTTAGATAAAAATGATTTAGGTAATTGGCTTTCTGAAAGGTTAGTTCAAATTGGAGACAGCGTAAAGGATGATATGCCACTGAATGCTAATCCTAATTTAGATCCTTTTAGAGATGAGAGGTTAAAGGTATCTAATCTCCCATTAGAAATACAGAATATAAAAGTGAATGATTCTAAAGAAAAGGATGTGAAAATTACATTATTTGAAGAACCAGGTAATGTCAAAGGTACGAGACGAGCAATTTCTGAAATTATTAAATGGATGAATTATGTTACTAATAATAAATTTGTTATAGTAGCTGCTGATTTGGCAGAGTCAATAAATGTCGAAGATGGTTCATTGACTGGGCATTATGATCCCGTTGAAAATCCTTCTGGAGTTAGGTTAAAAGCATCAATTCAAGAAGCAGGTAATGTATCTACTGCTATAGGTTTTGTTGGGCAATCAATTTCTTTAGATCCTAATTTACATTCAGGGGTATGGGCTTTATCAGGAACTTATGGGGCTTTTACACCTTTAATGTACTTGCCAGCTAGAGTTTGGAGCCAACAGAATCAAGATAGCCCATTTAGACTTGGAGTATTAAATATACTTGCGGGACATTCAGGTCCTGAAACAGCAGCTGATGCTCGAACACATTTTGGTATTTTTTCTCCACAAGTGTGGAAGCTTTTTCCTAGAGGACAAGTTATAACACTTAGTTTTTGGGATTATAATGACGTAGCTCCAGGTTATTTTGCTGCAGCTGAAATAGCAGCTAATGACCCTAAAGTAGGTGTAATTGTTTTAGAGGTTGCTAGACCAGATTTTCCAGTTGTTGACCGGTCTAAATTTGCTGATACTGATATAAAGGCGGCGGCAAAAGGAATGTATTTGATTAGAGACTTTGATTCTTCTAAAGAAAAACATGGGACAATTTTAACTCAAGGTTCAAGTTCAACTATGAATTTAGTCAATATCATCCCTACTTTAGATTCTGAAGATATAAACATAAGAATTATTGCTTGCATTAGTGAGGAGTTATTTGAAAGACAGACAGAAGAATACAAAGAGTTTATTTTTCCTAAAGGGTCAAAAAATGATTTAATGATTATTTCTACTGGAACCAGAAGAGTCTTTCCAGTAAAAAATTTAGGACCTTTGACTGATGAATATTCTCTTTTTTCTGATTGGAATAATGATTGGTTGACCGGAGGATCAGAATCTGATGTTATAGCCGAAGCGCATTTAGATGAAGATTCAATTTATAATGCCATAAAAAGATTTGCTAATGATAGACAGAAAAGATTAAGAACTCAAAAAGACGATTTGAATTCATTATAAATTTTAAGTAATAAGGAGTTAAAATGTCAGAAATTATAGACATAGAAAGACCTAGTAAAGAATTAATATCTTCACTTGAAGGATTAGGAAGTGCTACAGCTAGTGGAGAGTTACATAAATTAGGTATAAGAGATCCTTTTATACAAGGACCTACTAGTTTTACTAAAGGTAAGTCTATAGTTGGACCAGCATTAACTTTACAATTTTTACCTATTCGTGAAGATATATATAAAGATGGAGAATATTCAGATCCAGAGGAGCAACTTCACAGAAGAGTTTTGTATGCAACTAAACCAGGAGATATAGTAGTTGTTGATGCAAGAGGAGATATGACTAGTGGTGTGTTTGGTGAAATGATGCTAACTTTTTTTCAAGGTCAAGGTGGTAAGGGAATTATAGTTGATGGATGTATACGTGATTATGTACACGCTCAAGAATTAGAAATAGGAATGTGGTTGAAAGGTGTTACCCCAAATTATCATACTCAGACAAATATATATCCTAATTCTTATAATACTCCTATCGCATGTGGAGGTGTTTTAGTAAATCCAGGGGATATAATCATTGCTGATGATGATGGAGCAGTAGTTGTACCAATTACTTTAGCTAAAGAGCTAGCTGGGGTTGGTGGAGAACATTCAGAATGGGAAGTTTTTACTAGAATGAAATTAGCAAAAGGTGGACATTTAAGAGATTATTATCCTAGAAAAAATTGGTCTGATGCTACTGAAGAAGAGTATTCTCAGTGGAGTAAAAAACATTAATCATATTTATACAATGGAAATACTTTAATGTTAGAACATTTTAAATTATCTGATGACGAAGCAATAAGGGTACCTATTGATTTATTAAGATCTGTAACCGAAGAGATTTTTA
>MDTE01156790.1_pt1 | contig 48363 bp, 43 predicted proteins | sample 811231 | NCBI WGS metagenome assembly MDTE01 (sample SAMN05326651, study PRJNA326480) | marine metagenome | isolation source: seawater | place: Indian Ocean: Red Sea | collected 2010 | reverse complement strand
TAAGATCGTGAAGCGTGGCGGCGACCTCGTCTGCTTCTGCGCCTATCTCCACGGCAACCCGGATCGGGTCTACAAGGACGAAGCGGCAACTCAGAAGTTCGTGGACTCCATGGCCGAAGCGGCCGCCTATGTCCGCAACCCCGCCAATAAGGAAGAGGTTGCAGAGATCGGCACGCGCTTCGTGAACATGACCAAGGAAGAGGTCCTCGCGGGTCTCGATTTCTGGGTCTACGATCCGCGCATCGGCACCAACACGTCCAAGGCGTTCAGCAAGGCCGTCGATCTTCTCATCGAGCAGAAGAAAATGAAGAAGCCGTACGACCCGGCCAACTATCTAGATTCGAAGTTCATCGAGTCGACGATGAAGCGTCACCCGGAATGGTTCTCTGATCTTGGCGGTGCAAAATAAGCCTTGTAGCGCTTTAAAAAACGAATCAACTTTGATGGGTTAGGCGGGCGCGGGGTGATCCTCGCGCCCGTCGAAACTTCGGGAACGTTATGACTGTTGAAGCAAAACTAATCGTCCAGGGCCTGTCTCATCACTATCCCGATGAGTACACAGGCGAGTCCGTCCACGCCCTTGATGACATCAACCTGCAGATCTATGAAAACGAATTTGTTGCTATCGTTGGCCCCAGTGGCTGCGGCAAGACCACGTTCCTAAACATTATCGCCGGGCTCCTCCCCTACCGGGAAGGCCGGGCTATGGTGGACGGCATTGAGATCAAGGGTCCCGGCCCAGATCGCGGTGTCGTGTTCCAGGAACATGCAATCCTACCCTGGCGCACGGTCTCGCGGAACATCGGCCACGGCTTGGAGTTGCGCCGCACCCCGAAAAGGGAATTGCAGCGGCGGGTCCAGGAATATGTCGATCTGGTCGGCCTGTCAGGCTTCGAGGATCGTTATCCCCACGAATTGTCAGGCGGCATGAAGCAACGTGTCGCCGTGGCGAGAACCCTGTGCGCAGATCCCGTCATCATGCTGATGGACGAACCGTTCGCGGCCGTCGACGCGCAAACACGAATCACTCTCCAGGATGAGTTGAACAAAGTCGTGATGGCGACCAAGAAGACCATCTTGTTCATTACCCATTCAGTCGAGGAAGCCGCCTTCCTCGGCGATCGATGCATCGTCTTTTCGCGACGTCCGGGCCAGATCAAGTCGGAAATCAAGATCGACATCCCGCGCGAGGAACGCCAGTGGAAGGACATGGTGAACAATTCGAAGTTCACCGATGCGCGCGACGAAATCCTTAGCCTGGTGCGATCGGAGGTCACAAGCGATGACGACGGCTGATGCCGCCCCGGTTCGCCGGAAAAGCCTGAGAAGAACCCTCTCTGACAGCCGGGCCGTCCAGCTGATCATCCTGACCATCGGGGTGTTCATACTCTGGGGAATAATCTCGTCGATCATCGAGCGACCGGACCGCTATCTGCCCTCGCCCCTGACGACACTGATTTCGTCCGCCGATTTGCTCGAGAAGGGCGTTCTCGTAAGCTTCTACTCCGATACGCTGACGCGCCTCGTGATCGGCAGCATCGTTGGCCTTCTGATGGGCATCCCGTTCGGACTGATCCTGGGCCTCAACCGGACCATCGCGGATATGTTCTATCCGCTGATGAACTTCTTCCAGTCGGTCTCGGGTATCGCGATTTTCCCGATCATCGTCATCTGGTTCGGCAACAGCAACACGACCGTGATGATCGTGATCCTTTACACGAGCTTCTTCCCGATCGCGTTCAACGTGCTCTCCGGTGTTAGGGCGGTTCCCATGCGCTACATCAGCGCAGCGCGAACCCTGGGCGCCACGCGCTTCCAGATCATCCGCGACGTCCTGCTACCCGGCGCCATGCCGTCAGTGGCGATCGGTTCCCGCCTGTCCATCGGGTTCGCCTGGCGTGCCGTGATTGCCGGCGAGATGCTTGCCGGACAGGCTGGCCTTGGCAACATGATCTTTGCCGGACAGGAACTCGACAACACGGCCCAGATCATTCTGGGAATGGCGCTGATCGGGTTTACCTGGATCCTGCTGGATCACTTCCTGCTGCGTCCGCTTGAATCGGACACCATTGAACGCTGGGGACTCGTAACACGATGACCGCGTTAACAGAGTTCTCGATTGCAGTTCAAAAACGTTTCGGACGTCAGCGCCTGCGCAAATTCATCCTTGGACTGATTCCGTTCATTGTCCTGATCGCGCTTTGGGAGATGAATACGGCCTTTGTCTGGTTCGACCCGGTCGAAATACCGCCCATTACCGATGTCTGGGAGGCCATATTCTGGCTTCAGAGCGACTGTCCCAGCTTTATGGCGGCCGTAGATGGCCACAATGGTTGTCAGCTGTCGAACAATGTCCTGTCCTCCATCGGCCGGGTCATGCTGGCCACCGTGGTCGGCGTCCCACTTGGTATCGGTTTCGGTATCCTGGCGGGCATGAACCGGACCGTATCGGCCTATCTCGAGCCGATCGGCGTGTTTATGAACTCAGTCTCGGGGATCGCCTGGATCCCGCTCGCCGTCGTCTGGTTCGGTGTTGGCTGGGAGACCACTCTGTTCATCATGCTGAACACCATATTCTGGTTGCTATTCTTCAACACCATGATGGGCGTGCGCGCGGTCCCCAGGGTCCTAGTTCAAGGAGTCCAGACACTCGGTGGCTCGCATCTTGATACGATCCGACAGGTCTACCTGCCGGGCGCCATGCCCTCGATCATCACCGGTGGCCGGATGGCTATGGGTTTCGGCTGGCGCGCCCTGATCGCGGCTGAAATGATCGGCGGTGACAGCGGCCTCGGGTTCATGATTTTCGTGTCGGCATCCGAATTCAAAACCGAGGAAGTGTTCCTCGGAGTTATCCTGATTTCGATCATCTTCCTTGCCACCGACCGCTATCTCCTGGTTCCCCTGGAGAAGTGGACGATCGAGCGGTGGGGTCTGGTCTGGAAGCCCACTTGATATGACGTCACAAGAACTCGATGAAGTGCGTCCGGCAAAACGCCGGCGGACCTGGTACAAGCGTCGCGACATTCTTTTCATAATCGTTGTCGCGGTGATCTGGATAGGCTGGGAAAGCTATGGGCGGGTCACCGGTCCGAGCCGGATAACCGATGCGCTTTCGGTTGAACTCGACAAGAATCCGAAAAATCTTGACCTGCTCGTCACGGCCAAATTTCCGCCCGAGCGGTTCCATTCGAACACCTATAACGAGGTCGGTGTACAACGTGGAACCGAAGGCCATACCACGCTGCTGGTCCGGGTTCGCCCGGCCAATGTGCGCTGGCTGTCGCAGCAATACTGGATTGAGAAAATCGACCTGGCACCGAAGGGTGGCGGTTAGGCAGATACGGTCTTTGCACCTCTTGCCAGTGCATCCGCTTCAGGATTAAAACCGGCGCGCTCATCCACGTGCGAAACCTCTGGCCATTTTACTCATGACCGATGTCTCCCAGCATTTCGACCGGCGCTATAGCCTCAACCTGTCGTGCGCCGACCGGATGGGCATAGTCGCGGACGTAGCAAGCTTTCTAGCGCAGCAGGATTGCAACATTCTTGAATCGGCGCAGTTCGACGACGAGATATCCGGCCAGTTCTTCATGCGCGCGGTATTTGGTGCGGGCGACGCAACACCGGATATGGAAAATCTCTCGGCGTCCTTCGGCCCGATTGCCAGCCGGTTCTCCATGGAATGGTCCATCCGGGACCAGAACGTCCGGCCCAAGGCACTGATCCTGGTCTCGAAACCGGGGCATTGCCTGAACGATCTTCTCTACCGGACCAATTCGGGATCTCTGGATATGGATGTAGTTGGTATCGTGTCCAACCATCCCGACCAGAAGCCTTTGGCCGATTTCTACGGTATTCCGTACTACCACCTGCCGGTCACATCAGACACCAAGTCTGCCCAAGAAACCAAGATCCGGGACCTGGTCGAGGAAACTGGTGCGGAGCTAGTCATCCTTGCCCGCTACATGCAAATCCTCTCACCGGCGATGTGCGCGTATCTGTCTGGGCGCTGTATCAACATCCATCATTCTTTCCTGCCCGGCTTTAAGGGCGCCAAACCCTATCAGCAGGCACATACGCGCGGGGTAAAGCTAATTGGTGCCACGGCCCACTACGTTACGCCGGACCTCGACGAAGGCCCGATCATTGAGCAGGAAACCAGCCGAGTCTCCCACGCACATACGCCCGAGCATCTGGAGCGCATCGGCCGCGATCTTGAGAGTGTCGTCCTAGCCCGGGCCGTGCGCTACCACATTGAGCAACGCGTGCTGTTGCGCGGCGAGCGAACAGTCGTCTTCTCCTAGCGTCTGCGGAACGCTTACGAACCCGTCTTCAACACCGGCTGTATCAGTTTATCGTGCAAGCGTTTCTTGCCGGTGTGGATATCAGTGGCCGCCTGCATTCCGGGAATGATCGGCAGGCGTTCACGTGAAGGTACGATCTGCATGGTCGCATCCGCCGGCGCCACGACACCGCCGATCCTATGATAGGTGAGATTCTGAGCCACCCCTTCGATCGGACAGGCAATCACCGCGCGCGAGCGTTTCTCGATCGCTTTTACCAGCCTTTCGCGCCCAAGCGCCGTCTCCAGCTCGACCGCGTAATCGGCCCGGAAATTCACGCGCCAGTTCCACGATCTGATGATCGCGGTTGTGGTCGATGCCAATCGTCGCGAGAATGAACGCCTTCCGCGTTCACACCAAACCTGTTTCGACCGACCCCGGATATTCGCCACATGCGCCTGTTGAAAAACGGAAACCGCCCGTTTCACCTTGGAACCTTCCCGCTCGAGACACTCGCGCGCGACGACGGGCGCGGTGTGGCGGAAATCGATCGTCCGCCAGCACCCGCGGCCGCGGACCATCGGCCGGGAGATATGCTCGGAACCGCCTTGCGGGAATACCGAGACTTGTTCTCGGGCTTCACCTCGGGCGACAAGGCACCGGCTATCGCCCCGGATACGGACGATCCGGTGCGTTGTGCGGTGGACCTGAAGGGCGCCGCCTACTTCCTCGATACAAGCCATGCCGGCATTTGTTTGCTGCCGCAATCCGCCTGGCGGGAGGGGACCATTGCCCTGCCCAACAGCCATGCACTCGTCATCCTGGTTGAACATGGGCGGGTACCCGCCGACGAACCCCTGTCCGAAGAGTGGATCGCCGGCAATGTCGTCGAGACGGCTGAAATGCGTGCCACAGAGATCGCCGTCAATCTTGCCGGTCATATCCGGCTGATGGGCTATGACGCGCGCGCCGACGTGCCCGGCGACCGAAACCTGGACGAAGAACGACTGGCCGTCCTGGCCGGCGTGGCGGTCCGACAGGATGACGGCAGCCTCGCCACCCCCTTTCTCGACGATTTCACGATCGCAATCGTGAGCACCGACTACGCGCTTGAATGCGACCGGCCTCTCGCTGCCTCTGCTCTCAAGGCCAAGGGGCTGCGCTACTGGTGGGGCATCAACGAGGCCCGTTCGGGGCGCGAGCGCAACCGACGCGCCCGCCGACCGTCTTACGAGAGCCGATATCCCATGGAGACGGTCAAGCGGGTCGATCGGCCGACAACCCTGATTCTGGATGACGAGGTGCCCCGGGTGCCGAAGCGCGCAGCTTTCTTCGAGCGTGCCCTGCAGGGCGATCTTGGCGAGAAGGCGCAGCGCGAGCGGGCCCGGTTCGCCACCAAACACCCGCTGTCCCGTTCGATGGTTTCGTTGATCCGCGCCATGGTCCCGCACCAGGATGCCCTGGTCGAACAAGCGACGGACAAGGCGAAGTACTCCGACCCGGTGCAAAACACAAAGGCACTGAAGGCGCTGTCATACTTTCTCGGGTCCGACCTGACCGGGATCTGTGAAATTCCACGCTATGCCTGGTACTCCCACAAGGATGATGGCACCCCGATCGAGATGTACCACCGCTACGCCGTGGTGATACTGATCGACCAGGGCTTCGACACGATGGAGGGCGCCAGCGGCGATGACTGGATTTCCGGCGCCCAGTCCATGCGCGGTTACCAGCGTGGCGCCGAAATTGCAGGCATCATGTCCCGGTTCCTCGGCCAGATCGGTTTCCCAGCGCGCGCCCAGACCAATGCCGATAGTGATGTCCTGCAGATTCCGCTGGTGCTGCTGGCGGGGCTGGGAGAGCTCAGCCGGATCGGCGAGCTGGTCCTCAACCCGTTTGTGGGGCCTCGCTTCAAGTCGGTGGTGCTGACTACCGATATGCCGCTTGAGGTCGATAAGCCCATTGATTTCGGATTGCAGACCTTCTGCAACAACTGCCTGAAATGCGCCCGCGAGTGCCCCTGCGATGCCATCCCGTTCGGCGACAAAGTGATGTTCAACGGTTATGAAATGTGGAAACCCGATGCCGAACGCTGCGCGCGCTACCGGGTCACTAATCCGCATGGATCGGCATGCGGCAGGTGCATGAAAACCTGCCCGATCAACAAGGTGGTGGATACCGACGGGCCGCTGTTCACCCGGATGGCGAGCTGGATGGGTGTCAACGCCATGTTCCTGAAGCCGCTGATGGTCCCTATTGCAACCTGGGTGGACGACGCCCTGGGCAATGGCCGGCGCAACCTGGCGAAGAAGTGGTGGTTCGACCATGAGGTGGTCGGAGACCGGACCGTGACACCGAAGGGGGTCAATCAGCGGGAAATCGATCCCAGCCGCAAGGTCGACCCGGCCAAGCAACGCATGGCCTATTACCACGCGAACATGATGCCCCCGCCCGATGCACCGGGTGCGGTTCCGGTCGACCGGAAAGCGGCTATGGCCGCCGGGGCTTTGCTGGAAACGCGGGAGGGGGCGAAGGCGCGGGTAGCGGCGGGGAAGCCGGCGCCAGACCACTATACCCCGACGCCGCCTATCGGCGCCGGCCCGCGCGAAGACCTCACCGCAAACCCTTATGCGGCGGACTTCAAGGACACCAAATCCGCCTAGGCGGACTGAACGTGCAGCAATCGGAAAATTCGGGAGACGGGGATGGCGACCTTCGTACTGGTTCACGGGGCATGGCATGGAGGCTGGTGCTGGGCCCGGGTCACGCCGCGCCTTCGCGCCACTGGACATGAGGTGCACACCCCCACGATGACGGGGTTTGGCGAACGCAGCCATTTGCTCATGCCCGATGTCGGGCTTGAAACCAACGTCACCGATATTTCGAACGTCCTGGAATGGGAACACCTCGACAATGTGATCCTCGTCGGCGCCAGCTATGCGGGAATGGTGACCACCAGCGTTGCGGATCGGATGCCCGAACGCATTGCCGCGCTGGTCTATATCAACGCCTTCATCGCAGCCGATGGCGTGTCCCAGAATGACATGCTGCCGGATTGGCGACGGGAGATGATCGAGGAGGAACTCGCACAAGATCCCGACGCCTGGCGGATGCCGCCCCCTGCCCCCGACCTGATCGGTGTGACGGACCCGGTCGATGCGGCCTGGATCACGGACAAGATGACCATCCAGTCTGCCAAGACGTTCCGGGACCGCGCCAAGATCACGGGCGGCCTGGATGCCATCAAGAACCGCACCTACGTTCGCGCAACCGGCTATCCGAACAACACCTTCGACGGAAACCTGGAGACGTTCCGGGCACATCCGGACTGGCGCGCCGAAGTGCTCGATACCAGTCATGACGCCATGATCACGGCCGTTGATGATGTGGTGCGGATTCTGGATGAGGTGGCCGCCGGTCTGGAGACCTGATGGTCAAACGGAAAGAGCCGCCCCGTAGGGCGGCTCCGTGAGCGGGCATCAGCCAGCCCATAGTCCATTGGACTGATATCTCTATCCGGCCTGCAGAGGTTGCTCCGTCGTCCGAACCCGAGACGCTGGGTTGAACTGAATGCCTAACATCTCACTCGACATTGGATCACCTCCTTTCGATTGTTGAACGACGGGAAAATCCTAACACCGGAATCCGCGTCGCCCGCAAGGCGAATATGACCCGTCACCAGGATATTATTCGGCCGCCATCGCCCGGTATTTTTCCGGAATCTCGAAATCGAAGATCCGCGCTGCGTTGTAGCCGAGGATGTTGCGCTTGGCGCGCTCGTCGAGGAACGGAAGATCCCAGATCGTCGCCGGCAGATCGAAATCCCAGTGCGGCCAGTCCGATGCGAAAAGCATCTGCGTTTCTGCGTTCAGCACTTCCATCGAGCCCGCAAGCAGCTTTTCATTGGTCCGCTCCAGGGGCTGAGTCGTGTAGTACATGTCGCTGATATATTCGCTCGGAAGCTTCTTCAGAAGCGGTGCTTCCGAGGTGCGCATCATGTACTCGTGGTCCAACCGCTGCATGATGAAGGGCAGCCAGGCGACGCCGCTCTCGATCCACATCACGTTGAGCTTCGGAAACCGCTCCGGCAAACCGTTGATCACCCAGTTCGTGAGATGCACCAGGTTGCACAGAACGAACGAAATCGCATGCATCGAGATAAATCGGTTGAGCTGGGAGGTGTACTCGTCCTGCCAGTTCAGGTGCGTATGGAATCCGAGCACCTGCCCGGCCTCCTCGAGCATGCCGTAGAGCCGCATATACTCGTTTGCATGCACCGCCTTGTGCCGCGATGAGGTCACCAAAAAACCTGCAACCCCCGGCTTGCCGAGGAAGCGCTTCACGGTCACCTCGGCCTCGGCCGGGTTGTTGAACGGCAGATACAGCATCGCCTTGACCCGCGAATCCTGCGGCAGAACTCGCTCGACCAGCCAGCGATTGTAGGCCGTCGCCAGATGGACCTCCATTTCCGGGACCGGATGCATGCGCAGGAACAACATCGCGTTGGGAAACAGTACCTGGTAATCCAGCCCCATCGCGTCGATGCAACGGCGCGCCTGCACGATCTCCCGCGGCACGCCGTCCTCGGGCAACTTTTCCTTAAGGCCCTGCCCATGGGGTATTCGGCCCCAGACGTTTTGCCATTGCAGGCCGGGCGTGCTGTTCAGGAATGCGCCGCGCTTGCTGCCGTCACCGAAGGCCGAGGCCGCCTCGTGCACGACGGGGTCCTCGATATAGTCCATGACCTCGGGCCAGCTCTTGTCGTCGCTGACATGAGAATCGATATCCACGATGAACACATCGTCAAGCCGGCGATCATCGGTCTGCTGGCGGGCATGGGCGAGAAGTTCGCGGCTGTCCGTCCCGTCATCGATTTCCGGATAGGTCCGCTTGAAATCCTCATCCATCGCCATCTTGTCCCTCTTGCGCAGGCTGCCCGCGGCCCGCCCACATCGCCAGATCAAACAGGTTGAGATCCGCGGCCCGCAACAGGGCCGTCACCGTCACCGCGACATCCGTCGCGGTCAGAATACTGCCTTCGGCCAACGGCGAGAACGAACGGTGCTCCTCATCGGTCTTGCGGGCATAAAGCCGTGTGGCCGTGGTCAGAAGCTGCTGGACCGCCTCATCGGAGATCGCAGTGGTCTGTCCGCTCGCCAAGTTCCGGTCCCCCTCGCGGATGACCGCCGCGGCCAGCGCACCCAGATCCGCATTCTCAACCGACAAGGACATAGATCGCTCCATCGCGCACCGCAACGTCATAGCCTTCCAGCCGCGTGTTCTTCTCACCGGGATGGGCGCCCGTCCGGATGTTGAATTCGTAACCATGCCAAGGACACACGATATGGACATCTTCTTCGACGAACTCGTAGCCATGGCTGCGTTTTTCCGCGTCCAGGACCTCGTTCACCCGGTTCATGATCCGTCCCTGACAGACCGGCCCGCCGGCGTGAGGGCAATCGCTCCGCCACGCGAAATAGTCGTCGCCGAGACGAAACACGCCGATTTCCAGCAGCCCATCGGCGACAATCTTGCGCTCACCGTCTGCAAGTTCAGCGACCTTCGCCACAAACAGTTCCGACACTCTATTCCCCCAAAGGTTAAAGGTCTGGCTGAATCTCGGAGGAAGTTAATCCCCGCACCGCCAAGCCGCAATATTCACTATTGGAAAATCTCAGCTGGCAATACAGATCCGGCCGCAGGAAGTGGCCTTCGATGCCCCACGGCGGTATCGTCGCGACCCCGACAAACCAACCGGCATCAGCCCCGTGACGAAAATTACCGACATCGAAATCTCTCTACTCGAAATCAAGTTCGACAAACCGCGCGGCGGTTCTGGCGTCCACCAGGTCGATCTGATCGCGGCCGATATCCGAGACGATGACGGCGGCACCGGTCTGGGCTTCAGCTATGTTATCGGCGGCGGTGGCGGCATTGTCGCGACCATCGCGGATCAGTTCGCACGCCGGTTCTTGGATGGCGCCGAAGCCGTGCATCCGGAAACCCATTGGACCGAAATCGAGGCCAGCTTCAACCGGACCGGCGGCGGCCCGAACCTCTTGGCGCTCGCCGCGCTCGATGTGGCTTTGTGGGACCTGCATGCCAGACGGACCGACGTAACGCTGTCGTGCGCCATGGGCGGGAATGGCGGTGCCGTGCCGGTTTATGGCAGCGGCGGCTTCTCCCCCGCCATGGGGCCGGAGGAAGCATCCGACACGGCCCTGGCCCTCCTCGCGGCCGGATTCCGTGGCGTGAAGCCGAGGGTCAACGCCCAACCAGCGGATGCCGCAGTAATCTTAGCCGTCCGTGCGGCAGTAGGTGACGATATCTCCGTGATGGTGGACGCCAACGAAAAGGGCGATTTGATGCGCGCAAACCGCCTGTTGTCGGCGGCCGCGGATCAGGGCGTCCTGTTCGTCGAGGAACCCCTTCCCGCACGCGATATGCTCGGGTACCGGACCCTATCGCGGAATGCGCCTTGCGCGATCGCGGCAGGCGAGCACCTGCAGGGACTGGACCGATTCACCGCCATGATGGTCGACGGCGTGGTTTCAACAATACAACCAGACCTGGCCATGGCCGGCGGTCTGACACCCTGCCTCGCGGTCACCCGCGCCGCCGCACCGCTGGGTGTGGTCGTGGCACCGCATTTCCTGCCCGGACTGTTCGTCCAGTTCGCCGGTATCACGGGCTCGAGTTTGTGGATTGAAGACTTTCCGCTGCTCGAGGAAGCCTTCGAGGGGTGGCCGGAAATGGCTGCGGACGGCACGATGGCCGTCCGCGAAACACCCGGACACGGTCTGACACTGACCGATGCGGCCCGCAAGGCCCGTATCTAGCGTCAACCCGCACCGATAGCCGGGGTCCTAGCCCAGATACACCTGATAGCTGTTGGGAACCCAGGTGTAGCTGTCGCCGTGGCGCTCGATATATCCGACCGAGGGGAACGGCATGTGGAAGCCGATGGCCAGCATGTCGTCGTCGGCCACCTGCGCCAGAATACGCTTACGCGACACCACGGCCTTCTCGGGATCGTCGTCCATGCCGAAATGCCAGTCCGGATTCGGGATGGAGGCGGCAAAATGGGCCACCGTGTCGGACATGATCATGAGCTGCTGACCGTTGCTCTCGACGTGATACGCCATGTGCCCGGCCGAATGACCGAATGCGTCTACCGCGGTGACGCCTGAGACGATGTCATCGCCGGGATTGACGAAGCGCGACTGATCTTCAAGCGGAAGACAAACATTGTTGAACATCTCCAGGGTCGGCGGCCGGTGGGCCGGAATATTCTCGCCCTTCTTCCAGTAAGCGAACTCATCACCGCCGAAAACGATCTCGGCGTTCGGGAAAGTCAGGCCGTCGCCCGCGGTCAGGTTGCCGATATGGTCGGGATGGCAATGGGTGATGACCACGATATCCACGTCATTCAGGTCATAACCGGCATCCGCCAGGCGCGCATTGTAGTGACCCTGGGCCGGGTTCTTGTCGCCGAATCCCGGATCGAAGGCGATCAGCTTCTCGCCCGTATCCACGAGGGTCGGGATGAACTGGTGCTCCATCTGGGGATAGGGCAGATGGTATGCCTTCGCGGCAGCTTCTACATCTTCCGGCGTCGCGTTCGTTCCCAGCACGGGATGCATGTCGTCCCGGTGGAGAAATCCCTCCAGGATATTGGTAATCGTGAAATCCCCGAGCGTGAACTGACATACGGTCGGGCGCGTCATCTTGGGCTTGTTGGATACCACCGTTATTCCTCCTCCGAAACCATGGATGGGCTGTATACCATCGCCCTGCAGTGTCCTGAAACCATTCCGCCATGGCCACCGCAATTGCATTGACACTCCTGTGCCCCGGGGACAAACCTGTCGGGAGCCAGGAACGGAGACTGACATGGCGGACGGGAACAGGATCGAGATCGCAAAACTCGCCCCAGAAATCGGTGCGGAAATTCGAGGCATCGACCTTTCCGCGCGCCTGACCGAGTCGGATGTCGCAGCCATCCGAAGCGCCTGGCTCGACAATCTTGTCCTGGTGTTTCGTGATCAAGACCTGTCGGATGCCGATCTTGTCCGTTTCAGCCGCCATTTCGGAGACCTGGACCGTGTCCCCGGCTGGGAGCCGTTCTCACCGGCCGGCTATCCCGAGGTCCTGACAATCTCCAACGTGCAGGAAGACGGCACCGCAATCGGTGTCCTGGGCGATGGCGAGGCTTCCTGGCACACCGACATGTCCTATCTGGATCAGCCGCCGCCGGGCAGCCTTCTCTATAGTCTCGAAGTGCCCGCATCGGGCGGCGACACCTGCTTCACCAGCATGTACGCCGCCCTCGACGCGCTGCCGCCGGAACTCTTGTTGGAAATCGAGGGGAGGGTATTGAACCACGATTCCAGCCACGACAGCGCCGGCAACCCGCGCTCCAATCACCAAGCCTTCGTGGATGTGAGCGAGGCACCGGGTGCACGCCACCCGATAATCAGCCGGCACCCGGAAACCGGCCGCCCGGTCCTGTATTTGGGCCGTCGTCTCCACGCCTGGGTGGTCGGTGAGAGTATCGAAGACAGCGAAGCCCTGCTCGACCGAATCTGGCAGCATTGCACCGACGACGCGTTTACCTATCGTCACAAGTGGGAGATAGGCGATCTGCTTATGTGGGATAACCGCTGCACCATGCACCGGCGCGACCCCTTTGACGCCGGTGCGCGCCGTATTATGCATCGCACCCAGCTTAAGGACAGCAAAGCCACGGAGGTCACCGCCTGAACGACAAATCATGGAAATGGTCGCGGTGGTCTCATTCTTCGGCTTCATGAACCGGTTCAACGACAATTTGGCCGTCACGCTGAAAGACAAACCCCACCGGTTCGCGGTCTCACACGGGCTCGAAAGCCAGGGCTGGTCGGCAGAGCCCGCCTAGCGTGGATAACGAGGCACAGATGAACGACATCACAGATCGGCTCCCGGCCCCGAGCGTACATATCCGTGCGGCCCTCGACGCCGGGACCATGCCGATGGTCGACATCTGTGCCTACAGAACGGGGGAGCCGGGCGCCCTGGAGCAGGCCGCTGCGGACATCCATGCAATCCAGCGGGGGCTCGGCGTCTACTATTTGGAGAATCACGGTGTCGATCAGGGATTGATCGATGCGGCGTTCGATCAACTCGAAATCTTCTTCGCACTTCCAATGGAGCAAAAACTCGAACTGAAGGTCGACCGGCACCAACTCGGCTACGTCCCGCCCCATGCGAGCGTGATGAAAACCGCACTCACCGACGCAAACCGACTGCCAGACACCAATGAGGGCCTGTCGTTCATGCGCGAACGGGCGCCGGACCACCCCAAGGTCGTCTCGGGTGCCCGGTTCAACGGACTGAACCGCTGGCCCGAAGGGCTGTCCGACTTCCGTGAGATATTTCTGCGGTACCACGCGGCAATGGAAGAGCTTGGACACAGCCTGCTGCCGGTTTATGCCCTGGCTCTGGGCAAACCGCCCGAATTCTTCGATCAACACTTCACCGAGGCGCACTTCTACAATCGAAATTCGCATTATCCGGCGGTGAAAGCTCAGGACGGCCAACAATCGATCGGCGCCCATACCGACCACAACTTCATGGCCCTGCTGCCCATGTCGAAGGTCCCGGCACTGGAGATCGAGAGGCCGTCCGGAGGCTGGATACCAGCCCCGGTCGTGCCCGGTGCAATCGTCGTCAACACGGGCGAGTTCCTGAACCGCTGGTCGAACGGGCTGTTCCGGGCCATCCCGCACCGTGTGATCATCCCCACCGAAGACCGCTACGCCCTCACGTTTCACTACAATCCGGCAGACGAAACCGTCGCGGAGCCCTTGGACACTTGCGTCACACCAGATAACCCGCCCCGGTTCGAAGCCAAGACGTTCATTCGGCACATGACCGACTATATCGACGCCAGCTACAAGCCTTTGCGCGACGACACGGTCTGATACGCGCTGATCAATCCGTGGCCGCAGCTTCCAGCGCCGCACGAATATCGTCAGGCAAAGGCTTCGAGCTGGAGGTCCCGGGATCGAAATGAACGGTCACGACCTCGGCCGTCGCGATACAGCGGCCATCCTGGAATACTCCCTGCCCCAGCCCATAGGAGGACGTGCCGACGCGGGTCACGGCGGTGCCTATATCGATGGTGCCGGGATAGTGGGCCGGTGAGCGGTAACTGACCGAGAACTTCACGACCGCGAACCCCGTCAGCTTGTCTCCATCGGCATCCGAAAGACGCGCCTGGCGGAAATGCACGCGACCGTCCTCGAAGAACTGGTTGATGGCGCCGTTGTTCACGTGGCCATTAGGGTCGAGGTCGCCATAGCGCACCGTGTCGGTGGTCCACACGGCAAACAGATCAGGGTTCGTCAGGTCGGGTTCATCGGACATACCGCAATCTACCCGGCCACACGCGGCGGCGAAACCGGGTTACCGCTTGCGGCGTTTCTCCGGATGCAGGCTCGTTCCCAGAATATGATCGCTGGTGCCGATCACATGGGTGGTGGATCCCACGATCAGGGGGGCCGGGCTCTCCGACGATGTCGCGGTCCTTGTTCGCATAGTTCAGGGACGACAGAAAGTGGGTCATGCTGTTGCTCCGACAGGGAATGGACGGTCGATGCCGGATGGGGAGCCTCCTTCGAGACATCCCTTTCGGCACGATCCTGGGCCACAACTACATCGGCATAGCTGTGAGTGTCGGAGGATTTCCCCGATGACGCTTCGTCAACCATGTTCGCTCCCGGCTCTGTGAGAATACCTACCATCACTCTAGCCGGGGCTGTTTATCTGCGCGTGATCCAGATCAAATTGCGCATCCCAAATTCGATCATTCAGCTTGGGGTTCCGCGCCGCAGAAACGCGATGAAAATCAACGCCGTGGCAAACATGATCAGGCTGTAGGTGGCAGCCGGCACGGTAGCAAGGCCACTGCCGAACAACAGTGTGGACACGGCGATCGCGAGAGTGCCGTTCTGTAGCCCGCATTCGATCGAGATCGCGATCCGCTGTTTCAGGCCCGACGCGAACGTCCGCGCGATGAAATAGGCCAGGGCCATCATCACCACGTTGAGGACCAGCGTGATCAGCCCGGCCTGCGCAAAATAATCGACGATGTTGCTGCGTTCCTGGAAGATCGCACCGGCCAGCACCAGGACGAACAGGACCGTCGAAATCTGGCGCGCGATCGGCTCGAACCGGATCGCAAAACCCTCCGCGAAGCGCCTAACCGCCAGTCCCAGCAACACCGGAACGGTCACGATGACGAACACGCTGATCGCCGTGCCGGCCACCGAGACATCGCCGGCGTCGCCGCCGACCAACTGTGCATGGGCGAAGACCACCACGACGGGTATCGTGACAACGCTCAACAGGCTGATCACCGCCGTCAGCGAGATGGACAGGGCGACATCGCCCCGTGCGAAAGCGGTCAGGATGTTGGACGTCACGCCGCCGGGGGCGGCCGCGATGATCATGACGCCGAGAGCGAGTTCCGGCGGCAATGCCCAGAAGCTGACCAGGACAAAGGCGACCACCGGCAGTAGGATGATCTGGGACAAGGCGCCGATGAAGAAGTCGCGCGGCCGCCGTGCCACACGCGCGAAATCATCGAATGTGAGCCCCAATCCGAGTGCGAACATGATGAAGGCGAGCGCGATCGGCAGTACGACGTCGGTGACGATACCCATGATTCCCCCACTGGCGCTTGGTTCAGGCCATCCGCTCAGTTACCGGCGGCGACGGTGATTTGGCAAGCCGGACGGTATCGGTCAATGCCTCCTGGCGGGCGAATAGGACTCCCATTCCCCGGTCCCAGCGGCGAAAATGGGTGCCGGGGAACATCTTTGGGACACCAATGCCACCAACGCACGCCGCCGCCCTGCAGGGCCTGAAAGTCGTCGAATGCGCGACCGTGATTGCAGCGCCCCTGTGCGGCCGTCTGCTGGCGGATTTCGGTGCCGACGTGATCCATGTGGAGCCGCCGCAGAAGGGCGATCCCCTGCGCAAGTTCGGGTTCACCAAGGACGGCGTCAATCCGTGGTGGAAGCACTATGCGCGCAACAAGCGTTTCGTCACCTTGAACATCTCCCGGCCGAAGGGTCGCGAGGTTCTGATCCGGATGCTCGCGGACGCCGACATCTTCATCGAAAACTTCCGCCCTGGCCGGCTCGAGGAATGGGGCATCCACTACGAGGAACTGGCGGAGATCAATCCGCTCCTGGTCATGGTCCGGGTCAGCGGGTTCGGCCAAACCGGCCCCTACAGCAGCCAGCCAGGGTTCGGCACGCTGATGGAGGCGATGAGCGGATTCGCCGACATGACGGGCTTTCCCGAAGGCCCGCCGGTCCTGCCCACATTCGCCCTCGCGGACAGTTTTGCCGGCTTCTACGCCGCCACCGCCGCCATGTTCGCCATCTACCACCGGGACATCATCGGTACCGGCAAGGGCCAGGTGGTCGATGTCAGCATCCTTGAGAGCGTCTTCTCGATGCTGGGCCCCAATGCGCTGGTACATCAGATGACCGGTGAGGTGCCCAAGCGCACGGGTAACCGGAACACCACCTCCGCGCCGCGCAATGTCTACCGCACCCGCGACGGCCGCTGGATTGCGATCGCCGCCTCGACCCAGTCTACGGCGGAGCGACTGTTGACCACTATGGGGCGGCCGGAACTGATCGAGGATCCCCGTTTCTCAGACAATACGCAGCGGGTGGCGAATGCCGACGTGCTCGACCCGCTCGTCGCGGCGTGGATCGAGACGCAAAACCTTGCCGAGGTCGACAGTCTCCTGCGCGCCAACGAGGTCCCGGCCGGCCCCATCAACAATATCGCCGACATCCTGTCCGACCCCCATGCGATCGCGCGCGACATGGTCGTCGCGGCGCCTGACGGGGAGAACCCGCCACTTAACATGGAGGGCATCTTCCCCAAGTTGAGCGAGACCCCAGGAGAAATCCATCACGCCGGCGGTGACATGGGTGCGGACAACGAGGCCGTGTTCGGTGCCCTCGGTCTCTCGGCCGAGGAGATCGCGGCCCTCACCGACGACGGCATCATCTAACCACCGGAACCGTCATGACGAACCCCCTGATCACCCTATACACACCCGGGACCAAGCCCGACATGATGCGGAAGGCCACCAGGTACGATCCCGATGCCATCATCATCGATCTCGAAGACACGGTGCCGGTGCAACTGAAGGCCGAAACCCGCATCGAGGTCGCCAAGATCATCCCCACCCTCGACATTGACGCCCTGGTGCGGATCAACAGCGAACCCGAACATATCGAGGCCGACCTGGAAGCCATCGTCTCCGAAAATCTCCGCGCAGTTGTGTATCCCATGGCAGAAGACGTGCCGACGGTGCAGGAGGTGGATGCGATCATGACCCGGCTCGAGCGCGAACGCGGCCTGGAAGCGGACTCGGTGAAACTGATCCTGCTGATCGAAACGGCGCTTGGTGTTGTCCGATGTTTCGACTGCGCCAGCGCCGCGACCCGCATCGAGAGTGTGGCCTTCGGCAGTGCCGAGGATGCCGACCTCCAACGCGACCTCAAATGCGCCTGGTCGGTCGAGGGAACCGAAATGCTCTATGCGCGCTCGAAGGTGTTGCTCGATTCCCGGGCCGCCCAGCTGCCCTATGTGCTCGACGGGGCGTTCAGCGATATCAACGACGATGGCGCGCTGTTCGCCGACAGCCGGTTGTCGAAGCGGCTCGGATATGACGGTCGCACGCTGATCCACCCGAAGCAGGTTCCCATTGCCCGCAAGGCCTATGCGCCCAGCGAGAGGGAAATCGCCTACTACACGAAAGTGGTCGAGGCCTTCGAGGATGCTGAAGCGAAGGGCATTGCCGCCATCAAGGTCGAAGGCAAGCTGATCGACTACGCGATGTACAAGATGGCGAAAGCCTTCATCGCGGCTTGAGCGGTGGCACCCGCTGGAGGAACGGCTCGATGATTACGGTCTCGAACACACCGCCGAGGGGGTAAGGATCGTTCGCATGAAACGCCTCGGCCGTGTCGCGGTCCGGTACGTCGAGAATCAGAACATTGCCGTTGACGCTACGGATTCCCTCTTCGCCATAGATGAAGTTATCGACGTCGGTCCCGTCCTCGACGAGACCGCCGCCGAAGGTGATCCGGTCCATGAAGGCCTTCTGGTACTCAGCGTGCGCCGCCAGCAATTCGGCCCGCTTCGCGCCCATGCCGGGCTTGTCCCGGCGTGCGATAGCAAACAACATGATCGGGTGACCCCTAGCTCGCCGCGAGGGTGTTGCTGAGCTTGCCGATGCCCTCGACCTCGACTTCGACCACATCGCCGGGCTTCATGAACACTGGTGGTTTCCGCCCGACACCGACCCCCGGCGGAGAACCCGTCGTCACAATATCGCCCGGACTGAACCGGTAGAACGTCGAATAGTGCGCGATGATCTGCGGAAGATTGAAGATCAGATCATTCGTGTTGGACGACTGCATCACCTCGCCATTGAGCGTCACCGTCAGGTCGAGATCGTGGGGATCGTCGATCTCGTCGGCCGTCACGATCACGGGCCCGCACGGGCAGAAGGAGGGCAATTGCTTACCGAGAATATTGTGATCCCAGGCCGCGACCATCTCGAACGGTTTGGTCACGGTGAAGATCGGGCCCACCCAGTCGCGCGCCGACACGTCGTTGGCGATCGTGTAACCGGCGACATAGTCCATCGCATGGGCTTCCGAGACATTGTGGCAGGACTTGCCGAAGACGAAGGTCATCTCGCCTTCATAGTCGATCATGTCCGGGCACTGGGGCGGTACGAAAATCGGTTTCCGGTGCCCCGTGAGCGCCGGATGGGTCATGGTGAACCCCGTCGGGCGTGGCGGCGCCGGGGTGCCCTCCATCTCATCCAGATGCTCCTGGTAGTTCATGCCGATCGACAGAATGATCGTCGGGTCGGGCACAGGTGCAAGGAACGCCGCGTCGTCCCAGGCCTGAAGGATCTCGGCATTGCGCAGATCGGCCTCTTCATCGGCCGACATCGCCGCCACCCCGTCCAGACAGCCCTTCACTGCGTCCAGCGCGGCATCACCGCCGGCCAGGAGGCACCGCATCTCAGCCGGGACACCCTTTGCAGCGGGCAACCTGTCGCGCAGCGCCACGAGGTCCAGCAATTCGTCATTTTCCGTCACAACGGCAACATGGGCGTGGCCCGCCCCGCGTTCGATTGTGGCCAGTTTCACGACAATTCCCCCTGTTTTGTTACGCGCCGAGAATTCGCTTCAAGGCATCGTAGTCTGAATCTACAATTCACGGTCCGCGAAAGCCACATGTGCGACGCACGCGTATAGACACCGGAGGTGCACCATGTCTGCTGCAGAAGACAATCTGACGGAAGGACCGCTCGACATCCGATTTTCGTCCCACGCGACCATCGACACGCTAGACAGCGAGAAAAGCCGGAAATTCTATGAAGAGTTTCTTGGTTTCGAGGTGATCCGCACCAGCCCGATTTCCCTACTGCTGCGGCTCGGCGGCAGCCACACCATCGCGTGTGTCGAGGTGAAGGACAAGGAGCCCATGGGCATGCTCAATCACAACGGGCTGGATGTGCCGACCAAGGCAGATGTTGACGCCGCCCATGCCAAGGCCGAAGCCCAGGGGGAAAAGTGGGGTATCAAGAAGATCACGCGGCCGCTCGACCAGCACGGCACCTACTGTTTCTTCATTCTGGATGCGGATGAAAACTGGTGGGAGATTCTAACCAATCCCGAGGGAGGCTACTCCTGGATGTTCGAGCGCGGCGAGCAGGAAGGCCGCGGGCACCTGGACAAGGATTTCGAGCGTCCCAAAGAGACCCTCTAGAACCGATCCACCGTCAGAGAAGAAAGCCCCGCCTTTCGGCTGACGCCGTCAGCCGATCCCGCCATATTCTATACCGGCAAGATGCGACATCTCCCGGTCCCAGGTGGTCAGATCGTCGGCGGAAAATTTCGATAGATGGTCATGGCCGCAGGCTCTCGCGATGACCTGCATCAGTTCGACCGAAGCGCCCATGAATCGCGTCAGTCGCTTGGCGGATTCATCCACGATCAGCCGCGATACGAGGTGGGGTTTCTGGGTGGCGATTCCCACCGGGCAATTGTTGGTGTGACAGGCCCGCATGCCCAGGCACCCGATTGCCTGCAAGGCGGCATTCGAGACCGCTATCGCGTCGGCGCCCAGTGCGAGCGCCTTGACGAAGTCGGCCGGCTTGCGCAGCCCGCCGGTGATGACCAGTGTCACATCGCCACGGTTCGACTACTCCAGATGGTGACGCGCACGCGCGAGCGCCGGAATCGTGGGGACCGAGATATTGTCGCGAAACACGAGTGGAGCCGCGCCGGTACCGCCGCCGCACCCATCGAGGATGATATAGTCGCAGCCGATATCCGGCGCGGCGTCAATATCCCTCTCGACATGCTGGGCCGACAACTTGAACCCGATGGGAATACCCCCGGTCGCTTCGCGGACTTCGGCGGCAAAATCACGGAACTAGGCGCGATCTATCCAATCCGGAAACCGCGACGGGGACACAACCGGCGTGCCTTCATCGAGGCCGCGCACCTCCGCGATCTTGCCTTTCACCTTGTCGCCGGGCAGATGCCCGCCGGTACCGGTCTTGGCACCCTCCCCGCCCTTGAAATGGAACGCCTGTACGCCCGCCAGTTTTTCCATGGCGAACCCGAAACGGCCTGATGCGAGCTCGTAGAAGTACCGGCTATTTTCCGCCTGCCCCTCGGGAAGCATCCCACCCTCGCCGGAACCTATGCCGGTGCCGGCCATCTCGGCGCCTTTGGACAGGGCAACCTTGGCCGGTTCGGACAGTGCGCCGAACGCCTAGTTCGACAACAGGTCGAACATTTCCGACCCGAATTTCTCGCGTGCTTCTTCGTAGAGCGGCTCGACAGCAGACCGGAACGCGGCCCGGTCGTCATCGGTCAGCGTGACAATCTCGCAATTCGCGTTCTCCAGCTCCTTCTGCGAGATGTGCTCTTCCTCGACGGCCAGCCCGCGCTGATACACGGTTGCAGCGCTGACGGAGTCGCGCACCGCAGCACGAAGCTTCTCGCTCCAGCCGTCGACACTGTCGCGATGGGCATAGACCCCGCGCGAGAGATAGAAGTGACCGCTCAATGTGTGGAACGGATGATAATTGTGAACCCCGTAGGTGACGGTGTTGGCGAGCGGGTTTTCCTGGGCGTCGAGTGAGCCATCGACGACCCCCTCGATCGCCTCGGTCAGGTCCATCCGAAGTGGTTCCGCGCCGAGCAGCTCGAACGTCCGCACATGAATGTTGCTGGGCAGCATGCGAATCTTCATGTCGGCCAGGTCTTCGGGCCGATGTATTGGCCGCAACCGGTTCGAGATATGCCGGAAACCATTCTCGAAATAGCCGAGCATCCGGTAGTTGTAGCCTGTCTCGATCCGCTCATCGAGGTAACGTCCAAGGGCCCCGTCGAATGCGGCGCGCGCCTCGTCGAGGTCGGCAAACAGGAACGGTAGATCGACAAACCCCAACTCCGGCACCCGATCGGTGAGATAGCTAGTCGACTGGTACGACATGGTCAGGATGCCACATTCGGTCAGCCAGAGAATTTCATCCGCCCGGTAACCGAAATCCATGATGTTCCAGATGTATTTCACATCCACGCCATCGCCGAACTGCTCTTCGAGCCGGTCGCCGATGAATTTGAGAGCGCGGCTGTGCGTGGTGGTCGGGGGACCGTAGCCACCCATGCGGATCTGAACGGGCTCTGACATTACTCTCTCCTGTTACCGGCCGGTGATCTGGCGCTGCGCGTTTGTACGCAACCGCAACAGGCACGTAAACTCACCCGGCTATGTTCAGAAATCTGCAATATCTCTCGATCTCGCTCGAAGCCGTCATCGCCGTCATCTTCCTCCTCGTCGCGCTGCGCGGGCGGCCATTCCTGTTCGGTCTCGCCCTCACCTTCGCGATCTATGTGGGTTACGACCTTGCACGGTTGCTGGCCTGGGATGTGTCGACGGCCGCCCTGCACGGGGGTTTCTTCATCGCCACCGTCGCCGCGCTGTATTCCGCGATCGGCCTGTATTGCCACCGCTCGTAGGTTGGGTGACGAGGATTTCCGCCGTTTCAGGAAGCGGCCATGCGCGCCATGAAATCGACAAAGGTCGCGGCGATTTCCGGCTCCAGTTCGACCCACTCGGTAAAGGGGATCACCGGTTCGTCGGAATCCTCTATCGGCAGCATGTGCAGCTCGCTGCCCGGGATCATCGCATGGACAACGCGGCCCACATTGGAATCGTGCACCCGGTCGTTACCGGGGATGACGATCGTCGGTAGATCTATACCGTTCAGCTCCGCCTCGCTGACGCCGAACACCGGCAGGTCGGCACCGGCCATGAACAGATCACGCAGGCGCGCCTGGATGTTGATGAAGTCGGCCGCCTGCATGCCCATCAGGCGGTCCCGATTGGCCGGGTTGGTCGCAATCCGCTCGCCATATTCAGGGGTCGCGCAGACCGCTTCCATGCCGCCGTCTTCGGCAATGCGGATGAACTGGTCGTAGTATTGCTCCGGCAGGCGCCCGGCGGCGAACGCCCCGCCGGTCACCCGTAGCAACAGAAGTCCACGGGCTGCCTGAGGGTGGCGCAGTGCAAAGAACAACGCCGTGCGGGCTCCAGATGACGAGCCCCCGATAAACGCCGGACGGGCATCCAACACGCCGAGTATTTCGTCGAGGTCGTCGGCCCAGACCGCTTCCTCGACCTCGTCGGCCGACATCAGGATATCGGACGCCCCGGTGTTGCGGCGGTCATGCAGCAAAACGCGGAAGCCTTGCGCCGCGATCTTCCGGGCCAGGGGCACGAACTCGTCATAGCCGCGTCGGCCGCCGGTGATCAGGGCCACGAACGGCCCATCGTCTCCAATAATTTCATAGCGGAGACTAACCCCGCGCACGTCCATAACCGGCATATCCATTTCCCCCCTTTGGAATTACTCGGCCGGCACCATCTTGCCGTCTGCATCCAGTTTCAGGCCTACCGCCGCGGCCTGATCGATGACCTCCTGCGGCCGGTCGACGGCTGCGTTGTCGGTCCCTTCGATAATTACCAGGAGGTGGCCGTAGGAATCGCCCACATTCTTGAAGCTGCGCATCACCCGCCCGGGCACCGAGATGCAATCCATCGGGCCGAGCACGACCTCTTCCGTGTCCTCCCCCTCGTTCCAGTAGATCGCCCACTGACCGGAGATCGGGATGAACACCTCGACCTCTTCATGAGTGTGCATCGCCGATCCGTTTTCGGGTTCGGCGCCGACATAGGCAACATTGAAGCCCGTGGAATCCACGATTCCCGGCCGGGTGGCGGCATCTTCGGAGACACCGCGCCCGATGATGGAATAGATATCGCGCTGGAACCCTGGGATTCCCTGGGTAATCATCAGCTGCGTGTTGGAGGTCTGTTCGCCGAAGATCGCGATGCGTTTCCGCATCTCGTCCTGGCTCATCACCGTAACCTCGCCCATCCGTTCTCCTCCTCCGTGGATCGTCGAACTTGCACCTTAACCCGTGGCGTGTATCGTTCAAACGGGCCGCCGCAGCGGCCCGTTTTATGTTCCCAGGGGATTTCGCGTGGGCGATTTGTCAAAGACAGCACTGAATATCGAGGATTTGCGCCGGATGGCACGCCGCCGGCTGACCAAGGCCCTGTTCGACTTCTGCGACAAGGGCAGCGAGGACCAGGTCGCGATGCGCGACAATCGCGCTGCGCTTGACCGTATCAAGCTGATGCCGCGGGTCCTCAAAGACGTCTCGGGCCGCGACCCGGGCACCACATTGTTCGGCAAACACCATCGCCTGCCCCTCGTAATCGGCCCGACGGGACCGGCAGGGTTCGTCTGGTATCGCGGCGAGACGGCACTGGCCCGTGCAGCAGCAAAGGCGGGCATTCCCTTCACCCTGGCCAGCACATCCAACACGCCGATGGAGCGGGTCATTGAAAATGGCGGCGGTACCCAGTGGTTCCAGCTCTATGTGTGGCGTAATCCGGAAGCCGCCTTCGTGACGGTCCAGCGGGCGCTGGACGCTGGCTTCGAGGGTCTCGTCGTCACCGTCGATTCCCCGGTCTACAACAACCGCGAGATCGATGTTCGCAACGGTCTCGTGTTTCCGCCGCGGATCACCCGCAAGAGCGCCATCGACGGCGTTCTCCACCCGCGCTGGCTGTTCGGCACCGCGGGCCGCTATTTCCTCGCCGAGGGCCGGCTGCCGGCATTCTCCAACATCCACATCCCCGAAGAGGACCAGGCCGAAGCGACCGGATACGTGTCGGCCAGCTCCGGTTCATTCCTGAACCGGACCGACACCATGGACTGGGATTATCTGCGCCGGGTGCGCGATGCCTGGCCGCACCACCTCCTGGTGAAAGGCGTTCTCCACCCCGATGATGCACGCATGGCGGCCGAGGCCGGTGCCGACGGCATCTTCGTGTCGAACCATGCCGGCAACGTGAACGACACGGCTATCACGCCGTGGGATGCGCTACCGGCAATCTCCGATGCGGTCGGCGACAGGCTGACAATCATTGCCGACAGCGGTGTGCGGCGCGGCAGCGACGTCCTCAAGGGACTGGCGCTGGGTGCACACGCCATCGCGATCGGGAGGGCCACACTCTACGGTGTCGGGGCGGCCGGGGAAGCCGGCGCCAATCGGGCGCTGGAAATCCTCGAGGCCGAAATCCGCCGCACCATGGCGGTGATGGGGCTGGCCGACATCCCCTCCCTCACCCGTGACCATATCCGGCTGCCGGCGGACTTGCCGGTCTCGGGCGGCGGCTAGTCGCCGGCGCGGTCAGCCTCTTCCGCAGCGGCCCAGTCCCAGCTGGGCGTCGACTGGGCCTTAATGAAGTTCGAAAACATGACATTGAACGCCAGGCTGACCCGGGTCTCTTCCATCGGGTTCTCGCGCACGGTGTGCTGCAGCCAGGACGGAAACATGATCAGCACGCCTGATTTCACCGGCACATGGACCGTGGCCGACGTCAGCTGACTGTCTTCCTCGTACCGCGGAACGTTGATTTGCCGCTCCGTCCGGGTTTCGTGAAAGCTGATACTGTCAGCACTCTCCGGGGTCTGAACGCAGAAGACGCCGCTCAGATATTTGTTCTGATGGCTGTGCAAGGGATGACCCGTGCCGCGCGGCTTGAAAAACAACCAGCAGCCTGTGATCTCGTAAGGCGTCGGCGCGACCTTGAGCATTTCCAGCACGCACTTGCTGGCAGCACCGATACTCGGTCATGCGCGAGAATTCATCGAGCGTGTGCAGGTCGGTCCGGGTCTGCCAACCATCGCTGATATCCGCGGCTTGCGGAAGCACAGCCTTCTGCACCTCGACCTGTTCCAGGATGTGCGCGTTCAGGGACTATGCGACATCGACCTCAAGCACCTGTGCCCAAACCGGGGGACGGCGAAAAGCGGCATCATTTGCGAGCTGGCGAACATCGAGATCGTGTCTCCCGGAATGCAAGGTCCGTAAAATTATCAGGATTCCGCCCACCGCGCATATGCGCGATATCGCCGCGACGACAGGCCGATCAGGCGGCATCCTCGCGACGGGGCAGCTTCCACTCGGGCCGCGGGAAGTGGCAGCTGTATCCGTTGGGATAGCGTTCCAGATAATCCTGGTGCTCCGGCTCGGCCTCCCAGAAATCGCCCACGGGCTTCACTTCCGTGACGACCTTCCCCGGCCAGAGGCCGGATGCGTCCACATCGGCGATCGTCCGCTCCGCCTCTTCTTTCTGGGCTTCATCCACATAGTAGATGCCCGAGCGATAGGACGAGCCCATGTCGTTGCCCTGACGGTCCAGCGTCGAGGGATCATGGATCTGGAAGAAGACCTCGAGCAGTTCGCGAAAACTGATCCGGTCCGGGTCGAACTCGATTTCGATCCCTTCGGCATGACTGCCGTGGTTTCGGTAGGTCGCATTCGGCACATCACCGCCGGTGTAGCCGACGCGGGTCGCGGTCACACCGGGCAGCTTGCGGATCAAGTCTTGCATGCCCCAGAAACAACCGCCCGCCAGGACGGCGCGTTCTGAATTTGTCGTCATTTGTCTGTCTCCCGCGATTGCTGTGGCACCAGCCCCGGAGAACGGTCCGGGGCAATCCTCTGCACCAGGATATGGTCAACCGCAGTGGCCGGGGCAACCCCGGCGTACCTGATGCCTAGCGCGGCAGGTCGGTCGAACCCATCAGGAACTTGTCGATCGCGTGCGCGGCCTGACGCCCTTCACGAATGGCCCAGACCACCAGGGACTGGCCACGGCGCATGTCACCGGCACTGAACACCTTTTCGCTCGACGTCTGGTAACCGATCGTGTCGGCCTTCACATTGCCGCGCTCATCCAGGTCCAGCTTGAGCTCACCCAGCATCCCCTCCGCCACGGGATGCAGAAAACCCATGGCCAGCAACACGAGGTCCGCCTTCAGCTGGAACTCGGTTCCCGGAATCGGCTGAAACTTCTCGTCCACCCGCTGGCAGTTGATATGGGTGACATGGCCGTTCTCGCCGCCAATGCTGGTGGTCGTGACCGAGAAATCCCGCCCCGCACCTTCTTCCTGGCTGGACGAGGTCCGCATTTTCAGCGGCCAGTGCGGCCAGGTCAGCGCCTTGTTTTCCATTTCCGGCGGCTGCGGCATGATTTCCAGCTGCACCACCGAAACGGCGCCCTGGCGGATCGAGGTCCCGATGCAGTCAGAACCGGTGTCACCACCGCCGATCACGACGACGTGCTTCTCGCCGGCCAGGATGGGCTCGATTTCACCGACATTGCTGCCGGCAACAAGACGGTTCTGCTGCGGCAAAAACTCCATCGCGAAATGCACACCGTCCAGATCGCGGCCCTCGACGGGCAGATCACGCGGTTTTTCCGATCCGCCGCACAGGAGCACCACATCGTGCTTCACCTCGAGGCCCGCGGCGCTCATATCCACGCCGACATTCACGCCGTAGTGGAATGTCACACCTTCGGCCTCCATCTGCTCTACGCGACGGTCGATCAGATACTTTTCCATCTTGAAGTCGGGAATGCCGAAGCGGAGAAGTCCGCCGGCCTCCTCGTTCTTCTCGTACACATGCACATCATGCCCGACACGCGCCAGCTGTTGGGCCGCGGCCATCCCGGCCGGGCCCGATCCGACGATGGCGACGCTCTTGCCGGTCTTGGTCTCCGGGACCTGGGGGACGATCCAGCCCTGCTCCCAGGCCTTGTCGACGATCGCGCATTCGATCGTCTTGATGGTGACCGGCATCTCGTCGATGTTGAGCGTACAGGCTGCCTCGCACGGTGCGGGGCACACACGGCCGGTAAATTCAGGGAAATTGTTCGTGGAATGAAGGTTCCGCGACGCCTCTTCCCAGTCCGAGTTGTAGACCAGGTCGTTCCAGTCGGGGATCTGGTTGTTGACGGGGCAACCGTTGTGACAGAACGGAATCCCGCAATCCATGCACCGCGCGGCCTGGCGCTCCAGGTCGCGATCCTCGAGCGGAATCACGAATTCCTTGTAGTTGCGAATCCGATCGCTGGCCGGCTTGTAGGTGCGGTCGTGCCGCTCGATCTCAATAAATCCGGTAACCTTGCCCATTAGCCCCTCCGCATGCCGATGTTCATTTCACCGGTCTGTTCGACCTGCATTTCCTGCAGCGCACGACGGAACTCAACCGGCATGACCTTCACGAACTTCGGCAAATACTCATCCCAGTTGTCCAGGATGTGCTGCGCCCGCGTCGAGGCGGTGTAGCGAACCTGGTTCTGGATCAGCTGGCGCAGCCGCTCGGCATCGAAGCGTGTCATATCCGAGCGTACATCCACCAAACCGTGGGATTCATCATCGGAGAGATGAAGTTTTTCCATCTCTTCCATTTCGTCTTCGATGGTCTCGAGATCAACCATGGCTAGGTTGCAACGACCCTCGAAGTCACCCGTCTCGTCGAGCACATAGGCGATCCCACCGGACATGCCGGCGGAGAAATTTCGGCCCGTCTCACCCAGGACCACCACGATCCCGCCGGTCATGTACTCGCAGCCGTGATCGCCGGTGCCCTCGACGACCGCAATCGCCCCGGAGTTGCGAACCGCAAACCGCTCGCCGGCGATTCCGCGGAAATAGCACTCACCGGTGATCGCGCCGTACAGGACCGTGTTGCCCACGATCATGGACTCGTCAGGGTTGATACCGCTGTTGGCGTCGGGGCGAACGATCAGCTTGCCGCCCGACAGTCCCTTGCCAACATAGTCGTTGGCCTCGCCTTCGAGGTCGAGGGTCACACCATGGGCGACCCACGCGCCGAAGCTCTGCCCGGCCACACCCTTCAGCTTCAGCCAGATCGTATCCTCGGGCAGACCGGCATGGCCGTATTTCCTGGCGACCTCGCCCGAAAGCATGGTCCCGGCCGTACGGTCCGTATTGCGGATATCGAATTCCGCCTGGACAGCTTTGCCGTCCTCGAGGGCCGGTTTCGCGACCTCGATGAACTTGCGGTCGATGATGTCCTTGATCGGATGGTCCTGGTCGATCGTGCGGTGAATATCGACGCGCGCGGCCTCTTCGGGCTTGAAGAAGAGCTTGGAGAAATCCAGCCCCTTTGCCTTCCAGTGATCGACCGCGGCCTCGGTATCCAGGGCGTCGGTCTGGCCGATCATCTCATTAACCGTCCGGAAGCCCATATCGGCCATCAGCGCGCGCGCCTCTTCCGCGACGTAAAAGAAATAGTTCACGACATGCTCGGGCTTGCCGGTAAACTTCTTCCGCAGCTGCGGATCCTGAGTCGCGATGCCCACCGGGCAGGTGTTGAGATGGCACTTGCGCATCATGATGCAACCCGATGCGATCAGCGGCGCTGTCGCAAACCCGAATTCGTCTGCCCCCAGAAGCGCACCCACGACCATGTCACGTCCGGTCCGCAGGCCGCCATCGACCTGGACTGAAATGCGTCCGCGCAAATCGTTCATCACGAGCGTCTGCTGGGTCTCGGCCAAGCCGATTTCCCACGGGGAGCCCGCATGCTTGATGGAGGTCAGCGGTGACGCACCGGTGCCGCCCTCGAAGCCCGAAATGGTCACATGGTCCGCGCGCGCCTTGGAAACGCCGGCCGCAACCGTGCCCACCCCGACTTCGGAGACCAGCTTAACGCTGATATCGGCGCGGGAATTGGTGTTCTTCAGATCGAAGATGAGCTGGGCCAGATCCTCGATCGAGTAGATGTCATGATGGGGTGGCGGCGAGATGAGGCCGACACCGGCCGTCGAATGCCGCACCTTGGCTATGACCGCATCGACCTTGTGACCGGGCAACTGGCCGCCCTCGCCCGGCTTTGCGCCCTGCGCCATCTTGATCTGAATCATGTCGGAGTTGACCAGATACTCCGTCGTCACGCCGAACCGTCCCGAAGCGACCTGCTTGATCGCCGAGCGCATGGAATCGCCATTATCCATTGGGGTAAACCGGTCGACCTCCTCGCCGCCCTCGCCGGTGTTCGACTTGCCGCCCATCCGGTTCATCGCGATCGCCAGCGTGGTGTGCGCTTCACGGCTGATCGAACCGAAGGACATGGCGCCGGTGGCGAACCGCTTGACGATCTCGGCGGCCGGCTCGACCTCGTCCAGCGGCACGGGCTTGCGGCCCGTTTCTTTCGCCGGCTTGAGCCGGAACAGGCCGCGCAGAGTCATCAGCTGTTCGTCCTGCTGATTGATGGCCGCGGCATATTCCGCGTACTTCTCAGGCAACTCGCCACGCACGGCGTGCTGTAGGTCGGCGACCGACTGGGGCGTCCACATGTGCTTTTCGCCGCGAATGCGGAAAGCGTATTCGCCGCCGACATCCAGCGCGGCCTTGTAGATCGGGTTGTTGCCGAATGCGTCGGCATGCCTGCGCAATGTTTCCTCGGCGATTTCCGTCAGCCCGACGCCTTCTACGGCCGTGTGGGTGCCGGTGAAGTATTTATCGATGAAGGACGAATGCAGCCCCACGGCATCGAAAATCTGCGCACCGCAGTAGGACTGATAGGTCGAGATTCCCATTTTCGACATAACCTTGAGAAGGCCCTTGTCGATCGCCTTGATGAAGCGCCGATTGATGTGTTCCGCGCTGATATCCTCATCCAGTTTCTCGCGTAAATCCGCAAGCGTCTCAAAAGCGAGCCAGGGATTGATGGCCTCGGCGCCATACCCGGCGAGAGTCGCGAAATGATGCACCTCGCGCGCTTCACCGGTCTCCACCACCAGCCCGACGGAGGTGCGTAACCCCTTGCGGATGAGGTGGTGATGCACTGCGGATGTCGCGAGCAACGAGGGAATGGCAACACGGCCGGACCCCAGCAAGCGGTCCGACAGGATGATGATGTTGTACCCCTGACCGACGGACTGTTCGGCGCGCTCGCAAAGATTGGCGATCGCCTCTTCCATATATTCGGCGCCGCGTTCTACCGCGTAGGTGATGTCCAGGGTCTGGGTCATGAACTGGTTGTCGGCGATGTCACCGATGGCACGGATCTTCTCCAAACCCTCGTTGGAGATAATCGGCTGCCGCACCTCCAGACGTTTCAGGCTCGACGTGCCCTCCAGATCCAGCAAGTTCGGGCGCGGTCCGATGAAGGACACGAGCGACATGACGATCTCTTCGCGGATCGGATCGATCGGCGGGTTCGTGACCTGGGCGAACAGCTGCTTGAAATAGGAGGCCAGCGGCTTCGATCGGGACGACAGCGCCGACAGGGGCGTGTCGGTTCCCATCGCGCCGGTCGCTTCCTGGCCGGTATGGGCCATCGGCATCATCAGGAACTTGATATCTTCCTCGGAATAACCGAACGCCTGCTGGCGCTTCAGGAGCGAGTCCGAAGACGCCGGCGGCTTTCCGCCCACATCGGGCAGATCGCGCACACGGATCTGGGTCTGGGCCAGCCATTCCTTGTAGGGGTGGCTGTTGGCGAGTTCGGCCTTCAGGTCTTCGTCCGAAATCGTCTTGCCCTGCTCCAGGTCGATCAACAGCATCTTGCCCGGCTGCAAGCGCCACTTGCGGGCGATGTTTTCTTCCGGGATGTCCAGCACGCCCATCTCGGATGCCAGCAGGACGTAACCGTCCTTGGTCTCCAGGAAGCGTGCCGGCCGCAGACCGTTGCGGTCCAGCGTCGCGCCGATCACCCGGCCGTCGGTGAAGGCAATGGCCGCCGGGCCATCCCACGGTTCCATCAGGGCCGCACTGTATTCGTAGAAGGCCCGCGAGGTCTCATCCATCAGCGGATTGCCGGCCCACGCCTCGGGAATCATCATCATCATGGCGTGCGGCAGGGAGTATCCGCCCTGGTAGAGCAGTTCGAGCGCGTTGTCGAAACACGCGGAATCCGACTGCCCCTCGATCGAGATCGGCCAGAGCTTCTGCATGTCGTCGCCGAACGTCGCCGAGGACATGGTCGCCTGGCGGGCCGCCATCCAGTTGGTGTTGCCACGCAGCGTGTTGATCTCGCCATTGTGGCAAATCATCCGGTAGGGATGCGCCAGCGGCCATGACGGGAAGGTGTTCGTCGAGAACCGCTGATGGACCAGCGCCAGGGCGGAGATCACACGTTCGTCACGCAGATCCTCATAGTACTGGGACAGTCCGTCGGCGAGCACGAGGCCCTTGTAGACCACGGTCCGCGAAGAGCATGACGAGACGTAATAGTCGGCCATCACCTCGGGGTTGTTCTCACGCAGGTGATGGGAGGCAACCTTGCGGAACACATAGAGCTTTCGCTCGAACGCGTCATCGTCGGCGAAGCCGTCACCGCGAGCGATGAACACCTGGCGGTGTGCAGGCTCCGTCGGCTTGACCGTTTCACCCAGGACGGATGAATCGACCGGCACATCGCGCCAGCCGAGGATTTCCATGCCTTCCTGTTCGGCGGCCATCTGAAACGCCGCCTCGATCGTGCCGCGGTGGGCATCGTCGCGGGACATGAACAACTGGGCGACGCCATAATGGTTCGGTGCCGGCAGCTTGAAATCCAGATCGGCGGTCACGGCGGCGAAGAATTCATGGGGCAACTGGATCAGGATACCCGCCCCGTCACCCGCCTTGGGATCGGCACCAACGGCACCGCGGTGCTCCAAGTTGCACAGGATGTCCAGCCCATCCTCTACGATCTTGCGGCTGCGCTCGTTCTTGATCGAGCAGATCATGCCGATACCGCAGGCATCATGCTCGTGGGCCGGATTGTAGAGCCCCAGTTCCGGCCTTATGCCGCGATACATAATGGGTTTGGACAGGCCCGCGCCGGCCCGTTCCTCTAGATTACGTAATGATGTTTTCCCATGTGCCATATTCGGCTTCACTTCCCGTTTAAACACAGTTTCTCAGCGCTTCGGCTGTTATCGTCAAATCCAAAGCGATAGCCCCAAAGGGACACGTAGGTTTCCGATCCGCGGAGGCCAGATACTACCGGAACCAGCCCTGAAACCCACCCCCGAACGACGGATTTTTTACCCGATTTCACATCCGCGGTCGCCCACGAAAAACCCCGCAAAAAAACGGGTCTATCTCATTGTAAAACAGTAGTTTTTCGTTGCGGAACAGGATTTCAACCTGTGAGATTCAGGTTACAAGAGTGAAAGTACAGATTGTTTTCGTATTTAAAAACACTAGTTAGTAATCGCATCAATATCTTAACTGTCCATTAACAGCCCATGACATCCACCGATAGCGCCCTGTGTAGTCTGGCGGGTGAACATTTCTTGAACAATTATTCAAAACAGCCTGACTGACATTCTGGCTCGCTGCGGAATGACGATCGGAGCGTGTCAACTTCGATCATCGGGATGTATAGCTCGGCAGCGCGCTGCCTCTGAAAAAAAGAGAAACGTACAAAATGGAACGAAGACAATTTATTTTCGCCTCCCTTGCTGCGCTGGTCATCACACATCCCTCCTTTGCCAGCTCATTGAGATTGGACGTTTTTAAATCACCGACATGCGGATGCTGCGATGCGTGGGTAGAACACATGACGCACGCAGGGTTTACAGTTACCGCTCGTAATTTAGGCCAAGATGCGCTTTGGAAAATTAAGCAAGGGGTAGGAATCTCGAAGGATATAAGTTCTTGCCATACCGGATTCTTAGATGGCTATTTTATCGAGGGTCACGTACCAGCATACGATGTGCAGAAATTGATCTTAGAGCGACCGTTAGCGCGTGGGATTACTGTTCCTGGCATGCCAATCGGCTCACCAGGCATGGAAATGGGGAATAAGCGAGACCCATACGACACCTTGTTGATTCTAAAAGATGGTTCGCAAAAAGTTTTTCAAAGACATCGCGGGTGGCGCGAGGTGCTCTAGTCATCTGATCGCGCTGCGATAGTTTCCATCTCTATAACCATTTTTGGGTTTGTGAGTTGGCTAACCACGACCCAGGTGGACGGTGGCGCGTAATCACCAAGATATTTTTTTCCGTGCGGCGCAAGAAAACGCAGCCCATCAAGGACCATCCGCACCTTTTCTTTTACCAAGTATTGCTTAAAGTTGCCCGGGGGATGTCCGTGATCTCCCTGGCAGCACCGGTCTGACGTGTCTGCGATTTCTGGCTCATCTGCGTTCCCTTCGGTCACTAAGATGAGTCAGAAAATTTCCCTTTGTTAATACCGCTGATTTGTTCATAGGCGCTGACGTAAGAGAACGCCCAAATATTCTCAATGTTATGCTGTTGGAATACGGACTAAAGATTGGGTATTCCACTACGTCTCGAATTTTATTTTTTTGGCTATAAAAATCATGACTATGCTCTCGTTAAAATGGCCGGGGACTGGCTTTCTTACCGTAGGAGGTGTGGCCGTCGCCGGCACTATCGTCGGCCAACTTGGTGCAACCTCAGCAGTAACGTACGCCTCAAGTGGAAATGGCGGCATTGAGACAGGCATCTTCCTCGGCTTGATGTTTTTATTCGCGGGAATTGCTACAGCGAATGTTCGTCGAATTGCTGCTCGCTGGGGACGAATGAGAGTCTTCACGATGGCGCAATTTGGCGTTGTCGCGTCATGGTCATTCGTCGGTGTTGTTGAAATCCTCACGGACGCGAGCATTGTCGTCTTGTGGCTGGCCGCACCGGTTTTTGGCCTCTTCTCTGGCCTCACGGCAGTTTTGACGCCTTTCGTGGCTCGCTCATATCTTGACCAGTCCGATCTCACGGATTCCGTGTCTCGACGTGGGGCTGTTGCTGGCATTGCTGCGATGATCGGCGCATCGCTGGGTGGCTTCCTCATCCACGAAACCGATCCCGGGGTCGGCATTTTTGCCAACGCTATTCTCACCATGCCGTTGGCGATCTTCTTAGTAATAAGGCAGCCTCGCGCCACTGACGAGGACGTGAAATCCACGGCTCGCTCCGCCCGAGATCTCCTTAACGCACTTTGGTTAAATCCTCGGTTGCGCAAACTTGCGTTGTTGACCGCAACGATAAATGTCTTTGTCGTACCGCTATTTAACATGGTCGTTCCAATTCTTAACGATCTCAACCACTCACCTCTTCCTTCGGGAGCTGGTCTGATGATTGCTGGAATCGCGGCGGGCAGAATTCTTGTTCCCGTTCTCGTAAGAAGGTTGCCTCGCAGTGACACAGGATTCGGCGGGGCTATATGGGCAACCATCTTAGGGTCTGGATTCATGTTCGCTTTTGCGATCAGCACGCTACTTTCAGAATCAGAATTTGACCTTGTAATCTGGACAGTCATAGGCGTTGGCCTCGGTGCTAGCCGCTTCACCGCGAGGTCATTGCTGACCGGTGCGGGAGCGAAATCAGATCCACAAGGTGACGAGATTTCCGGTGTGGCTGCTTTAGCTCTCGTAATTACCTTTACGCTACCCATCGGCATGCTGCTTTGGGGTACAGCGATGGAATTCCTGTCGTCGCCAGTTACTGTGGCCACCGCCGCACTCGTCACAGCGATGGTGGCGGTAGGGCTTGTTCGGCTCTCAAGCTCAACCCCGGTCGAGACCCATTAGAACCACGAAATAAAAAGATTAAATGGTGGGCACGATCCGCGAATGCAGGAATTGCTCGAATTCCAGAGGTCGAAAGAAGACCTAAAGGCATTTTATTCACGCCCGCATAAGATCTCTTCGAGCTGTCGACTTTGAACTCACCGCCGAGGAGCGCGAATAGTTTTGGGCCGCTGTGGCACTGCTTGACTGCAAAGCACGAACCACCTTCGGCGACGAGATGTTCGGAATGGTGGGGCGCTGACCGCCCGGCCAGCGCGCTCTAGTTCCGCGCTTCCGCCAGGACCGATTTTTCAGCAAGCCGGTCGGCGCTTCTTACGCCTCTCGGGTCGCAAAATGGTGAAACTAATCATGCGGCAGGGCCGCACGGACACGTGTTGTGCGGTGGAATTCGTGGCAAGTGACGCAGTTGCTCTCGACTTCGGGGAAGTCGGGCGCACTGCCATGGCACTCCAGGCAGATTCCCATCTTCGGGATGGTCACGTCCGAGACTTTATCGCTTTTTGCCGTCGTATGGCACGTGGTGCAGGACGTGTCATTCCGGTGGTCGGCATGACTGAAATTCGCACCGGTGATCCAGTCTTCCACGAAGCCCACCGGCGCAACCGTCCACGCGCTGGCGGTCGTGCCGTCGTTCATGGCATGGCAGGTCGAGCACTGGCCCTTAACGGGCGGGCCCAACATCGCCTGCTCTGCGCGAACGCTCGCGGGTACAACCGCCGGCGCTTCGACAGAAGTCTCGACTGCCGCGCTGAAGCTTGGGCGGCGGCGGCGTTCCGGCGCGGCGACTTCCGGCACTTCGATCTCGCCGGCTTCGAGCGCTTGGTAGAACGCCAGTACGGCCTCGCGCACCTTCGGCACGGAGCCGTGCGGCAGGCGGCGGTCCGGATCTTCCGATGCAAAGACTAGGGTGTGGCAGGACCGGCATGAATTCTCAAAGGTCGGCAGCGTCATCGCGGCGCCTTCGCGGGCGGGCTGATGGCAATCCGCGCAGCCAAGTTTCTCGCGCGCACCGGTCGGGCCGCGCTTGCCCTCAGGCACCAGGTGCGAAGCATGGGAGAAGATCAGCCCCGTCGCTGGCAACGGGGGCAGCGTGACCTGCGGGTGGTCCGAGATCGAGGCCACCCGGGTCAGGCTCCGGCCGTCTCCGGTCTCAACGTCGTCGTTGTGGCAGGTGACGCAGCCTGTCTCAGTAATCTCAGTGCCGGGCAGCATCCCCTTGGCACCTTCATGTTCCTGGTGGCAGGCCTGGCAGCCAGCTTCAAGGTCAAAGTTCGCGCTGAAGATCGCGTGCGGCCCAATATGAGCCGTGGAATTGTTATGGCAATCGAGACAGGTGCTTTCCTCCACGACGGCGAAGGGCGTTACGTGACAGGCCTGGCAGCCCGCTTCCAGATTGTGGTGAACGTCGGACAGGGGTTCCGTCACCCACATGTTCTCTGCAATGCGCATGATGTCGATTTTGTCCGTCGTACTAGCCACGCGCTGAGTTTCGCGCTCGCCAACGAACGCCCCGAGCGGAACGCCGACCCCGATGACAAGTAGCATCAGGCCTACCAACCCCCCCACGGCCCAGCCGCTGCTGCCGCGTGACAACAGCGGCATGCGAACCCGCTCTCGGACAATCGTTTCCGCATCGCCCATCGGCCGGGCAAGCTCCACGCTGATCGCTGCATCATACCCGTCAACGACCTCGCCGCAGGTGATATCGTAGGGGCCGATCGCCACGGTATCCCCCGGCGAGAGTTGCGCGACATCCAGAGAGATCCCGTCGAGCCCAACCTCGGCCCCGGCATCGGCCCGAACTGTCAATGTGCCGTTCTCCATGCCGAGGGTCGCGTGGTGCAGCAGGACACGACCGTCAGGCAGGTGCAGATCCACATCCGAGCCGCGACCAATCCGGATCGGTTCGCCCTCGACCGTTTCCGAACGTTCGACATAGCCTTCTCGTCGGGTCCGGCGCAGACGATGTGTAGCGAGAATACGCACGACCGCTAAACCGACCCCAGGCCGAACATAAGCATGCCCAGGCCGTGAGCGATCACGGCCGCAAGCGCCGCCAGCGAAAGGGGCACGTGCAACAGCAGCCAGGCCCGCTGGCGGGAGCGCATCTGGATGTCGCGTTGCAGCTTGTCGACCAAGGCGGTCTTGCTATCGAGTAGCGCCGCGGCGCGGTTTCCGGCATCCGTGCCTAGGTTCAGCCGCATCAACGCCCGTCGTGCCGAGCGGGCCCGGTTCACGGGCCGGACAAACAGAACGGCGATGCCACCACCGATCCGCCCAGATTCGGCCTCGCGGCGGACAACATCATTGGCGGCTTCGGAAAGTTGTGTCGACAGGCCGCGGAGTTGGATATCGATTTCCGCGATCCGCTTGATCATAGCATCGAAGGTCAGCCCCTCACGGTTCGCCGTCACGCGGCGGGGGTAGTAACCGTATAAGGCGATACCGAACAAGCCGGTGAACACGGTGATCAAAACGAGGACATACGCGATGCCGTGGATGTCGGGGCCGATGGTCAAACCGCCATGCAGCGGAACGAGGAAAATCAGCGCGATACCAAGATAAACATGCGCGGAAAGCCATCCCTTGAGCTGACCTCTTCCCTTCGCGTAGCTGCGCTTGCGCACTCCAAACCAGGTCAGCCACAACATGATCACCAGCGCGAGGGTGCCAAGACCGTAACGGAATCCCAGATCGACGGCCTCCCGCGGCAGCATGTGCTGCCAGTGCCAGGCTGCCGCAATCGCTAGCACCAGGATCAGCGACAGCCACGCATACAGCATCCGTTTGTGGGTAAGGAATCCCCTATGACGAAGTGCCGAGCTCATTGGCCACTCTCCGTCACAAGATCGATCACTTCGCCCGGGTGTACGCGGATAGCCGCACCCGTCGGGCAGGCGCGGACACAAGCCGGACCGCCGACAATGTCGAGGCACATGTCGCACTTCACGGCCTGCTTGGGCCCGTCGGAAACCTCGGCGCGCTGTCCTGCAAAACCACCCAACAGGCTCGCTAGCCAGCCGCGTTCGCCCATCTGCGGGTTAGCCATCTGAATCACGTCATAGGGGCAGTTACGCTCGCAGTTGCCGCATCCGATGCAGGCGTCCGTGATATAAACCTCGCCGCCCATTGCGCGCTTAATCGCGTCCGGCGGGCAGTCACTCATGCAATGCGGATGTTCGCAATGACGACACGACGTCGGCACATGCATGTCGGCGTAGGTCGGGCCGGCTTCGCGGTCCAGCCGCGTTACGCCGCCATGGGTGCCAGCGCAGGCCTTCTCGCAATTATCACATCCCACACACAACGACTCGTCGATCAGCAGGATATCGGTGGCTTCCTTTCCTCCCTGATCGACCAAGAACTCGATTAGGCTGCCCTGGTCCGGGCTTTCCACCATGCGTGCGGTGATCTTGGCACGCGCAGCGCGAACGCTCTCAATCTCTGCGCCCAGGCCCGGGTGGCGCTCCAGCAGTCGGTTGAAGTCTTCGCGCCCGATCCGGATGCTTTCGCAATAGACAGCGGCGGCCACAGTGGCGTTGCGGGGCTCGCCGCTGACGAGCGCCATCTCGCCGACATAGTTGCCCGCAGCAACATAGTTCAGGACTACACTATGGTCGCCGATCTTCTTGCGCACGAGCACCGAGCCGCGGCGGATGAGGTGTAAGCTATCGCCCTCCTCGCCTTCGCTGAAGAGTACCTGGTCCTTCGACCAGGTGTGGATCGTGGCAGCCGCCGCGATGTCGTCGATGCTGTCACGGTCGAGTCCCGGGGCGAGGTGCGTCTGGATCGCGCGGGCGACCGACTCGCGATCCATGGCCTCGCGCACCGACGGGACACTCGCCTGCAGCGTGATCATGCGCCGTCGCGGCACCTCCAGCAGCAACGCATTGTCGACTGCGGTGACGGTAGCGTTTCGCCGCCGCCCAGAAATCAGCCCCATCTCGCCGAAGAATTCGCCCTGTCCCAACACAACACTGGCCTTGGGCGGCATCTCGTCGTCCAGGTGGATGCGCACCGTTCCCTCGATCACGACATACAGGCTGTTGGTGTAGTCGTTCCGGCGGAAGACGATGTCGCCATCTGCAAAATTGTGCACCTCGGATTCGAGCATCGTGTCACGGAGTAACAGTGCGTTCATTTCCGCAAAGATCGGCACACGATCGCGCATGGCGTCGAGAAAGCCGTCAACATTCCACCCCTGCGCCACGGAAATTTTCTCGCGCAGCAACGGTTCGTCGGCAGGCTCCACATCCTCGCCGACAATATGCTCAATGACCTCATAGCCCTGGTTCAGTGCCTGTTTGATCAGCGGAAAACCGCCGAGCGCCCCCACGACATAGAGGCCGGGTACATTCGATTCGTATTGCGGGGAGACCTCGGGCAGCGCGTTGCGCTCCTCAGTCGGAAACACGACGCCGCAAGCCTCAACGAGCTTGCGCGGCGGCGCGGCACCCAGCCGCGCGATAATCCGCTCGCACGGAATACGGGCCTCGCCATCAGGGGTCTCCAGGACCAACGTGTCCAACTCGACCTCTTTTGTATTAGCGTTGTAAGCAACATCCACGCGCCCGGACCCAATCGCCGCCAGCACCGCGCTTTCGTTAGCGGTCTTGGCGCGGGCAAACTCGCCCGACCGGTTGATGATGGTCACGTCGTTATGTTCCGCCAATGCCAACGCATTCTCGATGGCGGCATCACCTGCGCCGATGACGGCGATGCGCTCGTGCTCGAATTCGTCTGGATCGTCGAGCTGGTACCCGACATGGGTCTGCTCGGCACCCGGCACACGAAGCGTGTTCAGATTGCCCTGCAGGCCCACGGCGAGGATGACCGTCTCGGCCTGTACCTCACTCCCATCTTTCAGCGAAATCTTAAAGTCGCCGCGGCTACCGATAATGCCGGTAACTTCCGAATCGAACCGGAAGTTTACGCCGACTTCCTCCGCGCGCGCACGCCATGCGGCCAGCACGTCCTCGCGGCGCCCATCCTCAAACGGGATCTCGCTGCGTAGCGGCGTATGGGCCGGCTGCGCCATGACATGCTTGCCCTTCTGAAACTTGAAGATCGTGTTGCTGAGCTGCGGCCCACGCTCGAGCACAACGTGCGATAAGCCGCGCACAGCAGCCCGCGCGCCGGCGCTCAAACCCGCTGGACCGGATCCCACGATAGCGACCTGAAACTGAGACACGCCCTCAAACTCTCCTAAAAACCCACGAGCTGTCCGTTGGCCCGTACACAACCAAGTTCTCGACTTTACCAGATGGCCATTCGAATTCTGTGATTAGCACTACTCCATCCACGGATTCGTCGAGTATAATTGTCTACCGATCCGAAATCGAACGCGAAGACGCTGCTTTGTCGGCGGTAGGGGAAAATATGATTAGTTTAGGGGTTAAAGCTGCACGTATGCTGTTCATCGCAGCGTCCTCCCTCGGTCTTTCGCTCGCAGCTCAGACTGCCAGTGCACAAGACAATGGAGCAGTTCACCTTGGCGTGCAGACCTGCGGGGCATCCACATGCCACGGCGCTATCCAACCATGGCAAAATTCGGTCGTGCTTCAGAATGAATATACCGTCTGGAGCACCCATGATGCGCATTCAGGCGCCTATAAAGCCCTGCTGTCGGATCGAGCCAAACGCATGGCTGCCCGGCTGGGCATCGACGCCGCGCATGAATCCGGGACCTGTCTCCAGTGCCACACGGACAACGTGGCCGAAGACCGGCGGGGTTCTAATTTCGACATAACCGCCGGCGTGGGCTGTGAAAGCTGCCATGGCGGGGCAGAGAATTGGCTCGGCACCCATGTGAGTGGCCTGAGCGACCGGCCGACGCTGGTCTCACTCGGCATGTACCCGACTGACAACCCGGTAAAGCGGGCCGAACTTTGCCTGGGTTGCCATCAGGCAAACCCGGACCGAATCGTGTCGCATCGCCTGATGTCAGCAGGCCATCCGCGGCTGTCGTTCGAGCTCGACACGTTCTCCGTCAACCAGCCCGCCCATGTGCGGATCGACGACGACTATCGCCAGCGCAAGCCAGTCACCGACGGCGCGAACCTCTGGGCCATCGGCCAGGCGATCGCGGCCCAAAAGCAACTCCTCGCTCTGGCGAAGTCCATGCGCGGGCGAAACCACCTTTTCCCGGAACTGACGTTCTTTGAGTGCGGCAGCTGCCACCATTCCTATACAAACGCAAAGTGGGGCCCGCAGCCGGGCGTCGGTCTCGGACCTGGTGAGCCGCAGCTGTATGATGCAAATCTGGTTATGCTGCGCGCCATCGCAAATTCTCGGGACGAGAAGCTGGCCGCGACGCTGCGCAACCAGACTCGCGCTCTGCACCGTGCCACGCGTCAGGGCGCGACGGCCGTTGCCCGCGCAGCAGAGACGCTGGCCGGCACCGTCGACGGAATGACCCAAAGTCTAGTCCAGATGCCGCTTCGCAAGGACGACCTGCGCGCAACCCTGGCGACCCTGGTCTCGCGCGAACATGCGGCCGACTATGTGGACTACAGCGCCGCCGAACAGGCCACGATGGCGGCCGCGGCGATCCTCGAATCGCTCGGCCGATCCGCACCGCAGCAGCTTGACCCTCTCTACGCCGCAACGGAATCGCCGACCCGCTATAGCTCGAGCGGGTTCAGAAGCGCGCTCGCCAAACTTCGCGACTACCTGAAGTAGGACGCGCCCATGCAAACCCACATCCGACTTGCTTGGCTTTCCCTTGCAGCAGCCCTAACGATTACCGGGATCGGAACCACGAACGCCGACACGGACCCCACAATCAAGCAACTGCCGCCATCGCAAATCTGGTTTGCGCCGGCACCTGACGGCAGCGACGTGCCGGAGGCCTACCGGACGAAGGCATTGGGGACCGAGGGAGAAGACCCGCACCGCACACTGTTCGAGGAAACAGAGTTTCCCTCGGCGGTGACCTGCGGGCGGTGCCACCAGAAGATATTCACCGAATGGTCGTCCTCGAACCACGCCTACGCCTCGATCTCGCCAATGTTCCACAAGTTCGAACAGGCCATCAACGACCTGTCGTCTGGGACCATCGGCGCGTTCTGCGTGCGGTGCCACCAGCAGGTCGGCACCCAACGCGGTGAGCCGCGCGAGCGGCCGTTGTGGGACCGTTCGATCGTCGCGCGCGAGGGAATCACCTGCGTGACCTGCCACCGCGTGGGGGCGGAGTTCGGCAAGGTTAATGGCGAACGCCACATTGAACCCGGCCCGATCGCCCAGCCCGTCTATGGGGTCGGCCGGGCCGACAACCTACAAGAGGTTCTTAACAATCCCGATAAATACAAGGTGGCCAACGAGGACGGCGCCCCCGGCGCCAAAATCCATCTGGGTGCCATCGAGTTCGAACAGATAGGCGATTCCCAGTTCTGCGTGTCCTGCCACCAGGTGGCGGTGAACCTCGGCATCAAGCTGGAGGTGGTCTGGGAGCAGTACCGCGACAGTCCAGCCGCGGCAGCGGGCGTCACCTGTCAGGAATGTCACATGGGCAAGGTCCCGGGCGAAGCCAAGGGCTATGCGGAATGGCCCGTGGCCATAGTGAATGGCCGGGTTGTCGGCGACCCGAAGGCCCGCCACTCGAACCACGCCTTCTACGGGCCCGGCTACCCGATTTCGCACCCGGGCATCTTCCCCTTCAATCCGCGCGGCCTTCGCTGGTCGATTAAGGAATGGCTACGGTTCGACTATCGCGCCAACTGGGGTGTTGCCGAATGGGAGAACAAGCTCGCCGACGGCGACATCCCGGTGCCAGAGTTTCCGGATGTCTGGAAGAATCGCGAGGACCGCATGTTCGCTCGCTTCGTGATCCAGCAGAACGAGAAGCTGCTGGAGGACAAGCGTCGCGATCGCCTGGCTGTAATGGAGAACGGCAGTCGCGTCGACGGGCCGTTCTTCGACGACGGCAAACCAAGGATCGGCAAGGATTTCAGCTTCCGCTACCGGATCACCAACACGGACAAGGGCCACAATCTGCCTTCGGGCTCGCTTGGTGCGCAGCCGGAGATCTGGTTCAACGTGGCCCTGATCGACCCGGACGGCGAAAACATCTGGGAGTCCGGCTACGTCGACAGTCTCGGCGACATGGCGGACCTGCATTCTCTTGATGTCGCAGCCGGTAAGATCGAGCATGACGACCAGCTCTTCAACCTGCAGACCAAGTTCCTGACCACCAACGTCAAGGGCACGGACCGCGAGATGTACCTTCCGGTGCAGTTCGACATCGATCAGCTTCCCTTCCTGCGACCGGCCAACCTGCCGACGACCGTACTAAACCACCCGCCCTTCGTGCGTATGGAAGGCCGATCGATCCCGCCGCTGGGCTGGCGAGATGCGGAATATGAGGTCCCGGGTGAACTTCTGACCAAGCCCGGTACCTACAAGCTCCAAGCGCGCCTGCGGTCGCGGGCCGAGCCGATCTACTTCATGCGTTTCGTCGGAGCGACCCGCGAGATGGAGGAGCGCATTAACGACTGGATGATCGACATCCATCCCTACGCGGTCGAGTTCGAGATTCGGTGATGTGGCAGAGCCTCAAATACATGGTCTCGGCCGCCGCCCTGGCCGCTACGATCTTCGTCACCGCCGACGTATCCGCTGACACGCTGACACAAACGGCGCAGACCCAGCGCCGCGAAGCGCCGCCCCCCGAACTCAACGAGGAGCGCACAGGCAGCCCCGAGCATAAAGGCCACCAGGCCCCGCCCGAAATGGATCCGGCGGCACGGCGGACAGAATACAGCACAGAAAAGCACCGGCCGGACCCCACCTATCCGGACGAGCCCTATGACGTCGAGGCCCAGCTTGAGATCTATGGCGGCAAGCGCGCGGTAACAACCCCGCGTCCAGCCCTCGAATTAGGCTATCCACAATACCGCGAAGGCCCGATCGGAGCCGGGCATGATCTGATCGGCTCTAAGAACCTCGTGCGCCCCCAACTTTTGGTCTACGGCGACTGGCGCACCGCGGTTGCCTTCAATGATAACGGCAACACCGAAACGGGGCTTGTAGCCACGCGGCTAAACCTGGATGTCGACCTAAAGCTTACGGCAACCGAGCGCATTCACGCCTTCTTCCGGCCCGTCGACCAGGGCGGCCAGTTTTCCCGCTACGAATTTGCTGGCAACGACCGGGACCAGGGCGACCTGATTCGGGACCTGAACGTCGAGACTTTCTTCTTCGAGGGCGACCTCGGTGCGATCTACTCCGGGGTTTCCGACGAGTACACGAGCTGGGACCTGCCCGTCTCATTTGGGCTCGTGCCGATGTTCTTCCAGAACGGTATCTGGGTCGACGACGCTTTCGTCGGCGGTGCGTTCGCCATTCCCGCACGAAACTCGCGCGCGTTGGATATCTCAAACTTCGACGTGACGTTCTTCGCCGGCGCCGACAAGGTGTCGAGCGCCGCACTTGTCGACCAAGACGGCGCGCTCGCCGACCACGCCGGCAACGTTCTCGGCGCGGTCACCTTTGCTGACATGCGTGAGGGACACCTCGAGGCCGGCTGGGGCTACACGGACGACACCCGAGACCAGCCGGACGGCGACTTCAGCTACCACAACTTCGTGGGCGCCTGGACTAAGCGCTACGGTGGCTGGCTTTCTAACTCGATCCGTGCGGTTTGGGCTGTCGGGCAGGAGCCCGGGGGCAACAAGACACAGACCGCCGACGGCGTCGCGCTACTACTCGAGAATTCGCTGATCACGGCGCTGCCGTCGACACTCGTGCCCTACTTTAACTTCTTCGTCGGGCTCGACCGCCCACAGCCACTAGCGCGTGGCGGCGACGGCCTGCTAAAAAATACGGGCATCAATTTCGAGACCGACGCCTTAACCGGCTTTCCCAAGCTGGACGACACCGCACGTGACGCCTTTGGCGGCGCCATGGGGGTGAGCTACCTGTTCGATCTGTCGCGGCAGATCGTCGCCGAGGTTGCGACCGTGCAGCCGATGTCCAGCGCATCAGTGGCACAGGGCGACCAGTATGCGCTCGGCCTGCGTTACCAGATGAATCTGTTCGGCCGCGACCGCTGGCTGCTGCGCACCGACGCCATGTACGGGATTCTCGAGGACGATGAAGATCTCGCGGGCGTGCGGATGGAACTGCGCCGAAAGTTCTAGGCCCGCACATTTTCCTTAGACGACCCCACTGTCAAAGACAGAGGGGCACAAAAAACTGCTAAATCGTTCAAAAGAATAGTGCGCTCCGCAGGACTCAAATCTGCAACCTTCAGGTTATCACCCAAACGACATTTGCTTTTGAACTTATTTACTTCCGGGGTAGGTTTTTTCCCGTTCTTCTGCCTCATCTGCCTTATTGTAGTCTTCGTCTAGATGACCGGTATCACCCGCCGGGCTCTTGACGGTAAAGAAAGTCGCTTCTCCATTGATGGCACGGCTGCGGTGTTTGGTATTGCGCGGGATATGAATCATATCGCCTGCTTTTACGATGCGCTCTTCATCACCCAATATGTAGTGTAACTCACCTGAGAGAATGTAGGTGAATTGCTCTTCGTTCGGGTGTGAATGCAGTGGCGGGCCTGAGCCCTCTGGCTTTGTGACAACACCAGCTTTCATGAGTTCGCCAGCGACCTGCTGAATGCTCTGATGCGGATTAGATATACCCTGATGGGTCTCCATTTCAGCGGGATAATAAAAGGGCATTTAGTTTTCCTTTCTCATATCGAATTGCCCCACGATAAGTGCGCGGATAATTAGTTAACTGATAGCCAACTAACACTAAACCAGTGGTTAAGTGCTTGCACAAAAATAGCCGCCACTTTTTTTGACGTCACAAATTGTGTGCCGTTGATGGTTCTAAAAGATGATTTGCAAAAGGTGTTTCAAAGATATCTCGGGTGGCCCGAGGTGCTCTAGTCATCTGATCGCGCTGCGATAGTTTCCATCTCTACAACCATTTTTGGGTTTGCGAGTTGGCTAACCACGACCCAGGTGGAGGGTGGCGCGTAATCACCAAGATATTTTTTTCGGTGCGACGCAAGAAAACGCAGCCCATCTGCTTCGGTTGAGTAGACGTTAATCCTCACTATATCCTCAACGCCGAAACCGGCGTCTTCGAGGATTGCGACAGTATTTTGCCATATCTGATCATGTTGGGCTTCAAAGCCGTCGGGGATTGAACCATCTGGGGCCTTCCCAACCTGACCGGCTGTGACCAACCAGCGAGCATTTGGCGGCACTTCGACCGAATGGCTATAGGGTCCTCCTGGCGCAGCTATAGCTGACGGGTTTCTCGTAGTGAGCATGATTTTCTCCAGTTATTAACTAAAAAAATTTTTTAAAAGTGCCCTTAATCATATGTTTTTGTGCGAGTTCCGAGGAGTACCGGATGAAATGACCTTTACGTTATGAGTTCAACAGAACACATTTGGGCGGGCGAAACGTCAGCATTTTTCATACCTAACCTGCATTCCAATCAAACTAATTCGTAGTTTGGGGCAAGTCTTCTCGAGTTGCTGTTGTACCGTCATACCCCACCGAACTACCCTAGGGTATCGCAGATAAGGCTGTGACATGGCACATACTCACGCCAGAGCGTCATGGAGCTGATACGCCCATGCCTGACATCCTCAACAGAATCACAAGCTGCCGGCGGAACGAGTGCCTATCGATCTTCCGTTGCAGTGCGGTATTGGACGAATTGAGGTTGCGATAACCCTTCATGCTGCGACCTTTGCATCTGCTCGCCAGTCTCTCATTCGTTGCGCTTCTTGCCAGTGCAGAAAGTGCAGAGGCGATCAGCGGCAAGCCACGAGTGGTCGATGGCGATAGCCTCGATTTTGGGGCCGTCCAAGTTCGCCTTCACGGCGTAGACGCGCCGGAGGCGAAGCAAACTTGTTTACGCGCAGCCCGTGAGTGGAGCTGCGGTTTAGAGGCGACGGCAGCACTTTCTGCCCTGATCGAGAACCATTGGATTGACTGCAACGAACGTGACCGTGATCTGTATGGAAGGATTGTCGCCGTTTGCACGATTGGTGGGCCGAAGGGTGTTGAGATAAATCGCGAGATGGTAGCCCGAGGCTGGGCCGTCGCTTACAGGCGTTACTCGATGGACTACGTAGCCGAGGAGAGTACAGCACGCTCCGCCGGCCTTGGAATATGGTCGGGGGATTTTATAAGCCCGGAGGATTGGCGAAGATCCCAGCGACGCGGAGCGGCTTCAACCCAGAGCCCGCGCAACATGCCGGACCGTGACTGTAGAGACTTTCGGACCTGGCAGGAAGCGCAGCGTTTTTACGAGGCGGCTAAGCCTGGTGACCCACACCGGCTTGACGGTGACCGCGATGGGATCGCTTGCGAGAGCTTGAGACGGTAAGTGCGCGATAGCGGCAAAGAAGACATTGCTCTATTCGCCTAACCCGGGTAAACCGCGAATCCCCCATCGGAGCACATTATTACAGGGACAATGCTATGACGGTACGTTCAGATAGTCTTGATCGGTTCATTTCCGGAGTTCAAAAGCGCAATCCCGGCGAAACGGAATTTCATCAAGCCGTTCAGGAAGTTGCTGCATCGATAATCCCGTATATCCAGGACAAGCCGCAATATCAGGAAATGCAGATCCTGGAGCGGATGGCCGAGCCGGATCGCGCGATTATGTTCCGTGTGTGCTGGGAAGACGATAACGGGAATATCCGCGTCAATCGCGGCTACCGGGTGCAGTTCAACAATTCGATCGGCCCGTACAAAGGTGGTATCCGTTTCCACCCGACGGTCACCCTGAGCGTCCTTAAGTTTCTCGGTTTCGAGCAGACCTTCAAGAACAGCCTGACAGGTCTGCCGATGGGCGGCGGCAAGGGCGGTGCCGACTTCAATCCAAAAGGCAAGTCGGACAATGAAGTCATGCGGTTCTGCCAGTCCTTCATGACGGAACTGCATCGCCATATCGGCGAGGATACGGACGTACCCGCCGGTGATATCGGCGTCGGCGGTCGTGAGATCGGCTACATGTTCGGTCAATACAAGCGTCTGGCCAACGAGTTTGTCGGT
>MDTE01085111.1_pt1 | contig 48384 bp, 40 predicted proteins | sample 811231 | NCBI WGS metagenome assembly MDTE01 (sample SAMN05326651, study PRJNA326480) | marine metagenome | isolation source: seawater | place: Indian Ocean: Red Sea | collected 2010 | reverse complement strand
GGTGGTGGTGGAGTACCCTCTCCTCCTGGTGGTGGTGGTGGCATACCTTCTCCTCCTGGTGGTGGTGGTGGTGGCATACCTTCTCCTCCTGGTGGTGGTGGTGGCATACCCTCTCCTCCTGGTGGTGGTGGTCCACCCTCTCCTGGTGGAGGTCCGCCCTCTCCTGGTGGAGGTCCGCCCTCTCCTGGTGGAGGTCCGCCTTCTCCTGGTGGAGGTCCGCCCTCTCCTGGTGGAGGTCCGCCCTCTCCTGGTGGAGGTCCACCCTCTCCTGGTGGAGGTCCGCCCTCTCCTGGTGGAGGTCCGCCCTCATCTACAGCTTGAAAATTTATCTGATCATACCAACTAAAAAACATATTTTTCATAATTAAAACCCCTTCATCCATACAGATGACTAAATATCATTGTTTCAATTTAAACAATAAAATACATTAGATGTAATGGAACTAATTTCTTTTTCCCGGCAACTCCCATCACAAACGATGACATAAACCCCTAAACTCGGAGTACAAATATGAGTCGGCAGATATCTATTTTTTTCGGGTCTATCTGATGCATCGTCGGTGAACTTCAAAAATTGACCTTAACCGACTTACTCTAATATACATTAGCATCTTAAATTGTCAAGCAAATCATTGAACCAATACACTTCTATATAGTAATCGTAACAAATTTCTACAAAACTTACATTATTAACAATTAGTCCTGATCAGCAAGAATAATATCATTAGCAATATTCATAAGTAACTTAATTGTATCGGAATCATAACCCTTATCAATAAAATAACGTTCTAACAATTCCTCTGATGATAAAGTTTCTGCTGCCACACCACCAATTCTAGTTCTAGCTTCATGATCGACATCTTTTACAATAGAATAACTATGTGCATCAGATAATGCATTAGCTATTTCCTTATCTTTAATCTTCTGTAAATCATGTGTTTTTATCTGTAAAACAAGTCGCACAACAACACCACTAATATCTTTTGATGCTATTTTTTTTAGAATACTCTCAGTAGGATCGGAATCTCCTCTAACATCAACACGAATAGTGAGAAAAGGTCTGGCATTTACACTAACAAATTCCCAAGATGTTGAGCTACGCTGTAATTCTACCCAACAAAAACCTTTAGGTTCTTTTTCTTCACCAAAATCTATCCTTTCCAAACTACCTGAATAAACAACTGCAGGATATGATCCCTTGTTAACATCCTGATGTTTATGAATATGCCCTAAAGCAATATAATCCCAAACGTCCTGATCAAATAATGACTTATCAATAGTGATGTCTTTGCCTAACATTACACTACGTTCAGAACCTAACTTAGCCTCAGATACTGACAAATGCGTACAAAATACTCGAGGAATAGTATCATATCTTTTTGCTTGATCAGACAAATCACCGATTATATCTCCTACTTTATTAAGTAAAGCCATATCCAAATCATGTACAGATTTGTCTTTATATTCGTCCTTAACAAGTAACCTGTTACGCATCGGGTAAGCTAACCATCCAAGAAACAAAGGACCATTTGTTGTTTCTATGACCTTACCTCCTGAACCATCACCTACAGTCACATTGGGCACATTCAATGCATCAAAAATATCGACACTACTAGCCCTGGAAGCCATACCAGGTACATCATGATTTCCCACCAATAATAACAATGGCATCTTATCAGCTAACTTTTTCATACGTATAGCAAATTCTCTCTGATATGTTGGATTAGGATCTCTAGTTTTAAATGCATCACCTGCAAAAACAGCTATATCTGCATCGTTATCACAAGCGTATTGAATTACTTCATCAATACGATCTAAAAAATCCCTGACTCGAGTTGAAGTACCTGAATCCGTATCCAGTCGACCATAATTCTCCATTCCAACATGAACATCTGCAAAATGAACTAAACGTATAGGTTTATGCATAATATCTTCAAATGAATTAGGTAACGATTACAGAATTAATTTTTCTGATCATCTGAGTCAAATCCCCATTGACCAGAAATGAGATAAAGTGGACGCCTTCTTACTTCATTATAAATACGACCCAAATATTCTCCTACAATACCTAAACAAATTAATTGTACTCCACCCAACAATAATACACTCACTAATGTTGTAGCTTGACCAAAAAATTCTCTACTACCTGAAAAACGCAGGGTAATAATTGCTGGTATGCCTAACAAAGCAATTCCAGCAAATATAAAACCCATACTCATAGCTAACTGCAGTGGTACATGTGAGAAACTAGTAATTCCATCAGTCGCAAAATTAAGCATTCGCTTTAATGGATACTTACTGATACCGGCAAATCTTTCATTACGCACATATTCCACTTGAGTATGCCTAAATCCTACCCAAACTGAAAGACCACGCATAAACCTATGTTGCTCTCTAACTTCACGCAAAGCTTCTACAACTTTTCGATCCATCAAACGAAAATCACCACTATCCTTTGGAATATGCAAATCTGTAAGTTTGTTGATTAGCCTATAAAAAAAAGATGCTGTAGTACGTTTAAACCAGCTTTCACCCTTACGCATAGAACGAACAGCTAATACCAATTCAAATCCTTCTTGCCATTGTGCAACTAACTCAGGAATCACTTCAGGAGGATCCTGTAAATCAGCATCAATAACAATAACTGCATCACCTATTGCATAGTCAATACCAGCTGTAATGGCTACTTGATGACCAAAATTACGCGAAAAGCTAATAACTCGTACTAATGATGTTTGTTGTTGAAACCCTCTCATTAGATCTAATGAGGCATCAGTACTTCCATCATCTATTAACAATAATTCGGAGAGACCATCCAAAGAATCCATCACTGATAATACTCTGTTGTAAAATTCAGTTAAGGTCTCCTCTTCGTTATAGACAGGAGCTATTATAGAATACTTTATTAGTTGATCTACCACAATAAATTTAGTATAACCGAAAACTGTTTATGTTGCTAATACGTATCTATAAAATATATACTATATTTATATTTATCTAATATTTCTCAAACATCAATGATTTACAATACAAATTGCCATCACAGAACATATAGTGGATGGTACAATGCATTTCTGGAGGAATAAAAATGTCAAAAATAATCGGAATTGATTTAGGAACAACTAACTCTGTTATAGCGGTAATGGAAGGTGGCGATCCCACAGTTATTAGTACTAGTGAGGGAACTCGAACTATGCCATCCGTAGTAGCATTCAATAAAAACGGTGAACGCCTTGTAGGCCAAACAGCTAAACGACAATCTGTAACTAACCCTCAAAATACAATTTATTCAATTAAACGACTCATGGGACTAAGGGCTGACCAAGTTACTTCTGAAAGTGGCATGGTATCATATGAAATTGTTTCAGGACCTAAAGAGGATGCTAGAGTAAAAATTCCTCAAACAGACAAAACATATACACCCCAAGAAATCTCAGGAATGATACTCGCAAAGCTAAAGTCAGATGCAGAGAGTTACTTAGGTACACCAGTAACACAAGCAGTTATTACAGTACCTGCATATTTCAGTGACAGCCAGCGACAAGCAACTAAAGATGCTGGAAAAATTGCTGGCCTGGAAGTAATGCGAATTATCAATGAGCCAACAGCTGCAGCTCTAGCATATGGTCTAGAATCAAATGCAAATGAAAAAATACTTGTGTTTGATTTAGGTGGTGGAACCTTTGACGTTTCAGTACTGGAAGTTGCTGAAGGTGTAGTCGAAGTCGAAGCAACCAATGGAGACACTCACTTAGGAGGCGACGACTGGGATCAAGCCATATTAGATTGGGCTGCAGACAAGTTCAAACAAGATCAAGGAATAGATCTACGAAACGATAAACAAGCTCTACAAAGATTAAGAGAAGCGTCTGAAAAAGCAAAAATTGAATTAAGTTCCATGCAACAAACAGAAATCAATTTACCTTTTATTACTGCAGATGCAGATGGACCTAAACATATGCAAATTAACCTAGGACGCAGTGAATTCGAACAATTAACTCAAAATCTAGTTCAGAAACTTAAAGGACCATTTGAAAGCGCGTTAAAAGACGCAGGAGTATCTGCTTCTGACATTGATCAAGTTGTACTAGTCGGTGGGTCCACACGAATGCCAATGGTACAAGATTTAGTTGAACAACTCACAGGTAAATCACCACATAAGGGTGTTAATCCTGATGAAGTAGTAGCAATTGGTGCAGCTATTCAAGGAGGTGTTTTAGGAGGAGAAGTTAAAGATGTGTTGTTGTTAGATGTAACTCCTCTAACTCTAGGACTGGAAACCCTTGGAGAAGTGATGACGCCGTTAATTGAACGAAACACTACTGTTCCTGTTAAGAAAAATGAGGTTTTCTCGACTGCGGCTGATAACCAAACTGCCGTAGATATCCATGTGTTGCAAGGTGAAAGATCTATGGCAGCAGACAACATGAGTTTAGGTCGTTTCAGACTAGAAGGAATACCAGCAGCACCACGTGGAATGCCTCAAATTGAAGTAACCTTTGACATTGATTCTAATGGTATCCTCAGTGTAACAGCACAAGACAAAGCCACAGGAACAAAACAGCAAATCACAATTACAGCAAGTACTAATCTAGACGACTCAGAAATAGAAAATATGGTCAATGCTGCTCGTCAAAATGAAGCTGAAGATCGTAAAGTCAAAGAACTAGTTGAAGCACGTAATGAGGCAGATAGTATTGCATATTCTGCTGAAAAGGCACTCAACGAACTTGGTGAAAATTTAGATTCGGATGAACGTAACACAATTGAAAATCAAATTCAAGAACTTCGCGAAGTTTCACAAGGTGAAGATATTAATAAAATAAAAGAGATCAGTCAAACTCTACAACAAGCATCTCATACACTGAGTCAACAAGCTGCAGCAAATGCACAAGAAAATGCAACGTCTAACGATGACTCAGAGAATGACAAACCAGACGATGAAGATGTAGTAGAAGGTGAATTCACTGAAGCATAAACAGTCGTCACAATCTGAATAAGCAAATATTAAGATAATCAGTAGAGTATTGAAAGTACCTACTGATTATCTTAATATAGTTAAAGAAATGATTTGGGAATCACTACCACTAGTTGTATAATGTTATTTAACAAAGTAATAAATTTTTTATATAAATACTAGTATAGGAGTTGTAAAATGCAAGCAGACTACATTTGGATGAATGGTCAAATGGTTCCATTCAATGAAGCCAATATTCATTTTCTTAGTCCAACAATTCACTATGGCTTAGGAGCCTTTGAAGGAATTCGATGTTATAAAACATCAAAAGGTCCAGCAATCTTTCGTTTAGATGAACACTTACAAAGACTATTAGATTCTGCCCTAATATTAGGTATTAACAATTTCGAATATAGCCTCGAAGAACTTCGCCAAGCAACTTTTGAAGTAATCAAAGCAAATAAATTCACTGAATGCTACATTAGACCATTAATCTACCTTGAAGGACCTCTAGGACTAGATTTAGACGTATCTACACCAAAAATAGGTATTTCTACATGGGAATGGGGAACCTACCTTGGTGATGAAGCTTTAGAATCAGGAGTTAATATGATGATTTCATCATTTACTCGCCATCATATTAATGTAAGCATGACAAAAGCAAAAATATCAGGCAATTATGTAAATTCTGTATTAGCTAAAACATTGGCATTAAGATCTGGTTATGATGAAGCAATTATGCTAGATCCAGATGGATATGTTTCAGAATGTTCCGGTGAAAACTTGTTTATTGTCAATTCTCAAAATATACAAACTCCACCAAAAGCAACAATACTAGAAGGAATTACAAGAGACTCCATCATTACAATTGCAAAAGATTCTGGATTCAAAATATCAGAAAATATGATATCTAGAGATCAGATTTATATTGCTGATGAACTATTTGTATGTGGCACTGCAGCTGAAGTGACACCAGTACGATCCGTTGATCACAGAACTATAGGTGCCGGAAAACCTGGTACAGTAACTAAGAATATTCAACAAACCTTCTTTGATACTGTTAATGGCAACGGTAAACGTTCACAAGAATGGCTATCTCACATCTAGATTGTCAAAAAGTACTTCTTACTTCAAATATAAAGGTGACTTTTTGAGACTAAATCAAAGCAGTAACCAAAGAATCTTACCTTTGAGTATGCTGAGTTTGTCATTGTTATCAATACTAGTAATGTTTGTTTTTGTAGCCAATGCAATACCAAACATCCCCAAGTCAATACCACTAAACTACGACAATGAGGGTATAGTAATTAGAATTGGCCCCTCAGATAGTTTGTTTTATCTACCTATGATTGGTTCGATATTATGGCTCCTTAATTCAATCGGTGGTTTATATCTAATTTTAAAGCAACAGGAAAAAATGCTGGGCATGATTGTATTAACCACCTTGTTGTTAATACAGATAATACTATGGATAAATACTCTGAAACTTACAAACTATATCTAACAATTACATTACCAATCTTTTAATTATAATAACTAATAAGCCCCACGACCCAAAAACACCTTAGGAACTGTTCGTAATATCAAAATAACATCCTGTTGCAGAGACCAATTTTCAATATAATAAATATCCAATAGACACATCTCATCAAAAGCCACGTCACTCCTTCCAGAAACTTGCCACAATCCCGTTATTCCTGGTAAAACATCCAGCCTCTGACGATGCCAATTCTTATATTGTTCTACTTCTACCGGAAGACCCGGTCGCGGACCTACTATACTCATTTCACCTTGTAAAACATTTATTAATTGAGGTAATTCATCTAGACTTGATTTACGCAACCACCGACCCATCCAAGTTAGGCGTGGATCTTTAGGTATTTTAAATAATGGTGCTGCTGCCTGATTAAGTTCTAATAACTCATTTTGATGTTTCTCAGCATCAACCTCCATAGATCTAAATTTATATATTCTAAAATGTCTACCAAACCGTCCAACACGTGTTTGAGTAAAAAAAATTGGACCATTAGACTCTATACGAATCATTATTGAAATCAAAAAGAAAATTGGAATTACCAAAGGCATCAATGACAAAACAATCACTACATCCAAAATTCTCTTGGCAAAAATGCCGGACTCAGTAAATTTTGTCAATTTCATTCCAATTAATGGCACTCCACCCAATTCCTCAACGCTTACTTTACTTAAATTAAGTTGAAATATATCTGGTACAACTCTAGCTCTTATACCTCTTCTTTCACATAACTGTACCAAATCTGATATCTCTTGTTGATCTCTCCATGGCAAAGTAACAATAACTTCATCAACAATTTGTGATTCTAATATTGTTTCCAACTCTTTCAAAGAACCTAGAGCTTTAAAGCGACCAATATCTGTAATACCTAATTCTGAATCATTATCTACAAACCCAACAACTCTATACCCCAAATTTGGTTGGGCAAAAACTGCACGCATTACTGCTAACCCAATATCACCAGCCCCTACAATCAATAGATTAACAACATTTATACCTTTAGCCCTCAACCTAAATTCTAAATAACGTCTTAATCCTCTAGCAAAACCAAGGAAACCAATTATTAAAACGGCATCATATAAAAATAACAGACGAGAAAAAGCCAATGGCCTAAGTCCAAAAGTAGCGGCCATAACAATAATTGTTCCTACAAACACTCCATTAGCAAGTCTATATACTTCATCAACCCAAGATGTACTACGCCGGATGTTATAAACTTGATTACCATTAAAGGTTAATATTAAAACAATCGAAAGTCCCAAGAATAAAAATGTGTAAGATTCTATGTTGCTATAGTATCCTGGTTCCACGTTACGAAACCATCTCAATTCATACCGTATAAACCAAGCCACAAATGAAGCCAGATATATCATAAATAAATCAAGTAAAATCCACACCCAACGTAATTGCAAATTAATTGTTTTCATAATTATTCCTGATCAACCCTAAAGCCCTTGCATATGTATCTACAGTCAATTTACTAGAAGTATTCCAATTAAATTTACAAGATTGTTCAACAGCACTTAATGATAACTCACTGCAATTATGTTTGCCACATAGGATATCATCCATAGTTGATGCCAATTGATCTACATTATTAGGCGTTACCAAAAAAGCTGCATCACCGACAACTTCTGGTAAAGATGAAGAATTACTAGTTACTACAATAGCGCCACAAGCCAGTGCCTCCAAAACAGGCATTCCAAAACCTTCATAAACAGACGGATAAACAAATAGACTGCAAGCCGAATACCACAATGCCAATTCTTCTTTAGGAATAAAACCTGGGAAAATTACATCGCGACCTAATTGCAAATCATCAACAATGCGAAATACGTCTTCATACAACCACCCTTTTCCACCAACACAAACAAGCTTGACACCGTGATGTTTAACTTTATTATATGCTTGAATCAAAACTGATAAATTTTTTCTAGGTTCAATGGTACCTAAGTATAAAATAAACTTGTCTGGCAAACCTTTCTTTTTGCGAAAATGAGAGATTTGTTTACTATCAGCACGTTTCATATTTGCATTAATACCAGGATAAATAACGTCTATTTTGTCTTTATTAATTCCAAACAAATCAACCAAATCATTCTTTGTGTTGTTAGATATAGCAATGATACGACGAGCCTTAATACAGGACAGCTTGGTAAACAATGACAAATATGCACGATTACCAGACTGGATATACTCTGGATATTTTAAGAATGAAAGATCATATACTGTCACTATAGAAGGAATCAAGCCAAACAAAGGTGTTACAAAAGCCATCCCATGAAGCAAATCAAAACTATGTTTTATGCTGGACAGAGCTAATAAAGACTGTTCCCAGATTATACGAGAAATAGGATTAGCATCTATAGATTTAGGAACTCGAATAGCGTCAAGATTATAGATGCTATCATTTTCTTTCAAATTCACAAACACAGAATAATCAAAACGAGAATCTTTATCGTGTAATTTAGAAAGCACCCCGTCAATATAACTGTGTATACCTGCTTGCCTATATGTGCCTTTGTTACCAGCACTTAATAAAGCAGCATTTAAACCTACATGATACTTTGTTGTCCGATAATCTAACATTTATAAGAAGTATATCATTCATTAACATTCAACAATTGTTCGATATAAATCTACAGTCCTATTAGCAACTATAGAATGTGTAAATCTATCCTGAACCCTCTTTCTACCCTGTAAAGACAATAAGTTCCGCAAATCAGGATCAACATACAACTTCATCAAAGCATCCTTTAAACTCTCTACATCTCCTTCTTGAAATATCAATCCGGCATCACCTATCACATACGGTATTTCGCCACTATCTGACCCTACAACAGGTATACCACTAGCCATAGCTTCTATCAAAACCCTACCAAATTGCTCCTTCCATTTCGTAGTAGTTCGTGAAGGTAGGACTAAGACATCAAAATTGTGCATCAACTGTGGAATTTTTGTAGATGAAATCCATGGTGTAAAAATCACTTCATTATATAAATTATAATTGAACACTAATTGTTTTAAATATTCCAAATCTGGACCAGAGCCATAAACATTTAAACGCACATCATCAGGCATCATAGTTAGCACAGAAATCAACATGTCCACACCTTTTTCATTCACCAATCTTCCTATATAACCAATATTAAATTGATTTTTACAACTATCTTTTTTGTTACTTAATTCAAAAATATTTGTATCAACCCCGAACTGTGGTATAACTTCCGAAGGACCAGAATATCCCTTTGCATGAAATACCTTTAATGAGCTTTCGCTTCCAAATATTGCAGCATCCACTGATTGCAACACATGTGATTCCATAAAACTAAAAGGCCAAGGATAAGTTTTATGAATATTTTGCCAAGAAAAAAATAAAGTTTTACAGCAAATTAACCGTGAAACACGAATTGCATGCCAAGTAGCAAAATTATATGGCTCTTCTTCGACATGCAATATATCAGGCTGAATTTGTTCCAAGCGTTTTGCAAGTGTTGGATAAAAATGAAAATGATAACTACCATTAAATACAATCGGTTCAACCAATACTTTGTATTCTTTCAAACCATCACTCTCAAAACTCAAAACCCCATGTTCATCACGCCATTCAGATGGGACAATAACCGTAAGATCAATATCTCTATGTTTAGAAATTTCACTTAACTTACCTCTATACAAAGCTGTAATACAAGCTTTAGACAGTAAAACCACTTTAATTACATTAGACATTTCAATCTTCTGATTTTATGCTCATCTAATTATGTATAACATTCACTTCATTCATTATTATCAACTAATACTACTCTAGCAGGCGAACCCTCACAACCCTCAATTTTAATAGGTAAACATATTAATTGATATTGACCCTGATTAACTTCATTAAAATCTAAACCTTCTACCAGTACAACTCCCGCTCCAAGAAATATGCGATGAGTAGGTCCTGTATTGCCGTAGGGAGCAACAGATAAATAATCAATACCTACCAATTTAATACCTCTATTCACAATCCACTGTGCTCCTGTATCAGAAATAGCAACAAAATTCTTGTAAAAAGATGAATGGCTATCAGACCATAATCTGGAATTACTAGTTTTAATAAGCAGCCTTTGTGTATCTTTAGGAATCAACATACTATCCAACAATTGATCATCAATGATATTGACACCGAAAGCTTCTACCAAAAAAGATGGTCCAATCAACACATCTAAATCTAGACATGTAACATCTAAACCATCTTGCAAAAAATGCAAAGGTGCATCCACGTGAGTACCAGAATGCGCACTGAACTGTAAATAAGAAACATTAGCATTGGCACCCTGTTCCATATCATCAATTCTTTCTATGGATACTTCAGGATGTCCAGGCCACACAGGTAAACTGGATTTCAATGCCACAGAAACATCAATAATAGTCATTTATTTTCATCCTCCTTGTTGATATGTTAATAGAACAGATCCATCAAACTCAGGTCCATTCCCAACACGACAGTCTTCACTTGATATTCCATAAATTACTTCTGTACTATTTTCAATCTGTAACATGTATACATTATCAGGCTTCATAACATAATCCGCATAGCCTATCCCCATATTAGGATTCAAACCTGTAACAAAAATATCACTACCTGTTGACCACTCAATAGACACCTTAATACCTGGAAGTGGCCGACCATCTTGATTAATTACATTAATTTGCAGTAATGCTTCTGACAATTCATCATCACAAATTACAATATTTTCAATAAGTTTATATTCATTTTTTTGAACAACATTTGACACATCATTAGAATTTGCAATAGTAGGATAAAGAGTTGATGTAGGTAATGTAATTAATGATGATTGTATAGTTGGTACAATATCTAGTTGTAAATCAATCTGTAAAGATTCACCATTCAGAGCTATTGCAAGATCACTTAGAACTTTAACATCGAACTCTGAAGACTCAACAGCAGCCCATCTCTGAGCTTGAGCAGTCACAAGATCAATAATATTTTGATCTCCTAAATCAAGTAACCTAGACTTAGCTCTTTCCAAATCTCCATCTCTCCCATAAGCTGCAGCAATCATTACTACATACTTTTCCTTATAAATAGAGTGAAGCTCTTTTGGAGTTGCAATACTAGAAAACCTAGGATACATTACCCATCCCAGAAACAATCCAGCTGAAATACCGATACAAAGTCCTATAAATATCAGATTTACACGTAAATGTTTCACGAAAGAAATGGTCTCATTTGTGCAGTGAGTATACCTAAAGCATCTGCTAAAGCCACCATTGCTTTAATATCAAACTGACTATAACCTGAATTAATCATATACTCAGTACGATTTGATACAAATTTACCTGGATCATCCAATTGCAAATCAGACAAATACAGAAGTGCCACATCCAAATCTTTTTCCAAAGCATATTTTTGGGCAATCAACAGTAAATATTCATCTGCATAATCATCATGCAAAGCATAGGGTTCATTATCAACAAGTTTGACTGGCGAAACTTCCCAAGTATAGTACAAGCTGCAGCTAGTTCCAATGACAAACCCAAGCACAATATTAATGAATGCTATGCGACTTATCTTCTTCATACGTTGAGGACGTAATATACGTGCTTGTCGTTGCTTTTGATATTTATAATCGTAACGAGTCATGCCATGATAGAATTATATGTATTTTGCAGAATGTAACAAAAATATGTGAAATGATTTTATGTTAATAATATTTCAATGCCGAAGGTGGGAATCGAACCCACACACCCTAAGGGTACGCGATTTTGAGTCGCGCGCGTCTGCCAATTCCGCCACTTCGGCTAGAATACAGGTGATTCTAAGCTAACCGTGTAATACGGTCAAGTACTATAATATGAAACTTGGTATCATTGGACTACCCTATTGTGGTAAAACTACACTTTTTGAAGCTTTAACGAGTGACTATAGTCCTACTGGAAAGATTTATATTGATGGAAATACAAGGATAGATACAGCTGTAGTAAAAGTACCTGACCAAAGACTTGATTGGTTATCAAAACATTATCAACCCAAAAAAGTATCTCATGCAAATATCACTTTTCAGGATATCTCTGGCATACATGAAGAACAAAAAGGATTGTCTAAATCACTACTACATGTATTAACACAAATTGATGGTTTTATACATGTAGTACAATGCTTCAATATTTCTAATGAAGATATTAATGAGAAAATTAATCTATTACTTGACGATTTTACAATTAATGACATGATGACTATAGAACGAAAATTAGAGAATTTATCTAATGAGTGGACTAAAGGTGGAGGCAGAAATCGGTCAGATATTGAATATGAACAAAATCTATTTAATAAAATGCATGATTCACTTGAAACAAAATCGATAATTGATCAAAATACTTTAAGTATTAATGATCAAAAATTATTGTCAGGTTATGGATTTCTTACAACAAAACCAATGTTAATTGTTTTAAATTGTGACGAATACACATATGAATCTATAAATACAATAAATATAACTAATACCAGAATAAACCACAATATAATTTCATTAATGGGTAAACTAGAAATGGAAATCGCTCAACTGAATAAAGATGATGCATCAGTTTTCATGCAAGAATATGGTATGACTACTAATGGATTAGATCAAATTATTCAACTATCTTATGAGATATTAGAACTCAAATCCTTTTTTACTGTAGGACAAGATGAAGTAAAAGCTTGGACAATACATGCAAATACTATTGCACAAGATGCTGCTGGTACAATACACAGTGACATGAATAGTGGCTTTATCAGAGCAGAAACGATGTCCTTTGATGATCTACAAAATTTAGGTTCCGAAGGAGCTGTTAAAAGTGCTGGTAAATTGAGATTAGAAGGAAAAGAATATGTGGTCCAAGATGGTGATATTCTAAAAATAAGATTTTCACCTCCCAAAAAAAATAGTTAATAAATTACTTAAGAGGGAATATGACAAACAACAAAATAAAACAAAAAAAGTGGGACCTAAGTGATATTATTAAATCTCCAGAAGGAGAACCTCTAAAAGAACTTTTAACAAGTTTAGAAAACAGTATAAAAGAAATTGAAGCAATACGTCCCAAACTTAACAACAAATGTAATGCACAAACTTTTAATTTTGCATTAGAGCATTTACAGAATTTATCAATTGCTGCAAATCGTCTAGGTTCTTATGCAGGCTTATGGTTTTCTGAAAATACACAAAATCAATCGGCACTGTCTTTTCAAGCCAAAATAGAACAAATTATAACTGAGGCAAATAATAGAGCATTATTCCTTATGTTATGGTGGAAACATTTACCTGACAAGCATGCATCACTTCTGATTCATGATGCACCTGAAACTCTACAATATTATTTGGAGTATCAAAGAAAAGAAAGCCCCCATGTTCTAGAAGAACAGAATGAACAAATTGTAAACATCAAGAATATAAATGGAACTAATGCGCTAACAACTATATATGCAATGATCACCAATAAATACACATTTGATCTAAGCATTGGCCAAACAAAAAAAACAAAACTTACACGTGATGCTCTGATGAATTATGTGCGAGATCCAAATGCCAAGGCACGTAAAATGGCATACCAGGAATTATATAGAGTATATGAAAATGACGGTATAGTTTTATCGCAAATATACAAAAACTTGGTGCAAGACTGGTATGAAGAGTACGTTAAACTACGCAAACACCCTACTCCAATTTCTGTACGAAATCTCAGTAATGATATTCCAAATGAAGTAACTAAAACACTTTTATCAGTATGTCGCGAAAATACTCATATTTTTCAAAGATGGTTTAAAATAAAAGCACGAATATTATCTTTAAAACAATTAAACAGATACGATATCTATGCACCAATTAATAGTTCTATTACAAAATATCCATATGCTGAATCAGTAGAATTAGTATTAAATACATTTGAAGAATTTTCTCCAAAAATTGCTGCAGCAGCAAGACAAATATTCAAAGAAAATCATATTGACTCTGAAAACCGTAACGGTAAACGTGGTGGAGCTTTTTGTGCTAGCATCATTCCTTCAATTACTCCTTATGTCCTAATCAATTATGGTGGTTCAATCAGAGATGTAGCGACACTAGCTCACGAATTAGGTCATGCAGTACATAGTATGATATCTAATAACCATTCAGTACTGACCTATCATTCTACCCTACCTCTTGCAGAAACTGCATCTACTTTCTCAGAAATGCTTTTAATTGACAAACTACTAGAAAGTACTACAGATAATAATGTTAAGCAAGACATAATTGCTAATTCACTGGATGACAATTATGCCACCATAATGCGCCAAGCATATTTCACGATTTTTGAACAAAAAGCGCATGAGATGATTGAAAATCATAGTGACACAGACGATCTAAATGAAGCATATCTCAAAAACCTAGAAGAACAATTTGGCGATTCTGTCAAAGTTAATAGTGAATTTAAATGGGAATGGATTTCTATACCACACATATATTACACACCATTCTATTGTTACTCATATAGTTTTGGTCAATTACTAGTACTAGCTTTGTATCAACGATACAAAGAAATTGGATCAAAATTCATCCCTCAATATATACAAATATTAGAATATGGATCATCTAAAAGCCCACAATACATTCTCGAGAAGGCAGGAATAGATATATCTAGTCCAAAATTCTGGCAAGGTGGATTCAATTTTATAAATAAATTAATAGATGAAGTTGAAAACACAACACAGGATTAAAAACAATACAGAAATCTATTCTTTAGACCGAAGATGTGGAAACAAGATAACTTCTCTAATAGATGATTGATTCGTCAATAACATCACCAATCGGTCTACACCCATACCAAACCCTCCATTAGGTGGCATCCCATAATCCATAGCACGCAAATAATCCAAATCTAATGGATGAGCATCATCAGAATCTTTAGAATAATTCTTACCCATTTCAATAAACCTATTTTCTTGATCTACAGGATTATTTAACTCTGTAAAAGCATTACAAAGCTCCATACCTCCAATAAAACCTTCAAATCTCTCGACAATCTCTGAATTATCATGCTTGGCTTTAGCTAAAGGAGATATATCCTTAGGATAATCATATATAAAAGTAGGTTGTATCAAATTGGGTTCTACATGCTTGCTAAACAATGTTTCAATTAGCTTTCCTTTAGTTATATCATTATTTTTTCTGATATCTGCCTGTTCACAGTAATCTAACAACTGGCCTACAGTACTGTTAAAACAATCAATATCCGCATATTCAATTAATGCATCACTCATAGAAATTCTTTTCCAGGGTGGACTAAAATCTAATTTATTGCCTTGATAATTAACTATCACACTACCACATACCTGCTCAGCAACGAATGATAACATCTGTTCTGTTAAATCCATAACATCAATATAATTGGCATAAGCCCAATAAAACTCTAATTGAGTAAATTCTGGGTTATGTGTTACGCTTACACCCTCATTGCGAAAATCACGTCCAATCTCATATACTTTCTCAAATCCACCTACTAACAATCGTTTCAAATACAACTCAAAAGAAATACGTAAAAACAAATCTTGATGCAACTGATTGTGATGCGTAGAAAAAGGTCGTGCGGCAGCACCTCCATAAATAGGCTGCAAAACAGGTGTCTCTACTTCAAGAAAATCACGTCTATCAAGAAATTCTCTTAATGAAGTTACTATTTTCGATCTAGTCTTAAAAATCTCCCGTACATGTGGATTTACTGCAAGATCAGCATACCTTTCCCTATAACGAGATTCCACATTATCAAAAGCAGAATATACTATTGACTCTCCATCATCCTGCACTTCCTTAGATGCCGGCAGAGGGCTAATACTCTTAGAGATAATTCTAAATGATGATACATTAAGAGTAACTTCTCCAGTACGAGTCTCCATAATATAACCAGTTGCCTCAACAAAATCACCTAAATCAAAATCTGTCGCGAATTGTTTCAAACGTTCCTTACCTATTTCACTTGCTCTCAATAGCAATTGAATTCTGCCTGTAACATCTTCAATGTGGGCAAACGCCAATTTTCCCATCGTACGAACTGATTTCAAACGACCACATAATACAACTTGAATATTATCGTCAGATTCATTCTCAAAGCCTGATTGACTTTCGACAAGCAACGAAATTGCCTGATCTATGTTATGTGTTCTATTAACTTCATTAGGAAATGGATCTTCACCTCGTTCTCGCAATCTGTCTAACTTCGTTAATCTGTTTTTCTCGATATCTGTAAAGGATCGCATATTAATTACCATTTTTCATTTGCAACACTATTATACGTAGAAAATTAATTACCAAAACATCCCGTGTAAAATAAAATATACTTACGGGTTACTAATGAGAGATCAGTCTATTTCACCTTGGTAACTTGAAAAACCACTTCTCCAGCAGGAGCTGTAACAACAACTTTGTCGCCAGCCTTGCTGCCCAATAATGCTTGTCCCAATGGAGATTCATTAGAAATTAGTCCTTGCGACGGATCAGCTTCAGCAGCACCTACTATTACATATGATTCTTTTTCTGATTTCTTTTCCTTGACAACTACAGTAGAACCCAACTTAGCTACTCCATCATTCTTACCCTTCTTAATTACAGCAGCTCTGGATAACATTGTTCTAATTTCTACAATTCTACCTTCAACAAATGATTGTTCATTTTTTGCAGCTTCATATTCTGCATTCTCAATAAGATCTCCGTCTTCCTGAGCTTGATGGAGTCTATCAGCTACTTCAGCCCTACGTACAGTAGTTAGATGGACTAACTCTTCCTCCAGGTTTTTCAATCCACTTTTTGTCAGATAAGTAACATTTTCCATATCAATTTTCACATTTATCTAATATTATAAACCTCAAAACTATTGTATTAATCATCACAATTAGTTTTAATACATACTCAGATATACAAATCTAAAAAAAAGCTGAGAATAATCCCAGCCATTCCTGATGATTTTAAGCGTGCATTCTACCAGCATCACCGAAATCTGTAAAGGATCATTAAAATTACCAACTCCACGCAGATTTGATGTTTACAAATGCAACTCACTTGCAATAAAAACAAATAATTAACACATTTTAGTGCATCTATATGATCAATATATATAATAATTTCAAGTTTAAATACAATGTAGATTTACATAATTACCACTTGCTATCATATAATAAGATCAAATATTCTAAAACATAATTCTAAATAATAGGAAACTTATGTCATAATTTGACCTATAATAGCATACGTGATAAACTAATATCGTATATGAAAGATATTCTGTTAGCTACTTATTACTATTATTATAAGCACAACAATTATAAGTGCGTTGTTTTGGCTTAAGTAGACTATTTACTGAATAATCAAGGATACTAAAGTACGGAGCAACTTCTCCGTGCTTTTTTTGTACATAGAAGTGATAAAATTAAGAATTTTTAGGAGAAATAATGACAGTCTGCAGAGGTGTAAGAGGAGCAATACCTATTGCTTCAAACACAAAAAGTGACATCTTAGAAGCTGCTGACAAATTGTTGAGAGAATTGATCAGCAAGAACAATATTATGCCCAACGATATTGCTTCAGCAATTTTTACTACTACGCCTGATATCAATGCCGAATATCCTGCATTAGCAGCACGGGATTTAGGTTGGACAAATGTTGCATTACTATGTGGACATGAAATGGAGGTATCACATGGACTTAAGAAATGTCTTCGCATACTCATACATTGGAATACTGTCAAATCACCAGAACAAATTGTACACGTATACATAGATGAAGCTCAATCTCTGAGACCAGACTTATATATTAAGGGAACAAATTAATCATGATTATAATAATGCGCGCAGGTGCAACACAAACTCAAATACAAAACGTAGTTAGTCGCATTGAAAAAGACGGATACAAGGCTCACTTGTCGGATGGATCAGAACGTACAATTATAGGTTTAATTGGAGATGATAGACCAATTGATAGACGTACGTACGAGGTTATGGAAGGAGTAGAAAAATCTGTGAAAGTCTTGCAACCCTACAAGCTAGTATCTAGAGACCTCTATGAAACTGACACTATTGTCAATGTTAACAAAATCAAATTCGGAGATTCACAGATCGGAATAATTGCCGGTCCATGTTCAGTAGAAGATAGAACACAACTTTTAGAAACTGCGCATGCCGTTAAAGAGGCTGGAGCACAAGCTTTAAGAGGAGGAGCATTCAAACCACGTAGTTCTCCATACAGCTTTCAGGGACTGGGAGAAAAAGGACTAAAAATTCTTGCTGAAGCTCGAGAACAAACTGGATTGCCAATAGTTACAGAAGTAATGACTCCAGAGCAAATACCATTGGTAACTAATTATGCAGATGTACTACAAATTGGCGCACGTAATATGCAAAATTATGAATTACTTAAATCTGTAGGTCGTACTTCTCATCCTATATTACTTAAACGAGGCATGATGGCTACGTTAGAAGAACTGTTGATGAGTGCAGAATACATTCTTTCTGAGGGTAATAATAATGTGTTAATTTGCGAACGTGGTATCCGCACATTTGAAAAATACACTCGAAATACTACGGATATTAATGCAGTACCTGTATTAAAAAGCCTCACTCATCTACCTATAATAGTAGATCCTAGTCATGGGATTGGCAAATGGAATTTTGTCACACCTGTAGCCCTTGCAGCAATAGCTGCTGGGGCTGATGGTCTGATAATTGAAGTACATCCAAAACCTGAAGAAGCTTTGTCAGATGGAGGACAAAGTCTTATACCCAAGAGGTTCGCTGAACTGGTTACTAAGTCTAGAGCAATAGCTGCTGCAATAGGAAGAAAATAAAAGATAAATTAGCACATGAACCAATCAAAACAAAAATTAATGCAAAGCAATGTGACTATTGTTGGATTAGGACTAATGGGTGGTTCATTAGCACTTGCCTTGCGAAACAAATGTGCGAGTATTACGGCTATAGAAACTAACAAAAAAACTTGTAAAATAGCATTGGAAAACAATATAGTTGATCATATTACAGACAATTTGATTAGTGAGATCCAAAGTACAAATATATTAATACTCGCAACACCTGTACGTACAATTATTAACACATTAGTAAACTTAACCGAGACCAATATCAATAACATTACTGATAAAATTTTAGTGTTAGATATAGGATCTACCAAAACACAAATTGTTTCTCAAATGCAATTATTGCCTCACCCTTTTATAGGTATTGGAGGACACCCAATGTGTGGCAAAGAATCTGCTGGCATTAATAATGCAGAAGCATCATTATTTCAAAAAGCTGTATTCGCCTTAACACCTACATCCAATACAAACAAAGAAATGATAATATTAGCGAAAGAAATAGTTGAATCTATTGGCTCAATACCAATAGAATTAGACGCTAAACAGCACGATTGCATCACTGCCTTTACAAGTCATTTGCCATACATCTTGTCATGTAGTCTAGTATCGACCATTTCAAATTATAGTAAATCTGATCCTACAATATGGAAAATGGTATCAAGCGGCTTCAAAGATACAACTCGACTAGCATCAAGTGACATAAAAATGATTGTGGATATTCTGCTAACCAACAAAAATGCTATTAAACATGCCTTAACTCAATGCCGAAATGAATTAGATGAAATCGAAATTCTGCTTGATAAAGACTCAGAATCTTTAACAACAACTCTGAACAACATTAGAAAAACCAGAAATAAGTACATAAACACAATAACTAATAATTCATTATGAAAATACAAGGTCCTACTAATAAACTTATTGGTGATCTGCAAGTTATGGGCGATAAATCCATCTCACACCGTGCAATTATACATGCATCATTGAGTTCCCAAGAATCACTTCTAAAAAATGTATTACGAGCTGGTGTGACAAAATCAATGATTGACTGTCTAAGAATATTAGGGGTAAACATAATAGAAAACAACTGTGATCTAATTGTCAAAGGAGGAAATTGGATCAAACCAAATAAACCATTAGATTGTGGCAATTCGGCTACTACAATGAGATTATTAATGGGTGCTCTAGCAGCTCAAAATTTCTCTGCAGAATTAACCGGAACTCCAAGTTTACAACGTCGACCAATGAAAAGAATTGCTGAACCTCTTCGCCAAATGGGCGCAACAATTTCTCAAAATAAAGCGCCTTTAGTAATTACTGGAGGAAAATTGAGAGGAATAGTTCATCATTCGGAAGTAGCTTCTGCACAGGTAAAAGCATCACTACTTTTGGCTGCAATGCAAGCTAAAGGTACTACTACAATTTGTCAGCCTGGACCATCGCGTGACCATTCGGAACGTATGCTAAGTGAAATTGGTATCAACTTACAGTATGATGACAAAAAAGTTACTCTAGTTCCCAATGAAAACCAAATTAATCCTACTAATATTACTATTCCAGGTGACATTTCAAGTGCGTCATTCCTACTAGCTGCTGCCATAACAATTCCAAACAGTCACATCACATTACGTAAAATAGGTATCAACACAACCAGAACTGGAATATTGGATGCAATGAAGAAAATGGGTGCAGATATCGATGTTTTTAATCATGCCAAATCAGGCGGAGAACCAATAGCAGATATCAGCGCAAGATATAGTACATTAAAAGGAATCATGCTAGAAGGTAACATAGTAACAAGAATGATTGACGAGTTTCCAATATTTACTATATTATCTACACAAGCTGAAAACACAACAATTGTCAGAGATGCTGCAGAGTTACGTTTAAAGGAATCTGATCGAATTTCAAGTCTAATAGAAGAATTGAATAAAATGGGTACTAAATTTGAGGAGTATCACGACGGATACAAACTAACAGGCCCCCAAAAACTTAAAGGAGCAAAACTAAGTAGTCATGGTGACCATAGAATAGCGATGTCACTTGCAATTGCTGGAATGCTAGCCAAAGGAAACACTGTTATATCTGAATCAGATATAGCTGACGAATCTTATCCAAACTTCCAAAAAACATTTAATATGCTAGGAGCACAAATAGTTTGATGGTGAAAAAATTAGGTGTATTTGGATACCCAATTTCACATAGCATTTCACCGACAATGCATAATGCGGCGTGCTCTGAGCTTGGCATTAATTTTGTCTATGAAGCTCATGAAGTAGAAAAACATCAATTGGAACAAACAATTTCTGACCTTCGTAAGGGTGTCTGGGAGGGAGCAAATATAACAATACCTTACAAAGAAACTGTAATACCTTTTTTAGATAGCTTAAGCGATACTGCTAAAAAATTAGGTGCAGTGAATACCCTAATTAAAGTTGACAACGAAATTAAGGGAGACAATACCGATGTGGATGGATTTTTGTTAGAACTAAATTCAATGAACTTAGATTTAGATGGACATCCTGCCATAATATTTGGCAATGGAGGATCTGCACGTGCTGTAGCTTACGCATTACTCCAAAAAAACACTGAAGTTAGGATAATAGCCAGAAATCATATGGTATCAACGCAACTCAAAGATGATCTTTCCAAAAGCACTGGTGGCAAACTAATGCATTACAATTGGACACCAACAGATCTAAAAGTAGCAAGCCAAAAATGTAAACTAGCTGTAAATTGCACGCCACTTGGCATGTTACCAAATGTTACAACAACACCATGGTTTCCAAGTGTACCATTCCCAGATGACATAATGATTTATGACTTAGTTTATAATCCTCTCGAGACAATGTTTACTAAACAAGCAAAACATCATGGATTAGCATCAAAAACAGGGCTAGGGATGCTAGTACAACAAGGAGCAATCTCGTTTGAATTATGGACTGGACAAAAACCATCTATCAATACTATGCTGAAAGCAGCAGAGAGGAAATTATATGATTAGGTTATTAACCGCAGGTGAATCACATGGACCAGCTGTAACAGCAATAGTTGAAGGTATACCAGCAGGATTGCCCTTGACAACTCCAGATATTGACAATGATTTGATACGCCGCCAAACAGGATTTGGCAGTGGTGGCAGAATGAAAATTGAGAAAGACAGAGTTAGAATACTTAGTGGAGTGATGAACAATGTCACTATTGGATCTCCAATTAGCCTGCAAATTCAAAATTTAGACCATGAAAAATGGAAAAACAAGTCAGTTCCATCACTTACTACACCTAGACCAGGACATGCTGACTTAACAGGAGCAATTAAATATGGATATGACGACCTTAGATACAGTTTGGAAAGAGCATCAGCACGTGAAACTACAGCACGAGTTGCTGCTGCAGCTATCTGCAGGAAATTGCTTGTTGAATTTGGAATAACAATAGGTAGCTATGTAACAGAAATAGGAGAAGTTCAAGCAAACCTAAGCAATATGACCATTGAGGACAGAATTGTATTGTCAGAACAATCAAAAGTTAGATGTCCAGACAAAATTGCATCTGATAAAATGTGTACATATATAAAAGACATAATGCAACAAAAAGACACTCTTGGCGGAATTTTTGAAGTAATAGCAACTGGCATACCACCAGGCTTAGGATCATACGCGCATTGGGACCGTAGAATTGAAGCAACATTAGCACAGGCAATACTAAGCATCCATGCCATTAAGGGTGTAGAAATAGGTCCTGCATTTGAAAATGCTCGCAAGAAAGGCACAGATGTGCACGATGAAATTATTCTTGAAGGAGACAATATTACCCGAAAAACCAACCGTGCTGGAGGAACAGAAGGTGGAGTTACAACTGGTCAACCAATAGTAATCCGAGCAGCTATGAAACCAATCAGCACTACTCTAAATCCACTTCAAACAGTAGATCTAGCAACTGGAAAACCTAGTCCTACTACATATGAAAGATCGGATTTTTGTGCAGTTCCTAGAGCAGCAGTTGTTGGAGAATCAATGGTAGCACTTATCTTGGCTAATGAACTATTAAAGAAAATTGGTGGTGACTCATTGAATGAAATGATGCCTAGATATAAAAATCTTAAAAAAGCATCATTACAAGACCTGACAATGGAGAATAAACCAACTATTTTCTGGGAATAATATCTAAATTTATTTTATCATTATGAATCTCATATTTACCGGCCCACCCGGCAGTGGAAAAACTACACTTGGAAAAATATGCGCTGCCATTCTAGGATATAGTTTTGTTGATACAGATCAAGAAATAGTACAAAACACTGGACAAACAATTAATGAAATTTTTATACACAAAGGTGAAAAAGAATTTAGAAATCTAGAAACCAAGGTGTTGGAATCAATTGTAAAAAACAATAATCAAGTCGTATCGTTAGGTGGAGGTACTTTACTTAAAGAAACAAATAGATCAATAATACAAAATTATGGCAAAATTATTTGCTTAACTGCATCAAATGCAAATCTAAAATCTCGTCTTACGAAAAATACTGATTCTAATAGACCTTTAATTGACAAAGACTCAAATAACAACAATTCCATAGACAATTTGCTCCAGATACGCAAAAAACATTATGATTCTTTTGCAACACAAATTAGCACAGATCATCTGAGTCCACAAGAACTTGCTGTTAAGATTGTAGAAGAGATAATGCCGTGGAATCACAGAATCAATACTAATAATAAAGATTATCCTATAGTTTTAGGCAACTCCAATATTACCGACTTAAAAACTATTCTACAGTTTTATAATATCCGTACGCCAAATATTATCGTTACTGACACTACAGTAAAACCCTTATGGGGAAATGAGTTGAGCAAAATATTGTCTATCCCAATTGTATCTATACCAACTGGTGAAGAAAACAAAACTCTTAATACTGTTAATTATCTTTATGATAAATTCCTAGAAAATAATCTGGATCGTACTAGTATTGTTATAGCATTGGGCGGTGGAGTGATAGGTGATATAGTTGGATTTGCCGCTGCAACTTATATGCGAGGAATTGACTGGGTCAATATTCCAACTACCCTACTAGCAATGGTTGATGCAAGCATAGGAGGAAAAGTAGGAATAGACCTTCAGCAAGGTAAGAACATGGTTGGAGCCTTCCATCCGCCCAAATTGGTTATTTCCGATCCAATAGCCTTAGAAACTTTGCCACTTAATAAGTACAAATCAGGATTGAGTGAAATTATTAAACACGGTATTATAGCCAACGAAGAACTCTTTAACAAACTAAACCCTGAACTCCTCCCTTTATCCAGAAAATTCATACAAGATGCATTAGAGGTAAAGATTGATATTATTGAACAAGATCCATTTGAACGTAATGTAAGAGCAAAACTTAATCTTGGTCATACTGTTGGGCATGGAATAGAAGCAGCTAGCAATTATGAAATAGGACATGGAGATGCTATAGCAATAGGCTTATATGCTGAATCTTTAATATCAGAAAAAGTTGGACTAGCTAAAAATCCCCTGTCTCAAACCATTAAAAACAAACTATTAGCATTCAATCTACCTATTAAATGCAATAATATCTCACCAAAGATGATTAGAACACTTATGGAATCTGACAAAAAGAAACAATATGGAAAACTGTTATTTACTTTGCCAACTAATATTGGTGAAGTAAAATATGGTATACAGGTAGAAGAAAAAATAATAAATACAGTTATCAAACAAATAACTGATTGACAAATTTTGTAACAAATTATACAAGGATGAAGATTATGACAAATATTCTAGTATTACATGGTCCTAATTTGAATCTACTAGGAACACGCGAACCTGAAATATATGGGACTGAAACATTAGATGAAATTAATACCCAAATACGAGAATTAGCTCAAAAACTTAAAGTTACTATAGAGATTAAACAATCTAATAGTGAAGAAACTCTTATTGAAGAGATACATAATGCACGTAATTGGGCTAATGGAATATTATTTAATCCTGGAGCTTTTACACATACTTCCATAGCTTTAATGGATGCAATTGCTTCTATTGAAATACCAGTAGTTGAAATTCATATTTCCAATATCCACAACCGTGAAACATTCCGTAGAGAATCTGTAATTGCACCAGCATGCCTAGGTAGTGTCTCTGGATTCGGTCCTACGTCTTATCTCATAGGTCTTCGTGGAATAACTGCTCACATTCAATAAATATCGTAATATCTATGATTGTAAAACTCGCAAAAACTAAACTTGTTGACAAAAATACTTCATACTTTTATACTTCAGCAAATGTAATATAATTATTATAATCTCAAAAATCATTAAAGATAATAATAAACAAATAAACGGGAGCCAAAGTTCAATCATGTCATCTAATAATCTTGAACCAAAAGACGTCATCTCCAATATGACAGATAACAATATTGATGTAGTAGACTTAAGATTTACTGATTTATTTGGCACTTGGCAACACTTTAGCATACCAAGCACTGAACTTACTGAAGAGTTTTTCAAGAGTGGAATAGGATTTGATGGATCGTCTATACGTGGATTTCAAGAAATTCATGAGTCCGACATGTTGCTGATACCTGATGCTAAAACAAGTTTTATTGACCCAGTACTTACAATACCAACTCTAGCAATAATATGTGATATCTATGATCCAACCAATTTTCAACCCTATAGCCGTGATCCACGTTATGTTGCCAAAAAAGCAAACAACTATCTTGTTGAAAGCAATATAGCCGACACAAGCTTTTGGGGGCCAGAAGCAGAATTTTTCATTTTTGACGATGTTAAATACGAAAGCACTCCATATTCTTCATATTATGCAATTGATAGTAATGAAGGCTGGTGGAAAAGTGGAGCAAATTTAGATCCAAATTTAGGTAGTCAAATTCAAGCTAAACGAGGATATTCTCCAGTACCACCGGTTGATTCATTTCAGGACGTGCGGAGTGATATGATGTTAAATCTAATAGCAGCTGGAGTTCCAGTGGAAGCACATCATCATGAAGTAGCATCTGCCGGTCAGAGTGAAATTGATTTAAGGTATGACACTATGATGAACACATCGGACAATTTGCTAAAGTACAAATATATAGTTCGTATGATAGCAAGACAGCATGGTCTAACAGCTACTTTTATGCCCAAACCGATTTTCGAAGATAATGGAAGTGGTATGCACGTTCACCAGAGCTTGTGGAAAAATGGTAAAAATGTATTCTATGATAAGAATGGATATGCTCAATTGTCTGACATTGCACTATACTATATAGGCGGATTACTTAAACATGCGCCAGCATTGTTGGCTTTTGCTGCTCCTACTACTAATTCATATCGTCGACTAGTACCTGGCTTCGAAGCTCCTGTCAATTTAGCATATTCTATGCGTAATAGATCAGCAATATGTAGACTACCTGTAATTTCCAAGAGTGAAAGTGCTACTAGAATTGAATTTAGAGCTCCAGACCCAACATGTAACCCTTATCTTACTTGTGCAGCAATGCTTATGGCTGGATTAGATGGAATAGAAAATCAAATAGACCCTGGTAATGCTCTAGATAAAGATCTATACAACTTACCAGCTGAAGAAGTTGCGGAAATTTCCCAAGTTCCTGGTTCTCTTGCAGAAGTACTCAACGAACTTGAAAAAAATCATGATTTTTTACTAAAAGCAGATGTGTTCACTCCTGACCTAATAGAAAACTACATATCATATAAACGTGATAATGAAGTTGATGCAATACGGTTGCGAACACATCCTCATGAATTCAATCTGTATTTTGATTCATAAATTTAGCCAAAATAATATAAATATTTTGTAGGCTTGACATTATACTGAGGTTGCAGTAAACTAACTTACAACATTTCAAAAAAATATAAACTAAAAAATGGATTTTTTATTGGTGCTATCATTACTTATTGGTCTCCTAATTATTGTAGAGGAGTCTAATTTGCGTGGGATGGCCCCAGCTTGGATACAAAATAACTAATATCCAAGAAAAAGAAAGTATAGGAGCCGCCCCACAGAGAGGAGCGGCTTTTTTGTTTTATACAATGTTAATAACAATGAACTGGATTATATAACTAAACTTAATGATGACTAGTCATTGAATAAGGAGAATAATAAATGTCTAAATTAAGTGGTGCACAAATCACCATGGAAGTGTTAAAAAAAGAAGGTGTAGAACACATCTTTGGCTATCCAGGTGGTGCCATCATGCCTATCTATGATGCTATGCTGGATTATGACATTCATCATATTCTCACAAGACATGAACAAGGGGCAGCTCATGCAGCTGATGGATACGCTAGAGCGTCAGGAAAAGTTGGTGTAGTTATGGCTACTTCTGGTCCAGGTGCAACAAATTTAGTCACTGGTATAGCAACTGCAATGCTTGACTCATCACCTATTGTTTGCATAACTGGACAAGTACCCAGTAATGTAATCGGTACAGATGCTTTTCAAGAGACTGATGTAACTGGAGTCACACTACCAATTACAAAACACAATTATCTTGTTACTGAAATAGATGAATTAGCTGACACACTACATGAAGCATTTTATATTGCGAAGTCTGGTAGAAAAGGCCCTGTACTTGTAGATATTGCAAAGGATGTACAAAATGCCCAAGCTGAATTTATTTGGAATGAAGAGACAATAGAACTACCTGGTTATCGACCTGACCTAAGCCCTAATACAACTACATATCAAGAAGCTGCAAACCTGATCAATAATGCTAAGCGTCCCGTTATATTAGCAGGTCATGGTATCATCGCTTCAAATGCACATGAAGAATTATTAAAATTTGCTGAATACACTAACATACCAGTGTCTATGACCTTATTAGGACTAGGAGGATTCCCAGCATCACATTATCTTAATTTGGGAATGATGGGCATGCATGGAGAGTCATGGGTAAACACTGCAATTCAGGAAGCAGATTTACTACTTGCATTTGGAATGCGTTTTGATGACAGAGTCACTGGAAACCTAACAACGTATGCTAAGAATGCAAAAAAAATACATATTGAAATAGATCCCACTGAGATAAACAAAAACGTCAAAGTAGATGTTCCCATGTTAGGTGATTTACATACAATTTTGAAAGAATTAATCACTTATTTAGAAAAGGGTAAACACACAAAATGGTTAAAGAAAATTGAATCCGAAAAAGGTGATTCATCTGTAAGTGATATTAAACACATGCCTGATATGGGACATTTATATGCAGCCCATGTAATACATGATCTATGGCGTTTTACCAATGGAAATGCATTAGTAGTAACTGATGTTGGACAGCATCAAATGTGGGAAACTCAATATTATCATCATGATCAACCTCGATCATTAATTACTTCCGGTGGTTTAGGAACAATGGGTTTCGCATTGCCAGCAGCTATGGGCGCTAAGGTAGCCTGTCCTGACAAAGAAGTATGGGTAATCTGTGGTGATGGTGGATTCCAAATGACTTCTTCCGAACTAACCACCCTAGCACAAGAGAAAATTAAGCTAAATGTAGCTATAATCAACAATGGATACCTAGGAATGGTTCGACAATGGCAAGAGTTCTTTTATGATCGTCGATATTCTGCTACTCCAATGTTAAGTCCTGATTTTGTAAAATTAGCTGAAGCACATCATGCAACTGGTATTAGAGTATCAAAAAGAGAAGAGGTTGAAAACGCAGTAATTACTGCCCAAAACACACCTGAAGTAGTAGTAATTGACTTTACAGTAGAACAAGAAGATTCGGTATACCCAATGGTAGCTACTGGATCTGATTTAGACGATATGATTAGAAGACCAAAATCAGAGATTGAATGGTAAATATTTATAAGGATACTAATGATACATACAATTGTTGCCTATGTAGAAAACAAACCGGGTGTACTAAATAGAGTTGCATCACTATTTAGAAGAAGGGGCTTTAACATCGAGTCATTAGCAGTAGGTCATACAAACTTACCAGGAGTTTCACGCATGACTATCATGATTAATGCTGAAGAAGATACAGATGTGGCTAAGCGCATAGAATCTAATCTGTACAAACTTGTTAATGTTCTACGCGTAGATGATTTAACTAACAAATCACCAGTTGCGCGAGAATTAGCATTAATCAAAGTCAAAGCTAATAGTAAAACTCGTAATGAAATCATCCAGATTGCTGATATTTTCCGAGCCAACATTGTTGATGCAGCATCTCATAGCCTAGTATTAGAGATCAGTGGAACAGTAGAAAAAGTATCTCGTCTTGTCTTAATGCTTGAACCATTCAATATCATTGAATTACAACGTACTGGAGTAATAGCCATTGAACGAGGCAGTCATCAAATTCCGTCTGAACCCCCATCACTTAACTACACAAGATAAATCATATATTATGAACAATGAAACTAGTATCAAATAGGACAATATAAAACTACATATAACGGAGGAAAAATGGCAACTATATATTACGATAATGACGCGAATCCAGACATAATAAAAAACAAAAAGGTAGCAATAATAGGATATGGTTCTCAAGGTCATGCGCATGCTCAAAACCTTAATGACAATGGTATAAATGTTGTAGTAGGATTACATAAAAATAGCAAAAGCATAGAAAAAGCACAAAAAGATAGTCTAAAAGTGATGAACGTAGCAGATGCTTCAAAATGGGCAGATATTATTATGTTGCTTGCACCTGATACTGTACAACCTACTATCTATAATGACAGCATAGAACCTAATTTAAAAACTGGTAAGACACTTATGTTCGGACATGGTTTTAATATACGATTTAATACAATTACACCACCTAAAGAAATAGATGTAAGTATGATTGCACCTAAAGCTCCAGGACACAGAGTCAGAGAAACATTTGTCGAAGGTGGATGCACACCAGGACTATTAGCAGTACATCAAGATGCATCAGGTAATGCAAAAGATATTGCAATATCTTATGCATGGGGCATAGGCGTTACTAGAGCTGGTGCTTTAGAAACTACATTTGCAGAAGAAACTGAAACTGATCTGTTTGGTGAACAGAGTATCTTATGTGGTGGAGTAAGTGCACTTATTAAAGCTGCTTTTGAGACTCTAGTAAAGGCCGGATACCAACCTGAAGTAGCTTATTTTGAATGCATGCACGAACTTAAGTTAATTGTTGATTTACTTTATCAAGGCGGATTGAATTACATGCGCTATTCAGTATCTGACACTGCTGAACATGGAGATTATGTAGCTGGTTCTCGTATTGTAACAGAAGAAACAATTGGCGCAATGTCACAGATTCTCACTGATATTCAGGATGGAACATATGCAAAAGAATGGATTGCAGAAAACAAAAATGGTCGTCCATGGTTTAACAAAAAACGATTAGAAGAACAAAATCACCTGATTGAAGAAGTAGGGTCAAAACTACGTGAAATGATGCCTTTTATAGATCCAGTCACTATTAAGCCAGGTGAATAGCAAAAACCAGGATGTTATATGACTGACAACATTGTTCTTTTTGATACTACCCTTAGAGATGGCGAACAATCTCCAGGTGGCACATTAACGAGTACAGAAAAAATTGATGTAGCGAGACAACTGGCAAGACTTGGAGTCAATATTATAGAAGCTGGTTTTCCAGCTGCTTCACCTGACGACTTAGCTGCGGTAAAAATGATTTCAAATGAAATAGGTCGTGCAGACTCTCTTAACAAAGCTGGTGAATCTTATCAAAATGTACCAATTATCTGTGGTCTAGCACGTGCTTCAATCTCTGATATTGATCATGCATGGACAGCCATTAAAGATGCTGATAAACCACGAATTCACACATTCCTAGCCACATCCGAAATCCACATGAAATACAAACTCTGTATGGATCCCGAAGAAGTTATAGATAGCATCATTAATTCTGTAACTTATGCAAAAAATTTGTGTGACGATGTGGAATTTAGTCCAGAAGATGCAGGACGGAGCAACCCAGAATTTCTATATACAGTATTAGAAGAGGCAATTAAATCCGGTGCAACAACACTCAATATACCGGACACAGTTGGATATACTACACCAGAAGAATTTAAAACACTTATTAAAGGAATAGTTGACAATACAAAAGGTATCCAAAATGTTGTATTATCAGTCCACTGTCACGATGATCTAGGCTTAGCTACAGCTAATACCCTTGCTGGAATTCAAGCAGGAGCTAGACAAGCAGAAGTAACAATTAATGGAATTGGAGAAAGAGCCGGTAATACTTCCTTAGAGGAAGTCGTAATGGCAATAGAAACAAGAAAAGCATTTTTTAAGCTGAATCATTCCATTAATACCACTCAAATCATACGTACAAGTCGTATGGTCAGTAAGTATACAGGCATTGTAGTTCAACCTAACAAAGCAATAGTTGGTGCAAACGCATTCGCTCATGAAGCAGGTATCCATCAGGATGGTATGCTTAAAAATGAAACTACATATGAAATAATGCGACCTGAAACCGTTGGGCTAACACAATCACAACTAGTACTAGGCAAACATTCTGGACGACATGCTCTCAAAATACGACTTCAAGAAATGGGATATGATATCAATGACAAAAATCTTGATAAAATCTTCAAACGATTCAAAAAAGTAGCTGAAAAGAAAAAAACTATTACTGATATAGACATTGAAGCGTTAATTGCAGACCAAATATATCAACCAAAAGAAACTTACAAATTGCAAGATGTACAAGTAGTTTCTGGGACATTAGGATTACCTACAGCAACAGTACGCATAATCGATTCTACTGATAATCTTGTTGAACAAGCAACTATCGGTACCGGACCAGTAGATGCTTGCTTCAGTGCTATAGACGAGATAATAAAAATACCTAATGAACTCACTGAATATAATGTCAACTCAGTAACAGAAGGAATTGATGCAATTGGTGAAGTTACAGTAAGAATTAAAATTGACATTACAAAAATTGAAGCTACAAAAAGAATTTCAGCACATAGAGACCAAATACAATATCAATACTTTAGTGGTCATGGAGCCAATACTGATATTTTTGTTGCAAGCGCAAGAGCATATGTTAATGCTATTAATCAAGCAATTGAAACATTGGGTTTAGAAACTAATAATACAACAAAGAAACTAGTTTGAATAATCGGAGCAACAAATCATGGCAAGTAATCAACAAACACTTTTCGAAAAAATTTGGAAGTCTCATATAGTAAGTGAAGAACCTGACTGCCCAGCAATAGTATACATTGATTTACATCTTGTTCATGAAGTAACTTCTCCACAAGCTTTTACTGGTCTAAGAAAACGTGGCATCAAAGTTAGACGACCTGATTTAACTCTTGCAACTATGGACCATTCTATTCCTACCACACCTTTATCTATACCAATAGCTGATGATCAAGCAGCTCAACAATTAGACCATTTGGCTAAAAACTGTAAGGATTTTGATATACAACTATACGGAATGGATTCTCCTCGAAGAGGAATAGTTCATGTAATAGGACCCGAATTAGGACGCACCCAACCAGGCATGACAATAGTGTGTGGAGATAGTCATACATCAACACATGGTGCATTTGGAGCGTTAGCTTTTGAAATTGGAACTAGCGAAGTTGAGCATGTATTAGCTAGTCAATGCTTATTACAATATCAACCAAAAACATTTGAAGTGAATGTGAATGGCCAAATGGAATTAGGAGTATCTGCAAAAGATATTATATTATCTCTAATATCCACAATAGGTATTGGTGGTGGCACAGGACATGTGTTTGAATACACTGGAACAGCCATAAAAAGCTTGAATATGGAAGAAAGAATGACAATATGTAATATGTCAATAGAAGGTGGTGCAAGAGCGGGAATGATTGCGCCGGATGATACAACTTTTGAATATCTAGCAGGTCGGGAATATAGTCCTAAAGGAAAAGAGTGGGACAAGTCTCTTGAAAGGTGGCGAAAGTTACCAACTGATGAAGGTGCTACCTATGATCAATCAATTAATATTGACGCATCTTCTTTGGAACCAATGATTACTTTTGGTACAAATCCTGGTATGGGTGTCAAAATAACAGATAGAATTCCTGACCCAGCTAAATTAACTGACTTACACGCACGTCAAAACTTAGAAAATTCTCTAGAATATATGCAACTAAAACCAGGACAATCTCTTATCAACCAACCTATAGACGTAGTTTTTGTAGGAAGTTGTACAAACGGTCGCATATCTGACTTAAGATTAGCAGCAAATTTATTAAAAGATCGTCACATTGCTGAAGACGTAAGAATGTTAGTTGTACCTGGTTCCCAAGAAGTAAAATCACAAGCCGAATCGGAAGGATTACACAACATCTTTACCAATGCTGGTGCAGAATGGCGAGAAGCCGGTTGTTCTATGTGTATAGCCATGAACGGTGATGAAGTAGAATCTGGTCAGTATGCCGTTAGCACTAGTAACAGAAATTTTGAAGGTCGACAGGGAAAAGGAGCTCGTACATTTTTAGCATCTCCTCTAACTGCTGCTGCTTCAGCATTAAATGGAAAAATTACAGACGTAAGGAAAATACTTTAAAAATGACAAAATTTACTAATATAAGATCAAAAGTAATTGTAATTCCAAATCGTAATATAGATACCGACCAGATTATTCCAGCTAGATTCTTGAAAGTTACTGATAAAAATGGTTTGGGTGATGCCTTGTTTTCTGATTGGCGCTATGCAAATGATGGTACTACAAATCCGGATTTTGTCTTAAATCAAAAACAGAACCAAGGATCTCAAATATTGCTTACAGGTGATAACTTTGGATGTGGTTCATCAAGAGAGCACGCACCTTGGGCATTAACAGCATGGGGTATTAGAGCAGTTATTTCAACATCATTTGCAGACATTTTTCGTAACAATGCTCTCAAAAATGCACTGCTACCTATAGAAGTTAGTTCAGACATACACCAATCATTATTTGATTTGTTAGACGAAAACAACAAATCAGAAATATCCATCGATCTTGCTTCACAAACTCTGACTGCTTCTAATAATATAAATATAGAATTTCCTATTGATAAATTTGCAAAAAAATGTCTACTCACAGGAGTGGATCAACTAGGATACATACTTTCATACCAAGATCTGATTAAATCTTATGAGGCTTTATGACTAATTCAAATGAAATAAAAATCTATGATACTACATTGCGAGATGGTACACAGAGAGAGGGTATTTCTCTGTCATGCGATGACAAATTACGAATTGCTCAACGTCTTGATGATCTTGGCGTACATTACATTGAAGCTGGATGGCCAGGATCCAATCCAAAAGATGTTGAGTTTTTTGAGCGAATGCCAGAATTGAATCTACAGAATGCTCGAATCACATCTTTTGGATCAACTTGTCGAGCTAATTCGGATCCAGATCAAGACAATAATATTAAGGCATTACTACAATCAGGTACCCCAACATGTACAATTGTAGGCAAATCATGGAAATTACATGTTACTGAAGTACTCCAAACCAATTTGCAAGAAAATCTACGTATGATCGAACAAAGTATCGCATTTCTGAAAACCAATAACAAAGAAGTTATATATGATGCGGAACACTTTTTTGACGGTTACTTCAATGATCCAGAATATGCAATGGAAACAATAGTATATGCTGCAGAAAATGGAGCAGATACTATTGTTTTATGTGATACAAATGGAGGCACAATGCCATGGCAAATCGGTTCTATACTAGAGAAAATCAGAAAAAAACTAAATATCACCCTCGGTATACATACTCACAATGATGCGGGATGTGCTGTTGCTAATGCTTTGATAGCTGTACAAAATGGTGCAACACATGTACAGGGCACTATCAACGGATATGGTGAAAGATGTGGAAATGCTAATTTATGCTCGATCATTCCAGATTTAGAATTAAAAATGGGGATTTCATGTTTGCCAGAAAATAATATCAACAAACTATATGAAACATCACATTTTATAGCCGAGGTTGCAAACCTTTCTCCAAATGAACATCAACCTTATGTGGGACATAGTGCATTTGCACATAAAGGTGGTATACATGTATCTGCTATGAGACGCAACCCAATGAGCTACCAACACATAGATCCAGAGTTAGTAGGAAATAAAATGAGAACAATAGTATCTGAACTATCTGGACAAGGAAACTTACATTCAAAAGCAGAAGAATTTGGAATCAAATTAGATGAAAAAGAAACAGTTGCAACTGTACTATCTGAAATTAAACAACTCGAATCACAAGGTTTCTCATTTGAAGCAGCTGAAGCATCGGTAGCAATACGTCTAAAGCGTAATCAACCAAATTATCAACCACCTTTCCAGGTTTTGGATTATTCGGCAACTGTTCAAAACCGTCAAAAAAGAGGTACATTTTCGGAAGCTTTAGTAAAAATACGAGTGCAGGACCAAGAATTTCACACAGCAGGTGATGGTAATGGACCTGTTAATGCATTAAATATAGCATTACGAAAAGCACTATTACCTTCTTTTCCAAAATTAGAATCAATCCATCTATCTGATTTTAAGGTTCGCATCCTTGACGGAAGAAATGGTACCGCGTCACTTACTAGAGTTTTAATCGATATGCATGATGAACAAGAAAGATGGAGTACAGTAGGTACTAGCGCAAACATAATTGAAGCTAGCTGGCAAGCATTAATTGATGGTATTGAATATGGAGTGATATTAAGATGAGTATAAAAATAGTTGTATTACCTGGGGATGGAATTGGTCCTGAAGTATCAAATGCAGCTCAACTAGTCCTGGATACAATCTCCAGCAAGTTCAACCTAAATATACAGATGGAAGAAAAACTCATGGGTGGAGTTTCAATAGACCAACATGGGGTTGCTCTCACTGATGAAACTCTTGCAGATTGTATTAATGCTAAAGCAGTATTGTTAGGAGCTGTGGGTGGGCCAAAATGGGACAACCCAAATGCAAAAATACGTCCAGAGCAAGGTCTATTAACTCTTAGAAAAGAAATGGGCTTGTTTGCAAATTTGCGACCAATAAAAGTGTATCCGCAACTCCATGATGCTTCTCCACTCAAAAACAATCTGCTGAATGATGTCGATATATTGGTCGTCAGAGAATTAACTGGAGGAATATATTTTGGCAAACCAAGTGAACGCATCATAAGCCAAAATGGAACCCTAAGTGCTGTCGACTCGATGATTTATAACGATTTTGAAATAAAACGAATTGTAGAATTAGCATGCAAATTGTCGGAAAACAGAAAAAGCTCAGTAACATCTGTTGACAAAGCAAATGTACTTGAATCATCTAGATTGTGGCGCCAAATAGCCAACAATGTATTTGATGTTCATCCCAATATAAAAAGCAATCATATATTAGTAGATGCTGCTGCTATGCACTTAATATCACAACCTGCTAAATTCGATGTCATAGTTACTAGCAATCTTTTTGGAGATATCCTAACTGATGAAGCATCTGTACTAACCGGATCAATGGGCAATCTACCTTCTGCGTCTATAGGAAAGAACGGACCTGGATTATATGAACCTATCCATGGATCTGCACCTGATATAGCTGGTAAAGGTATAGCTAATCCAATTGGAATGATTCTTTCAACTGCTTTATTATTACGTTACTCTCTCGATCAAGAAAAGGCAGCTATGTCCATTGAAAAAGCAGTGAATCTAGCTCTAGAAGATGGATGTAGAACAGTCGATCTAAATGACCAAAAAAGCCTGTCAACTCAAGAGATGACTAATGAAATTATTATGAGATTGGAAAGTATTAACATATGAAAGTCGCATTTCAAGGTGAAAGAGGAGCTTATTCTGAAGCAGCAGCCTTATCGTACTTCGAAAGGTCTATCGTTTCAGTACCATGTCATAGTTTTGATAATGTATTTTCAAAAGTTTCTAATGGAAAATGTGATAAAGGAATAATCCCTATAGAAAATTCATTAGCAGGAAGTATTCATCGTAATTATGATTTGTTACAACGACATCAATTATCAATTGTTGGAGAAAAAATATTCAGAGTGAAACACTGCCTCATTGCAAATACAACAACACATATCAAAGACATAAAAAAGGTCATTTCTCACCCCCAAGCTCTAGCTCAATGCGAAAAATATATAGACCAACTAAAGATCAAACGTGAAGCATCATATGACACTGCGGGGGCTGTTAAACTTCTTTCTGAAAGCCAATCAAATGATCAAGCTGCTATAGCCTCTAAATTAGCTGCTGAACTGTACCACATGAAGATTTTAGATGAATCAATAGAGGATTCAAAAGAAAACTTCACTCGTTTTCTAATATTGTCTCGCAAACCCAAAGTAGTAACAAATAATTCAACAAAAACTTCTATAGCATTTACTCTTGATCAAGGAGGAACTACACCTGGCTCATTATTTCGTGCAATAGGAGTATTTGCAATGAGGGATATCAACCTGACAAAAATAGAATCAAGGCCTACGCCATCTAAAACTTTCCATTACATTTTCTATTTAGATTTTGAAGGAAATATAGAAGACATAAAATGCAAAAAAGCATTGGACCATCTTAGTGAAATGGCTCCCGACATTCGTGTTTTTGGAACATACAAAACAGACACAACATTCTAAACAAGACACTACATTCGATCAAGTTCATTTCTAACAGTTGCATAAAGATTCTCTGCTTTGATTTCCTGTAATGCAAGACATGGAGCACCCAAGTGCATAGCAAGTTTAGATGCAAGTCCTTGATCAAAGTCTACATGTTCCATATTGATCACAATACTTCGTATTCCTTTTTGTTGAATAATAGCCGCTGCCTGATATTCTTCTTCTCTAGGAGAACGATTCGTCATTGAGACATTACCAGCACCATCAGTAAGTAAGATAATTAGAGGAACAACATCTGGATATAAGAACTGCTGCTGAACAATCACCTGATGCGCCAAAGTCAATGCAGATGATAAAGGAGTTTTACCACCTACTGGAATATCGGACAAAGCACTGCGAGCCAATTCTACAGAATTAGTAGGAGACAAAATAACTGTTGCGTCACGCTTCTGAAAGACAATCAAACCAACCCGATCTCTACGTTTATATGCATCAGTCAACAATGAAACAATAGCCCCTTTTGTAGCACGCATACGCTCAGAAACAGCCATCGACCATGATGCATCTACCACAAACAAAACTAGATTAGCAGATTTGCGTACTCGAATTTTTCGATGGAAATCTTCTGCCTTCACAGCAAACGCTACCTTATTCGTATCATCAATACGATTGATTTGATAAGGAGCAGCGGCTCTGATAGTAGCGTCAAATGCAATATCAGTTATATTTCCAAGAGCAAGCTGAGACTTTATATAACGACCACGTTTTCTTTCGGTACGAGTAGTACTACGTCTCCCACTATGTCGACGAGTTAATTTATCAAGAGGAGTTTCAAATTTCCGAGCATCAAACTCACGACCAACATCATCTTTACGGCCTCCTTCCCACCAAAAACCTTCACTAGGAGACGAATGGTCCTGTTGAAAAGAAGGTTCTAATTCCGAATAATTTGGATTTTCTAAATCAGAATTTAGATCTGCTTTTTTTTTATCTCTTTTGTTTCTTGACTATCAGATGAACCATCATTAATCACGTCTGATTCATCTCCATTACTACCTTCTTCAATTGCCTGCATTCTTTCTTCTAATTCACCAACACCTAATCCAACAGAATCAAAAGGACCTTTTCTTACTCTATGAGGTAATGCTAAACGTGCAGCAATAAAAACATCATTATCATTAATTTTTAACCTACTATCTAAAGCTGCATGAGCTCTAGCTGCCCGCAAGATTACCAAGTCTGCTCTATGTCCTTCTACACCAAAACTAGTAGTCAATGATGCAATATTCTGTAAATGTTTCTGAGAATACGTCACATCTTCTACAAGATCCCTGGCATTTTGAATCTTTGCACTAATTTCATCTACACTTGACTGCCAACCCTTTTGAAACTCTATTGGATCTCTGTCAAAATCCAGCATCCTTTCCATAATAAGCACCCTATCAGTTGCATTTGATATACCTTGAATGTCAACTGACAAAGCAAAACGATCAAGTAGCTGAGGTCTTAAGTCACCTTCTTCTGGATTCATAGTACCCACCAAAATAAATCTGGCCGGATGACTAAAAGAAATCCCTTCACGCTCTACTACATTTACGCCCATTGCAGCTGAATCCAACAACAAATCTACAACATGATCATCAAGTAAGTTAACCTCATCTATATATAAGAGACCTCTATTAGCATACGCCAATACGCCTGGCTCAAAATGTCTTTCTCCTTGTTTAATTGCTTTTTCAATATCTAAAGTGCCTACAACACGATCCTCTGTAGCACTAACTGGAAGATCTACAAATGATGTAGGTCTCATTACAATGTCTAATTTTCCCATTTGCCTAAAAACATTCTGACAATCAGTGCACCATGTGATTTCCTGATTAGGATCACATCCAAATCTACAGTCTTTCACAACTGAAACATCAGGTAACAAATCCGATAATGCTCTAGCGGCAGTCGATTTAGCTGTTCCTCTCTCACCACGAATCAACACTCCTCCTATACGTGGATTAATTGCATTTAATAACAAAGCCAACTTCATCAAATCTTGGCCAACAATTGCTGAAAATGGATATATTTTTCTCATAATGAATAAATTAATTCCCTAGATATTATACCGTGAAGCTGTCTACAATCATGACAATCATTTCAAGGAACAGTTTAGATTTAAATTGTACTACCTTTTTCATTATGTAATAAAAATACATGTTATCATTATTATATGATAGGCTCAAACATTTTAATATCACAATCAGATATTTTTTGGTAGAATATAAATATAATTTTAACCAAAAGAGGCAAAACAATTGTCTAAAAACATGCAACGCTTTACACAACGTGCTCGCAAAGTACTAAGCACTGCACAAACTGAAGCAGAAAGATTAAATCAATCACTCATATTTCCTGAACACATGTTGTTAGGTTTAGCGTTAGACGATGGTGGAATTGCATATCATGTATTAAATGATTTAGGTATAGATAGTATACAAATAAAAACAATTGTAGAACGCCTAAGTACTAGCAGAAACGAATCTATACAATCAGACCAACTGAGACTTTCTTCATCAACTGAACTCACTCTAAAACAGGCTGTAAACGAAGCACAGAAATTAGGTCATGATCACATTGGAACAGAACACATATTACTAAGTTTAGTACGTGAAGATAAAGGCATAGTTGTAGAAGTTCTAAAAAAATTAGGAGTATCTACTGAGCAAATCCGTAAACATACGAAACGAGTACTAAAAGAAAATAATTATGAACCTGAAGACCTATCTTCAAAAATCAGAGTTAAAAAAACGAACAATAAAAAAACTAACAATAAAACTCCTCTTTCAGATCAATTAGCTACAGATCTAACACAAATGGCCGAATCTAACGAACTTGATCCAGTGATTGGCAGACAACCTGAAGTTGAAAGATTAATCCAAATATTGGCTAGACGCACAAAAAACAATCCTGCCTTAATAGGAGAACCTGGCGTTGGAAAGACTGCCATAGTTGAAGGTTTGGCCCAGAGAATTATATCAGGAGAAGTTCCTGAATTGTTGTTCTCTAAACGTGTTTTACAACTGGATGTGGGATCAATTGTAGCAGGAACAATGTATCGAGGTCAGTTTGAAGAAAGAATGAAAAGAATAATATCGGAAATTAAAGAATCAGAAGCAATACTCTTTATTGATGAAGCACATATGTTAGTAGGAGCAGGAGCAGCAGGTTCATCTGTCGATGCGGCAAATATTCTTAAACCAGCACTATCACGTGGAGAAATACAGATTATTGGAGCAACAACCCTTGATGAATATCGCAAACATATTGAAGGAGATGCAGCTCTAGAAAGAAGATTTCAACCAATACAAGTAGAGGAACCAAGTCCTCAAGAGACAATTGATATCCTAATGGGAATTAAGGAACGATATGAACAGCATCACCGTGTCATAATTACAGATAAAGCTATAGAAACAGCTACTCGACTTTCTATAAGATACGTAACAGACAGATACTTACCAGATAAAGCTATAGATCTAATTGATGAAGCAGCCTCAAGAGTACGGATGTACAAAAGTCCAGAGGCATTACAACTTAAAGAAATGGTGATGAATCTTAGATCAATTCGAAAGGATCATGCTTTAGCATTGGAAGAATCACGTCACGAAGATGCTGATAAGCTACTTGACCGCGAGGAAGAATTGGAACAACAATTGAAACAATTAAGAATAGGTTGGGATAGAGCTACAGGACCAAAGGTACAAGAAGAAGATATAGCTGAAGTGGTATCAATGTGGACAAAAATTCCAATAGTTCAAATTACAGAAGCTGAAACTGAGCGCCTACTAAACATGGAAAAATCTTTACATAAAAGAATTGTAGGGCAGCAAGAAGCTATTAGTTCAATATCACGTGCAATCAGAAGGTCAAGAGCTGGACTTAAAGACCCAAATAGACCGATTGGCTCATTTGTGTTCTTAGGACCCACTGGCGTAGGAAAAACTGAACTAACTAAAGCAATGGCGGAATTTCTATTTGGTGATTCTGATTCACTTATTCAACTAGATATGTCGGAATTTATGGAGAGACACACCGTTAGTCGTTTGATTGGATCACCACCTGGATACGTAGGTTACGAAGATGCAGGACAACTAACAGAAGCAATTCGTCGTCGTCCATACTCCATTGTAGTTTTTGATGAAATTGAAAAAGCTCATCCCGAAGCACATAATTTGTTGTTACAAATCATGGAAGAGGGACATTTATCAGATTCAAAAGGTAAAAAAGTAGATTTTCGAAACGCGTTGATTATTATGACGTCAAATATAGGTGCCGAATTAATTAGAAAACAAACTGATTTTGGATTCCAAGCTGTCACAGAACCACAAACGAAAGAAGATCAATCATTTAAAGATATGCAAAAAAACCTTACAGAAGCTCTACATGAAGTGTTTAGACCAGAATTTATAAATAGAGTAGATGAAACCATTGTTTTTAGATCATTGACTAAAAAGGAAATTACCGAAATAGTTGATTTAGAATTGGATAAAGTACAATTAAGACTTGACCAAATGAATTTAAATCTACAAATAACAGAAGACGCTAAATCATTCCTAGCACAAGAAGGATATGATCCAGAATATGGAGCACGACCCCTTAAGAGAACAATACAGCAACATATTGAGGACAAATTGTCAGATATTATTCTATCATCACCTAACCACAAGAATAACATTGTCACAGTCGATGTTGACCATACTAATAATGAAACAATCGTTAACATGCAAACATTGACTCATGAAGATACTGAAGCAAATCTAGAATCTCAAGAACATATAGATCCAATTACCACATAGCGTTATATTTACTAACTCATAAGTAAATATAACCTAACTATTATGTTCATCTTGGTATCAAGTCAAACTATGATCAATTATGATAATACATTGTAGAAACCAAAATGGCTAAGCAACGTATTCGATACACATGTCAGGAATGTGGTCGTGTAACACCTCGTGAAATGGGTAAATGCCCACAATGTGGTGCGTGGAACAGTATAATATCTGAACAAATATCCAAACACCTTGATACATATAATAGCGGTTTGACACAAAAGCCATTATCATCAGATCAACCAAAACTTATTCATCAAATTAAACCAAGCAGCAACAATAGAATTTCGATAAAAAATCAAGAGTTTGCAAGAGTTTTAGGTGGAGGCATAGTACCTGGATCTATGGTCTTAATTGGCGGTGATCCAGGTGTTGGTAAAAGTACTATGATGCTACAAATTGCCGCATCCATATCATCAGATGATATAACTGTTCTATATGTGTCAGGAGAAGAATCATCTGATCAAATCAAAATGAGGTCTGAACGTTTAGATGAATTCTCAAATAATATTGACAATCTTTTTCTTGTAACTGAAACAAATCTAGAAAATATTATCTCTCATATTTTAAATATTGAGCCTCAAATCGTCATAATTGATTCTATACAAACCATAATCACTAGAGATATTGAATCATCACCTGGATCTATTAATCAGGTACGAAACTGCACAACAATTCTCACGCAATTTGCTAAAACAACCAATACATGCATTTTTCTCGTAGGACATGTAACCAAAGAAGGTTCCATAGCTGGACCTAGAGTTTTAGAACATACTGTTGACACAGTACTATATCTTGAAGGAGATTTACATCATTCATTTAGATTACTACGAGGAGTAAAAAACCGATTTGGTGCTACCTCTGAGGTAGGAGTGTTTGAAATGAATCATAATGGTATGATTGAAATTTCTAATCCATCAGAAATATTTTTAGCAGAAAGAACTGTAGAAGCTCCAGGATCAGCTATTACTGTCACCATAGAGGGTACTAGACCCTTGCTGGTAGAAGTACAAGGATTAGCTAGTACATCAACATTTGGACAACCCAGACGTACTGCAAATGGAGTAGATTTTAACAGGCTGCTCCTCATTACTGCAGTATTAACTAGAAGACTGAATTATAAATTGTCTAATCAAGATATTTTTGTCAATATAATCGGTGGTCTGCAGATCCAAGAACCCGCAGCAGACCTTGCAATAGCATGTGCAATTGCTTCTTCAATTAAGGATCAACCAATTGCACATGATACGGTACTTATAGGAGAAATAGGATTGTCAGGAGAAATGAGAGCTTCTAGACAAATAGACACAAGGTTAAAAGAAGCTGCAAAACTAGGTTTTAAAAAAATCGTCATACCTAAACTACCCAAACAATCAGCTGCAAATCAGTCAAAACAATTTCCTGAGAATATAGATATTATAGAAGCACAAACCGTTCAAGAAGCATTAAAAGCCGCATTCGTAATGTAAAAATAATGTTTGTTTTGACTTTCAAGTAAGCATGTGTTAACATAATGTCAATATTATTGATTATATATGTAGACTGACTTAGTTTATTATTTTAGCAATTATTAATGCATACTTCAGAAAGAAAGACTTATCTTAGTAGTTTTTGTATCATTCACATAAAGCATAGGATACGAGTTTAATTAATCAGCTGAACTTGTGTTACACATCTAAAATACTTTGAAACTATAGTGAGTCCCATATATACGAGGAAACTCGCTATATTTTTTTAAATAGGAGAAACTTTGAAAGCAGATAGAATAGCCCGTATATTAGGTCTCATAGGTTTTGCAATAGGTGGATTTTATTTTGAAGAACAGTCACCTCTACTCATTCGAGAATTAATTTCTAAAGATTCTCGTTTATGGGTCTTTCCAATAACAGGTGCTATATTAGGATTTATTGTTGGTCCTTATCTCAGCACATATCCAGCTAGAACCATGCGTAAACTTATTGGACAAACATCAACACACGTTTTAATTATCGGTTTAGTAGGACTGATAATTGGATTAACAATTGCAGCACTTTTAGCTTGGCCACTTTCTACATTGCCATCACCATTAAGTCAATTATTGCCATCAGGATGTGCATTATTATGTGGATGGCTGGGTATAACAGTAACAATAAGTAGACGATCTGATCTCTTTAAAATATTTAATATGGAGAAAAATGCATTCAATATAGAATCAAATAATGAATCCACTAGAAAAACTGATTTACTGTTAGATACAAGTACAATTATTGATGGTAGAATATGCGATATAATCACAAGTGGATTTATATCTGATAATATCATTATACCGCGATTTATTTTAGATGAACTACAACATATAGCTGATTCTGCTGATAACGAACGTCGTAGGCGAGGTAGAAGAGGTTTAGATTTGCTAAACAAATTGAAACAACAGACTAATAATATAGTTACTATAACTGACTTAAATACCAAGAAAGTAAAGGAAGTAGATAGCAAACTAATTGTATTAGCTAAAAAATTAAATGCCAAAATAATTACTAATGATTACAACCTCAATAAAGTAGCTGAAATACAAGGTATCCCTGTACTAAACATCAATGAATTAGCCAATGCTGTTAAAACAGTTTGCTTGCCTGGAGAAATACTCGAAGTCAAAATCATACAAGAAGGCACAGAATCTAGACAAGGAGTTGGTTATTTGCAAGATGGGACTATGGTAGTCGTTGACAACGCAAAAAATAAAATTAACAAGAAGATAAATGTTATAGTTACCAAGGTATTACAGACAGCAGCTGGACGTATGTTGTTTGCCAACATAGAATAATGTCTCTAAAAAGAACATAAAATAAAAATGACACTTACAGTTTATAACACACTCAGTCGCTCAAAAACAGATTTCATACCTATTAATCCAAATCAAGTAAAAATGTATGTCTGTGGTCCAACAGTATACGATCATGCACATATTGGTCACGCTAAATTGTATGTGTCAATGGACATGATAGTCAGATATTTACGTTTTAGTGGATTCAACGTACTTTATGTACAAAATATCACAGATGTTGGACATCTACTTGACAGCGGAGAAGATCGAATAATGAAAGGAGCTCGTAGAGAAAAAACAGATCCTATGCAAGTAGTTGAGCGGTATATGAGATCATATCTGGATGATATGGATGCACTACATAACATTAGACCAGACATAATGCCTAGAGCAGCAGGGCATGTACCTGAACAAATAGCATCTGTTGAAAAACTTATAGAAAAAGGATATGCATATGAAAGCAATGGATCAGTGTACTTTGATGTATCATCATTTCCAGAATACGGCAAACTATCTGGTCGCAAAATCGAGGACCTCCAAGAAGGAACACGTCTAGATAATAGAAGTGATAAACGTAACCCTGAGGATTTTGCTCTATGGAAACTAGCAGAGCCTGAACACATAATGCGGTGGTCAAGTCCATGGGGCGAAGGATTTCCTGGATGGCACATCGAATGTACAGCAATGGCTATAAAATATTTAGGTGAAAATTTTGATATTCATGGAGGTGGATTAGAAAATGTATTCCCTCATAATGAATGTGAAATAGCTCAATCAGAAGCTATAAGTGGAAAAACATTTGCTAACTATTGGCTACATGCTGGATCTCTCACCCTATCAGGTGTAAAAATGTCTAAGAGCCTAGGTAATTCAGTAACTATTCAAGATGCTTTAAATAATTATCCAGCAGAAGTAATTAGAATGTTTATATTATCTAGTCATTATAGAAATCCAATAGACTATTCTCCAGAAGCCGTTGATGCAGCTCATCGTGGATGGCATAGATTAATTGGGCCATCTATCACTATTAAACAATTTCTAAAAAATAAACAATATGACCAATCTTCAGTTAAAGATTTTTCTTCTACTATTAATGATACTCGCAAACATTTCATTGATGCTATGAATGATGACTTCAATGCACCTAAAGCCATTGCATCCTTATTTGACTTCTCTAAAAGTGTAAACTCATTATTGTCAAAACATTCTTCTCTAGATCATACTACACTAGATTCAATAGACAATTTATATAATGATCTGGCTGGAACTGTACTAGGAATTTTACCTTCAGAAACACTAATAACCGATGCGAACAGAGATAACGATCTAATTGAAATGCTAATCAATATACGTAACAACTCTCGAAACAAAAAAGACTTTACTACATCAGATGAAATTAGAAATGGACTTTCCAAACTTGGAATAATCCTAGAAGATACCCAATCAGGTACTACCTGGAAAAACGATGTAAATCACACAAGTGACTGACTATATTTACCGTAATAATGCAATCATAGAAACTATTTTTGCTTCTCGCCGTTCCATATTGCGTTTATTCTTATCTCAGCAAATCTCAAACAATAGACATGAAAATTTATTGGAAGCTGCTATCAAACATTCAATTAAAATTGAAACCGTTTCTAGAGCACAAATACAATCAATGATTGGCAACTCATTACACCAAGATGCAGTGCTAGAAGTTGGACCATATCCTTATGTCAAAATAGAAGATATACTTTCCTTCGCCAAAACACATGAAGAAGAACCCCTCATATTAATTCTAGATCAATTACAATCACCAAGCAACTTTGGTCGTTTGTTACGTAGTGCCGAAGCCATGGGTGTCCATGGGGTAATTATCCAAAAACGAAATGCGGGTGAAGTAAGCACTGCAGTTGTTGCTTCATCAATGGGTGCAAGTGAACATATATTTATCACAAAAGTTACAAATCTCTCACGTACTATTGTTGAATTAAAAAAACAAAATATCTGGATTCTTGGTCTTGAAGGAAATAAAAATCAGATAACCTTAGATAACACCAATTTAAAAAGAGGTCTAGCCATTGTAATTGGCAATGAAAACAATGGTATTCGCAGACTAATACGTAAACACTGCGATATGCTAGCACAAATCCCAATGCTAGGCAAAATGGATTCATTAAATGCAGCAGTGGCCGGATCCATAGCAATATATGTCGCAAGACAATCTCGAAAGTAGAGTCTTACTTTCAACACTAACAAAAACCTAAAAGAGACTAATGAGTAGTGTTAGTACTACTCATCCATAATAATATATACAAACAGAGTGCTTGACCTCTTATACAAAAACTTGGTATAATTCAGTCAGCGCCATCGGGACGGCGCTATTTTTAACTCAAACGCTTGTCAGTTGATACAATGCCGACGTAGCTCAATTGGCAGAGCAAGCGCCTTGTAAGCGCTAGGTTATGGGTTCAAGTCCCTTCGTCGGCTCAGTAGGGGCAGGCGCCGGAGATGGTGAGCCGGGCCGGTCTGTAAAATCGGTGGCATAAGCCTGAGTGGGTTCGAGCCCCACCCTGCCCACCTGAAAATTGTTTAGGCCCTCGTAGCTCAGGTGGCAGAGCACACCCTTGGTAAGGGTGAGGTCATGGGTTCAAATCCCATCGAGGGCTCCAGACGAATATAAAATTAGTGATTGTGGAGTAAGGAGGTATAAATGATGGCAAAAGAAATGTTTGATCGCAGTAAACCGCATGTAAATGTTGGAACTATG
>MDTE01164900.1_pt1 | contig 48392 bp, 50 predicted proteins | sample 811231 | NCBI WGS metagenome assembly MDTE01 (sample SAMN05326651, study PRJNA326480) | marine metagenome | isolation source: seawater | place: Indian Ocean: Red Sea | collected 2010 | reverse complement strand
GCTGGTGAACACGACCCCGATCGGCACCGCGCCTCATGTCGACGACAGTCCGCTCCCGCCCCGTTGCCTGACGGGCGGGCGAGTGGTCTATGACCTCATCTACAACCCGGACCCCACCCGACTGATGCGGGAGGCGGCCGAAGCCGGGTGTGAGACGATCGGCGGCTTGGACATGCTCGTGGCGCAGGCGCTTGACCAGTTCGCCTGGTGGTTTGGCGTCCGGCCGCCGGCCGATCTGTTCGATTCCGCCGCCAGACTGGAGCTGTCCGAGGAGATCTCCGCATGAGTGTCACGTCCTTCGAGCGTTTTCAGGAGCTTGCCGACAGCGGCTCGTTCGTCCCGGTCTGCAAGGAGCTCAGGGCGGACCTGCTGACGCCACTGTCGGCGTTTCTCAAGATCGCGGAGCATTCCGAGCACGCGTTCCTCTTCGAAAGCGTCGAGGGCGGCGAACAGGTCGCCCGGTACTCCTTCCTGGGCAAAGATCCGTTCCTGATCCTCCGAGCCGAGGGCGGAGCCACGGCGTCCGAAGCCGGAGGAACCGTTACCCGATCCGACGTGCCGTTCATGGAGAGGCTCCGGAAGGTGATGAGCGACTACCGCGCGCCACAGGTGCCCGGCCTGCCACGGTTCACGGGCGGCGCGGTCGGCTTTCTCGGCTACGACGGCGCCAGCTGGTTCGAGCCGGCGCTCGAGGGGGTGTGGAAGGCCAACCCACTGCCGGCTGGTCAGGACGACGATGCCTGCTTCATGCTGTTTGACACGATCCTGGCGTTCGACCATGTCAAACACCGGATCCTGCTCATCGCCAACGCTCGGGTCGACCCGGACACGGACCTCGAGGGTGCGTATCGATTCGCGTGCGCCAAGATCCACTTTCTTGAGCAGGAGCTCGACCGGACGCTGTCGGAGCCGGCTCCAGCCGAGCCCACGGCGGTCGAGGTCACGTCCAACACCAGCCAGGAAGCGTTCGAAGACGCCGTACGCACCGCCAAGGAGCGGATCGCCGCCGGCGACATCTATCAGGTGGTGCTGTCACAGCGCTTCGAAACCGACGTCAGCGCCGACCCGTTCACGGTCTATCGGGCGCTCCGACACGTCAATCCGTCACCCTACATGTATTACATCCGGATGGGCCCTCTCGCCATCGTGGGGTCGTCGCCCGAGATGCTCGTTCGCGTGGAAGGACGCGAGGCCGTCACCCACCCGATCGCCGGGACCAGACCGCGCGGACACGACGCCGCTGAGGATGTACACCTGGCGGAGGAGTTGAAGCTCGACGAGAAGGAACGTGCCGAACACGTGATGCTCGTCGACCTGGGACGCAACGACCTTGGTCGGGTGTCGGAGTACGGCTCGGTGCGGGTGGCTCAGTTCATGGAGCTGGAACGCTACTCACACGTCATGCACCTGGTCTCCCGCGTGGCAGGTCGGCTGCGCGAAGACCAGGATCGACTCGACGCGCTGGCCGCCTGCTTCCCGGCGGGCACGGTCTCGGGCGCCCCCAAGATCAAGGCGATGGAGATCATCTCCTCGCTTGAGCCGACCAAGCGGGGCATTTATGCCGGGGCGATCGGGTATGTGGATTTTGCCGGGAACCTGGATTGCTGCATCACGATTCGGACGATCACGATGCGGGACGGGAAGGCCTACGTCCAGGCCGGCGCGGGCATCGTGGCCGATTCGGACCCAACGGCGGAATACAACGAAACGCGCGCCAAGGCGTCGGCCCTGTTCCGCGCGCTCGAGATGGTGTAGCCATGGTGCTGGTGATCGACAACTACGACTCGTTTACCTACAACCTGGTGCAGTACCTGGGTGAGCTTGGAGCCGATCTACGGGTCCGGCGCAACGATGACGCCGGCCTCGACGAGCTGCTCGCGCTGCGACCGGATCGGGTCGTCATCTCGCCAGGACCCGGACGTCCCGAGCACGCGGGCGTCACCGTCGACTTGATCCGACGATGTGGCCCCGAGTTGCCGATCCTCGGCGTCTGCCTGGGGCACCAGGCGATCGGGCAGGCCTTCGGAGCCGCCATCACCTCGGCCCCCGTGCTCGTGCACGGCAAGCGGTCGATGGTGGAGCACGACGGCCGTGGCATGTTCGCCGGGATCGAGGGGCCGTTCGCGGCGGCGCGCTACCACTCGCTGGCGATCGCGCCAGACACGTGCCCCTCCGAACTCGAGGTCACCGCCCACGCCGGCGACGACGGGACGATCATGGGCGTACGCCACCGCGAGTGGCCAGTACACGGCCTGCAGTTCCATCCGGAGTCGGTCCTGACCGGGGTTGGTCGGCAGATTCTCCGCAACTTCCTGGAGTGCTGATGTTCTCGACGCTGATCGACACCCTACGCCGCCGGCAGGACCTCAGTGTCGAGGAGTCCGCCGCGGTCATGGAAGAGATCATGGCGGGGCGCGCGACGCCGGCCCAGATTGCGGGCCTGCTGATCGCCCTCTCGATGAAGGGCGAGCGTCCCGCCGAGATCGTCGGGCTGGCCCGGACGATGCGGGCGAATGCGGTCCAGCTGTCCCGTGAACGGGAGGACCTGTTTGACACCTGCGGCACCGGCGGCGACGGCGCGTCGACCTTCAACGTCTCGACGCTGGCCGCCCTGGTCCTGGCTGGTTGCGGGGTGGAGGTCGCAAAGCACGGGAACCGGGCCGTATCCAGTACCTGCGGGAGCGCCGACCTGTTCGCGACCCTCGGCGTACGGATCGACGCCCCGGCCCCGGTGGTCGAGCGTTGTCTGGACGCCTGCAACATCGCCTTTTTCTTCGCCCCGACCTTCCACCCGTCGATGCGTCATGCCGGCCCCGCGCGACGGGAGCTCGGCGTCCGGACAGCCTTCAACCTCCTGGGTCCATTGACCAACCCCGCGGGCGTGCGGCGCCAGCTGGTCGGAGTGGCGCGGTCGGACCACACGGATCTGCTCGCGCGGGCGCTGGGCGACCTCGGTTCCGAGCGCGCGTGGGTGGCGCATGGCGCTGACGGACTCGATGAGATCACGACCACCGGGCACACGAAGGTCTCCGAGTGCCGCGATGGTCAGGTGCGCACCTTCTACCTCCATCCCTCGGACTTCGGACTGCCGGTTGCCGCGCCGGAGGCCTTGCAGGCGGCGTCGCCCGAGGACAACGAGGCGATCGCTCGGGCCGTCCTAGCCGGCGAGCCTGGTGCTCCGCGGGATATGGTGCTCGCCAACGCGGCGGCCGGCCTGTTGATCATGGAGCGGGTAACAACCCTGCCCGAGGGGGTGGCGCTCGCGGCAAGCGCGCTCGACGACGGGCGGGCCGCCGAGGTGCTCACGACGCTGGAGCGGGTCTCCTCGGCCGCAGGGGAGGCGCCGTGAGCGCGGGGGCTCCGGATCTGCTCGGCACCATCGTCGCCGGCACGCGACACCTCGTCGAGGCTCGGCGAGCGCGCGAGACGGCTGACACCTTGGAGCGCCAGGCGTCGGGATTGACCGCGGGTGGCGACCGCTTTCTCGCGTCACTGCGGGACCCGGATGGTCCCAGGATCATCGCCGAGTGCAAGCGTCGGTCGCCGTCGCGAGGCATTCTGCGCGAAAACTACCGCCCCGGAGACATCGCGCGGGTGTACGCCAGTCATGGGGCCGCCGCGGTCTCGGTCTTGACCGAGCCCACCTTCTTCGACGGCGCACCCGAACACCTGCGCGAGGTCCGCGCGGCGGTGTCGCTGCCGGTACTCCGCAAAGACTTCCTGGTGGACCGCTATCAGCTCTGGGAGGCCGTGGTCTGGGGTGCCGACGCCGTCCTCTTGATTGTCGCGGCGCTCGGTGACGAGGAGCTTCGCACCCTCCACGCCGATGCTCGCGCGCTAGGTCTGGCGGTGCTGGTCGAGGTCCACGACGAGCGAGAGCTCGAACGTGCCATGAGGGCCGGGGCCGAGGTGATCGGGGTCAACAATCGAAATCTCCGGACCCTGCAGGTGGACATCGAGGCGTCCCACCGCCTGATCGGCGCGATGCCGGCCGGCGCCATCGGCGTGGCCGAAAGCGGCCTCCGTGGTCCCGAGGACATCGAGTCGCTCGGGAGCGTGGGTTACCGCGCGTTCCTGATCGGGGAGACGCTGATGACCGCCTCCGAACCCGGCCAGACCCTCCGTTCGCTCCGTGGGGTTCAGGTGGGCCTTGCCCCGGAACCAGGCGGGACGCCATGACTGCCCGGGTCAAGATCTGCGGCATCACGCGCGGCTCGGATGCGGTCCTGGCCGCTGAGCTCGGGGCGTCGTGGATCGGCTTCGTCTTCTGGCCGAAGAGCCCGCGTTCGGTCGCCCCGGCGACGGCGTCAGAGATTCTCGCCGAGCTGCCTCCACATGTAGCCGGCGTCGGCGTCTTCGTGAACCAGGCGATCGATGAGGTCAACGGGATCGCGGATGCCGTCGGGCTCTCCGCCGTGCAGCTCCATGGCGACGAGTCGACGGCCGATTGCGCCGCCTGCCGTCGACGCGTGATCCGGGCCCTCCGTCTCCGCGCCGATGACGACGTGCGGGCCGCCGACGGGATCTGGGAGCGAACCACGCTGCTTGTCGATGCGTACGACCCGGTGCGCTACGGCGGCACGGGTCAGGTGGTGGACTGGACGGTCGCGGCCGAGCTCGCATCCAGACGCCCGACCCTGCTTTCGGGTGGCCTGGCGCCACACAACGTCGCCGCCGCCATCGAGACCGTCGCGCCTTACGGCGTCGACGTCTCCTCCGGGGTCGAGGCCGCCCCGGGGGTCAAGGACCCTGACAAGCTGCGGGCTTTCTTCGCCGCCGTCCGATCGACCAGCGGAACGAGAAACGAGACATGACGATGATTGAGACTCCGCCCGCGGGCCGGCGCGATCCGGATGAGCGCGGCTATTTCGGCGACTATGGCGGCAGCTTCGTGCCGGAAACGTTGGTTGCTCCGGTCGAGGAGCTGAAGCGGGCGTATCTGGATGCACGTGGCGATGCCGGGTTTTGCGCCGAGTTCGAGCGGTTGCTTCAGCACTACGTCGGACGACCGACGCCGCTCTATGAGGCCCGTCGATGGGCGCAGGTTCTCGGAGGGGCACGCATCTTTCTGAAACGCGAGGACCTCGCCCACACCGGCGCCCACAAGATCAACAACGCCCTCGGGCAAGCCCTGCTCGCCCTGCGGATGGGGAAGCGCAGGGTCGTTGCCGAGACCGGCGCCGGCCAGCACGGCGTTGCGACGGCCACCGCCTGCGCACTGCTCGGGCTGACGTGCGAGGTCTACATGGGTGCCGACGACGTCGCGCGACAGGCGCCCAACGTGGTCCGGATGCGTCTGCTCGGCGCCAAGGTGACTCCGGTCGACTCGGGCAGCCGCACCTTGAAGGACGCGATCAACGAAGCGATGCGCGACTGGGTCACCAACATCGAAGACACCTACTACCTGCTGGGCTCGGTCCTCGGCCCGCATCCGTATCCCTTGATGGTGCGGGAGTTCCAGTCGGTGATCGGCGCCGAGGCCCGAACCCAGATCCAGACGCAGGCCGCCGGCCCGCCCACCGTGGTCGTCGCCTGCGTGGGCGGAGGCAGCAACGCGCTGGGTATCTTCGACGGCTTCGTCGACCAGGAGGACGTACGGCTCGTCGGGGTCGAGGCCGGGGGTGACGGCCTCGTGGCGGGGCGCCACGCGGCTAGGTTCGCCACCGGCACGGTGGGCGTGCTCCAGGGCACTCGCAGCGTCATCCTGCAGGATCAACACGGCAACATCGAACCGACGCACTCGGTGTCGGCCGGGCTCGATTACGCGGCGGTCGGCCCTGAGCACGCCTGGCTGCGTGACCTCGGACGAGCCGAGTACACCTCAGTCACCGACGAGGAGGCCCTCAGCGCTTTCCAGCAACTGGCGAAACTCGAGGGGATCCTGCCAGCGTTGGAGTCCTCCCACGCCCTGGCGCACATCGCGAGGATCGCGCCGGCCATGCCGGCCGACGCGGTGGTGCTGGCCAACCTGTCGGGGCGCGGCGACAAGGACGTAGCCATCCTCCAGGCTCAGGGCCTCGGTGACGATACGACAGCGGAGCCGGTCTCATGAACTCGCGCCTGGCCGACATCTTCAGCGGGTCGAGCGGCTCCCGACTCGTGACCTACGTAACCGGAGGTGATCCCGACGAGACGCGTTCGGCCGAGGTCCTACGGGCGCTCGGCCGGGCCGGCGCCGACGTCCTCGAGGTCGGTGTTCCGTTCTCCGATCCGCTGGCCGACGGGCCGGTTATCCAGCGCGCGTCAGAGCGGGCGCTTCGCGCTGGCACGAGTCTGCAGTCCGTGCTCGACCTGATTGAACAGGTGCGGCCGGATGTCGAGGCGGGCATCGTCGTCTTCACCTACGCCAATCCGGTCCTCCGCCTCGGGGTGGAGGCGTTTACCGCCCGGGCGGCGGCGGTCGGCGTAGACGGGGTCCTGGTCCTTGATCTGCCGGTAGAAGAAGCAGGGCCGTTCCGCCAGCAGGTGGTCGCCGCCGGGCTCGACCAGATCTTCCTCCTCAGCCCAACGACGACCAACGAGCGACTCGCGGCAGCGGCGGAACTGGGGCGCGGGTTCCTGTATGGGATCTCCCGGCTCGGCGTGACCGGAGCGCGATCGGAGGTCGGAGGCGGCGCCAGGCAGCTGGTGGAGCGGATCCGTCGGGTCTCATCGCTGCCGGTCGCCGTGGGTTTCGGTGTCTCGCACCCGGATCATGTCAGGGAGATCGGACAGTGGGCGGACGGCGTCGTCGTCGGCAGCGCGCTGGTCGACGTCATCGCCCGCGAGGCGGACTCCGGACGGCTGATCCCGGCGGTCGAGGAGTACATCAAGTGGCTGCGTAGCGGCACCGACGTCAAGGGAGCGCCGAGCGACCATGAGTGACAAACAGTCCCCGAGCGAGCTCCAGGCGGAAGTCGACCGTCAGATCGAGGTCATTCGACAGCGCATGGACGAGATCGATGCCCGGCTCGTCGCGTTGCTCAATGAGCGCGCCAACTGCGCCAAGGACATCGGAGACCTCAAGGACCAGGTGGGGATGGAGGTCTATCAGCCGAATCGCGAGATCGAGGTCCTGGCGCACGTGCGCAGCGAGAACAGGGGCCCGCTCAACGGCGAAGCGATTACCCGGCTGTTCGAACGCATCATCGACGAGGCGCGGCGTCTCGAACGCACACCGAAGTAGCGCCCCGAAGGGCACGAGAAGAAGGAAGGCAGACCATGGTGGTCGTAATGGAAGAGCGGGCCAGCGAAGATCAGATTCAGCATGTGATCGCTCAGCTGGTCGACAAGGGATTCGACGTACATCGTTCCACGGGGCAGCTACGGAGCGTCCTCGGAGCGGTCGGTGGAAACCGCTCGTTCGACACCCGCCTGCTCGAGGTGATGGACGGGGTGCACGAAGTCCACCGGATCACCGAGCCCTACAAGCTGGCCAGCCGCACGTTCAAGCCCGAGGCCACGATCGTCCCATTCGACGATTTCCGGGTCGGTGGCGATGAGGTCATCGTGATGGCGGGTCCGTGCTCGGTCGAGACGGAGGAACAGATCGGCGCCGCGGCGGCGGCGGTCAAGAAGGCGGGCGCCAAGGTCCTGCGCGGCGGCGCGTTCAAGCCCCGCAGCTCGCCTTACAGCTTTCAGGGGCTTGGCGAAGAGGGGCTGCAGTTGATGCGGGCCGCCGCCGACGCCGAGGGGCTAAAGGTGGCCTCCGAGGTCATGGACGTCAGCCAGATCGAGCTCGTGGCGAGGCACGCCGACATCCTCCAGGTAGGTGCGCGCAACATGCAGAACTACACGCTGCTCCGAGAGCTGGGCCGGTCCCGGACGCCGATTCTCCTCAAGCGGGGCATTTCGGCGACCATCGAGGAATGGCTGCTCTCGGCCGAGTATGTGCTCTCCGGTGGCAACAGCCACGTGATCCTGTGTGAGCGAGGCATCCGGACGTTCGAGAGCTATACCCGGAACACGATGGACATCTCCGCGATCCCGGTGATCCAGAAGCTGAGCCACCTGCCGATCGTCGCAGACCCGAGCCATGGCACCGGACTCCGGGACAAGGTGGCGCCCATGGCCCGGGCGGCGATCGCGGCCGGGGCCGATGGGCTCATCATCGAGGTGCATCCCGACCCGGACCATGCGATGAGCGATGGAGCGCAGTCTATCTTCCCGAAGCAGTTCGATCGTCTGATGGCGGAGCTACGGATCATCGCGCCCGCCATCGGTCGGAGTATCTGTCTGGAACCGGTCGCGCGTCAGGGATGGGGTGGCTAGATGAGCGACGACCCGCGTCTACTGCCGGTCATACAGCCCGGAGCCGGATCTGGCGATCCACCGGTCTTCGACAAGGTCGCCATCGTCGGCCTGGGACTCATTGGCGGGTCCATTGCCCTCGCGGCACGGCAGCACTGGCCTTCCTGCCTGGTGATCGGCGTCGACCGCAAGGACGTGCTGGAGCAGGCGATGGTGAGACACGCCATCGACGTAGCCGCCGATGACCCCGTGGTCATGGCCGAGGCCGACCTCGTCATCCTCGCCGCGCCGATCGGGCAGAATGTCGAACAGCTCGCCGAACTCGAGCGGCACGTTACCAGCCCGGCCGTCGTCACCGACGTGGGCAGTACGAAGCGGACCACCGTCGAGGCGGCGCGCCAGCTTCCGTCGCGTTTCACCTTCGTCGGCGGACATCCGCTCGGAGGCGCGCCACGCGGAGGACTCGCCTTCGCCAGGCCGGACTTGTTCGTCGATCGCCCCTGGATTTTCACACCCGATGGGAGCCAGCCGGCCGACGTCGTGGAGAAACTCAGCACGTTCGTTGGGACCCTCGGAGCGCGGCCGCACATCCTGAGCCCCGAGGAGCACGACCGGCTGCTGGCCTTCGTGAGCCACCTACCGCAGCTGTCGGCCAGCGCCCTGATGCACGTGGTGGGGGAGGCGGCTGGCGAAGAAGGGCTCCGCCTGACCGGGCGAGGCCTGTTCGACGCGACCCGCCTCGCGTCGAGTCCCCCCGACATCTGGCGTGACATCTGCCGGTCGAACGGCGACACCATCGCCGAAGCGCTCGACCTCCTGATCGGCGAGCTGCAGACGCTCCGGCAGGACCTGGCGAGGGGAGACGAGCTCAGCCGTGTGTTTGGCTCGGCCGGGGAGTGGCGAGCCCGACTGGCGGAGGTGCGTCCCACCCGGAAGCAATGAGCCCGGCGGCCGTCGACCGGGTGACCCTGCCGCAGGCGCTGCTCGACACCGTCGTCCAGGCGGCGCGGTCGGCGCTGCCGCTCGAATGTTGCGGGCTCCTCCTCGGTCGAGGCTCACGGCTGTATGAGCCGTATCGAGCGAGAAACCTCCTGGCCAGCCCGGTCCGCTACCGGATTGACCCCGTCGACCACTTCGCCGCCATTCGGCACGCCCGGGATCTCGGCCTGGTCGTGCTCGGCGCCTATCACTCACATCCCCACACGCCGCCTGACGCGTCGGAAACGGACGTGGCCGAGGCCGCCGGGGAGGGCTTCCTCGACCTGATCGTGCAGGGCGACTCTGGCGCGCACCGGCTCTATCGGGTCGCGCAGGGCTCCCTCCGCCCGGTCGATGTTCGGGTGACGCCGGACTAGCGGTGAAGAGACGGGCTATGGGCCCTGGACCTGGATGGCGGTGCGGGCGCTCTCGATGATCTCGTCGCCTCGCTTGAGGGTCAGTCGTACCTCGTACCGCCCGCCGTAGTCGAAGGTGTGCCGGCGCGAGAACCGACGTCGGATCTCGCTGACGCCAGGCTCATACGGCTCGCAGTCATAGATGCTCTCCGAGCGGGTCTCGTCGTCCCAGTCCCACTCGGCGCTGACACAGTAGAACTCCTCATTGTCGTCAGCGCCGCCCCGGAGGCGGCCGGTGAAGACGATCTCGGCCGGCGCGAAGGCGAGATTCGGACGCGCCCGGAGCCCTAACTCGGGGCGGTCCTCCTGCGCTCCGAGGGGCACGGCCGTCGGCGTCATCGAGATCAGCCCGCTCGTGAGCAGCAGGGCTATCACCGCGCGAGCCGCGCATCGCCTTACCATGGTTCGATTGTAGCGCGGAGAGCACCCCTCGACCACCCGGGACTCTCCCGCCCGGCCACGGCGCTATAATCTCGCCGCGATGCCGTCCCTGCCCCACGAACCCGTCGTCTCCAGCCCGACCACCCCGCCTGCCGCGGCGAAGGTCGACCTGCTCGCCGTTCCGTGGTTCGAAGACGAACGCCTGACAGATGGAGCATCCGTCGCCTTTGACGTGGCCACGGCCGGCGCAATCGGCCGAGCCCGCGCACGGGGCGAAGTCTCCGGCCGGCGGGAGGAACTGTTCTTCACCGACATCGTCGCGGACGAATGGCAGGCGTCTCGGCTGCTCCTGATCGGGGCGGGCCCGCGAAGCGGACTGAACCGGCGGCTCGCCGAGATCCTGGGCGGCATAGCAGGGATGGCGGCTCGGGACCGCCGGCTGCCCCGACTGGGGTTCGTGGCCCGGGGGGAGTTCGGCTCGGCCGGCCTGGTGCAGGCTTGCCTCGAAGGCGCGCTACTGGGGGCGTTCCGTGATCTCCGTTTCAAGACCGCGCCCACGCCGTCGCCACCAGTCGCCGAGATCCAGATCCTGGCGGACGCTGACCTCTGGTCGCCCGAGCACGACCGCGCGGTGACCCAGGCCAGGGCCCTGGCCGCCGGCGCGAATCTGGCGCGGGAGCTCTCGAACGAACCGGCCAACCTGCTCACGCCTCGGGCGTTTGCCGAGCGTGCCGCGGCACTGGTGGCCTCTGACCGGACCTCGGTCGAGATTCTCGACGAGGACGCCATCTCGAAGGAGGGGATGGGACTCCTGCTGGGCGTCAGCCAGGGGAGTATCGAGCCGGCACGGGTGATCGTCATGCGCCAGACGCCAGCGGGCGCCAGCCCGGGCCCTACGTTGGCCCTGATCGGCAAGGGCGTCACCTTCGACACCGGAGGGATCTCGATCAAGCCGGCCGACAGCATGGACCGCATGAAGCGGGACATGGCGGGAGGAGCCGCGGTCATCGGCGCGATGGCGGCCCTGGACCGGCTTCGGGCACCGATATCGGTGCTTGGCATCGTGCCTGCGGCGGAGAACATGCCGGGCGGCCGGGCGATTCGCCCCGGAGATGTCCTGACCGCCGCAAGCGGGACAAGCGTGGAGGTGCTCAATACCGACGCCGAGGGGCGCCTCATCCTGGCCGATGCGCTCACCCTGGCCCAGCGGCTAGGGGCCACGCACCTGGTCGATATCGCCACCCTGACCGGCGCCTGCGTCATCGCGCTCGGGCACCATGTGTCGGCTCTAGTCGGGCATCCGGATGACTGGGTCGACCGGGTCCTCGGAGCCGCCGCCGCGGCGGGGGAGCGGGTGTGGCCGCTGCCGGGGGATGACGACTACGACCGACAGCTCGACAGTGAGACTGCCGATGTCGCCAACATTGGCGGTCGACCGGCCGGCGCGATCACGGCTGGACTGTTCCTTAAGCGGTTCAGCGGCGGACTCCCCTGGGCGCATCTGGACATCGCCGGAACCGCCTGGTGGGAAGAGGCGCAGGCCTGGCATCCCAAAGGGGCGACCGGGGTCGGGGTCCGGACCCTTGCCACCCTGGCGCTCTCAATTAGTGACGAGGAGAGGGAGTCACTCAGCGGGTCCGTGTAGTAGCATGTCGCCATGCTGCAGGAGTCGTCGACGCCGGTCCTCATCGACGTCGGCGAGGCCGCGGCGGGTGCCGCCACCGAAGAGATCACCGTGGCCGACGTGCTCGTCAGCGCCTTCAGCTTTACCGGCGTGATTATCGTGGTCGCGGTGCTGCTGGCCGTCGCCTTCGCCGGCGGGCTGATCTGGCTGCGCAAGCTCAACCCCACGAACTCGCTGAATGGCGAAGAGACCGAGCGCACGCGGCTCGACCTCAACCAGCCGTCAACCGACCAGCCGGGCTAACCCGCCCAGCCTCGCCACCACCTAGTTGTCGTCGTCGGCCGCGATCCCCAGCGGCTTGAGCGTCGTCTGATAGTCGACCACGGACCGGAAGAGCGCCTCGGCGATCCGGTCCCGATAGGCATCGGTGGCCAGGAACGCAGCTTCTTCGGCGTTGGTAAGGAAGGAGATCTCGGCGAGCACGCTGGGCATCGTGGCTCCGATGAGGACCACGAACGGGGCGCGCTTGACGCCCAGATCCTGGGCGGCGGGGTGGAGCTCTCGCACGCCGTCAACGAGATGCCGCTGGACGAGCTCAGCGAGGTCTCGCGATTCAACGATCTTGTTGTTGGTGGCGATCGAGCTGACCAGGGTAGGCAGATCGCTCATCCGCTCGGTGGCCGACGCGTTCTCGCGCGCGGCAACCCGCTGAGCCATCGGGTCGGTGGCCAGATCGAGGTAATACGTCTCTATGCCGCGGGCGTCAGCATCGCGCGCGGCATTGGCATGAATGGACAGCAGCAAGTCCGCTCCCACGCGATTGGCCAGCTCGGTGCGGGCCCGAAGCGGGACGAAGCTGTCGTCGCGCCGGGTCTGGACGACCTCGATCCCGGCGGCGGCCAGCCGCTGTTCGAGTCGCAACGCGACGTCCAGCACGAGAGCCGACTCGGTCAGCTCGGCCGCGCGGGCGCCCGGATCGTAGCCTCCGTGGCCGGCGTCGATGACCACCCGCGACACGCCCAGTCCCAGCTGCCGGCCGAGCGAGAGCGTACCCGCCGCGTTGGCGGCGGGCACGACGGCTGGACTCGCGTCGGGCGTCTCGGCGAGAGCAGTCGCCGGGGTGACGCCACGGGCGGACACGGGGTCGACCTGCGCGAGGGACCGCGCAGGAAGCGGCGGCGCCGTGATGACCGGTCGTCCACGCAACGGAGCGAACGCGATGGTCCGTGCGTGGGGAGCGGGCACCGGGTCCGACGGCGTCACGCCGGCTCCGAGCGTCGGATAGAGGACGTCATGCATGGCCGGGCGCTGAGCGCCCGTGGAGGCCAGTCCGGGATCGGCGGCGTCGACAGTCCCGGCCGGCGGGAGCGGCGCCAGACGACGGGCGCTCCAGTCCTCGGGCACGGGCAGCAGCTCCAGGCGGTGCACTTCCTCGGGACGCGTGGCCGCGAGCACCTCGAGCGAGACCGGAGACGCCGCCGGTTCGGCTGACACTGCCGGCCGGGCCTCGGCGGGGTGTGGCTGCGAGGACCAGCCAAGGTCGGGCACCGCTTCGACGACCAGCCGGAAAGGTTCGTCGAGCGTATAGAAGCTGTAGCTCTCCACAGCGGCGATATCGAGCACGACCCGCGTGGTCTGGCCTGGGTACCGGCCCAACCGGATCTGTCGCACGGGCTCCCCATCGGGGTAGTCCAGCGTGGCATTCCGCAGTGGCGGGACGGTGAACGTGCGGCTGAAGTCGAAGTAGAGGCGAGGTGGGCCGTCCAGGCGCTCGGCGAGATACTCGACCTCGGCACCGAGCTCGATGGTGACGGTCACGACATCGCCGTCCTGCGCGCGCGTGATTCGACGAAGCTCGACCGGCTCGAGCAGGCGCACGAACTCTTGCAGGCGTCCCGGCACCCGCGCGACGAGGGAGCTCGACGGATACTCCCGTTCCAACCGCTGCAGCAGCTCGCGACCGAGGCCGAGGTCGTGTGCGTCTCGATGTCGCTCGAAGGCGACCAGCGCCAGGCCGGCCGCCTGCCAGAGGGCGTTGTCGCTATAGCCGCTCAGAGGATGGAGGCGGACGATCTCTTCGTAGGCAACCATCAGTGCGCGCAGTTCCGACACGTCGTCGGACGCGGTGCTCCCCAGCAGCGCCCGCTCACGGGCGAGCGCGGCCGTGTACTGTTCCTCGGCGGTGGCCGCGACAAGCGGGGTGGCGGTCATGCCCAGGAGCAGGGCGGCGGTCATGCACCGGCTCCACATGGAGCGAACACGGGTAGAGGGAGGTCGGGTCATCGGCTGCCATCCCAGCAAGGGGAACGCGTGAGCCGGGGTTATCGACCGCAGGGATGTAAAACTGTAGGGGGTTCTGTACAGCGGCGTGCAGCCGCATGCAGCGCGCTAGCGCAACTGCATGTCGACCTGGTCGAAGTAGTCCGACCCCACCAGCACCTCGCGAGCCTTTCCACCACTTCCTGGCGCCACCAGCCCGTCGGCCTCCATCATGTCCACGAGCCGGGCGGCGCGGCTGAACCCGATGCGGAGCCGCCGCTGGAGGTAGGAGATCGAGGCCTGCCCGGCGGCGACAACCAGGCGCGCCGCTTCGTCATACAGATCGTCCTTCTCGAAGGCCGCGACGCCCTCTGCCGGTTTCTCCTCCGCCGTGATGGCGTTGTCGTAGGCGGGCGTGCCCTGCTTGCGGAGAAATCCGCAGACCCGGGCCGTTTCCTGCTCTGAGATGTAGGGTCCGTGGACGCGAACAACTCGCGACGAGTCGGGAGGCAGATACAGCATGTCTCCACGACCAAGCAGTTGCTCGGCGCCGTTGCTGTCGAGAATGGTCCGGGAGTCGACCTTGGACGACACGCGGAAGGCGATTCGTGACGGCAGATTCGCCTTGATCAAACCGGTGATGACGTCCACTGACGGGCGCTGGGTCGCCAGGATCAGGTGAATCCCGACGGCCCGAGCCATCTGGGCCAGCCTGGCGATCGACTCCTCGACTTCGTTGCCGGCGATCATCATCAGATCCGCGAGCTCGTCGATCGCGAGCACGATCGCCGGCAGTGGCCGTGGCGGCTCCTCTGAAGTCGCAGCGTCCTCGTCCGCGGCCTTGCGCTTCCGTTTAGGCCGCGCGGCCTCTTCGATCCGCCGCTTGATATTGCGGTTGTACTGCTCGAGATTGCGTACCCCTTCGGCCGCAAGCAGCTTGTACCGCTCTTCCATCTCGCGAACCGCCCATCGCAAGGCATTCGCGGCCAGTTTTGGCTCGACCACCACCGGAGTCAGCAGGTGGGGAATATCCTCGTACATCCCCAGCTCGAGGCGTTTGGGGTCGATCATGATCAGCCGGACGTCGTCTGGCGTGGCTCGATAGAGGATGCTCGTCAGCATCGCATTCATTCCCACGCTCTTTCCGGTCCCGGTCGACCCGGCGATCAGGAGGTGCGGCATCGTCGCCAGGTCGCCCGCAATCGGTTCGCCGTGAATCGTTCGTCCCAGAGCCAGCGTCAGCTTCGATGCCGACCCGCGATACGGACCGGCCTCCAGCATCTGCCGTAGGGAAATCTGCTCGCGGACGCGATTCGGGATCTGGATCCCGACGGTCGACTTGCCCGGGAGCCGCTCGATCAGGATCGATTCCGCCTGCATCGCCAGACACAGATCATCGGCCAGCCCGGTCACCTTGCTGTACTTGACGCCGGCGTCCGGCTTGAATTCGAAGGTCGTCACTACCGGACCGGGATGGATCTGGACCACGGCCCCCTCGACCGAGAACTCGCGGCACTTGTCCTCGAGGAGGCGAGCGTTGTCCATGAGCTCACGCTCGTCGAACTTGTGCTGCGCCCGCGGGGGATCGAGCAACGACAGCGGGGGCAAGGTGAACGCGCCGCCCTGACGGCGCTCGGCCGGGGACTGGGGGGCGGGGAGCGGGAGCGGGACCGACTCCGGCGCCGCCGTGATGGCCGGCTCGGCGGGTGGGCGCTTCGCCCGGCGCTTCCGTGGCCGACGGGGCGGGGGCGTCGCCCCCTTGGCCAGCACCTCGGCGCGCGCCGAGGAGGCCCCGGTGCGGTCCAAATGCTTCTGGAGCACTTCCCGACGCTCCCGCGCCTTGCGTCGCTCGGACCACCAGCCGCGCAGGGAGTCGCCCAGCCTCGAGCCTCCGCGAGCGACACGTGAGCCCGCTGCATGCGCCAGTTGCCCGAACGACAGCTGGGTCGTGAGAATCAGCGAGAGAAAGAGCAGGGTCAAGATGAAGATGATGGACCCCGTCCGGTTGAGATACGCCGCCAGCAGATCGGCCAGCCAGCCTCCGACGTAGCCTCCAGCGCGGAACGTCCGTCCATCGTCAAACCCGCCGAACGCCAGGCTTGCGAAGGTGGCGGCGCAGCCGAGCGTCACCGCCAGGCCGATCAGTTTCGTGTAGGCGGCGTCGACCGGTCGGCACCAGAAGTAGTGCCAGCCCAGAGTGCCAAGCACGAGCGGCAGCAAGAACGCCGGGAACCCGACCAGCTGATAGGACAGCTCGGCCAGGAACGCACCGACCCGGCCCGCGAAGTTGGCTGCTGGATCCTGCCCGCCGGCGCTGAAGAACCAGACCGGGTCGGCGGCGTCGTAGCTGGCCAGCGCAATGACCCAGATCAGCGATGCGGCAAACAGCACCACCCCAACGAGTTCGCTAACGCGACGGGACAGCGTGGAAGCAGACACAGCTCAGATCTCCATGATGACCGGCAGCACCAGCGGCCGCCGGCCCACCCGTTTACGAAACACCCGTTGCAGTTCGATCCGCACACGCTCGGTCAGCAGCCCCTGGTCCGACCGTTCATCCGGTGTCGCGCCGTCAACCACTCCTGACACCAGAGCCGGCACCGTCTCCAGGAGCGAGTCGGTAGGAGCGTCGACCACCACGCCACGCGTGAGCACTTCCGGCTTGCCTTCGATCCGTCCATTCTGACGGTTGAGCGCGATGACGGGAACGACCACGCCATCGGCCGCCAGATGGCGTCGATGCCGCAGGACCTCGTCTCCGACCTCGCCCGAGCGTGTGCCATCTATGAGCACGCGTCCACTCGACACCTGTCCGTCGAGCCCGCCGTCCCCCGGCGCGAGCCGGATCACATCGCCGTCCTCGGCTAGGATGACTGTCGTCCGTCCGCCGGTCACGCGTGCCGCCACGCGGGCGTGCTCGGCGAGGTAGCGGTACTCCCCGTGTATCGGGATGAAATACCGCGGCCTGACCAGCGAGAGCATCAGCTTCAGCTCTTCGGCGCTTCCATGGCCCGAGACGTGCACCTTCTTGCGGTCCTCGTCGATGACCTGGGCGCCACGCCGGGTCAGGTGGTCCATGACACGTCCGATCGCGCGACGATTGCCCGGAATCTTGCGGGCAGAGAACACGACGACGTCGCCAGCTTCCACCGAGACCGAGCGGTGATCGCCGACCGCGATCCGCGACAGCGCCGCCATCGGTTCCCCCTGCGACCCGCTGGACACGCACACCACCCGTTCCGCCGGATACTCGGGCACATCGACGTCCCGAATCTGCAATCCGGCCGGGAGCCGCAGATGCCCCAACTCCTCCGCGATCGCCGTGTTCTGCACGACGCTGCGCCCCACGAACGCGAGCTTTCTCCCGAACTGCTGCGCCAGCTCGCCGATCAACTGGATCCGGTGAAGGCTCGACGAGAACGCGGCCACGATGACCCGGCCGCGCGCCCCCCCGACCACCTCCTCCAGCCCGGGCACGACGTCCCGCTCCGAACCTGTGAATCCAGGGCGCTCGATGTTCGTGCTGTCACCGAACAGGGCCAAGACGCCGTCGCGTCCCAACTCCGCGAAGCGGTGCGCGTCGAGGGGCTCCCCGTCGAGTGGCGTCTGGTCCAGTTTGAAGTCGCCCGTGTGCACGATGACGCCGGCCGGCGTGTGAATGGCGACCGCCACGCAATCAGGCAGGCTATGGGTCACCCGGATGAACTCGACCGTCACGTCGCCGATGCGCGCCTCGTCGCCGGCGCTGAGCGGGGTCAGCCGCTCGGTGGGGTCAAGACCATGCTCTCGGAGCTTCGGGGTCACGAGCGCCAGGGTCAACGGCGTCCCGTACACTGGACCATCTATCAGTGCCCAGAGATACGGGAGTGCCCCGATATGGTCCTCATGGCCGTGGGTCAACACGACCGCCGACAGCCGGCCGACCCGCTCCTCGAGCGCCGACAGATCGGGGATGACGAGCTCGACCCCGAGCAGTTCCGGCCCGGGAAACATCGCGCCGGCATCGACGAGGATCGCCGTCTCGTCCCAGACGACGAGCAGCATGTTCATACCGAACTCGCCGAGACCGCCCAACGGGATCGCTTCGAGTCTCTGCCCCGCGGGCAGAACTCGCTCAGCCATGGACACCATGCGGTGTAGGTACACTCCTTAGTCGTACGCGCTGTGGATGGCCGCGATCGCCCGCCGGCAGCGAACGGGTGCGGCGTTCGTCGGGGAGACCGACGACACCGATCCAACGGTGTCAGGCGCCTGGGTGCGCCTGAAGGCGAGGGGTGGCCCCGAACCCGGACGCCACCGGAGCCAACTGTAGCACAGAGCCAGGCGTGCGGATGCCCGCATGAGCCCTACTATCCGGGGCGACGCGCGGCCCCAATCGCGCGGGCGAGCCTGGCCAGCGCACCGAGGTCCAGCGTTTCGGCCCTGACCCCGGCGGCCAATCCCGCCGTTTCGAGCAACGCGCGTGGGGATGCGTCCGTCAGAGAGGCGGCGAACGGCCGGAGTGCGTTTGCCAAGGTCTTGCGTCGCTGTGAGAACAGCGACCTGACCATCGTGTTGAACAGCGCGGGGTCGCCAAGCTCGACCGGCGGAGGCCGGAACGTGAGACGGACGAGCGCCGACTCGACCCGCGGCGGGGGACGGAACGCGCCGGGCGGCAGCCGAAGCACCACGTCGGCCTCGGCCGAGAGCTGACACAGGATGGCGAGCGGGCCATAGTCCCGGGTGCCAGGCCGGCCTGCCACGCGTTCGGCCACCTCGCGCTGGAGCATCAGAGTGGCGTCGATGAAACGCGGGTCAGTACGGTGCAGTTCGAGAAGGCGAAACAGAATCGGAGACGAGAGGTTGTAGGGCAGATTGCCGACGACCCGGACCGGCCGGGCCGTGCCCCAGGCCCGGTCCAGGTGCGCCAGGATGTCAGCCTCCAGCACATCGTCGGTGACGACGTCGACTCCGGCGGCCGACGTCTGGCGCAAGTCATCGGCTAGGTCGCGATCGACTTCAATGGCGACCACCCGGCTTCCCGCGGCAGCCAGCGGGGTCGTGAGCTGCCCCCTTCCGGGTCCGATCTCGAGAAAGAACTCGTCCGGACGGGGGGCGATAGCCGCCACCACCTTTCGGACCCAGTTCGTCTCCAGGAAATGCTGTCCGAATCGCTTTTTGACCGGCCGGCGTGGACCAGGGGCGCGACCGCGTTCAGTCACCGATCGCGCCTCGCCAGTACCGTTCCTCGATCTCCTCGATCTCCTCCTCGCTCAAGCCGAAGTAGTGACCAAACTCGTGGATGAGCGTCTCACCAATGGCGACGATCATGTCCGCCTCGGTCTCGCCGTCAGCCTCCATCGGTGCCTGAAACAGCGATATCCGGTCAGGCAGCATGTTGCCATGCGCCCACTGCCGCTCCGGCAGCGGGATCCCCTCGTAGAACCCGAACAACGTATCGGGCGGGTCGATCCCCACGGACTGCAGCAGCTCGAGCGTCGGCTCGTCCTCGACCACGACCGCGACGTTCTTGATCTCGGCGCGAAACGCGGCCGGCAACCGATCCATCGCCTCGGTCACCAGTTCTTCGAACCGGGCGCGGGTCACCGCCCCCGTCCCTTGCCGCGGGCGGGCCGCACCTCGCCGCCGTCAGCGAGAAACCGGCAGTCCTCTCGGACGCGGCACCGGTCACAGAGCGGCTTCGGCTTGCAGACGCGGCGGCCATGCAGGATCAGAGTGTCGGAGGCTTGCGTCCATCGCTTCGGCGGCAGCATGTCTCTAAGTTGCTGCTCGACAACGACCGGATCCCGCGAGCGAGCGATGCCGAGCCGGTTCGCCACCCTGAGCACGTGCCGATCCACCGGCAACCCCGGCACCCCGAGCGCGTGCCCCAACACTACATTGGCGGTTTTTCGCCCAACCCCGGGCAGCTTGACGAGGGCGTCGCGGTCGGCCGGCACCTCACCGCCATGGTCAGCCGTGAGCGCTTGGGCCATACCGACCAGAGAACGCGACTTCGAACGGAAGAAGCCCGTCGGCTTGATCTGTGGCTCGAGCTCCTCCGGCGTCGCCTCGGCCAGCGACGCCGGTGTGGGATAACGAGCGAAGAGCGCCGGGGTGACCTGGTTCACCCGCTCGTCGGTGCATTGGGCCGAGAGGATCGTTGCGGCGAGCAAGTCGTAGGCGCTCGTGTAGTTCAGTTCCGTGTCGGCGTCGGGATGCTGGGACTCTAGCCGGCGCAGGATGCGTCGCGTGGCGGTACGGTCGTGGTGTGGTGGCGGTACCTGAGGGGCTTTCCTGGCCATCTCGCCATGTTAACAGGCTGGGCGCCTCGACTCGCCCGGCCTGGTCAGTGCACCTCCTTGCCCCATCCTCCCTGACCCGGCGCCCCCTCAGTACAGGCGCGCAGATGTTCCTCGAGCGCATTGATGAGCTTGGGCACGAACGCCATCGGGACGACCACTCGTTGGCGGACCGGAGCCTTCAGCACGCGCTGCTCGCCGGCATCGCGCACCGTCTGCTCGGTGGGAGGCATCACTTCACAGAATGTGAGGGTGAAGTCGAAAGGCGTGTGGGAGATCGCGCAGAAGTTGGAATAGGTCCTCGGCACGTCCGACGACTCGTCCGGCACGATGGTGAAATTGATCTGCTGTCGCTCGCTCATGGGTAGTGACCTCGGGTGTTGGGGATACGAACGCCGCCCGTACGGCCGGCGATGTGCGTCATGGTACCCGGAGGCAGCTGGCAACGAACCACTTCCGACGCTGCACCGCTGGCACTCGCTCGAGGGGCAGGCACACCGGCGCGATCCGTGCACCGATCGCGGGAATCGTGGGGAAGGTCAGTAGCGCCGCATCACGCCGACGACCACCCCCTGCACCTGCACCGTATCGGCGGGAACGATGATCGGTTGGAGCCGCTCGTTGGCCGGCTGCAGGCGAACGTGACCGTTCTCCCGGTAGAACTTCTTCAGGGTCGCGTCGGCGCCTTCGAGCAGCGCGATCACCATCTCGCCATTGTGGGCGGTCTGTCGATCCTCGACGACAACCAGATCCCCGTCGCGTATCTGCTCGTCGATCATCGAATCGCCCCGCACGCGCAACGCATAAGTATCTCGCGTGCCCACGAGATCTTCCGGTACGGTCACAGTCTCAGCGCTGACCACCGCCTCGATCGGGGCGCCCGCCGCCACGTAGCCCAGCAGCGGCAAATCCAGGGCCCGTCCCCCCATCACGCTCGGGACGAGCTCGACGGACCGGCTGCGATTCCAGGCCCGACGGATGAACCCCTTGTCCTGCAGGTTGGTCAGGTGCTTGTGGACGGTGGCGAGCGACGAGAGGCCGAACCGGCGGCCGATTTCCTCCAGGCTCGGGGCATATCCCCGTTCATCGATGAACTCGTTGAGGTAGTCCAGGATCTCGCGCTGACGCTTGGTAAGTGGCTGCATCCGACCCTCCTGAGGCGTGTCCGCGCATCGGCGCGGGGTCCAGGCGTTCGTTGCGAGGATAATACGCAAACAAAAAGCGAACATCAAATCCAGCCAACGGAGCGAGTACCATGCGCGGCATGCCGCGCTTCGCCCTGAATCCGGCGCCACCCGCTCCCGGGAGGTTCGACGCAGTTGGCTTCGGGCTCAATACCGTCGACCTCCTGGCGGTGGTGGGCGCCTATCCCGAACCGGACAGCAAGCAGCCCTTGCAGGATCTGGTCGAGCGGCCGGGCGGCCAGGCGGCCACCGCGATGACCGCCTGCGCCCGTCTCGGCTGGCGCGCCCGGTACGTCGGCCGCTTCGGAAACGACCACCTCGCCTCGCTGGCTCGCGCGACGCTCGAGGGCGACGACGTCGACCTCGCTGGCTGCGCCACGATCGAGGCGCCCCAGCCGATGTCGCTGATCCTCGTGGACGATCGCGGCCGACGGACGGTGCTCTGGCAACGAGCGCCGGCCCTGAACTTCACCCCAGACGAGGTGGATCCGGCCCTGATGACGTCGGGGCGCGTGCTGCTGGTTGACTGTCACCAGACGGCGGCCGCGATCCGGGCGGCAACACTGGCCCGCGCGGCGGGAATTCCGACCGTGGTCGATGTGGAGAAGATCCGGCCACGAATCGAAGACCTGCTGGTGCAGATCGACGTGATCATCACCGCGCGCGCCTTTCCTGAGGCCTACACCGGCGCCTCAGGCCTCGGCGCGGCGCTGGCCGAACTGGCCGAACGCTTTCATCCTGCGCTGGTCTGCACCACCCTCGGGCGCGAGGGGAGCCTGTGTCGGATTAGCGGACAGGAGCTGCGCACGCCGGGATTCGAGGTGCCCGTTGTCGACTCGACCGGCGCTGGGGATGTGTTCCGAGGCGGGTTCATCGCGGGCTGGCTCGCGGCCGGCGCGGATGCGCCAATCGAGCGCGTCCTGACCTATGCCAATGCCGTGGCGGCGCTGAAATGCCGTGCGCTCGGGGCTCGCACGGCGATCCCGTCGAGCACAGAGGTCGAGAACCTCCTGCGCGAGACTGGTCGCTAGCGATCGAGATGTAACTTTTCTGGCCAGCGAACGGTCTTATCAGCCAGGAGGGGATGCCGGCGAGCGGGTGCCCAAAGGAGACAGGATGGGTGGCGACACGATGGTCCCAGGCACGGCGTCGCGGCCCCGATGGCAGATGATGCTCTCGGACTCGGCGGACCTGGCGGCGATGATCGCCATCGATTCTCGACCGACGAGGAGCTGGTCCGCGGCTACGGCGCCGGCAGTCCCGGGGCGTTCGACCTGTTGGTCCGGCTGCACCAGCGGTCGGTCTACCGCCTGTGCTTCCGGTTCGTCGGGAACCACGAAGACGCCTGTGACCTGTCACAGGAGGTGTTTCTCCGGGCGCACTGTGGACTGGCCCACTTCAAGGCCCGCTCCGCGCTGTCGACCTGGCTGTATCGGATCGGTGTGAACGTCTGCCTCAATCGTGTCGGAGGCAGGCGTCCGGCAACCGAGGAGTTGCAAGAGGAGACCACCGAGGATCCGGGCGCGATTGACCCAGCGGAATGGCTCACGACACAGCAACGGAGCGATGCCCTGCGGCACGCGATTGCCCGGCTGCCGCCGCGTCAACGGACCGTCGTGATTCTGCGGGTGTATCAGGAGCTGCCACATCAGGAGATCGCGACGATCGTCGGAATCTCCGTCGGAGCGGTCAAAGCCAACCTCTTTCACGCCATGGGTAATCTGCGACGCCTGCTCGGAGAGGGCGACGGGACATGAGAAACCTCGGACCAGCCGAGCTGGTGGACGCGGCCGAGGCCACCCTGACTCCCGCAGCCGACGCTCACCTCACCGCATGTGAACGGTGTCGCGCGGCCGCGGAGGCGTTTCAGAACACCGCGGCACTTGTCGAGGGCGTGCCACGGTCGGACGGCGTCGATGCCGCCGAGCCGTCGCCGCTGTTCTGGGTCCATTTTCCGGATCGGGTCCGCATCGCCGTCGACGAGGCCGCCCGTCTGGAGCCCGACCGGTGGTGGCGCCGGTGGTCGTGCCCGCATCAGCCGACGCCGGGTATCCGCTGCCGGCTGATGCGGAGTGGCAGCTGGCGCTGGAGCTGGCGGGAGCGACCGGGTGGTCGGATGAAGATCGGGTCCTGAAACCCGATGCGACCGCGTCGGTCGATGAGATGGTCGACGAGTTGTCGGCCAGCCAGCGTCTCGAGTTGAAACGGCTGCTCGAGGAGGAGATCGACCGACTGGCCGAGACGACCGGATGAGGGAGCGCGCACGAGTGGGGCCGTGGCGGCTCGTGCTGGCCGCGATGGTCGGGCTTTGCCTGCTGACGCCGGCTCGGGCCGCCGGGCAGCAGGGACTCGGCGCCGAGATTGCGCCTGGGGAGGTCGAGCGCCTGTTCGAGGCCTTCGGGCTGGTCCAGCCCCAGGATGCGCTGCAGCTCAGCAACGAGCATTTCCCCCGATTCGTGGCGGCCCTGAACGCGCTCGAAGAGCTACGGCGCGAACGTGAACGAACGCGGCGTCAGCTCCTCGTGACCGCCCGGCGGCTCGCGACGCAAGTTGGGACGGCCGACGCGGTCCTCGAGGAACACCTCGAGCACCTCGATGCGCACGCCCGCGAGAGCCGGACGCTGCTTCGCGCTGCCCAGGAGACACTCGACGCCGTCCTGGATCCGCGCCAGCGGATTCGGTATCGCTTCTTCGAACAGCGCATGGAGCGCCGCAAGCTCGAGCTCGTGATGCAGGCGCGCGGCGGCCGCGGAGACACCTCCCCCCGTCGTCCCCGAGCCCCCAACCCGCAGCGGCGCACCCGCCCCGACCGGCCGTAGTTCGCCGCTACCGTATACTGGTCTCATGCGCGTCGATCGCGCCACTCCACGAGCCCCGCTTCGACTGAGCCCGCTTCTGGCTTTCTGGCTGCTCACGCTGCTGGGCGTGCCGGGTCTGGCGCAGGAATCGGATCCAGAGCACATCGCCGCGGGCGCCCGCCTGGAAAGGAAGATCTCCCGGATTCTCGACTTCTCGCAGACCGGTAGGACCGCACCGCGCCTGACGGCGCTCGAGCAGGAGGAGATCAACGCCTATCTCGCGCTGCAGGGCGCGCCGCTTCTCCCTGACGGGCTGACCCAGCCTGAGCTGACCATCAGCGACGACGACCGGGTGGACGCCTGGGTAGTCGTCGATCTGGACCAGATCCGGGAGTCGCGGTCTCGCAGCTGGTTGGATCCGCTGCAATACCTCGGCGGCCTCCTCCCGGTCACCGCCAGCGGCCGGGTACGGTCGGCGGACGGGCTCGCCCATCTCGAGATCGACAGCGTTGCCATCGGTGGCGTTCCGGTGCCGGTGTCGGTGCTCCAGGAGCTGGTGCAGTACTACACACGCACATCCGATCACCCCGACGGCACCCGGCTCGACGAACCGATCGAGCTGCCGTACGGCATCGTCGAGTTGCGACTGGCGCCGGGGCGCGCGGTCATCGTGCAGTGACTGAGGCTCCGGCAGCGGCCCCGGTGCTCGAACGAGAGCTCCGTTTCCTCAAGGGAGTCGGCCCACGTCGCGCACAGGAGCTGGCGCGGGCCGGGCTACGCACCGCCGACGACCTGCTACATCGGTTCCCGATCCGCTACGAGGATCGGAGTCAGCGGCAAAGCTCCACCGAGCTGAAGCCGGACACCACGGTCGCCGTGAGCGGCGAGGTCGTCAGCTGTAGCCTGCGCCGCACCCGCCGCCGAGGCTTCAGCCTGTTCGAGATGCTAGTCCGAGACGAAGCCGGGATGTTCCGGGTCGTCTTCATGAACCAGCCGTTCCTCCAGGACGTCTTCATCGCCGGGCAGCGTCTCGCCCTGTTCGGCAAGGTCGAGTGGCGCACGCCCGGCGGCCTCCGGCTCGTCAACCCCCAGTACGAAGTCTTGAGCGAGGACGCAGAGGACGGGCCCTCCACCGACGACGGGCTGCACACCGGCCGGATCGTCCCAGTGTACGAACGCGTGGGCTCGATGGGCACGAAGCTGTTCCGGCGGCTCGTGTCACGGCTGCTCTCGGAGCTGCCCGACGAGCTCGAGGAGATCCTCCCGCCAGCCCTCCGGGCTCGGCACCAGCTGCCGCCGCGTCGAACAGCGCTGCTCGAAGCCCATTTTCCGGCCACCGAGACACCGCTCGCGGATCTCAATGCGTTCCGTTCCCGAGCGCAGACGCGGCTGATCTTCGAGGAGCTCTTCCTTTTTCAGCTGGGGCTCGGCCGTCGGCGTCAACTTCGCGACGCCGACACAAAGCCCCATGTCATCCAGGTGGACGACCGGATTCGCGAGTCGGCCCGGGCCGTGCTCCCGTTTTCGCTGACCAACGGCCAGAAGCAGGCGCTCCGGGAGATCGTGGACGACCTCCGCCGGCCAACCCCCATGAATCGGCTCCTGCAGGGCGATGTCGGCTGCGGCAAGACGATGGTGGCGCTGCTGGCTGCGCTGGTCGCCATGGAGAACGATCTGCAGGTCGCCTTCATGGCGCCGACCGAGTTACTGGCTGAGCAGCACTTCCTGACGATCCGGCAGCTGCTCTCGTCATCCCGCTTCACCGTCGCCTCCCTGACCGGCGGCGCCCGCGCCCCCGAGCGGCGCAGCACGCAGGCCGCCATCGAGTCGGGTCTGGTGGATCTGGTGGTCGGCACCCACGCCCTGGTGCAGGAGGCGATCCGATTCCGCCGGCTCGGGCTCTGCGTGATCGACGAGCAACATCGGTTCGGGGTCCTGCAGCGTGCGACGTTGCGTGAGAAAGGCCGCCAGCCGGATGTGCTGGTGATGACGGCGACGCCGATTCCTCGGACGCTCGCGTTGACGGCGTACGGAGATCTGGACGTTTCGACGATCCGCGAGCTGCCACCCGGTCGGCGACCGGTCAAGACGACCCAGGTGCCGGAGTCGCGTCGGGACGATGTGTACGCCTTCGTGCGCCGCCGACTGGACGAAGGTCGTCAGGCCTATGTGGTCTACCCCCTGGTGGAGGAGTCCGAGAAGAGCGACCTGAAGGCGGCCACGGAGATGGCCGAGACCTTGCGACCGCTGATGCCGGACCACGAGGTCGGCCTGGTACACGGGCGGATGGCCGCCGATGAACGCGAACGGATCATGCGGGCCTTCGCCGCAGGCTCCATCCACCTGCTGGTCGCGACCACCGTCATCGAGGTCGGCGTCGACGTTCCGAACGCCAGCGTCATGGTGATCGAACATGCCGAGCGGTTCGGGTTGGCGCAACTCCATCAGTTGCGTGGGCGGGTCGGACGCGGCGCGCACCAGTCCTACTGCCGGCTGATCTATCAGCGCCCGGTGGGGGAGACCGCTCGGGCGCGGCTGAAGGCCCTGACGGACACGGGTGACGGATTCGCCATCGCCGAGTCGGATCTCCAGCTCAGAGGACCGGGGGAGATGCTCGGTACTCGCCAGTCGGGCGTCCCGACGCTTCGGGTGGCAAATCTGCGTCGGGACCACTCCCTGATGGACTCGGCACGAGACGAGGCGCTGCAGGTGTTGCGCGACGGGGCCATGGCCGAACAGGTCCTGACCCGCCTGGACCATGGATGGGCGGCGCGATTCGGCCTGGCCGAGGTCGGGTAGGGACGCCACCGATGCGAGTGATTGCCGGGCGCTTCAAGCGCCGCACGCTGTTGTCTCCCTCCTGGGACGGCCTTCGCCCGACCTCGGATCGGCTACGCGAGACCCTCTTCGCGGTGCTCGGTGACCGGGTACGCGGCGCCCGCCTTCTCGACGGGTGCGCAGGCACCGGCGCCGTCGGGATCGAAGCGATCAGCCGGGGAGCGGCCGAGGTGGTCTTTGTGGAAGAGGATGCTCGCGCCGTCGCTCTGATCAAGCGCAACCTCGAGCGGTGCGGTGAGCACCTCCCGGCCGTGGTGATCCGTGGCCGGCTGCCCCGGGTGCTCGACCACCGACCGCCGGTGCCATTCGACCTGGCGATGCTCGACCCACCCTACGAGGCGTCAGACATCGATGAGATACTGACCGGGACCGCGACACACCTGGCCCCGACCGGCACCCTCGTCCTGGAGCGCGCTCGACGGACACCGGTGACGGTCCCGCCGACGCTGGTGTCGACTCGACAGCTCCGCGCCGGGAGCAGCGTGCTCGAGTGGTTCGAGCCGGTCACCGTCGGGCACGAGCAGTGAGAACCATGGCCAACGAGAGAAACGAGCGGATCGCCGTGTACCCGGGGACATTCGACCCGCTGACCAACGGACACGTCGACATTATTCAGCGAGGCGCCGGACTCTTCGATCGCATCGTCGTGGCAATCCTCGTGAACCCGGACAAGTCGCCGCTGTTCACGATCGAAGAGCGGGCGGAGATGGCCCGCGAGGTGTTCGCCGACGAGCCCCGCGTCGAAGTCGATCTGTTCGAAGGTCTGCTGGTCGAGTATGCGAGGCAACGAGGCGCGCACGCGATCGTCAGGGGATTGCGTGCGGTGTCCGACTTCGAGTTCGAGATGCAGATGGCGCTGATGAACCGGCGCCTCAGCCCGGACATCGAAACGGTGCTGATGATGCCGGCCGAGTCCTATACCTACCTGAGCTCCAGGCTCGCCAAGGAGGTCTTCTCCCTTGGCGGGTCGATCCACGGCCTGGTGCCGGATCTCGTCGAGCAGCGACTCACCGAGCGGCTCCGAGAACATAACGATGCCTGATCCACGCCTGGCTGACCGGCTGGCCGTGGTCGCTCCGTCCAGGACCCAGCAGGTAACGACGATCGTCCACCGGCTGCGCGGCGAAGGCGCCGACATCATCGACCTGGGCGCCGGCGAGCCGGATGCGCCGACCCCCGACCACATCAAGGCCGCCGCGGTGGCGGCGCTCGACGATAACTTCACCCGCTACACGGTCGGCGCGGGCGTCATCGCCCTGCGAGAGGCCATCGGGGAGCACTACCACGCCCGCTACGGCGTTCGGTTCGGGCCAGAGCAGATTGTCGTGACCTCGGGGGGCAAACAGGGGCTCTTTAATGTATCGATGGCGCTGTTCGGCCCAGGCGACGAGGTGATCACCCATGTCCCGGGCTGGCCGTCGATTCCCGAACAGGTGAAGCTCGCCGGGGCGACCCCCGTCCTGACCCGGACACACGCCGAGGAGGGCTTCAGACTCCGCGCTGAGGGGCTGCTTGACGCGGTGACGCCCCGCACCCGGGGCATCATCATCAACAGCCCCGGAAACCCGACCGGCGCGCTGATCTCGGAAGACGAGCTACGGCGGCTGGCCGAGGCGATTCGTGGGCGCGACATCTGGCTCATCGTCGATCTGTGCTACGAGCAGCTGATCTACGACCCGGAGCCCCATGACCTTCCCGCGGTGCTGGCCGAGTGCCTCGATGAGCAGACGGTCCTGGTCGGCTCGGCGTCGAAGAGCTATGCGATGACTGGCTGGCGGTGCGGGTGGATCGTGGCCCAGCCGGCCCTGGCGGCAGCCTGCAATGCGGTGCAAAGCCACTCGACCTCGCACGCGACGTCGATTACCCAGCGCGCGGCGGAAGCCGCGCTACGGGGCCCGCAAGACTGTCTGGAGGCGATGCGAGCCGAATACCAGGCTCGACGAGACGCGCTGGCGGCCTGGATGGCCGACGACGGACGGTTTCGAGTCGTGCGACCAGCTGGCGCGTTCTATCTGTTCCCTGACGTGACCCAGGTCCTGGACGGCGATGCCCGGCGGACGTCCTTCGAGCTGGCGCTAGCGCTGCTGAACGAGGCGCACGTCGCGGTCACACCAGGTGAAGCCTTCGACGCCCCAGGGCACCTCCGACTGTCCTACACGGTCTCGATGGGGCAACTCGAGGACGCGTGGCAGCGCATTCTCGACTACCTCGAATAGACCGGACGGTTGCTGACCAGCAACACGGTCTGAAGATCGGTCTCCGGATCGGGCCAGACCAGCGTATCCAGCGTTAGTCTGCCGGTGTTCAGATACGAGACCCGTCCGATCTCGAACGCCGGGACTCCAGCGCTCGCCAGATCCGACTCCTCCACGACGCACAGCACCGGCTCGGACGCCGAGAGGAACGTGGCCACCTGCTCGGTGGACGACAGGTCGACATGCGGCCGCTCCATGTAGAAGACGAGGTTGCGCACGAACATCCGGTACCGACCGTATGGCAGGGTGCCGCCCTCGACTGATTGAATGAGCGCCGCCATCTCTTCGACCGGTTCGGGGCCGGCGCGCGAGAGCACCACGTAGTGCAATGAAAGCGTCGCAGCCAGCGAGGCGGCGGCCAGGGTCAGTGGCAGATGCCGCGGCTCCATCAGGGCGGCCAGCACCACGGCGCCGCCCGCGAAGGTCAAGGTGACCGTACCCGCGATCACGACGGTCGGCTCGACGCCCACCAGCAGCGGACGCGCACGATAAACGAGCAGCCCAAGCACGACGACGACCACCCCCGAGACGACGCCGGCAACCGCCAGGGTCCTATCCCGCCGGCCGTCTGCTTGCTCGGCCAGGCGGCGGGCGATGGCGCGGGCGAGCAGGATCGCGAGTGGCGGCAAGATCGGCAATACGTAGCGGGGCTGCTTACCGATGGAGACCGAGTAGAACAGCAGCGGCGTGGCGGCCCACAGCAGCAGCCAGCCCTCGACCACGGCGATCCCGCGCACCCGCCGCAGCAGCCGAAACGCCGGGCGTCCCCACAACGCCATCAGCGGCGACCAGGGCAGCAGTCCCGCCGCCACAATCGGGAGGTAGTACCAGAAGGGACGTGGGTTGTTGTAGCGCGCCGTCGCGAATCGCTCGACGTTCTCGGCCATGAAGAATCGGTCGAGATAGGCGACGCCGTGCGTCTCGGTCATCGCGGCGAACCACGGTACCGAGAGCAGGACCAGCACACCCGAGAGCCAGGCGAGATCCTTCGTCAGCTGTCCCCACGCCCCGTCAGCCCGCGCCGACCAGACTCGCCACAGCGCGAGGGGCCCGACGATCAGAGCGGGCAGCGCAAGCGCGACCGGCCCTTTCGTCAGGAAACCGCCAGCCAGCGCCGCCCCGACCAGCGTCAACCAGCCACGCCGCTGACGCGGCGTCGTCAGTCCGTTGGGACACACCAGGACGACGAGCGCCGCATAGGTCGCGACGGTGATGAAACAGGCGAGCGTGAGGTCCGGGAGCGCCTGCCGCCCGGCGGCGACATAACCGAAACTGGTACCGGTGATGACGCCGGCCAGCCCGGCCGTCGACAGGTCATACCAGCGCCTGGCGGCCACAAACGTCGTCAACGCCAGGACGAGCCCGGCCAGCGCCGACGGGAGCCGCGCAGCAAACTCCGCATCCAGGCCCAGACTCGAGCTGGCGGCCGCCAGCCAATAGTAGAAGATCGGCTTCTCGAACCGAAACTCGCCGTTGTAGTGGGGCGTGACCCAATCGCCGCGCTCCCGCATCTCCCGCGCCGCCTCGGCATAGAAGGCTTCGTCGGAGTCAGTGATGGCCGGTCGGCCTAGTCCGACGAGGAAGGTCAGACCACAGAGCACGACCAGCAACGGCAGCCGGGAGAACGACACCGGCCGATTGTAGCCGCCATCAGAGGAACGGGTATACTGCCGCGATGGCTCAGGTGGTCGCCGTGGTGGGCGCCTCGCGCAACCGTCGCAAGTTCGGCAACAAGGCCGTACGCGCGTTCCACCACCGCGGGTACAACGTGATCCCGATCAATCCCCGCGGCGACGACATCGAGGGGCTGGAGACCTTCGCCTCGGTCCTCGATGTCCCCGGCGCCATCGATCTGGTGACCGTCTACGTCCAGCCGGGCATCGGGCCTGGCATCATGGACGAGCTTGCCCGCAAGGGCGTCACCGACGTGTGGCTCAACCCCGGCGCCGATACGCCCGCCGTCGTCGAACGGGCCAGGAGCCTGGGCCTCCGCCCGATTCTCGACTGCAGCATCGTCGGCATCGGGGAGAGTCCCGCGTCCTACCCGGACCACTGATCCAGGCCCGCCCGCCAGTGCCCGCACTGGGTTGACAGCCTCCTTGGGGCGTGCCTATACTCACCGCCGATAGTCATCCTCCTTCGTCAAGGGTCGTCGTTCGGCACACCCGCCGACCTCGTCCGGCCCGACAAACCTTCAACCCAGTCAGTCTGCTATGCCAACGAACCAGAAGCGCACACCAGCGCCCGAGTCCGCCGCGGCTGTCGCCGCCGAGACAGAGCCCGCCCCGACGGCCGCCGAGGCCACCCAGGAGACGCAAGCCGCCCCTGAGGCCAAAGCCCCCCCGGAGGCCGAGGACGCCTCTGAGCAGAAGCCCGCTCAAGAGCACAAGGGCAAGGGCGGCAAGAACCGACGGGCGGCCCAAGGGCTGAACATCGGCGAGCTCAAGGACATGAGCATCGCCAAGCTGACCCAGATCGCCAAGGACAAGAGCGTGGCGGGCGCCACCGGCATGCGGAAGCAGGAGCTGATCTTCCAGATCCTGAAGGCACAGACCGAGCAGAGCGGGTTCATCTTCTCGGAGGGCGTCCTCGAGGTGCTCCCCGACGGGTTCGGATTTCTCCGGGCGCCGGACTACAACTACCTGCCGGGCCCCGACGACATCTATGTGTCCCCGTCCCAGATCCGGAAGTTCGACCTGCAGACAGGCGACACCGTGTCTGGTCAGATCCGCCCCCCGAAGGAAGGGGAGCGCTACTTTGCCCTGATCAAGGTCGAGGCGGTCAATTTCGAGTCTCCGGAGGCGGCGAGGGACAAGCTCTTCTTCGAGAACCTGACGCCCCTCTATCCTGAGGAGCGGGTCAGCCTGGAGACCACTCCGGACAACCTGTCGGCTCGGGTCATGGACCTGATGACCCCGATCGGCAAGGGTCAACGCGGCCTGATCGTCGCCGCCCCCCGCACGGGAAAGACGATGCTGCTGCAGTCCATTGCCCAGTCGATCGCGACGAACCACTCGGAGGTCTACCTGATCGTGCTGCTCATCGATGAGCGGCCGGAGGAGGTCACCGACATGCAGCGCTCGGTCGACGGCGAGGTCATCTCGTCCACCTTCGACGAGCCGGCCCAGCGCCACGTCCAGGTGGCCGAGATGGTCATCGAGAAGGCGAAGCGCCTGGTCGAGCATAAGAAGGATGTGTTTATCCTGCTTGACTCGATCACGCGGCTGGCCCGGGCCTACAACACCGTCATCCCGCCGTCCGGCAAGGTGCTGTCCGGCGGTCTCGACTCCAACGCCCTGCAGAAACCGAAGCGATTCTTCGGCGCGGCCCGGAACATCGAAGAGGGTGGGTCGCTCACCATCATGGCCACCGCTCTCGTGGATACCGGTTCGCGGATGGACGATGTGATTTTCGAGGAGTTCAAGGGCACCGGCAACATGGAGATCCACCTCGATCGCAAGCTGGTGGACAAGCGGGTCTTCCCGGCCATCGACATCCAGAAGAGCGGCACCCGGAAGGAAGAGCTGCTGCTGGGCCCCGAAGATCTCAACCGGGTCTGGGTGCTGCGGAAAGTGCTCAACCCACTGTCAGCCGTCGAAGCGATGGAGTTGCTGCGGGACCGGATGGTGAAGACCAAATCCAATCAGGACTTCCTGGCCTCCATGCAGAAGATGGGCTAGCCGCCGGTGGCCACCATCAAGGTTCGTCAGCACGGCCCGCTCCTCGTCGATGGGGAGGAGGTCACGCTGGTCGACTGGGAGGGGCGGCAATATCCGATCGACCGCCGCCCCTTCGTCCTTTGCCGCTGTGGCGCGTCAGCCGAGCGGCCCTTCTGCGACGGTAGTCACCGACGCATCGAGTTCCGTTCCGCCGAGCCCGCCCCCGAATAGACCCGCCAGCCAGTCACCTCAGGCGGGCACCGCGGCCGGCACCGCGAACACGATCGCGCCGTCGCGGACATCCACCCCGACCTCGGCGCCGTCCCCGAGCCTCCCTTCGAGCATCTCCACCGCCAGTGGGTCGAGCACCAGCCGCTGCAAGGTGCGCCGCAGCGGTCGAGCCCCGTAGGTCGGGTCGAATCCGGCGTCAGCAAGCAGGTCCAGGGCGGCGGGGGAGAGGGTGAGGCCGATGCGCCGGCTGGCAAGCCGCCGAGTCAACACCTCCAGCTGAATCTCCACGATTTCGCGAATGTGGTGCCGGCCGAGCGCGTGGAAGAAGATCACATCATCGATCCGGTTCAGGAACTCTGGCCGGAAATGCTCACGTAACGCCTCGGACACCTGCCGTCGGACGCCGTCGTCCAGCGCGCTCCCGCGGCTGGCCTGTTCGGCGATGAACTGGCTGCCGAGGTTCGAGGTCATGATGACGACGACGTTCTTGAAGTCGACCTTCCGACCCTTCCCGTCGGTCAGTTGTCCGTCGTCAAGCAGCTGGAGCATGACGTTGAGCACTTCGGGATGCGACTTCTCGATCTCGTCGAACAGCACGACCGAGTAGGGACGTCGCCGGACCGCCTCGGTTAGCTGCCCCGCCTCGTCATAGCCGACATAACCCGGGGGCGCGCCGATCATCCGTGAGACCGTGTGCTTCTCCTGGTACTCGGACATGTCGATCCGCACCATCGCCCGTTCGTCATCGAACAGGAACTCGGCCAGCGCCCTGGCGAGCTCGGTCTTCCCGACCCCGGTGGGGCCAAGAAAGATGAAGCTACCCAGCGGACGCGCCGGATCCTGCAGGCCCGCGCGGGCGCGCCGGATCGCGTTAGAAACCGAATCGATCGCCTCATCCTGCCCGACAACCCGGGCGTGCAGCCGGCACTCCATCTTGAGCAGCTTCTCGATCTCGCCCTCCACCAGCCGGCTGACCGGGATCTTTGTCCACCGACTGACGACCTCGGCGATGTCGTCCTCATCGACCTGCTCCTTCAGGATGCGGCCGGCTCCATCCGGTTCGTCGACCGGCGCCGCCTCGAGCTGCCGCTCGAGCTCGGGCAGGCGGCCATACTGCAACTCGGACGCCTTCGCGTAGTCGCCCTCGCGCTGGGCCCGCTCGATGGCCAGCCGCACCTGTTCGAGCTCTTCCGCCAGCCCACGCTTCGACTGGATCGATGCCTTCTCTTCCTGCCACTGCGCCTGCAACCTGGTACGGAGCTCCTTGCGCTCCGCCAACTCCCGGTCGAGTCGGTCGAGCCGCGCTCGCGACGCTTCGTCCTTCTCCTTCCGAAGTGCCTCTCGCTCGATCTCGAGCTGCATGACCCGGCGTTCGACTTCGTCGAGCTCGACCGGCATCGAATCGATCTCGGTACGCAGCTTCGACGCGGCCTCATCGACCAGGTCGATCGCCTTGTCCGGAAGGAACCGGTCGGCGATGTAGCGATCCGACAGCACGGCGGCCGCCACCAGCGCGGCATCCTTGAACTGGACGCCGTGGTGGATCTCGTAGCGCTCGCGCAACCCCCTGAGGACGCTGATAGTGTCCTCGACGGTCGGCTCTGGCACCACGACCGGCTGGAAACGCCGCTCAAGCGCCGCGTCCTTCTCGATGTGCTTGCGGTACTCGTCGAGGGTGGTCGCGCCGATCGTGTGCAGCTCGCCTCGAGCCAGCATCGGCTTAAGCAGATTTGCCGCGTCGATTGCCCCCTCGGCCGCCCCGGCGCCCACGACGGCGTGGAGCTCGTCGATGAAGAGCACGATCCGCCCCTCTGATCCGCCGATCTCCTTCAGCACCGCCTTGAGACGTTCCTCGAACTCGCCGCGATACTTGGCGCCGGCCACTAGGGCGCCCAGATCCAGACTGATGATCCGTTTCTCCTTCAGCCCGTCGGGCACGTCTCCCCGCGCGATACGACGCGCGAGGCCTTCGACGATCGCGGTCTTCCCGACCCCGGGCTCGCCAATCAACACCGGGTTGTTCTTGGTCCGACGCGACAGCACCTGAACGATCCGTCGGATCTCCTCGTCGCGTCCGATCACCGGGTCGAGTTTGTCCTCGGCCGCGAGCGCCGTGAGATCCCGCCCATATCGCTCAAGCGCCTCGTACTTGCCCTCTGGATGCTGATCCGTGACCCGCTGACTGCCCCGAATATCCGCCAGGGCCTCCATGACGCGTTTCGTGGTGGCCCCTTGGGCCGTCAGCGCGACCGTCGTCACCGAGCCGTCCCCTTCGAGCGTCAGGGCGATCAATAGATGCTCGGTGCTGACATAGTCGTCCTGCATCCGCTCGGCTTCGCCTTCCGCTACGCTGGCCACGGCTCGCAGGCGCGGAGAAGGACGAACCTCCGAGCCACCTTCGACCTGTGGCAGGCGGCCCAGCGCCTGACGCGCCTCGTCGGCCACCACCTGCGGATCTGCGCCGAGGCGGGTCAGGACCCTCGGCACCACGCCGTCAGGTTGCTCGACCTGGGCCACGATGAGGTGCTCAGGTTCGATCTGCGGGTGTCTCCCTCGCTCGGCCAGTTGCTGCGCGCCAAGTACCGCCTCCTGGGCCTTTTCCGTGTATCGCTTGAGATTCATTGCCTGCTCCGTTCGTGCTCAGCGCGGCTCGCCTCGGCGGCGGCAAGCGCCTCGTAGTGAGAACGTTCCTCAGTCGTCAGTGCCGTCGGCACGCGGATCGCCACCGTCGCATACAGATCGCCGCCCTGTCTCGTCGACCCCAGCGCCGGCATGCCGTGCCCCTTCAGCCTGAACACCTGGCCGCCCTGCGTCGCGGGCGGCACCTTCAGCGTCAACGGACGGCCGTCGAGCCGGGAGACCTCGACCGTGCCCCCAAGCACCGCGGTAGTCACCGGCACGGCAACATCCGTATATAGATGCTGGCCGCGTCTGGTGAACCGCTCGTGCGCGGCCAGTTCGACGCGCAGCAACAGATCGCCCGCCGGTCCCCCCGCGGCGCCCTCCTCGCCTTCACCGGCCAGGCGCACCTTCGAACCGTCGTCGACGCCGGGAGGAATCTTCACGCGCACCCGCCGGCTGTGACCGCCAGTCTCGAGCGACAGCTGTCGACTCGCGCCCCGGAAGGCCTCCTCGAAGGTCAGTCGAAGCGGATGCTCGACGTCGCGTCCCCGCCGTGGCCCGGACCTGCGCGGGTCGAAGCCAGGCCCGTCGGAGAAGAACATGTTGAAGAAGTCGGAGAACCGCTCGTCGCCGAGCAGGTCCTCGTCGACGACCGTGCGGTAATCACCGCCCCGAGGGGACCAAGTCGAGAACGGCCCGCGTTGCTGTCGCGGGCCGCCGCCCTGCTCGTCCAGCCGCCAGTCGGCGCCGAGCTCGTCGTACTTCCGTCGCTTCTCGGGATCCCCGAGGACCTCGTGCGCCTCGTTGACCTCCTTGAAACGGCGTTCGGCGCCGGCGTCGCCCGGATTCACGTCGGGGTGGTGCCTCCGCGCCAGCGTGCGGAACGCCCGCTTGATCTCGTCCTGCGACGCCGTCTTCGATACGCCGAGCGTCTGGTAGTAGTCCTGAAAGTCCATCTCTCAATCGGGGCTTCGCCCCCAACCCCACGCGGCTGCTAGCGGCGACCCCATTGCCCCGCGCCGCACCCGCGAGGCGCGCTGTCCGCGCCTTGGCCGTGCCGTTGCGTTTCCACGGCCTCTATAACCCCAACAACCGGGTAAGGCGGTCCATTTCCCGGCCGAGTTGACGGCGTCCGGCGCGACGGTCGAGCACGTCTTCACGCACCAGGGGACGCATCCGCTGCACGACGTCGGCCACCGACAGGAGCTGCTGCACCCCGGCGAGGTTGACGCCGAGGTCGTCGACCAGCCGCTTTATCAACCGAAGCCGCTCGAGTTCCTGGTCCGAGTAGACCCGCATGCTGCCCACGGTGCGTGACGGTTGCACCAGCCCCAGACGCTCGTACTTCCGCAGCGTCTGCGGATGCATGCCCAGGGTTCGAGCTGCCACGCTGATAAACACGATCTCCTCTGCCACCTCGATCTACCTCCGGTCAGGGTTGCGTCGATGCGAGTCCAACTCTTTAGTCGTATTGCATCTAGGTCTTGATACGTAGTGTATCAAGGATTTGTTCCGCTGGGATACACTGCGGCCGATGTCTGCTCGCGAGACCTTCACATCCCGATGGGGTCTGATTCTGGCTGGGCTCGGTCTGGCGGTCGGCGCCGGCAACCTGTGGCGGTTCCCACGCATCGCTGCCCAGAACGGCGGCGCCGCGTTCCTCATTCCCTGGCTCATTTTCCTGGTGCTCTGGTCGCTCCCGCTCCTGATCGCCGAGTTCGGAATCGGTCGGGGGGCGCGGCGGGGTGTCATCGGAGCCTTCGCGGACCTCTTCGGCCGCCGCTATGCCTGGATGGGCGGCTTCATCGGCGTCACCAGCGTGATGATCCTGTTCCACTACTCGGTGGTGACGGGGTGGACGCTGAAGTATGTCGGAGCGGCACTGCTCGGGCAGTTGGACGACGTCGACACCGACGCGTACTGGACGCAGTACAGCCGCTCGGTGTGGCAGCCGCTCGCTCTGCATGCGGCGTCGGTCGGGCTGGCCGGGCTCATCATCGCCCGGGGAGTCGTACGCGGCATCGAACGTGCGAATCGGATCCTTATCCCCACGCTGCTCGTCCTGCTGATCGTGGCCGTCGTGCGTTCGGTCACCTTGCCGGGAGCGGGGGAGGGGCTCGGCTTCCTGTTCGCCCCCGACCTCTCCCGTCTGTCGGACTCGCAAACATGGCTGGAGGCGCTGACCCAGTCGGCCTGGTCCACCGGGGCGGGGTGGGGCCTGATTCTGACCTACGCCATCTACATGCGCCGCGACGACGACCTCGTGGTCAACGCCGCCGCCATCGGCTTCGGCAACAACACCGCGTCGCTCCTTGCCGGCATGGCGATCGTGCCGACGGCCTTCGCGATCCTTTCCGAGAATGACGCGCTGAGGGCGATGGCGGCTGGCAACACGGGGCTGACGTTCATCTGGATTCCTCAACTCTTCGGCCGGATGCCATTCGGCGACGTGGTCATGCCGCTCTTCTTCCTGGCGCTGTTCTGCGCGGCGTTGTCGTCACTCATCGCGATGGTCGAGCTGGCCACGCGGATCTTGATGGACACCGGGCTGAAGCGGACCCGGGCCGTCCCGCTCGTGGTCGGCGCGACAATCGTCTGCGGCGCGCCGTCGGCCGTCAGCCCGAGCGTGTTCGACAACCAGGACTGGGTCTGGGGACTGGCGCTCATGATCAGCGGCCTGTTCGTCGCCCTCGGCGTAACCCGCTACGGTGTGTCCCGCTTCCGCGAAGCGTTCATCAACATCCCAGGGAACGACCTCAACCTGGGACGCGGCTACGACTGGGTCATCCGCGTGCTGATTCCCCTCGAGTTCGTGTGCATGTTTGGCTGGTGGCTCTATCAGGCCGTAACCGTGATCGACCCCGACGGGTGGTGGGCGCCGCTACGACCACTCTCGCTGGGCACGTGCCTGCTGCAGTGGGGGCTTGCGCTGGCGCTGCTACTGGCCTTCAACGAGCGTCTTGCCGCGGCCAGCCTATCTGCCCACCCCGGCGACAGCGTCGAGCCGGCCCTCGACCAATGAGGTGTGGTACGCTCGATCGCATGAAAAGGAGGGACCTGTGTATCCAGAATTCATGATCGCGCCGATGCGCGAGGAGTTGACCCGGTTCGGCGTGAAAGAGCTTCGGACGGCGGACGATGTCGACGCCGCCGTGACCGCCGGCAGCGGCACGCTGATGGTCGTGGTGAACTCGGTGTGCGGCTGCGCCGCGGGCAAGGCCCGTCCCGGAGTCGCCCTCGCCCTGCAGCACCCGGTCAAGCCGGACAACATCACGACCGTCTTCGCGGGTGCCGACGTCGAGGCCACGCAGCGCGCCCGCGGCCACTTCACGGGCTATCCGCCGTCGTCACCTTCGATCGCCCTCCTCAAGGACGGCAAGCTGGTCTACATGATGGAGCGGCACCAGATCGAGAACCAGGAAGCTGGCGCTATCGCCGCGCAACTAACCGCGGCCTTCGACCAGCACTGCCAGGCGCCGGTCGCCGGCTAGCACTCCGGAAGGCGCCCGCGGCCGCGGCCGGACAGCTCACCCCTCGAGCTGCTGGGTCTCGGCGACGAGCGGCAGCGGGCGCCCACCGTATCGCCTGACGGTCCCCCGAACCACCTCTACCAGAGTATCGATGAAGCGCGGGTGGTCATTGACCGCCGCTGCGCGGCGCATCGGCAACCCCACTTCGCGGCAAATCTCGGCGGCCTCGTGATCGAGGTCGTATAGCACCTCGATATGGTCGGACACGAACCCGATTGGGTGGATGACGACCGCCTTCAGCCCGCGCTCCGCCTCGGCCCGAAGGTAGTCACAGATGTCCGGCTCGAGCCATGGGTCGGTCGGCCGGCCGCTCCGGCTCTGGAACACGAGCTCCCAATCATCGGTGCCGAGGCTCGCCGCGACCGCCTGGGCCGATTCCCGGAGCTGGGCTTCATAGCGGCTCCCGTCGGCCATGCGGGTTGGAATGCTGTGCGCCGTGAAGACGATCCGCGGCGCCTGTTCGGTCTCTGAGGCCAGCGCGGTCTTCGCGGCCTCGATCTGCTCGGCGCAGGCCGCGACGAAGCCCTCCGCGACGTGCCAGTCCGGCACGTAGGTCACCTGCACGTCGGCGTGCCCGGCCTGACGAGTCTCGTAGCGGGCGGCATCAACGTTCCGGCGGTACTGCTCGCAGCTCGAGTAGGACCGCTGGGCGGCAAGGATGACGCCGACAGCGCGCCGCACCCCGTCATCGGCCATCTGCCGAAGCGTGTCCGCGAGAAAGGGATGCCAGTTCCGCATCCCGACGTAGACGGGCAGGGCCGGACCCTCGACGGCCAGACGGGCGCCGAGCGCCGAGGCCTGGCGCTCGGTCAGCTCCGTAATCGGCGACACGCCCCCGAAGAGCTCGTAGTGGTGGGCGACTTCCTCGACCCTGGCCGGTGGGACCCGTCGTCCCCGCAGCACATTGGCGAGGAAGGGACGGATGTCGTCGACGCCTTGGGGCCCACCGAAACTGACGAGCAGGACGGCGTCGAATGGCGAGTGCGGCGCGGAGTCGGTCACCCGTTGATGATAGACGATGCTGTGGTCGCTGCCGGGGAGCCGTCGGGGCACGCCGGTAGTATGATCCTCGCGCCAACCGACAGGAGTGCCCATGCCCAGACTGGCCGCCAACTTCTCGCTGATGTTTCAAGAGGTCGACATGCTCGACCGCTTCGAGATCGCGGCCCGCATCGGGTTCACGGGCGTCGAGATTCAAAATCCTTACGAACAGACGCGTGACGAGGTCGCGGCGGCGTATGAGGCGAACGGTCTAACCGCCGTCCTGTTCAACACGCCCGCCGCGGTCGGCGCCCTGCCGGGACGCGAGGCGGACTTCGAGGCGGCCGTGGCCCGCGCGCTGGAGTACTGCGAAAGCGCCGGGTGTCGCCAGATCCACTGCATGGCCGGGATCGCCGAGGGCTCGGCCGCCGAAGCCACGTTCGTCGCGAATCTCCGCAGGGCCGTCCCGGCGGCCGAGTCGGCGGGCGTCCGTCTGCTGCTCGAACCCCTCAATACCCAGGACATGCCCGGCTACTTCTTGCACCAGACGTCCCAGGCACGGGCGATCATCGACAAGGTGGGCAGCGACACTGTTCGCTTGCAGTACGACCTCTACCACATGCAGATCATGGAGGGGGCACTGAGCGAGACCATCAAGGCCAACCTGGACATCATCAGCCATATCCAAATCGCGGGGGTGCCCGGACGTCATGAGCCGGACGCGGCTCAGGAGATCCAGTATCCGTTCATCTTCGAGTGGCTCGATGGACTGGGCTACGACCGCTGGGTGGCGTGTGAGTATCGCCCCCGCTCAGGCACGCTGGCCGGGCTCGAGTGGGCGCGCCCGCTCGGCATCGATCCCACCGCCTAGCCACATCCGCCGTCATGCCGACGATTCTCCTCACCAATGACGACGGGATATCGGCGCCCGGGCTGGCGGTGCTGGCCGACGCGCTCGGCGCGCTCGGAGATCTGGTGGTCGTGGCTCCGGCCGAGGAATCGAGCGCGGTCAGCCACGCGCTGACCGTCCGCCGCCCGCTCACGGTGACCAATGTCGCGGCGGCCTGGCATGCAGTGGACGGCACGCCCACGGACTGCGTGAACGTCGCGGTCAGCGAGGTGCTGGGCTCGCCGCCCGACCTGGTGGTCTCAGGGATCAACAACGGCCTCAACGTCGGCGACGACGTCACCTACTCGGGCACCGTGGCGGGAGCGCTCGAGGCCGTGCTGCTGGGGATTCCCGCCCTCGCCGTCTCGCAGCAGCGCGCCATCCCGATGCGCTACGACGTGGCGGCCGCCGTCGCGGCACAACTGGCGGCCGCGGTCCTGGCGGACGGGCTTCCGCCACGCACGCTGCTCAACGTGAACGCGCCGCGCGCCGCGCCCGAGGGCCTTCGGGTCACCGAACAAGCGGGACGGACGCAGGCGTTCGCGCTCGAAGCGGACGAGGCGGCGAAGGAAGGCACCACGCTGTGGATCGGCGCCGGCACCTTCGAGTGGCACGACCATCCAGACTCCGACTACCGGGCGATTCAGGACGGCTGGGTCTCGGTCACGCCGCTGCGCCCCGACTGGACCCACCGGGCGGCGATTCCCGCCGTAGAAGCGCTCGCAGCGAAGGCACTGGCTGGGGTACAATAGACGGCCGTGGCGGGGCGTGGCTCAGCCTGGTAGAGCACTCGGTTCGGGACCGAGGGGTCGGAGGTTCAAATCCTCTCGCCCCGACCACTTCCTCTCGACGTCACCCGACGACGTCAGCACTCCGTGGGCCGTCCGGCCCAGCTACCACCCGAGGTCTTCAAGATGCTTCCGCTTGATCTTGAAGTCCTTGCTGTAGCCGGTCCCCTCCACCCGCACGAAGAACTCCCGCCCCTGGCCGCCTCGCAGGACATCCACCTGCGCCATCGAGAAGAGCGCGGTCAAACCTCTCAGCGACCCTGACCCGATCAGGCGGCGATGCCGTGCCCGGTGGGGCTCCGCGAGCTCCGGAGCAAGGCTGATCTCACGATCCTCGTCATACAAGAGCACACGCTCGACTGACGATGACAGCTCGCTGGGCCCGCCCAGAGTCGGTGGACTCGGCGACGCGATCACCCTGAGAAACAGCGCTCGATCTTCGGGGGCAATATCGGCGACCTCCAGGGTCGCGCCCGCCGAGATTGCACGCCCGACTCGCTCCGCCACCCAGCTCTCCGGCGTGTGCAGCAGAATCCGATAGCCGCTTCCCGCTCCGGAGAAAAAACCGCCGCGATCGATCAGCTCGACCGGTCGGGGCATCCCGCCTCCCGCCGCGATGATGGCCGCGATGCGAGTCTCGTCGAGACCCTGAGCAGGCTGCGCCTCTGCGGAGGCGGCCAGCGACCCGCTGACGAGACACACGACCGTCACCGCGACGCAGCGCTCAGCGAAACTCATTCGTTGGCGTGATGATGAACCCATCGCGTGCTCCGCCCCACCACCCGCGCTTCAGCGTAATGGTGACCTGAATGTCTTCGGACCCCGACCGTTGACGCGCCTCGATGTCCAGACGACCGCGGCCTGTCCGCAGTGGGCGGGAGAACGCGGCCTCGTCCTGCGCCACCTCGAGCCAGAAGCTATACGGCAGATCCCGGAGCTCGGCGAGCGCATCGTCCAACGTGGCGCGGGTCTCGGCTGAGGTCGCCATCGCGAGCGTCACTGATGACTAGGCCGGTTGCGCGCGGGTGCGCCGCACCACGGGGAATACCCGGTGGTCTTCGGTGTACCACACGTCGGCACCGGCACTTTCGGCCGACCGCTCGGCGTAGGCGACCGCCTCGTCGTAGGACGGCAGCAACACATGGGCCGGTCCGGGAACCGTGCTGACTGAGCAGGGGCCATTCGCGCTCGTCTCGCTGAAGACGAGCCGGTCGCCCTCGGTTGGCTGGTCTGGCGCTTCCGGCGGTGGCGAGGCCGGTGCCGACGGGCCGTCCACAACCAGAAAGTCGAGCGCCGACCAGCTGCTGGGTTCAGCCCCCCGGCGCTCCGAGCGACGTCGGTCCAGCTCAGCTCCCTGGCCGCGCGTGCGTCGATCCCGGACCCGATGGTCCCACACGATCTTCGCCGAGATCTGGGGCGCGCCGAACGTGTCGTGTAGCGACCTCAAGCGGTCGTCGCAGCCGCGACGCATGATGATGACCTGTTTCACCGACATGGCGAGAATGGCTCGATTGTAGCACTCAGCCGTCCCACAGCCTCGCCGCGCCGCGCACACCGCTGGCGTCGCCGTGGAGGGGTGGGAGCAATTGTGTGGTGACCACGTCGGAGAAGACATAGCGCCCCCAACGCTCAGGCACCTTCCTGTACAGTCGTGAGACCTTCGACAGCCCTCCGCCGAGCACGATAACGGTCGGGTCGAGCAGGTTGATGAGCGTGGCCAGGGACCGGGCCAGCCGGTCTTCGTAGCGCCGCAGCGTCGACTCCGCCTCGGCGTCGCCAGCCACGGCCGCCGCGACCACGGCGGCCGCATCTAACCGCGCCCCCGTCTGTCGGTGATGATCGGCACTCAGGCCCGGTCCGGACAGGAACGTCTCGAGGCAGCCTCGTTGCCCGCAGTAGCATGCGGGACCCGGGCGCTCCTGGCCGTCGGGCCAGGGAAGTGGGTTGTGCCCCCACTCGCCACCCACCGCATTGGCGCCCCGCCACACCTGCCCGTCCACGACCAGTCCGCCGCCGGTGCCAGTGCCGAGGATGGCGCCAAAAACGACGGCGTGCCCCTGACCGGCCCCGTCTCGCGCCTCGGACAACGCGAAGCAGTTCGCGTCGTTCTCGAGCCGCACCGGACGGCCCAGTCGGCGAGCCAGATCGGCCTCGAGCGGCCGACCGATGAGCCAGGCCGAATTGGCGTTCCGCACCAGGCCGGTAGCGGGCGAGAGGCTTCCCGGCATGCCGACGCCAATCGCCTCCACGCGGCCGGTGAGCTCCTCCACCCCGGTCACGGCCCGCGAGATCGCTTCGAGCGTCCCCTCGTAGTCATCACGCGGGGTGGGCACCCGCGCCCTGGCGACGACAGTCCCATCGCGCACGAGCGCCGCGGCTTCGATCTTGGTGCCGCCCAGGTCGACCCCGACTCGATACTGTGGCGTTGTCATGCTCCTCCCCGGCGCCAGCGATTCTACCGGAGCGCCGGAGTCGCCCTGGAGGGAGTCCGATATAATCGCCGCCGCGCTCGAGGCGCTGGAGAACCAACCAATGGACCATCTGAAGGCCAAGATCCGACACGTGCCCGACTTCCCGAAGCCGGGCATTCTCTTCTACGACATCACCACGCTGCTACGGGACCCGGCCGGGCTCGGTGAGCTCCTCGACGGACTCTCAGCCCCCTTCGCGGATCAGCGCATCGACCTGATCGTGGGCATCGAGAGTCGAGGGTTCATCTTTGGCGCCGCGATGGCCGACCGGCTCGGAACCGGGTTCGTCCCGATGCGCAAGCCGGGCAAGCTGCCGGGGGCGACCCTCCGTCAGTCGTATGAACTGGAGTACGGCACCGATACACTCGAAGTGCACGACGACGCGATCGCGCCAGGCCAGCGGGTGCTCGTGGTCGACGACCTGCTGGCCACGGGCGGCACCGCTCGCGCCGCCATCGACCTCATCAAGCAGACCGGCGGTGAGGTCGCCGGCGCGGCCTTCCTGGTCGAGTTGACGTTCCTCGGGGGCCGCGGTCGCCTGGACGACACGCCGGTGTTCGTCGGGCTCACCTACGACGACTGAGCGCGCATGACTGGGGTCGCCCTGGGCCTGCTGGTCCTTGTCTTCGCCGTGGTCGGGGCACTGATCGTGCGCGCGCTCGGCGCGATCAGACGCGACCGCCAGATCCAGGCGCTGGTCGAGACCTTTGGTCCGCTCGCCGCGCAGGCGCGCGAGCACCCACGACGGCTCCTCGCCTGGCACCCGATGGCGGAACGAACGCGGCGGCTGTTTCCGGAGGCCTTCCAGGCGCTGGAAACGACCGGTGAACGGTTTCCCTTCAGCGACCAGCTGATCGAGTCGGTGGAAGCTAACTGGACCGCCGAGTGGCTGGAGTGGGAACGGAACAACGACACGGAGTACCGCGAGCAGAGCGCCGTGATCGAAGCCGCGCTCGATACGGCGGAGGGGAGCGAGGCCCAGGTGGCGGCGCGCGCGCGGCTGGACACGCTGGAGCGTGACCGCCTGGAACGGTATCAACGGCGCTATCAGGAGTACGTCGAGGTCTCGCGAGGGCTTGCGTCGTTGACAGGGACCACCGCGGCCGTGCAAGCGACTGAGCGTCAGTCGACGTCAGGCGGCTCCTCGTCCGTTGGCGCCTGAGCGGTCGGGCCGCTCACCTCGAAGCTGTCCACCAGGGGACGGCCGAACAAACCTCGTTTCAACCGGACCGTGATCTGGAGGCGTTCGGAACCCGGAGCCAGCCAGGCCGCGGTGACACGCAGGTCATACTGCTTGTTGTCGCGCCCCCCGTACCTGCTTTCGAAGCGGCTGTTCCACGATCTGACGCAGCACTTCGTGGGGCAGAGCCCTCAGCTGGTCATGGCGTCGTCGAGCACATCCTGGCGAAGATGCACCTGCCAGGCGAAACGTCCAGACATGGGTGGATTACCGGTTCGACTACAGAAACGAGTCGCCATTGTGACGCACGAGCTCTCGGCAGCGCCCTGATTGTGCCATGTTCGGCGCGAAACGTCGACGCGACCCGCTCACGCTATAATCGCGGCTAGGTTGCGACTCCCAATCCTCCTCATCAAGGAAGACGCCGATGGCCACGCTCGATCTCGGGACCTTCATGCAAGGCCTTGCGCGCCGCAATCCCGGCGAGCCGGAGTTCCATCAAGCGGTGCAGGAAGTGGTCTCCTCGCTGCTTCCGTTCCTGGAAGCGCACGCCCGCTACTGCGATGGCGCGATCCTGGAGCGGATGACAGAGCCGGATCGGATCATCATCTTCCGTGTGTGCTGGCTCGACGACCAGAACAACATCCGCACCAACCGCGCCTATCGCGTGCAGTTCAACAACGCCATCGGTCCCTACAAGGGCGGCTTGCGCTTCCATCGCAACGTTACCTTGTCGGTGCTCAAGTTCCTGGGGTTCGAGCAGACGTTCAAGAACAGCTTGACCGGCCTGCCGATGGGGGGCGCTAAGGGGGGATCGGACTTCAACCCGAAGGGGAAGAGCGACGCCGAGGTGATGCGCTTCTGTCACTCGATGATGACCGAGCTCGCGCGTCACATCGGAGAAGACGTGGACATCCCCGCCGGCGACATCGGCGTCGGGGCACGCGAGATTTCCTATCTCTTCGGACAGTACAAACGCATCAACAACCGCTTCACTGGCACCCTTACTGGCAAGGGGCTCGCGTTCGGCGGCAGTCTGGTCCGCACCGAGGCCACCGGCTATGGCTGCGTCTACTTCGCCAACAACATGCTGACCCGACACGGCGGCGGCCTCGACGGCGCGACCTGCGTCGTCTCCGGTTCGGGCAACGTGGCGACCTACGCGGTCGAGAAGGCGACTGCCCTGGGAGCCAAGGTCGTGACCTTGTCAGATTCGGGCGGGTTCATCCATGACCCGGATGGCATCGACGACGAGAAGCTGGCCTTCGTCAAGGATCTGAAAGAGGTTCGACGGGGACGGATCTCGGAGTACGCCGAACGCTTCGGATGCGCCTACCACGAGGGACAGCGTCCGTGGGGCGTGCCGTGCGACGTGGCGTTTCCGTGCGCCACGCAGAACGAGATCGACATCGACGACGCCTCACGATTGATCAAGGGCGGGGTGAAGGCGGTGAGCGAAGGCGCCAACATGCCCTGCTCGCTGGACGCCACCGACGCGTTCTTGGAGACGGGCGTCCTGTTTGGCCCGGCCAAGGCGGCCAATGCGGGCGGGGTGGCGGTGTCCGGTCTCGAGCAGAGCCAGAACGCGCTGCGCATGAGCTGGTCGCGCGAGGAGGTGCATGAACGCCTGCGCCAAATCATGACCGAGATCCATGAGAAGTGCTGCGAGTACGGCGAGGATGGCACCAGCCGCGTCAACTACGTCAAAGGCGCCAACATCGCCGGCTTCGTCAAGGTGGCCGACGCCATGCTCGCCTACGGCGCCGTCTAGGATTTCCTGGCGAGGCGTCCGTCTGGCAGCGTTGTGTCGTCGGTCACAAACGGCCGGCAGTTCGACGGATACGCGCGGAAATGCTTCGCAGTCCTGGGAAACAGGACTGCCGGTTGCCTCCCTCCTCACGCCTTGCCAGACGAACGCCTCACCAGGACCACACGCTCGGCCGGTGCCAGACCGAGCTCGCCGAGCGCCCCGGCCCGAAGGAATGCGGAGACCGGCAACCCGCCGAGCGTGTCGGCGTCTCCCGCCTTGAGGGCGTAGGGCACGCTGACCAGCAGCACCCGCCCTGCTCCTCCCCCCCTTCGACCTGGACGCCCACCCAGCGCGCCTCGCCCGCGCCGAAGAGCTCAAGCGGGAGCGGACTGGTGGTGCCCAGGAGCGTGTCGTAGGCCCCGGTCGGACCAACCGCCACGATCTGCATCTCGACCCACAGCAGGACGGCCTCCTCCGGCGCGTGATACAGGCTGAAGATGAGGCTGGCCTCGGGCATGGTCCCGTTAAAAGGCACCGACGGAGGAGGCCCCTGGGCCAGCGCCGGCATCGAACCGGCGACCAGGATGAGAGTCAGCAGTGAACGTCGTGTCGCCTTACACATAGAGACAGCTCCGCCAAACCCGGGTACCTGATGCACCCAGCGGTCGGGCAGTGAACGTCGTCGCTCGGTTCTCAGGTCGTGGCTCGAGCCCGCACGTCGGCCCCCGCGCGCAAATGTTCCTCGTACCTCGTCTGGTGCCCCTGCGGGCATACCCCGTCAATGCTCACTGACGACAGTGGATTGATTCCGTTTCGCCTTGGGGCGCAGGCCGGCGGGGAAGGTGAGGACTGCTACACTTGTGGCACGCGCGTGTAGCTCAGTTGGATAGAGCAGCCGCCTCCTAAGCGGCAGGCCCCAGGTTCGAATCCTGGCACGCGCGCCACTTTCGACGGGTCCATTCCGGACACATGGGTGACAGTTCATTCCGGAGACATAGGTAACACTTTCGGGCTGAACGGATTGTTGATCGGTTCGAGCCGGCAGGTT
>MDTE01160565.1_pt1 | contig 48460 bp, 49 predicted proteins | sample 811231 | NCBI WGS metagenome assembly MDTE01 (sample SAMN05326651, study PRJNA326480) | marine metagenome | isolation source: seawater | place: Indian Ocean: Red Sea | collected 2010 | reverse complement strand
TGGAATTCATTAATTGTAAATAATTCAGGCAATGTTCTCATTACTTTTTATGATATGAATAGTAATAATTTTGGATTAGTTTATTGCGATGATGAGATTTGTGAAGATAAAGAAATAATTAATATAGACAAAATTGGTAATATTGGAACCTATGCATCAATGATTAGTGATTCTGAGGGAAGAATCTTTATATCTTATTATGATTCAAGTCGTGGTTCATTAAAAGTTGCACAATGTGAAAATAACAAATGTAATTAATTTATATGCTTTGGGCTTTGGATTGCCCCTTGGCTTTTTAGTTCATTTAAATTTTCTGTGATCTTGTCAGAAATATTTTCTACCATTTTAAAAAGAGCTAAGTATAATTGACTTCCTTTTGAGTAATCTGCTGGGCACATAACATCTGCTCTTTTAGATTCTACAACTAATCTGTAACATTCATTGAAAGCTTTAGTATCACCTGATTCATATACAGCAATGGTTTTTCCTTCATTTTGCATTACTAAAGAAAAACAAGGTACATCAGTTGGCCCATCTCCAACGTAAATCATATTATTAAAAGGTACTGGTCTGATATTCTGAGGCATGAAATCATTAACTTTTAAACTTTCTTTATTATCTAGTAATCCTTTGTTTATTAAAAAAAGTTTTTGTGTTTTAGTAGTATAAGATATGGTTTCTTTTGGAAAACTGATATTGCCTTCCTTGTTTTCCGCAAAAGTGCAGCCCCATAATTTTTTTAATTTATTAAATACAGAAGAGCCAGCTATCATTTCTTCAAAACCAGAGCTAATCACATAAAAAGCGATTTCAGGATTGAGATGTGAGTCTGATTTGGATTTGCTTTCTATTAGATTTTGTAAATCATCCATAATACTTGGGAATCCATTATGGAATTCCAGATTTTTACCTAGAGAATTTAAATCTTTATTTGATAATTTGGGAATTTTTCCTGTTTCTATATAGTTCAATAAAGTTTTTATATACGCATGTTCGTTATCGTAACCTTGTAATTTAAGTTTTTCTGTTTCTTGCCAAAAAGTTTTTTCATTGATTTTATATTTATCAAATATTAGTGACTGCATATATTTTGGTGTTAAGGTTATATCGAAATCAAAAATAACTGCAATTTCTGTTTGTGGTAAAAATGTTATTGAATCTTTATTCATGGTGACTGCTGTATTATTATCATTTGATTATATTCTTTTAATTAAATATTTACTAATTATTGTTTCAAAAATAGTTCTATATTATTGATTTATAGTTTAGAGTTTTTAGATGTTTAATTTTATGTCTAAAACTATAACACCTTTATATTTTAAAGGGTATCTATATTTATGGATAGGTATGGTCGCTGTAGGTGTGGCTACAATGATGCAAATGACTGCAAGAGGTTATTTAGCTTATGAATTGACAAGTTCTGCTTCTAAATTAACTTATGTTAATGTTGCTTTTGCTTTTCCAATGTTATCTTTATCTCTGTTTGGAGGAGCTTTGTCAGATAGATTAGACAAACAAAAAATTATACAGACTGGTCAATTTGCCGCAGCTTTTCTTGCCTTTGTAATAGCTAGTTTAATTTTTACTGATTATATAAATTGGTTACATCTGTTGACTGTATCTTTCGTACAAGGAGGTATATGGGCATTTATGGTTCCTTCAAGGCATTCATTTATTGCAGAACTGGTTCCTGATAAGCATTTAAATTCAGCTATAGCGTTAAATTCTGCAGGATTTAATGTTTCAAATTTAATAGCACCAGCTGTAGCAGGATTAATATATGGAATATCGGGGCCTGGTGTTGTATATACTATTATTGGTGGGTTAGCTCTGATGGGTGTGTTTTTTACTTTTATAATTAAACCTGAAATGAGAATTATTGATGAAATTCCCAATTCTAGTAAATCAGAAAAGAAAGAAATTCTTGGAGAAATAAAGATTGGACTTATATATATATATAATGAAAAATTATTATTCTCTTTATTAATAGCTTCATTAATATTTAGTTTACTTGCTGAACCTTTTAGATTTTTGTTACCAATATTTGTTAAAGATATTTATTTTAAAGGCCCCGAAGCTATGGGGCTTCTTACAACCTTGATGGGCTTTGGATCAGTGATAGCTTCTATAATAATTGCAGGTATTGATGCAAATAAAAGAGGATTGATTTGGATAATTGGGGGATTTATCACAGGAGGGTGTTTATTAACTTTATCTATTTCAGATTCTTACGCAATATCTATGATAGTTATGATTTTTATGGGTGCTTCAGACTCAATTAGACGTACTTTATCAATGAGTATCATGATGGAAAAAACAAGACCAGATCTTAGAGGAAGGATTATGAGTATTTATATGCTAAATTGGGGATTGATTCCTTTGGGAGCATTGCCTGCCGGAATTGTTGCTGATATTATTGGTGCCCAAAGTACTATAGGAATTTTATCAATTTTACTTGTAATCTCCAGTTTAGTAGTGCTTATTACACAAAAAGAATTAAGAAATGTAAATTAAGGATATGAAATGGAAATTAAAGAATTAATAATAGAATCTCATGAAATTGCTAAATCTAAAGGATGGTGGGATGAAGAGAGAGGTATACCTGAATTGATAGCTTTAATGCATAGCGAGCTTAGTGAAGCTCTGGAAGAATACAGAGACGGTGAAAGCTTAAATCTAAGATTTAAAGGTGATAAACCTTTAGGTTTTACTGTAGAACTCGCAGATGTGTTAATTAGAATTTTTGATATGGCAGGCAAATATGATTTGGATTTAGATTATGCACTGAAAGAAAAGATTAAATATAATTCTACACGAAACTATAGACATGGGAATAAAAAGGCATAATTGCCCTTTTTGTATTAATAAATTGCCTATTAATATTAAGTATTAAACTAAGAATGACCTCTTATTATCCATTTTTCATTTAAATAAATCGCAGAATATACTCTCAGTAGGCTTTCATTAAAAACTCTAGTGTTGACTTGCAATGATTTTTATGATTAAATAGGCCATAATATATATATTAATAGGCCAAATGTACGACATAGATGTAAATTCTGAAGCTTTGAATCTGTATCAACAGGGATATACTCAAAAAGAAATTGCTATTAAACTTGGTTGCGGTGAACGTACCGTAAGAAGATGGTTGTCTGGCATAAAAAAAACGTCTCCTAAAACAAAAGAAATAATTACAGATCATCAACTTAATTTGTCTTATTTAAAAAATTTCTTTCAAGACGATTATATTCCTCAAATATTATTTTTTATTTCATTGGCGGTTAAAAACAATAAATTTAATAGTATTTCATTCGTTAATGAAATGAATGAATCAATTGAAGAATATGATCAAATAACTGAACCATGGTTAGCGGCGATTAGTGGATTTAATTATTTATCTCAAATTACTGGAGTTCAAAAATTTGCGGAAATTAATTCTCTGATAAAAAATGAAAAGCCATTTATAAAAAAAGATAGAAAAAAATTTAGAAGACGACTTAATCCATTAATTAAAGAGCTCAGATTAGAATTAATATCATTATTTGATATTTCAAAAATTAAATTAACTGAATTCAAATCTGATATCCCAAAGCAATCACCTTCTAATCTTAATCAGACAAATTATTTTGTTTCCGATTTGAATATATTGGGACATGATGAACAAATTAACCATTTTCTTAATAGTAAATATGGCTTAATTTTGGAAATTGAGTCTAGATTACCTGATTTAGATATAAAGCAGAAAAAAGCAATTTATGATTTGCAAAAAATACCTTTGACATTAATTTTACTTAAATTATTTCTCATTTCATAAGGAGGATTTATGAAAGATGACAAGGATAAAGTTTTAGATAAATCTTTACTTGGATTTGTTGTTGATACAAATTCTAAAGATAAAAATTCTGAACAAGAAATTAAAAATACAGAATACCTTACAACTTTATTATTTGAGTTATATCCAGAATTAAATAAAACTCAGGAATAGTGATTATCAGATGAATATTATTAATACTATTTTATTTATAGGTTTGGGAGGTTTCATCGGAGCTAATTTAAGGTATTTGATTGGAATTTATATGAATAAATATTCTCATGAAATGACTGGGACTTTGATAGTAAATATTACTGGTTCATTCCTTATTGCTTTATTTTATGGATTCATATCTCAAAAATATGTTGTTAGCGATAATCTAAGATATTTTTTTCCTATAGGTTTATTAGGTTCTTATACCACTTTTTCAACTTTTAGTTACACGACATTAATATTAATTAATGAAGGTAGTTATATAAGAGCCGGAATGAACATTATACTGAGTTTAAGTTTGTGTTTACTTTTAACATTTTTGGGTTTTTGGATCAGTAAAACTATATAAAATTATAAAATATTGACCTTTCAATTAATATTTTCAATATATTTGATATGTTAAATTTTAATTAAATCTTACCAATTTCAGGAGATATTTAAGAATGGCTTTATTAACGGTGAAAGAAACATCTGATGTTTTAGGGATGCCAATTAAATTTGTCGAAGATTTGATGGATAAAGGAAAAGATGGTACAAAATTTAAATCAAAAATAATTGGTAAACGTAAATATATCGAAATTAAACCATCTGCATTAAATTATTATAAGTCCCAATATAACAATAAAGATTCAGAATCTTTAATTCAAGAAAATATTGATTTGAAAAACGAAATAAAGAATAAGGAATATCAACTTGGTGAATTAATATCTATTGTTAGGCAACAAACATTAGCTTTACCAAAACCAAGGCGTTCATTTTGGGAATTTATTAAATTTGGTAAAAAAGAAAAAGCTGCTTAAGCAGTCAATTCGCCTTTTATATTTCCTTTAGAATCAATATCTAAACTTCGTGGGTTACTAGGTAATCCTGGCATTGTCATTATGGAGCCTGCTATAGGATATATGAATCCTGCTCCTACTGATGCTCTAATATCTGTTATTTCGAATGTGTAATCTTTTGGAAGTGCTTTTAACCTTGGTTTATGAGAAATAGAAAGAGGTGTTTTTGCCATACAAATTGGCAAATTTCCCCAACCATTTGATTCAAAAGTTTTCACTTTTCTTGAAGCAATTGGTGCCCATTTAACATCTTTTGCATTATAAATACTGGTTGCTAATTTGTGCACTTTGTTTTTTATTGTATCTTCAAGTTCGTAAATATATTTAGGAGATATTTTGTTTTTACTTGATTCTATTACAGCTTCTCCCAATTCTAAATTACCTTCTCCTCCTTTTGAATAACTATCAGACTCAACTACGGCAAATGCTTTGGTGTTTGAAAGTAAAGATTTTACAAGTTTGATTTCTTCAGGTTTGTCATCTGGAAAGATATTAAGAGCAACTACAGGTTTCAGTCCAAATTTAGAAATATTGTTTATGTGGTGAATAAGGTTATCTATGCCAATGTTTATTGCTTCTGAATTAGGATTACTTAAATCCGCAAATTTAACCCCTCCATGAGATTTAATCGCCCTGATAGTTCCAACAATTACCGCCCCTTGAGGTTTTAAATCCGAAGTCCTTGATTTTATGTGCATAAATTTTTCAAATCCTAGATCAGCTCCAAATCCAGCTTCAGATAAAACATAGTCTGAAACTTGAGTTGCAAATGTGTCACCTATTACTGAGCTGCATCCATGAGCAATATTACCAAATGGTCCTGTATGGATAATTGCTGGATTACCTTCTGTGGTTTGAACTATGTTAGGCATTAGAGCATACCTTAGAATGGAAAGAAGTGATCCGACGAAATCAAAATCTTTCACATATATTGGTTTTTGTGAATTGTCATGCCCAACAACAATATTGAGTAATTTGCTTCTTAAATCATCTAAATTTTTTGATAGTGCCATAATAGCCATTATTTCAGATGCTGTCACAATATCGAAGCTTGTTTCTCTTAAAGGGGCATTGTTTTTGCCTCCCATGCCTATAACTATATTTCTTAGTCCTCTGTCTAATACATCAGTAACCCTGTTCCAGGTAATTCCGGATGAATCCATATTAGCAATTTGATTTCTTTGTATAGCATTGTCTACCAATGAAGCTAATAGGTTATGCGCAGATCCTATAGCGTGAGCATCTCCAGTAAAATGAATGTTAATTTCATCTTCTGGTATGACTTTAGATTTACCTCCTCCAGTACCACCGCCTTTTATGCCAAAAACTGGTCCTAATGAAGGTTCTCTTAAGCTTGTAACAGCTGATTTACCAAGTTTATTTAATCCTTGTGTTAGTCCAATAGCAGTTGTAGTTTTTCCTTCACCTGCTTTAGTTGGGGTAATTCCTGTTACAACAATTAATTTACCATTACCTGGTTTTTCCTTGATTAATTCAAATGGTATTTTTGCTTTGTAATTTCCTATGTAAATTATTTCTTTATTGTCTAAGCCTAGCTTTTTAGAAATTTTAGATATATGATTCATTTAGTTCCTTATATTTTATCCTTTTATTTCACGAAGACTATAATGAGGATTTTATAAGAATAAGTCAATATTATTTTTTAATGGATAACTGTTATGGCAATGAATTTAAAAGATTTATCAGATAGCGATAAGAAATCTATTAAAAGTTGGTATATTTATGATTGGGCTCATTCTGCTCATTCTACAAGTGTAATGGTAGCAATTGCTCCTGTATATTTTGTTAATTTATACAAAGAAGTATTTGGTACCGGGGGTTATACTTTTTATGGATTTGATTTTACAGGAACGAATGTATGGAGTATTGGGATATCTTTATCGATATTGGTTATTGCTTTTTTAAATCCAATCTTAGCAGTTATAGCTGATAAAACCCCCACTAAGCTTTCTTTTCTGAAAGTATTTACAATATTTGGTTGTATCCCTACTTTGCTTATGTTTTTTACTCCTTACGTAGGCACAGGATGGTTATTTTTATTATTAATGATTGTAATTTCTGTTATGGGATTCTCTGGTGCATGGACATTTGCAAATAGTTTTTTGCCTCATCTTGCCCCAAAGAAATATTTAGATGAAATAAGTAGTAAGGGTTTTGCTTATGGATATATAGGTGGTGGGTTATTGTTAGCTATTCATTTAGCTATTATAACCATTACTGATTCATCAGAATTTTTTATTCAATTGTCACTAGCATCTGTAGGTATATGGTGGGGAGGTTTTTCTTTATTAACTTTTAGAAACCTGAAAGAACCCAAAATAAATTCAAAAGATCAAATTAGTATTGATTCAAAAATTATTAAAATCGCTTTTCACCAACTTAAAACTACTTTATCTGATATAGGCAGATACAAAACTTTATTTTTATATTTGATAATATACTTGTTTTTTAATGATGGAATTCAAACTGTATTAAGTATAGCAGGTGCATACGGGGCAGACACATTAGGTGTAGATCTGATTTTTAATATGGCCACTATATTAATTGTACAATTTATAGCAGCACCAGGAGCTTTATTATTTAACAGATTTGCAAGGATTTATACTGCTAAAAGATCTTTGATGATTTCTTTGGTAGGTTGGATAATTATTGTAATTTTGGCAATGGGATTTGCACCGCTTGAAGATACGGGGGAATATGCTATAAAATCTGGATTATTTTCATGGTGGCCGAAATTAGTTAGAAGTTATCTATGGGCTCCTTTGGGATTAAGTGTTAATTTACAGTGGCTTATCTTGGGCTGTATGGTAGGTATAGTAATGGGTGGTAGCCAAGCCATTGCAAGGAGTATTTTTGCTGTTATGACACCAGTAAAACAAAGCGCAGAATTTTTCTCATTTTTAGGATTCATGTCTAGAGGAGCTTCTGTGTTTGGGCCTTTATTATATGCATTGGTTGCTGGATACCTTGGAGCAAGGACTGGGATTTTCAGTGTTTCATTGTTTTTAATTGTAGGAACTATTGGGATGCAGTTACTTGTGGATGTTAAGAAAGGTGAAAAAGAGGCCTTAAGTTAATTTACTCTTTAATTTTAGGTGCTTCCGTAATATCTACTTTGTCATCATTGTTTAAATATTCTTGTATTTGATCAGGCCAGTCAGCAGTTACTGCAGATACTCCTATCTTTTTAAGCATTACGACTTCTTCTGCATTTTGAATACCCCATACTGCAACAAATAATCCTTTTTCTTTTGCATATTTTACTGAGTGCTCAGAAGTCATTTTGGCATATGGGAAGATACCTTGTATTCCTAATTTACTTGCAATATCAATGTCTGTATCAGTTAATTCTCCAACTAACCAACCATGTCGTACTACAGGCATTAATTCAATGGATCTTAGCAATTGTTCTAGATGAAATGAAACCATTGTTAGTCCGGGAATTTGTGACATAGGGTTGCCAGCAATTTGATCCCATTTTTCATTTTCTATAAGTGCAGAGACTTGTTTTGGTAAATCTGATTGATCCGATTTTAATTCTAAAACTAAATGAATTTTGTTATTATATTTTTTTAATAATTCTGACAAAGTGGGTATTTGTTCATTTTTATATTTCGGACTAAACCATTTACCAAAATCTAATTTCTTTATATCAGATAATGTTTTCTCACTTACTTTTCCTTTTCCATTTGATGTTCTATCCACTGTGTCATCATGGATGATGACAGGGATATTATCTGAAGTTAGCTGCACATCAGTTTCAATATAGAAAAAATTATTATTAATTGCTTCATCAAATGATGCAAATGTATTTTCTGGTGCCTTTGATGCAAACCCTCTATGTGCTATTGTGCCAAAATCATCAGTATTATGTACTGCATTTGAAGCTTGAATCTCAGTAAATCCATCATATCTTTTTTCTACTTCTTTTAAAAATTCTGAATTATTTGGTACATAATTCAGAGGTACTACTCCATGTTCAGTAGAGTCTAGTAATAATGTTGTATAATTTAATGTTTTGCCAAACATTCCGTGTTTTGATTCTACTCCTTTCACCTTTGTTAACGGAAGATCATATTTTTGCGATCCAAAAAGTGAGCCTTGTATAATATCAATCTGAGTGCTGGTAATAGAGTAGCTTGTTCTATATGTAGATATTATCCTTGGTACAACAATGATAGCAGCAAAGATAATTAATGTAGGAGAAAATGTCATTGCTTCAATAAACAAAGACACAATAATTATTATTATCCATGGGACTAGAAACCATAACCATCCCCATAAAGATGGTTTAACGGAAACTGATTCTATATTATTAGTTTGATTTTCTTTATCTATCATTTTGCTTGGCTACTATATCATAAAATAAGATCATTTACATAAGTAAAAATGTTTGGAGTCCCGCCACTGTGAATGAAAATTATAACATCATCTTCTGAAAATTTGTTTTTATGTATATCGTTCAATAACCCGTCCATGCATTTTGCGGTATATATTGGATCTATGAATATTGATTCTTTTCTTGCAAGAAATTTGATAGCGTTTTTAGCTCCCTCGGTTAATATTCCATAATCTTCACCAACATAATCAAAATTGTAATTAATATCATTTTTGGATAATGATGTATTGATATTTAATAGGTTCGAAATTTCTTCTGCTGTTTCTATTCCTTTTTCTTGCAGCCCATTATCAAGATAAGGAGATATTGCATTGATTTCCCATTTGAGATCACAATATTTGTTTGTGATTGCCATTCCAACAACAGAATTTCCTGCAACTTGGTACACTTTTATTTTATTATTTGGTTTTTTAAATATGTTTATTTGCTGATTTAATTCTATAGCTCCAGAGATATATCCTAAAACTGCAGAATGTTGAGCAAATTTGTTTTCAGATCTTAAGTAAGGTTTATGTCCATTTTTTATATATTTTTCAGATAATTCTTTGCAATAATCTTCAATAGTTTTGCTATCCTCAGTATCTAATTCATGTATTTCTATATTCATTAGTTTTTGAAGCAGGTAATTTCCTTGTTTTTTTTCGTTTGGTCCTTTCCCCATTACTACTACATATTTGATTCCTGCTTTGACGCATGCAGCAGCGTTTATTCTTGAATTGTTAGAAACTTTCACGTTACTATTAATAAAAATATCACATTTTTTATTTATAATATCACCAATTCTAAATTCTAAATGTCTTACTTTGTTTCCTCCAAAAGCTAATCCGCTTAGATCATCTCTTTTAATATAAAAATTATTTATTCCAAGTGATTTTTCAATATTTTCACATTTATATAATGGGGTAGGGAAATCTCCTAATTGAAACCTAGGGAATTGATCTAAAAGTTTATTTAATTGATTTGATTTTATATCTGACATTTATGTTTTATTTATTTGCCCACCATTCAGATGGTTTTTTACGGTTACCAAAAAAATTGTCTAATTTAAGGAGTATATATCTAAAAGGAGTGTTTGCCAATTTAATGCCAATTTTATGAATTACTTTATCAAAATCTTTGTTATAAGGGCACACTCTAATACAAATTGAGCAGTCTGTACTCTGAGATGCCCAGAATTTAAAACATTTCTCAGCATCAACTGACCATTTTTTAATTCCTTTAATATTTGATTTATTTATTTGCTTTAATGAAGGCTTATCAAATGATATAGCTCTTGGTGGACATGAATTTGCACATTTATTACAAATAGAACAATAATTTTTAACTCCAAATGATACAGGCTTATCGCAATCAAGAGGAAGATCTGTAAATATTTTGGATATTCTGACCCTTGGACCATATTTTTTTGTAATAAGTAAGCCATTTCTAGCATATTCTCCCAATCCAGCCTCTATAGCGAGAGGAATTGAAAGAGCAGTGTCATTTTGGCTTGGTACGGCTTTATAACCTAGATTGATTATATATTGAGATAAGGAAAGTATAGTAGAGAGATCATTAGAATAACCCAAGCCTGTTGCAGAACCACTTAACGCTGATGGTGCTGTATCTATTAGGTCTTTATCCATTTGGTTAGCAATAACAATAACTCTATTTAAAGAATTATCAATCTTATTGAGCTTCACCTCATTTGTTGCTCTTCTGTATTTATGGGAATATATCCACTTAGGATTACTTTTTGTTATTCCAACTAAATCTGCTCCTAATTTTTTTGCTATTATTTTTATTTCATCTGTAAGTTCTTTGTTAGATTTAAAAACGTATTTAGATTTAGTTCCAGCTTTTTGAACTTTAAATTCATCAGTGAAGCCTTCAGCTCGACCATTGTTTTTATGCATATTAGAGAATGTGTCAGACATAAACCATGTTGCATTGCGAAATGCATAATCTTTATGTTTATATCCTTCAGGTCTATTCTCTGATTCTGGGGGTTTTATATAATCATTATAAAATTTTTCTGTTTTTTTACTTCTGACAGTTTTATCCCATAATGATCTGTTAAATATATCATTCTTTTGATTAAATCTTTTGAAAGTTTCCTTATTGTTAATTTTGATTGTATTTTTCTTATTCATTTTTAATAATTTAATTAATAATTATTATACTTAATAAGCTACATATACCTACGATCAATGCTACGAATATCCCAACTAAGAATGGTTTAAGACCCAGGTTTTTGATTGATTTAATATCCGTTGTTAAACCTACTGATGCCATAGCAACAACCAGCATAAATTTAGAAATTGAAGTTAATTGCTTAGTAAAAGATTGCCAGTTATTATCGCTTAAGATATTTGAATAGTTAACAATAAAATCCCCTGATGTTCTTAAAATGCTCATAATAAAGAAACCTATAATAAACAAAGGTATAAGTTTTGAAATTTCTTTAATATTTATATGTGTTTTTTGTGAAGTTGATTCTCTTTGATATAGAATTGTCATTAATGGAATAACAATAATCATACTTAGATTTCTAACGAGTTTTACAGTGACTGAATATTTTCCAACATTTAAAGTTCCAAAAGTCTCGTCGTATATAAATCCAGCACCTGTTACTTGTGCAGTTTCATGTATAGAAGTTCCAAGAAATAATCCTGCTGATTTTTCACCCAGTCCTAAGAAATTGGATAAAAATGGATAAAAAAGCATTGCGATTATTCCAAATATAGTTATAACTGTTATCGAATATGCTATTTCTTCTTGTTTAGCTTTAATTCCAGGTGCAGTGGCCACAATAGCTGAAGCACCACATATACTTGTTCCTACCGCAATTAAAATACCTAGTTTATTTGGTAATGACAATAATTTGGTTAAAAGATATCCGGCTAACAAGCCTGACAATATGCATAAAATAATAATAGGCAGACTAGAAATTCCAAGTGAGAAAATCTCAAATATACTTAATCTTATTCCTAAAATAACTATCCCTATTCGAAGTATTTTTTTTACATTTAAATCTAAACCTTTGTCAAATATATTTTTTATACCAAATATATTTTTTATCAATATCCCTATTATTATTCCTAACAAAATTGAGCTAATTAGAGATTTATAACCTATTAAATGATTTAAATATTTAGCTCCGTAGTGTGAAAAAATCGCAACTATTATTCCTAGAATGAGCCCAGGGACATAATCTTTTATATTATTTGTGTATGTCTTTGTCATATTAAAATCTTAATTCTTATTTATACTTAACTGTGTAAGAAATTTATTATATCTCCGTCATTAACAATATATTCCTTCCCATTACCTTTTACTTTTCCTTCTTTTTTACAATTGTTCCATGAACCTAATTCTATAAAGGTATTATATTCTATAACTTCAGCTCTTATGAAACCTTTGGATATATCAGAATGAATCTTTGAAGCTGCAATTAAAGAATTATCCCCTTTATTGATTTCCCAACCTTTGATTTCTTGTTCTCCTGCAGTTATAAAAATTATTTTATCCATAGCACTGAATAATGATTTTAAAACTTTATAATCTTGCCTTGGGGAAATATTTAAGCTCGCTCTGAATTCATCTGATTCATCATCAGGTAATTCTGCAAGTTCCAATTCTAATTTAGAGGGATAGAAATATTTATTTTTAATGTTAGAGATATCTACATTAGATTCAATTATACTTTTATTTTGATCATAGTTTAATAAGACAAATATCGGTTTCAATGTTATCAAATTATAACCACCTAATTTTTTCAAATCTGTTTTAGGTAAGTTATACGAGTTTAACGGTTCTCCATTTTCAAGATGTAATTTAAGGTTTTCTAAAAGTTGGATTTCGGTATTAATATTTTCTAATTCAGGTTTGGTTTTCCCCTTTGTGTTATCTTTTCTTCTTTTAATTATATTTTCTATGATAAATGTGTCTGAGAAAATCAACTCAGTAATTATTTCATCTATATCTTTAAGAATTTGATTAGTATCGTTATTTTCAAAACATTTAATTACTAACAAGAGTCCATATGAATTTTGAATAGATTCTATTTCTTTTAGTTCAGCGGTTTTGTTTTTGATTGATAATATATTCACTTCTCTAAATGAAATTTCAGGATAAGACAATTTGTTGTGCCCTAATAATTCACCTACTTTTTTTAATCTGTCATCATTAATTTTCAAAGTACATATCTCAGGTAATTCCTGAGATTCTTTAAATTTTATGAGAGATTTTAGGAACGTTGATTTCCCAGATTGAGGTAAGCCAAGTACCGAGATATCCATGTGATTAAGATTGTAAAATTTTAGCTATACTCTCACCAACAATTTTATCTTCTCCTGGATTTAATGCCCATGGAACTAATTTAATCATATTTTCTTCATGATTTTGTCCATTTCTAGTCCAAATAGGAGTATCTAAAGATTTTAGTTTTTCAACTAGTTCTTCAGCTGAAATTCCTGCAACTTCTTCATCTAATTCTAATTTTACTCCGAAAGGTTGATTGCCTATAATATTGTCAATGATCTCAGCTTTTACCCCTTTTATATTTTGCAGAGGAGCAAGCATTGTATTAGATTGTTTTTCTGCTATGGCCAATCTTTCTTCATGATTCATTGTAACCCATTCATGTACAGCAATAGTAACACCAATTATTTCTTGTCTGTCAACTTTCATGGGCCTTCCAATACCTCTTATTCTTCTACCCTCGTATCCAGTAAAAGATTGATTAGCAATTTTTTCAATCATTTCTGTTGTACCTAAAGCTAATCCAACTGACTGTGATGCTCCCATATATTTTGCAGCAATAACCTGAGCATCTGCACCCATTCTTATATATTTCCCTAGAATATCTAATGGATATATTTGAGCAGCAGCATCGACTAATACGTATATACCGTGCTTTTTTGCAATTTTAATAACTTTCTCTAAGCTTAATGGGTTTGTTTGTATATTATTTCCAACTACTGTACCTGGAGATAGCTCATTAGCTACCCAAACTATTCCACAAGTTTGTTCTGTTATTGCATTTTCAAAATCAGATTCTATTGCGCCTAATTCATCACCAAATTCAACAAGCTTTGCTCCAGAGACTTCAACACATCGGTCATACCAATATCTTTGACATTTTTGGATTAACATTTCTCCTTTCATTCCAGATGTATCTGGTAATTGCTGTATTAGGTCATCGTCATTTCCAGCCATAAAAGCTGCTCCCGCTAAAGCTAGTGCTGCTCCGGCTCCAGATGTTACATATGCAGAAGGGACATTACAGTATTCAGCTATTTTTTTACCTACAACTTCCTGGAGATGAGGCAGATGAATATAGGCAGAATCAGCACGGTCCATAGCTTCTTTTACTACAGGCTTTGGCGTTGAGCCGCCAAGTAAAGTTACGCTACCTATAGCATTTATTACAGGGGTAGCTCCCATTTCTTTGTATATTTGTCCTAGAATATCGTCTGCCATTTTTTTACCTCACTTTTAATTATTTTAGTTTTTCTTTTTCACATCCATACCGGACATGATGTTAAATAATTCATTTTTTTCTTCTTTATTTAATTCTCTAAAAGGAGGTCTGACAGGTCCTCCTGTTAATCCCACATATTCCAAAGAAGCTTTTATTATAGCAGCGTTATGCCAATATTTTGATGCTTTCCAAAATTCTCCATGAAATTTTGCCATATAAGGCGTTATCCTTGCATGTTCTTTATCAGCCTCTTTATATTTACCATCTTCAAGTAAATCTAATATTCCTAATTCAAATTCAGGCCACCAGCTAGATGGACCTGATATCCATCCTGTTGCTCCGTGCATATGTGATACAGAAGCTAAATATCCTAATGAATTATCTATGAATGCAAAACGTGGAGCAAATTCTTCTAAAGCGACTATAGTGTCATTGAAAATATTTGGGCTTCCATATTTTAAGGATACTACATTATCAATATTTGATAATTTATCAATTACAGGAAGTGTTAGATTGGTACCTAATCCCACTCGCCATGATTGATCATATATTACTAATCCTAGATTTGTTGATTCTGCAATTATGCGATACCACTCACACATTGCTTCTTCATCAAGTGCCTCATAAAAAGGAGGAGGTACCATTACATACTCTGCTCCCGCTTCTTCTGATTGATTAATAAGATCTATAACCTCATTGGGATTTATTCCAGCGCATCCGGCAACTATTGTTATTTTTCCTTTTCCAATTTCAACGGCTGATTCTACTATTGATTTATGCTCTTCAGGAGTTATATTGAGATATTCTCCTGTACCACAAGGGACAATCCAAAATCCTCTTCCTGTACTCATACCTTCATCAAGAGTGTATTGCAAATTATTTTTTAATCCTTCTAGATCAAGATTTAAGTTTTCATCAAAGGGTAACATTATTAATGAGGCGGGACCTTTAATTTCACTTTTGACTTTATTTATATCCATGAGATTATCCTTATATTTTGTTTATCAGATATTTTTACAAATAAATCTAAATATTTAAATACTTTATATCAATGATTTGAAGAATTTTTTATGAATATAATAATTATTTATAGAAATCAAATGAATTTTGGAATTAAATGCTCCCATCCCAGTCCCATTATGTGTATTCCATCAATTCCTTTCATGTTTTTTATTTCTGATATTATTTCTTTACTTATTTCAATACATTTTTTTTCAGGATCGCTCGTTTTATCCATTAAATTTATAATATTATCTGGAACATGTATTCCTGGTACTTTTGTGTTTAGATAATTAGCCATTTTCACTGATTTGATTGGGATAAAACCTGCAAATATTTTAATGCTTTTCCCGCTTGTAATTTGTGTAATACTTTCAAGTGTTTTAGGGTCATATATAGCTTGTGTTTGAAAAAATGTTGCACCATTTTTTATTTTATTTTCGAATTTTTTTAATTCTCTGTCCAGTATATCTGCTCCAGGATTTACTACAGCTCCAATGTTGAAACTTGTTTCTGAATCTAATTTATTATCTGTATAATCGTAGCCATTATTTAGTTTGGTAACGATGGCAATTAATTCTTCCGAATTAATATCAAACACATCTTTTGCATTAGGATGATCCCCATATTTTGCACTTTCCCCAGACATACATAAGATATTATTAATTCCTAAGGAATGTGCTGCAAGTAAATCAGATTGTATTGCAATCTGATTTCTGTCTCTGCATGTGATTTGATAAATTGGTTCTATATTATTTTCAATTAATTTTCTTGCTAATCCAATGGGAGCCATAGTCATTTTAGAATTATGGTTGTCTGTAATATTAAATGCATCTATCATATTTAACGAAGATGCCTTAGAGATTAATTGCGATAAATCTATTCCTTTTGGCGGTGTAAGCTCGGAAGTATAAATAAATTTATTTTGTTTTAATATTGTAGAGATTTCAGACATGATTATGAATATTAAAGTCAGTTGAAATAATAATTTTATATTATATACTCAGGAGTTTGATTAGATATACCCAAATTGTTTAAAACATGTCCTACAGAGCTAGTTTTATTCAATGAATAGAAATGAATACCTGGTATGTCGTTGTCAATAAGTTCTAAAATTTGATTTGTTGCATATTCAATACCAAGTTTTGTAGTTTCAAGGTCATCATCAATTGAATTTTCTAATTTTTCATTTAATTTAACTGGAATTTTAGCTCCGCACATTTTCGTAAATCTTCTTATTTGCTTTGTACTAGTTATTGGTAAAATTCCGGGAATAATTGGTATGGTAACACCATTTTTAAGAGCTTTCTCTCTGAATGATAAAAAATCATTATTGTTATAGAAGAGTTGTGTTATTAGGAAATCTACTCCTTTGTCCTGTTTCATTTTTGTAAATAATATATCTTCGTTATAATTATCTGATTCCGGATGAGATTCAGGGTAACAAGCTCCAGCTATGCAAAAATTACTAAAATTAGATTTTATTATTTCTACAAGATCAGTAGCATGTTTTAGATTATTATTCGAAATATTCATGTCTTTAGGTGTGTCACCTCTTAATGCAATTATATTTTCAATATTAGATTGACTCAAATCTTTTAAAATATCTATAATTTCTTCTTCATTGTGTGCAATACATGTTAAATGAGACATTACTTCGAATTTGTCAGATAATTTTGCTTCTTTAGAAACTTGTGTTGTAAGTTGTCTAGTATTACCACCTGCTCCGTATGTAAATGAAACAAAATCTGGATTGTATGTGGATAATCTATCAACTGTTTCATATAATTTTGGAAGATCTGATTTTTGTTTTGGTGGAAAAAATTCAAAAGAAACAGTTTTTTTTGAATTTAAAATATCAATTATTTTCATTTGCTAGTCTACGGATGTAATTAAACTTGATAAAATATTAATAGTTTTTAATATGTTAATATTATTGCAGATAGATTACCTAAATATATATCCTTTTTGCAAATGAATTGAAGGTTAATAATGAATTTAAAAAAAATATTTTTCAATAATAGTTTTAAAAACACTTCATATATTTTAAAATCTGATTTGTCTAATGAGGTAATTATAATTGATGTGCCTGAAGAACCATTTCCTATAATAAATGAAATCCAAAAATCTGATTTTAAAATAAAATTAGTTTTATTGACCCATCACCATCTTGATCATGCAGGAGGAATAACTGATCTGAAGAAAAAATTTGATTTCCCTGTTGCTTTAGGTAATGCAGATTGTAGATGTGAGCTGAATGAAAGAGTAGGGTATGTTGACCCTGATATTGAAATAAGTGACGGAGACATATTTACTTTGGGTGATGATTCTATTAAATCAATAACTGTCCCCGGACATACTTTGGGATCTAATTGTTTTTTAATTAATGATAAGTTGTTTACAGGAGATGTATTATTTCCAGGTAGATCTGGTATTACTGATTCAGCTGAGCAATTTGAATTAACAATTAATAGTTTAAAAGAGAAAATATATATATTAGATGATGACATAGAGTTTTTTCCAGGTCACGGTACAGGCGGAGAAACTTTAAAAGATTTCAAAACCCAATTCGATGAATTCTTAAAAACTGATTATTCCGGGAAACATGGAGTTGTATGGTGGGTAGATGGTTATGAGGCACAGTGGTAGAGAGACACTTATATAGTAAATCAATATTATCAAAATATTGATTTACTATAAATTCAGTTTAAAAGCTTATCCAGCAATTGCGCCTTTTGACTCTAATTTTTCTAATTCAGGAAGTACTTTAGTTCCGAATAATTCAATAGATCTTTGAGTTTTCTTTTTGTCCATTCCGGGGAATCCAAAACTACCAAAAATATTTTTTACACCTTTTTCTTTACAGATTAAAAGTTTTTCTACTAACATTTCAGGAGTTCCTCTTAGTAGTGGTATTTGATTGTTTTGAGTTAATAGCCCTTCTCTGTCTTTTTGTCTATTTACCCATTGATCATATCCCTTAGGTATTGTTCCATCTTTTTTAATTGGAGTTCCAATTTTAGCAAGAATTTTTAATGAGAAATCATCATATCCTTTTGGGTCATTAATTGCTTCTTCCATGGTTGGGGCAACATAAATTGGTAGCTGGACAGGTGGATCAATATGGTCATGCTTATGTCCATATTCTTCCATTTTACTTCTCCATGTTTTTATAACATCTGGAGCTTGTCCTAGGACTGCAGTAGGTCCCCCCACCATAACAGTCAATCCTTTTGAAGCTGCAAAATCTATTGTCTCAGGTGTTGTGCTAACAGCAACTACAATAGGAATAGGGTTTTGTATAGGCTTAGGAATTATCCATTTATCACTTACATTTGTAAATTTGCCATTGAAAGTTAATTTTTCTTCTGTCCATGCTTTTGTAATAACTTCAATAGATTCCCGAAATCTGTCAGTAGCTTCTTCTACATCTACTCCTAAACCTTCAAATTCTTGTAATTGGTATCCTCTTCCTACTCCTAAATCAAATCTGCCGTTACTTAAAACGTCAATCATAGCTGCTTCAGAAGCAATTATTATAGGGTTATGAAAAGGTAATACAGTTATACCAGTTCCTATTCTGATTTTTGAAGTTTTTGCTGCCACATGTCCTAAAAATGAATGTATTCCAGATAATAAACCATGTCTTGAAAAGTGATGTTCTCCTAACCAGGTTTCATTTAGGCCTAATTGTTCAGCTAACAATATTTCTTCAAGAGCATTATTTAATGCTTCTGGCGCTGTTAACGATTCATGTAGTTGAACTGTATGAAAAATGCCGAATTGCATATCTGTATTCCTTTATTAATTTTGAAGTTTTATTAATTGAAAGTTAAAATTCTAGAAAATTATATATTAGATGTGTAAGTTTCAATACTATTTTTTGTTAGTTTTATAATGAATTTTCATAATTATCTGAAATAGATTTAAATTTATTTATCAATACATTTATTTTTGTATCAAGATCTTCAAAAACTAATTCAGATTGTTTAGTGTGGATTGATTCTGTATTTCCAGCTGTGTCAATCAATCCATTTAACCTGGCATTATATGAATCAGTATAAAATGCCCCGTCAGTTACTCTGCCAAATCTTTTCCCCTGTGAATTTTGATCAACTGTGATTTGTTCTTCTTCAATTTCTGCAGTAGATGCTAGTTTCTTGTCAATATCATCCAATTCACTGAGCATGAAGTTTTTTTCATCGGATTCTATTATTTTATTTTTTCTTAATTCTGATTTTAACTTTCTTATTGAATTTATTGTTGAATTTACTTCTGATAATTTATTTCTTACAGTTAACAGGAATTTAGTTTGTTTAATTAACTCATCATTGTCATTTTTAGCATAAACACCTGGAATGATTTTGCAATTTGCTGATATTGTTTTTTCTCCAGTATTTAGTTCTATAGTATAATCCCCTGGCTCAACATACGGACCTTCTAAAGACATAGAACTTTGTCCTGAAAATCTACGTAATTCTCCATTTTCAGGTATCAGGTCATCTGCTACATGAACTGGCCCAGGATATCTTAAATTCCATTCAAATTCATTAAATCCTTGCTTTGGCCTTAAGCACAAAATTTTGTAAGTATTATCTGGCTGAGGACCTATATCATCTTTATTAGAGAATTCATTTATGATCTCTTCATTACTATTTTTTATAGTGATTTTAATAGAATTATATTTTTCTGGATTGTTAGGTAAATAATATTTTATTATTAGGCCAGTTGGAGTGTTTTGTCCTGCATCTAAGGATTTGTATTTTATATTTCCTTCTTCATTTTGGTATTGGTAGTAAACATTTTCAATTCCAAGTGCCCATGCAAATTTTTTAGTATCAGTAGATACGGGATAAGTACTATGTACTCTCTGTGGCATAAATAATCTGGATTTTGATTTTTGAACATGCATTAATTCTTCATTGGTTTTTATATTTTCATTCAGAAAAAGGTTTTTATTATTCCTAATAAAAGATAAATCATCCAATATCCAAAAAGCTCTTCCCTGCGTGCCGAGAATGAGATTATTGTTTTTTATCCTTAAGTCATGAATTGGAACAAATGGTAAGTCAAAATTTATGTTAACCCAATTATTGCCAGCATTAACTGATAAATAGATTCCATTTTCTGTACCTAAATATAATATGTCAGGATCGACAGGATCTTCTCTTATACATCTTGCATAATCTTCTGGATCTATACCTTTTATTATTTTTTCCCATGTTTTGCCATAGTCATTAGTTTTAAAAACTATTGGTTTTTTATCTCCATGTTGGTATCTTGAAGCAGAAAAATATGCTGTTTTTTTATCGTGTTCCGAAGGCTCTATATTCCAGACAGGAGTCCATGGCTCTAAATCCTTAGGTGTCACATTTAACCAATTATTAGAATTATCTTTTGTTAGTTGTATTGTTCCGTCATCAGTACCTGCCCATAAAGTATTTTTATCTATTGGACTTTCTCCTAGAGCTGAAATATAACATCTTTCAAAAGGGGCAATTTTATTTTTAGGGGCTGATTCCCATTTATTTCTTGGTTTGTCTGAAGTTGTGCCTGATGAATCTGTTTCAATATAATTAGGGTCATTTCTTGTTAAGTCAGGGCTTATTTCAGTCCATGATTTACCTTCATCATAAGATTCAAAAATAACATTAGCTGCGGTTAGTAACCTGTTTTGATGATGTAACGAGAATATTATTGGCTGATCCCACCCAAACCTATATTTTCTTTCGCTATTTGTATGCCCTGTAACATCAGGCCATACCGTAACCATATCTACTTCTCCTGAAATTTTATCGTGCTTGAGCATTAAAGGCCCTGCACCATGATAACTACCAAGAGCCCCGGAATAAGTGCAATGTTGCTTTAATGGATCGACTGCAATATGCCCACTTTCGGAGCTTCCTACTATTTTGCAATCAGAATATTTGATCATTCCATTAATAGAATCTGAGGGTACTGATATTGCTGTATTGTCTTGCTGTGTCCCTAAAACATTATAAAAGGGTAAATTGTTATCAGTTGTTATATGGTAAAATTCTCCTGTAGGCTGATTATATATACTTGACCACGTTCTTCCCTGATCATATGTTATACAAGCCCCACCATCTTGTCCGCTGATTATTCTATTTGGATCTTTTGGAGAAATCCATAGATCATGATGATCATCATGAGGTGTTGCAACAGGGGAAAAAGTTTTCCCTCCATCAAGTGATTTCATAAAATTTTTATTCATTACATATACAGTATTTTTATTAGAAGGGTCTCCAAATACATGAATATAATAATTAGGTCTTCCAGTCAAATCATCTTCGATTGAAACAAGTTCCCATGTTTCTCCTTTATCATCAGATTTATATAATCCTTTTTCGCTGCTTTGGACAAGTGCCCATAATCTACCATCAGCAAAGGAAACTGAAATTTTACCAAGGGGTAGAGATGAAAAACCTTTGTTTGTATGTATGGGCGTCCATGTTTTTCCTGCATCTAAAGATCTATATATAGATGAGTGGTCACCTCCTGAGTAAGTTTCAAAATAATGCCTTCGAACTTCCCAGTAGGCTGCATATAATTCGTCTGGATTATTATTATTTATAGCTAAATCTATAACTCCAGCATTATTATTAACAAAATGAATTTTTTCCCATGACTCTCCACCGTTTATACTTTTATATATCCCTCTATCATCTGAGCTGTTTGCAAGATCTCCAAGAGCTCCGGCATAAACAATGTTTTGATTCCTTGGATCTGATTTAATTTTAGATATATACATTAACTTTTCCATACCCAAATGTTTCCAGGTCACGCCTGAATCATCAGATCTATATATTCCATCGGTTCTATAATTCCAATGTAATCTTGGCCAAGCAACATGGCATTCACCCATGCCGACAAAAATTCTTTTAGTATTTGCAGGGCTCAAATGTATGCTGCCAACAGCAGAAGTTTTAAAATATCCGTCAGATATGTTTTCCCAAGTAATCCCACCATCAATTGTTTTCCAAACACCTCCGGTAGACCCTTGATAAAATACTAAATTATCATCAGGGTCGCCATCTACAGCAACAGCTCTGCCACCTCTAAATGGGCCTATGCATCTCCAATTAAACCATTCATTTTTAATCATAATCTTTTTTATTTCTTTTTGTGCCTGTGATTTAAAGTTGATATTAGATCTTCATGTTCTACATTTTCCAAACTAAAGGCTTGATCCATCAGATCGAATCCTACGAGTTCGCCATATGCAGCAAGAAGTTTTTGAGTGATTGGTCCTGGTATTTCCCCTTCTATTTCAACATTATCTACTTTACTAACAGGTACTATTCCTGGAGTTGTTCTACTTAAAAATACTTCGTCTGCAGTTACTAGGTCATAAGGTTGAATGTTCTCTTCTAAAACTTCTAAACCTAAATTTTTAGCAAGTCTTATAACAACATCTCTTGAAACTCCTTGAAGAATATTAGAATCAGTTGGTGTTTTTATAACTCCGTCTTTTACTGTCATTATGTTAAAAGAAGTTCCTTCTGTTACATGGCCATCCAGATCGGTAAGAGCAGTAAGGGCATTAGGATCTATATCCTTTGTTTCTAATTGTGCAAGCACGAAGTTCATTCGGCTTGAGTGCTTTATTTTAGGGTCTATTGTCTGGAATGAATGGCTTTTTGTTTTTGCAAAAACCACATGCGCTCCATCTCTATACCAATCTGTGAATGTGTCAAATGGAACAGGTTTATATTGAGCAAATATGGTTGGAGGACCGTCCATTGAAGTTCCTCTGGAAATTTGTAGCCAAATATTAAAATCTCCGCATTCTTTTAACAAATTTTTGTTTTTGTTTATTCCTTCTACTAACATGTTGTACATTTCTTCTTGATTAAGTCCACAATTCATTCTGGTATATTTTAATGACCTATAAATTCTTTCGACATGTTCTTTCCAAATTAATGGTTTTCCATTAAAAGTTCTTAAAGTTTCAAAGACTGTATCTCCAAGAACAAATCCTAAATCAAGTGGATCAATTTTTACATCTGACCATGGTTTCCATTCTCCGTTGTGGTAGGCTGTGAATTCATTCATTTTCGGCATAGTTAATTCTCCATAATAAATATTTACTAATTTATATTGAGATATACATTAATATTATTTGTTATTTTTATCAAGTTTTTAACGTTGACAAATTTTATGAAATAGATAGAATCGATAGCCTAGGTATTTTTGTTATGTAATTTATTTAGTAATTTTATGTAATTTATTTAGTAATTATCTTCATGGTAAGTTATTACTAAACTTATTACTTTATATAATAGAAAAATCTAGATTTAACGATTTCGATAAGGAGGCAATTTTGAAAAATTTGAGATTCGTTACTAAATTATTTATATTTACTTCATTACTATCTTTTATGATAGCTTGTTCATCTACTGAAACTGTAGAAGTTATTAAAGAAGTTCCAGTTGAAAAAGTTGTTGAAAAAGTTGTTGAAAAAGAAGTTGAAAAAATTGTTGAAAAAGAGGTTGTTAAAGAAGTAGCGCCAGCTCCAACTTATGCGAAAAGCATCAAAGTAAGAGACGTGTTTTTCTTCAACGAAGGATTTACCCCTCCAAGAGGTGGTTCTTTCTTTGAACACCGAGTTTCTCAGCAAATTTATGAAGGACTTACTGCTTTAAATACTCCTATGGTAACTAGGGGAGACGAAGCAACACCAGTTCCTAACCTAGCAAGTGCTTGGGAAATATCAGCTGATGGTACTACTTATACTTTCACAATTCGTGATGGGGTAGTCTTTACAACTGGTAATCCACTTAATGCTCAGGCTGTAGTAGATTCATTAAAAAGATCTTTCTACGTTATTGAGTTAGATAAAGCAACTGCAAGATTTTCCTGGATTACTGATGTTGTAAGTGTAGAAGCAACCGGAGACATGGAAGTTACTATGAAACTTAAAAATGCTTTCGCTCCGCTTCTTGCTATTTTAGCTTCTAAACAATTTTTAATTGTTGATGCAGCTGAATTAAAGAAACATGAGAAAGATAGTGACTGGGGTGCAGCTTGGGGTGCAACAAACTCTGTTGGAACCGCAGCTTATGGCATTTCAGGATGGGAACCAGAACAGAGATTAACTCTAAAAAGAAACCCTGATTATTGGGGCGGACATGATGGAGTGGGGCCTGGAGCAGATGAATTAATATTTGCTAATATCCCTGAAAATGCAACAGCAGAATTAATGATGGCTAAAGGTGAAGTTGATGTAGCTTTACAAATGGATCCAATATCTCTAAAAACTTTAGATTTGAATCCAAAAGTTTATACTTTCTCATACCCTTCATTAATAACATGTAACTATCTTATCGATAGAAGGAATGAACATGCAAAGAATGATAAAGTTCTAGAAGCTATCAAGTATTCAATTGACTATGACGGTCTTCTAAATACTGTAGCTATGGGATTAGGTAAAGTTCATCAGAGCTTAATTTTGCCTGGTATGTTAGGACATGATCCTAGCATATCCAATAGATATACTTATGATCCTGAGAAAGCAAAAGCTCTTTTGGCAGAAGCTGGTTATCCAGACGGATTCAGCATTAATATCCAAAACAGAGCAGGTGCTTGTGGCTCAGTTGTATATTCTAAAGGTGTAGAATTTTTACAGGCCAGTTTGAAGAAATCTGGAATTACTGCAACTATTGAGCAATCAACAGGTTCTAAATTCTGGGGTGAGATTGGTAAAGGTGAATTAAGAGATTTGGGAATTTCAGGTTTAGGTGCAACTTACTTTGACCCTGATAATCCAGCATCTGTTAGAGCAACATCTGAGTGTTTCTCATTAGGTATAGAAGCAGTTGATCCAACTGCAGCAGCAAAATTAAAAGAACTTGTTGCAGCAGGTAGAGCTGAAACTGATAATGCTAAGAGACACGAGATATATAAGGAACTAAATGAAATTATGGTTTCAAAATGCGGTGAATTAACTGTATTACAGGTTTCTGATACTGTTGCTCTTAGAACTAATATAACTGATGGTATTGCTATGCCGCATGCTTTCAGTATTGATTTCAGATATTTGAGAAAAGAATAAATCTTAAATAGATAAATCAATTAAGAAAATTTAAGGAGCAATCTCTGCTTGAAGAGATTGCTCCTTTTTTAAATATCTATTTAATTTAAACATAATGAATATTGGCGCATTTATTTTAAGAAGATTAATATTACAAATATTTGTATTACTTGGTCTTTCTATTTTTACATTTCTATTAATGTTTGGCTTACCCGGAGATCCCGCAGCGATTTTATACTCAGCTGGTGGCAGTTTAGGTTTTGAAGAATATAACCATTTCAGAGAAAAATGGGGATTAGATTTACCTATATGGAAACAATACACAAATTTTATTACTAATTTAATGAGAGGTGATATGGGAACTTCTTTGGTAACAAGAACTCCTATATTTGATGAAATAAAATCCTATTTCCCTGCTACGATTGAATTATCCATAGTAGCTTTTATTTTTGCTTGTATTATGGGATTACCTCTAGGAATTATATCTGCTTTAAAAAGAAATAGTTGGGTTGATCATACAATCAGAGCAGTTTCCTTATTTGGTGTTTCAATGCCTATTTTTTGGTTTGCAATAATTTTGCTTATAATATTTTACTTTTATTTAGGAATTATTCCCTCATCTCAAAGAATAGATCTTGACATGGAAATTCCGAGACATATAACAGGTTTTTACATAATTGATACTATTGCTGTTGGAGACTGGACTGCTTTATTAAATGTATTACATCATTTGATATTGCCAGCATTTGTTTTAGGATTTTCTGTAGTTGGTCTTTTAGCTAGAGTAACTCGAGCTAGTATACTTGAAGTTATTAGTCAGGACTATGTAAGAACTGCCAGATCTAAAGGATTACAGGAAAAAACAGTAATAAGCAGGCATGTGTTAAGAAATGCTCTTATTCCTACTGTAACTATTTTAGGATTATTGGTTGGTGGATTATTGTCAGGTGCAGTTTTAACTGAAACTATTTTTGCTTGGCCTGGAGTAGGAAGATTTGCTGTTCAATCTATTATGTTATTAGACAGATTGGCAGTTGTAAATGTAACAATTTTAGTAGGAATAGTTTTTTCTACTGCTAATATGATTGTTGATATTACAGTTGCTTTTCTTGATCCAAGGATAAGGTATTAAATGGCTACAGCAGATATAACATTAAGACCTAAGAAAAGCACTTTTACAGAACTTGTAAGAGCAATCAAAACTAATCCGCCAGCAATGTTTTCTTTATTTATTGTTTTTTTATATGTATTTGTAGGTTTGTTTGGTTCAATGATAGCTCCATTTGAATTTGACGAAATGGGTGCAGGTATCCCTCTACAAAAACCTAACTGGGATTATTTGTTTGGTACAGATGAATTTGGAAGAGATGTTTATAGTAGAGTATTGGCCGGAGGAAAAATAAGCCTTCGTATAGGAATTTTAGTTGTTGGTATTGCAGGAACAATTGGTTCTTTGATAGGAATGTTTAGTGGATATATAGGCGGATGGGTAGATGAGGCTGTAATGCGTGTAACAGATGTTTTCTTATCAGTTCCTGACTTAGTTATGGCTCTTGTTATTGCAACATCTCTTGGCGCTGGTATTGATGCTGCGATAATTGGTATCACAATGGTCAGATGGACCGGGTATGCAAGATTAATTAGAAGTGGTGTTATCGCTGAAAAGGGTAAAGATTATGTTACTGCAAGTAGAGCTTTAGGATTACATCCTAATAGAATTATATTTAAACATGTGCTGCCAAATAGTTACACTGCTACTCTTGTTCAAGCTACTTTTGATTTTGGACTTGCTATTCTCTTTGCTTCAGGATTAAGTTTTGTAGGAGCGGGTGCTCAGCCACCAGTTCCTGAGTGGGGTGCTCTTGTTGCGGCAGGAAGACAATATGTTCAAGCTGCTTGGTGGATACCTATATTCCCAGGATTTGCTATTTTTGGAGCGGTACTTGCTTTTAATATCCTTGGTGATACTTTAAGAGACTTCTTGGATCCTAAATTAAGACATTCTATGGATCAAAAGCATTAAATAGTTAAATTATAGGTCTTTTATTTTGCCAGGGTTGTTCTAATTCAAATACTCTCGAAGCCTGTAATACCCCTATTTCATTTTCTTTTGCTCCAACAATTTGTAATCCTACTGGCATATTATTCTTTGTAAATCCACTTGGAATGCTTGCTCCGGGATTACCACTCCAGTTAAATAATGCTGTAAATTGTTTACATGCAAAATTCCATGATGAATAATCGAGATTATTATCAATGAATTTATCTTCTTTGGTCATTTTCATAATTTTTAGCTTTCCGTTTTCAACAATATGTTTTTCATCAGATCTGTTTGCAGTGAATGCACTAGTTGGAGTTGCAATAAAATCATAATCATTAAATATAGATGATATATAATCCCTCAATTCATATAATTTTGTAAGAGCCTGAATATATTGTTCAGAAGATATTAACTTTCCTCTCTCTATAGTATTTCTGACATGCGGCATTAATTTGGAAGAATCTTGTTCATAATAATCTTTATTATTCGCATAGTTTAATGCTATAGATAAAATAGAGTCTAATTCTTCATATTCATTAAGGTCAATTTTAAAAGCTAGATCTTCTACGATAGCGCCATGTTTTTCAAATATATTCATAGCTTTTTTATTTACCTGAATTACTTCTGGATCAACAGCTCGACAATTTAGATTAGAAGACCATGCAATTTTTTTTCCTTTAATACCATCGTCAATATTTCTTAAAAAATCTGGGGCAGGGGTACTAATTGTTCCTGGTTCAGCATCCGGGTGAGGCCCCGACATAGCTTGTAATAATAGCGCGCTGTCTTTTACATACCAGCTCATGGGGCCCATGCATGAATAATTTACAGGATGCCAACTCATTCTGCTTGCATGCCTTCTAGGAACTCTTCCTTGAGTTCCTTTAATTCCGTAAATACCAGAAAATGAAGAAGGAATTCTAATAGAGCCTCCGCCATCTGAGCCCTGAGCAAAAGGATGTACTCCTGATGCTATAGCAGCTGCGGTGCCACCACTTGATCCTCCAGGTGTATGCTCCAAATTCCAAGGATTTCTACAATCATCTCCTAATTTATTTTCTGTTCCCCCACTTGCACCAAATTCAGGAACATTGGTTTTACCAAGAATTATTCCGTCTTCATTTTTTATCCTTTCTACACTTAATTGATCCACCTCAGAAATACTATTATCTAAAAATAAAGAGCCTTTTGTAGTTCGATATCCTTTGACTGACTCCAAATCTTTGATTGAGGTTGGAACTCCTCCTAATAAACCAATAGAATCTCCTTTAGCTATCTTTTGATCAACTAATTTTGCACTATTAATAGCTAAGTCATGAGTAATAGTTAAAAATGCATTTGTTTTATGGTTCGTTTCATCAATTTTTTTAAGTGCAAGCTCTGTGAGCTCTAATGAGGAAATGTTTTTGTTTTGGATAAGTTTTTTTAATTCAATAGCAGATTTGTTTAGTAAATTTGAGTCTGACATTATTCAACCTCTCAATTAAATATTTGATTTAATTATACACTTCCTTCAAAATTATGCTGTTTCCATGATTCATATACTATTATCGACACTGCATTTGATAAATTTAAACTTCTGTTATTTGGTTTCATCGGAATTTTAAATATATTTTCTTTTTGAATTTTATTAATAATATCTTGCTTTAATCCGGTTGATTCCGATCCAAATAATATAGCATCATTTTTTTCAAATTTAATTTCTGTATAACTTTTATTAACTTTTGATGTAGTTGCAAGTATTCTTTTAGGGTTAACAATTTTGATAAAGTTATCTAAATTATCGTAAATTTTAACTTTTGCAGTATCATGATAATCTAATCCTGCTCTTTTAAGTTGTTTGTCATTTAAATCAAATCCAATCGGTTTAATGAGATGTAAAGAATATCCGGTATTTGAGCAAAGTCTAATTATATTGCCAGTATTGGGAGGAATTTCAGGATTAACTAGTACTATATTAATCATTTAAATAATTATAATGACTACGATAAATAAAAAAGAATAAATAGTTAATGGAGTAATACATCCAAATCTTTTAAACAATTTTTATTTCTCCTTTTACATAATAATTTATAATTTTGAGGTTAAATGTATGAATAAAAAATACCTATTAAAAAATGCTACGATATACGATGGCACCGGGTCAAATCCTTTTAAAGGGAATGTTTTAATTGATAACGGGAAAATACAAGAAGTTGGTAATATTGATAATGTAGATGCAGAAATTATAGATATAAATAATAAAGCTCTTTCACCGGGATTTATTGATATGCATGCACATGATGATGTTGCAATGTTTGTATATCCTGATATGGATTTTAAATTAATGCAGGGTGTTACTACAAATGTTAATGGGAACTGCGGTTCCGGAGTAATTCCTCATAGTTCTGCAGAAATAATTAATTGGCATCCGGATTTTGATGGAATGCCTGAATGGAATTCTTATGGGGAATATTTAGAATTAGTAGATAAATCTAAAACAAGTATACATTCAGCTTTTTTAGTAGGTCATGGGCCAATTCGAAAAGCTACAACCGGAAATGATAAACGTATGCCTACTCAATCGGAATTTGACACTATGAAAGCATGGATTAAAGAAGGGATGGAAGAAGGTGCTGTAGGTTTTTCTACTGGCTTAATATATGAGCCAGGAAGATATTCAAATACTGAAGAACTAATTGAATTATCTAAAATCATATCATCTTATAATGGTGTTTACTTTAGTCATATGAGAAATGAAGCAGGACATCTGATTAGATCTATAGAAGAAACTATACGAATTGGTGAAGAAGCTGGGTGTTCTATTGAAATATCACATCATAAAGTGTCAGGGCAAGAGAATTGGGGCAAATCTGTAGAATCATTACAAGCTATTGAAGATGCAAGAAGTAGAGGGTTAAATGTACATTCAGATCAGTACCCATATAATGCTGGTAGTACTTCTTTATTTGCAGTTGTTCAAAATAATGCTTTTAATGAAAAATTTATAGATGGTGGAATGGGCTCTCAGACTGGAGATAAAATATTAATAGCAGGTTCAGCTAAAGATCCTTCCTTGGTTGGTAGAACTTTAGGCGATTTATGTGATGAATATGATTTGCCTGAACAAGAAGCTGCAGAAAAATTATTAAATATAGATTCAGGAATTTTTGTCGTTACAGAAGGTATGGTAGAAGATGATATTGCCAGGATTTTAGCTCATCCCACTACCATGATTGGCTCAGACGGAGTCCCTCTTCCTGGTAATCCACATCCAAGATTATATGGCTGTTTCCCAAGAGTATTAGGTAAATATTCAAGAGAAGATGGAGTAATAAGCATGCAATCAGCTATATATAAAATGACAGGGCAATCAGCTGAAAAAGTTAATTTAAATGACAGAGGTTTTATTAAGCCAGGATTTAATGCTGATATAGTAATATTTGATGAAGATACAATCATTGATAAAGCTACATATGAAAAACCAAGAGTTTACCCTGAGGGTATTATTCATGTTTTCATTGACGGAGACTTCGCAGTTAAAGATGGTAAGCAAACAGATTTAAGAGCAGGGAAAGTGGCTAGAAGATCATAATTATTTTGTAACAATTATTTCAGTTGCTTTGAATCCTGTTTCTTCTCTTTGCCCGCTTACTGAAATTGTTGTGTTTATTAATAATTCAGATTTGCTAATTGTGTTTGTAGATTTAATTAAAGTTGAATCATTTATATTAATTTGAACTATTCCCATATTTGTTTCAATTTCCAAATAATCATTCTCAACTTTAGTTATTTTTCCTGATAAAGATCTACCAGGTTTAAAGTTTCCTTTGTCGCTATTTCCTTTTGAGCCCTGAAGACTTGATAAAGGATTCAAGTTTGGCTTGGTTTGAGCAAATTCTGAACGTAATTTATTTCTGAGACTCTCTGGTACTTCATCAAGGGTTATTTCTCCGGCTTTTAATTTAGCTAATATTTCTTCTTCTTCATCAGTGTAACTATTTTCATTGTTTTTTAATTCAGACACTGTTTTACCAGGGGGGTTTAGTTTTAAATATTGTTCTCCTCCATTTTTGGCAAGTGTAATAGTTTTGCTTGCATTATTATTTCCATTATAAAAACCTATAGAATACGTTCCTCCGATTAAAATGGCTATTGATATGATTAAAATTAAATTTCGCATATATTAAAATCTCCTCATTATTGATATCTTAATGCTTCAACTGGCTGTAATTTTGAAGCCCTTAATGCAGGGAAAATTCCAAAGAATAATCCTGTAGCAGCTGATACGCTGAAAGCTAAGAAGGCTATATTAAAAGTAAACTCAGTATTAAATGTAAACCCGTCATCTCCTGATGGTGGGATTTGAGCAATTGAATATAGTGTAAGCCATCCGAGTATTATTCCGACTAATCCACCTATTGAGCTTAGTACAATTGATTCAGATACAAATTGTAATAATATATCTCTTCTTTTAGCACCAAGACTTTTTCTAATACCAATTTCTCTAGTTCTTTCTGTTACAGATACTAACATAATATTCATTACTCCAATTCCGCCTACTACTAAAGAAATTCCTGCTATTGCTGCTAAAAATATGGTTATCCCCTGTGTTACTGATTGAAAAGTATCTAATATGTCTTGTTGATTTAAAATTTCAAAGTCATCTTCATCACCCGAGCCTATTTTATGGTTGAATCTAAGGATACTAGTTGATTCAAGGAGTGCTTTATTTACACTTTCTGAATTAATTGCTTCTACTACTATAGAATTTAAATTTACTTTTCCTGCATTTGTTTGTGATTCTGAAAGTCGGTAGTGAGCAGTTGTTACAGGTATTAATGCCCTGTCATCAATGCTTACCCCTCCAAATCCTCCACCTTTTTCTTCTAACACACCTATAACTTTCATATTTCTTCCATTTATTCTGATGTTTTGTCCGACAGGGTTCCTATTACCCAACAATTCTTCTGCTGCATTTATACCTAATACTGCAACTTCTGAAAGATTTTCTACATGTAAATCTGATAAAAATGAACCATATTTCATATCTAAGCTTCTTACGGTCTTATAGTTTTGAGTAACACCGTAAACCTGAGTATATTTCCAATTATTTCCAAAATTAATCTTTCCCATCTGAACTAATTCAGGAGTAACTGATTTAACTGAAGTGTTTTGTCTTTTTTCAGAAAGGATTTCAACATCTTTTAAAGATATAATTGACGCAGCACCTGTTTTTGAATCTCTTGAAGGAGTTATATAAATTAGATTTGTGCCAAGAGATTCAATTGTATCAGTTACAGATTTCTCAAAACCTTTCCCCATACCCATTAAAGATATAACTGATAATATTCCAATTACTATCCCAAGTAATGTTAAACTGGATCTCAATTTGTTTGTACTTAAAGAATTGAGAGATGTTTTAAATATGTCTAGTAAATTCATTTTTAATTTTGTTTGTCATTTATAATTTCACCATCTCTAAAAGATATGATTCTATTTGTTTGTTCTGCAATGTGCGGTTCATGGGTAACTATAAGAACGGTTATTTTAGAATCTTTATTTAATTGTTTCAAAATCTCCATTATTTCTGAGCCTGTTTTAGTGTCGAGGGCTCCTGTAGGCTCATCAGCCAATACCAACAATGGGTTTTTAACTAGAGCTCTTGCAATTGAAACTCTTTGTTGCTCTCCGCCTGACATTTCAGCAGGTTTGTGGTGCATCCTTTTCTCTAATCCCACTTTTGATAGAGCTTCTACTACTTTGTCTTTACTTTTAGTATTACTCGTATATGCTAGCCCCATCATCACATTATCAAATGCACTTATTCTTGGTAATAGATTATATGTTTGAAAAATAAATCCAACTTTTTCACCTCTTATTTGAGCTAGTTGATTATCGTCTAGTTTCCCGACTTCGACATTGTCTAAGAAATAATCTCCATTGGACGGAATATCAAGACATCCTAGAATGTTCATCATGGTTGATTTCCCTGATCCAGATGGTCCCATTATTGATGCAAATTCGCCTTGATTAATATTTAAATTTACAGACTTTACTGCGTTTACATTAATTCCTGATAATGTATATGTTTTGGATACGTTTTGAAGTTTAATCACTTTCGCCCTCTTTGGTTCTGATTATTTGTTCTTGGCTCAGCTGAAGGGGGGCCACCTCTTATATCTGTGGTAGGTATATCTGGTACTTCCATAACAATCATATCCTGAGAGTTTATTCCACTTAATACTTCCACCCATATAGCATCAGAATCTCCAATGCTAATTATTTTTTCAGTTATTTCTCCGTTGCTTATTATTTTTACTGTTGGGTTGTCAAATGTTCCGTATAAACTTTGTATGGGAATAAGGTTGATACCATATTTGGCTTTAGTAATTACTCTTGCTGTTGCGCTTAATCCGTCTTTTAATTTGATATTTCCTGGAATTTGAACAGAAATTTTTACTTTAAAAGAGCGTACTCCCTGAGAAGCTGTGGACGCAGATGCAACATTAAATACCATTCCATCAAGTTCTACATCTTTTAGAGCATCAGTTAATATTATTGCTTTAAGATCTTGTTTTAGGTATAAAACATCAACTTCATCAACATCGCCGGTGAATTCAACATCGTTTGGATTGGCTATATTAATTACTGCATTATTTGTGGCAATCGTATCACCTTCTTCAAATTTAATGTCAGTAATAATCCCATCAAAAGGAGCTTTAATGATTGCTCCTGATAGGATGTTTTGTGCATTTTTGAGTAGAGCCTCGGCATTCTTTAATTGAGATTCTTTAAGGTTGATTGTTTCCTTTTTCCCTCCTTCTTTCATTTCTTCAAGTACTTCTTGTTTATCTTTAATATCAGCTTCAAGCTGTTTTGCATAGAATTCTTTTTTACTAATGTCTAGCTCTGAAGGGTTTTTTAACTTCAACAAATCTTCATTTAAGTTTTTCAAAGTTTCTTTGTTAATAGTTAATTGATGTTTTAATTGCTCTTCTTTTACTGTTTGAGACCTTGATAAAATCTCTTTATATGTTTGCTCAGCTGTTCTAAACAAAGCTGATTTATTCTCGAATGTACTTTGTGCAGTATCAATTGCCTTATTTTTTTCGATGTTTTTTTCATTTAAAGTTGTGATTGCTGTCTCATAATTATCCCAGGCATCTTTCAGCTCTTTTTTAATACATATTTTACTAATTGTTACTGTACCTATAGTGTTAACAGGTAATACTGGGGTATTATCACATGTTATCCATATATCTTTGCTAGATGACTCGTTTCCAATTGTAGAAGGGCTTAAATGAAGCCATCCATAAATGGTTAATTCACTCCAGTCAGTTTTTACATCTTCTATCGGATTGAGATAGATATCTCTATTTATTGCTTGTTCGGTAAATATCTGATCTAAGCTAGTGTTCCATGATTTAAGAATTTCATCAGGATTTATTAAATATTTTGTTTTTGTTTGAATTCCTAACCATTTATTTAAAGTGTCTAAATATTCGTTTTTATATTTTGTTATATCTTCTTTGTAAGGGTCTAAAGTTTTTTCCCATTGAGATTTTGTTAGATTTAAAGTTCTTACAGAATTATCTTTTGCTATTTTTGCTATATCATGATTTGATTTTGCATTTTCCATGTCCACTTTCTTGCCATTTTGCAGATAATAATCCAAATCAAATTCAGATTTTTTCAATGTTACCTTAGCATCAGATATAGCTTTTTCTTTTATAGCAATTAAGTTTGGGTCCCCAGTTTTAATATTGCTCAAATCTTCTTTTGCATCAAGCAAAGATGATTTAGTTAGACTTAATTGATATTCAGCAGTTGCAATCTGAGTATCTGTATATGGGTTTTTTGCATCTTCTAAAGCATCTTTTGCTGATTCTACATTTGCTAATGCCTGAGCTACATTTTTTTCTAATTCAGTAATTTTGATATCTTCTAAGGTCGCGAGAATATCTCCTTTTGAAACTAAAGCATTTTCATCTACGTGAATTTCAGATATTTTCCCTGCACTCGTAAATAATAAATCTTCATTGGTGGAAAATTTTAGCTGCCCGCTAATTGAAACTTCTGATATCAGATCTCCTTTTTGCATAGAGATTATTTGTTGATTTTTTTCAACAATTGTATTATCAGACCCTACATAATTTTTAAATATAAATACTGAAATTAGTGTTGCAATTATGAAAAATACAGATAATGCAGAAATTTTGCTCATTTTCATAATATTAAATTTTTTCATAAATGATAATGCAGCACTGACAATTGATTTAAAATGCATATTTTTGAGTCTCCAGTTTATTTTTTATATTTAATATTATCCCGCTTTATTAAGTTTATTTAAATTAATAATAGGTCTTTTATTAATTTTATCTATTTTTTGTTCAGAATAATCAACCCATCCACACATGATACAAGTTGGCTCTAATAAATCAAATGAAAGAAATGAATTACATTTAGGGCATTTCGAAGTTTTTTGAGTTTTTCTATTAATCCTTTTTTTCATTAAAATCTCCCTTAATATATAATTTATAAACAATTTGACCCTATACTTATATTGTTAAGAAAATTTTAAGATTAAATAAATTTATAATTAATGAGAAAATTATGAATCCAATTAAGAGAGAATTATTAGATTTACATCGAATAAATCATGTTGATGCAGAAATTTATATTGATAGATTTATAAATAAATATTGGGGCAAAAATATTTCTGCAAGAATTATTACTGGTAATTCTGAGTCTATGAAAGAAATTGCTATCTTAAAATTAAATTTCTATGGGATAAAATTCACGATTGGAAATGAATGGGAATCCACAAGTAAATCTTTTATAGATTTTCTAATTGAATGATTTGTTCAGGAATTTAATAGTTCTCTCAAATGATTTTTCTGCTGCATCTTTATTATAAACTTCTTTTCTTTCATCATTAAAAAAAGCATGCTCGGTATTTTCATAAATATAAAATTTGGAATCATTTCTATATTTTTCAATTTCTTTTTTTATTTCAGGTAAAGCTTCAGTAGCTCCATCATGTTCTGCGTAGTGACCTAATATAGGACAATTTAATGTACTCCAATCAGGATTTACATTTACTAAGACTCCGTAATAAGGAACAGCTGCGTCTATATATCCTGTAGTTGCCATGTATAAAGACAAACCGCCTCCCATACAATATCCAATACATCCTATTTTATTTGTTGATAAGTTTTCTAAATTCCGGAGATATTTTACTGCTGATTTAATATTATCTCCTGCCTCATCAATTTTTAATTCCATCATTAACTTTTGCGCTTCATTTGGTTCAGTAGCTTTTTCTCCGTTGTATAAATCAGGTGCAAGTACAACAAAACCATTTTCAGCATATCTGTCAGCTACTAATTTTATGTGACCAACTAGCCCCCACCATTCTTGTAGAATAATTAAACCAGGTCCTTTTTTATTTTTTGGTAAAGATAAATACCCTTGGTTTTCTTGTTCTCCATATGTTATTATTTCTCCCTTCATTTTCACCTCCGTATTTATTCAATTACACTGATTACTACAGTGCCGGCAATCAAATCATGAATGCATTTTCTATCATCTCTGAAAATAAACAATATATCTACTATTTGTATAATGCCTCCAATTGCAGGAATTATTCCTATTAGTGCCATAACCCATTCCCGTAGTACAACATTTACAAAAAAGCCAGCTTGCTCTCCGTCTTGTTTAACTATTTTTATTTTAAGATATTTTTTTCCCATTGTTTGTGCAGTTGTTTTAAGAAGATACCATTGATATATAACAAAAGAAATTATTCCAACAACAGCACCCAAGAAGAAAGGTTCAGGCTCAAAGCTTCCTTCGGATAAAAAAGTCAAAACAAAACCAGGTATTAGAGCTGAAACAATCCCTAATGCAGCATCTAATAATCTTGCAAATAATCTTTTCATTCTACTTGCAAGTATAAATTGTTGAGTATAATTATCCGGAATTATATCCTCATCTGAAATTTGCGGACTTTTTTCAGAGGGTGAACTAATTGAATCTGAATTGAATTGTTCTCCACAATACTTACAAAATTTATCTGTATTTGTTCCTGGTTTTCCACATTGTTTACAAAATATATTTTCTTGCATAAGATTATTTTAATTAATATAAAGTTATTTTAACAATTATTAGTTTCATAATATAATATGCTTCAATATGAAAATTGACCAAATACATATATATCATGTTGCAATGCCACTAATTGATCCATGGATTACAGCCTATGGTGCAGATTATGATACACATTCTATATTGTTAAAACTAAATAGTGGAGATCATTTTGCTTGGGCAGAAACTTGTTCATTAGAATTACCAACATATTCTTCTGAAAGTGTTAATTCTGTTTTTTATAATCTTAGTGAAGTGTTTTCTCCAAAGATTTTAGGAAATGATTATGAGAGCTCAAATCAATTGAATGATGATTTGAAAATTTATAAAGGAAATCCTTTCGCTAAAGCTGGGTTAGATATTGGTTGGTGGTGTTTGTTAAGTAAAATTAACAACCTTCCTTTACATGATTTAATTGGAGGAAAAAGAAAAGAAGTCGTAGCTGGCGCAGATTTTGGGGTTGAAGATAGCATTGATATATTATTAGAAAAAATACAATATGCCGTAGATAATAGTGCTCCCAGAGTAAAATTAAAAGTTCGAAAAGGATGGGATCTTGAAGTATTGAAAGCAGTGAAATCTACATTTCCTAGTACTTTGTTTCACATAGATTGTAATTCTGGCTATACCCTTGATGATATCGATTTTTTTAAAGCTATTGATGATTTTGGATTAGCTTTTATAGAACAACCACTGAGCAATGATGACATTTTTGATCATTCTAAGTTGGCAAGATCAATTGAGACACCAATTTGCCTTGATGAATCTATAAGTAGTGTAGATAGGGCTAGACAAGCTATAGAAATCGGAGCTTGTGAATATATCAATATAAAACCTGGAAGAGTAGGAGGGATAACGAATTCATTGAAAATAAATGAGATGTCTGAAGAAGCTGGAATTCCTGTATGGATAGGAGGGATGCTTGAAAGTGCTTTAGGAGTAGCTATTTGTATTGAATTAGCAACTTTAGATAATTTTACTTATCCAGGTGATTTGTTTCCTTCAAGTCGATTTTATAGTAATGATTTATTCGAACCATATAATGAGTTTAAATCTCCATATTTATTCGACCCTATTACTAATTTGCCTACACCTAATGAAAAACTATTAAAAAAGTTTACTGTAAAAGAAACTCACATAACTTAGGTTACAATTGGTAATATAATGTGCGAATCATAAGATTTGCTATGAAATACATTTTGATTAGCAATTTTAAGTTCAGAATCCATTCCGAACTCATTACCTGTATTTGGGTTTCGGTCAAACTGAGGGAAATTACTACTAGATATTTCAATACGGATTTTGTGATTTTTGAAAAAATAATTACTACTTGACCACATATCGATAGTAAATTTGTAAATTTTTCCTGAATCTAAAAGTTCAGGGTTTTCCCATGAATCTCTATATCGAGCTCTTTGTATTCCTTGTGCAATATTTATGGATTTACCATCAGGGAAAACATCAATTAATTTGCAAGTGAAATCAGTGTCTTTACAATCACTAGAAGCATAAAGGATCATTTCTATAGGCCCTGTGACTTCGATATCATTTTTAAGAGGTTTAGTATCGTAGATTAGGATATCATTTCTATGTTCGATTTTCTTTTGTTCCCTGGGTCCCATAGGAACGGGAGTAACATCTTCACTACAACAAGTACTACCTCCTGTTGTGGGAACAGGATCAGAAGGATCGTAAATAAATTGATCATTTTTTTCATCCAATGGTGGATTAATATTTAAAATACCATCCCCCTTACAACCGTTAGCACTACCATCACTATGAATATAAAATTTTGTATATTTAGTTTCAGGAATTGGCCAGTCAGTTGCAGTTCTCCATTGATTTTTTCCCATGACAAAAACTTTTACAGAGTCCTCTTTGTTTATCCCGTTATCAATACCTTTAAGCCAATAGTCAAACCATTTCAATCTTTCATTGAACAAATCTATTTTGACATTCTCTCCAAAATCAATATCTCCTGTTATTGTTTCTTCTCCGTCATTTGCCAAAAAATGAATCCATGGCCCGATAATCACTTTTTGATTTTCTTTACCTGGAGATAATCCGTGTTTTTTAACACCCATATAATTATTTAATGTGCCTTGGAGAAAAACATCATACCATCCTCCCATGCCATATGTAGGGACATTTACTTTATCATAATTTGAAGCTATAGGATTTAATTTTTTCCAATATTCATCGTAACTCGGATGACTCACCCAATCTTTCCAAATTTTTGAATCTCTTCCAGCTTTTTCATCCATACTAATTAAAGGTAAGTGCCATTGAATATCAGATTGATGATTTGATTTTGGCATCCACAAATATTGTACTTGATTAGTTCTTGTATGCATTTGGATTGCGATCCATCTTAAATTAAAAGCTAGTTGATATGCTCCTCCTGTATATACCCAATTGTGATAAAAATCAGAATAACCTACTTTTGGTGCCATTGCCTTCAAATATTTGCTACGCAAAGGAGCTGCTTGCCATTGAACCATTGCAAGATAAGAACCTCCTATAGTTCCAATATTACCATCGCACCATTTTTGTGAACCTATCCATTCTTGTGTGTCATAACCATCTTCAGCTTCGTGTTTAAAAGGATACCATTCACCATCAGAATCCCATCTTCCCCTAACATCTTGTAACACTACTCCGTAACCTTCTTTAACTAAATATACTGCTTCTTTAACACTATCTTCTACATTGCTGTTATATGGTGATCGTTGCAATATTATCGGGCAGGGTAATTTGTCTTCTGGAAGATAGATATCAGTTGTAAGTTCTACTCCATCTCTCATAGGAACTTTAACACCCATCATCATTTTCATTTTCAGATCAACGATATCTTTATTTGAATCCATAACTAATCCTTTGAAAAAATATTGATTAATATTAGTCACATTAATCTGTCAAAGTCAAATTGTTAGTTTGCTACTTTTTTAAGGAGTTCTAATGTTTTTGCAAGTAGGAAGTCTGTTGGAGGTCTATCTGATGGAGAAGAGCCACGATGAGCCCATAATATTGAATTATTTTTACCAATTATAAATGCTGCTGGAGCAGCAACTCCATCACCTAGTATGTTAAATACTTCCCATTGTTGAGAAATTGTATATGTAGAATCTGAAATTATTTCAAATGTAGCACCAACTTCATCTATCATAGCTTGAGTGTCTTCTTGTCCATCGGTACTTACAGAAATAATATCAATTCCAAATCTTTTGAATAGGTCATGATTTTGTGACAACTCACCTAGTTGTGCTCTGCAAATACCTCAGAAATAACCTCTATAAAATACTATAACTACAGCTTGATAATTTTCTAAAGAATTTTTAATTGCCACATCTAAGCTATTATCTAAATTTATAGTAGTGGATTCACTTTGCAAGGTCTCAATAGTTTCCTGTTCAGAAGAACAGCCTATTAGTATTAAAGTTAAAAAAGATGCAAAAATGAGAAATTTTAATTTAGTCAAATTTAAAATAATCCTTAATATAAATCTTTGTATTTAAAAGCAATGAAAGATAATATTATAAACAATAAACTGATAAATAACATTACATACACACCTTCCAAATTTATTCCGTTTATCAAAGGCTCTGAATGTTTGTAGTAATAAAAAATTGATATATATTTTAAATTTTCTATACCTTTTATCATAGGGCTTATTGAATTAATGAAATAAGAAAGCACAGCTATGCCAGCTGAAAGTCCAAGAGTTGTAGATTTATTCCCGGTAATTGATCCAATAAGTAATGAAAAACTTGCTATCGATAAGCTTAATAAAATCAGATGAAAAATAATTGCAGTTAAATTTTTCAGATCAAGTTCAAGATCAAATAAATTAGCAAAAACAAAGAAATTGGCCCACAAAATCATAGATATAACTACTATTCTTGTAATCATAACTAGTATTTGTTGAAAAAGGTATTTATTTTTTCCTACTGAAGTCGACATTATTATTTCTAATGTTTTGTTATTTAACTCACCTGCAACAATATGAGTACCAGAATTTATACCTACTACTGTTAACATAATGGGCCCCATTAGCCCAAATATTTCCAGGTTAAGAAAACCAGCAAATGTACTCATATCTATTCCTTCTGATCCTCCTAAAAAATACACTAATTCTTCAGGGAAATTTGAAACCAATTCTTGAAATATTTCAATGTTTTCAGCAAATGAGTTGTATGCAAAAGATATATAAAATCCCAATATGGTTATGCCTATAGCCCAATAAATTAGATTATTTTTCATATCTCTTAAATTTTTAAGATATACGTTTTTGAACATTAATACTCCTAATAGTATGTAAGAAAAATTTCTTCTAAATCCGGCTCAATTATTCTTAAATTATTCACTTTATATTTTGCTAACGATTTGATCAGATTATCTACATCTCCTTGCATACTAAATGTGACGATATTTTTATCTATATTTAAATTTGATACACCTTTGATTTTAGATATTTGTAATTTTTCTGGACTTTTATCAAAATTGATTTCATATTTTTTAATTGTTTTGTTTTTTAGATCTATTATTTTCTCTGATGCAATAATATTTCCATTTTTGATGATTCCAACTCTTTTACAAAGCTCTTCAATTTCATGCAATATATGAGATGACAATAGTATTGAACACCCTTCATCATTATGTTCTTTTACTATATTTTGAAATTCTTGTTGTTTTAAAGGATCAAGCCCACTTGTTGGCTCATCTAAAATTGCTACGCTTGGATTATTCATAAATGCCATAACTATACCAATTTTTTGTTTATTTCCCTTTGATAATGTTTTAATTTTTTTATTAAGATCTAACTCTAATCTTTCAGCAAGGATATTTGTATTATCTGTTTTTGCATTTCTAAGATTAGATAGATATCTCAAATATTCTTTACCAGTTAAATTTCCATACATTTCAAATTCGCCTGGAAGATAACTAATGCTTGACATTTCTATCTTAGATAAATTCAATAAAGTTTTTGAAAATATTTTTGTTTCACCGGAGTTAGATTTAATTAAATTGAGCATGGATCTTAAAGTTGTTGTTTTACCTGCGCCGTTTGGCCCCATTAATCCAAATATTTCACCTTCTTTAATATGAAATGAAACATTTTCGATTCCTTTTGTTTTTCCATAAAACTTAGTTAAATTGGAAACTTCAATTACATATTTATCTTTTGTTTTAGAGGTCATTGTAAGTCGGAATATAATAATAATTAATGATAGAATATTTCAGATAATATCATTTTTGTAATATAAATAATATGCAATAAAATATTTACATTACAGGAGAAATAATTCAAATGAAAAAATACAATTTAGCTTTTCTTGGATGTGGTGCTATGGGCACTGAAGTTCTAGATTATGTTGTTAGTAATCTGAAAGATAAATTTAATGTTGTTTTAATAATGGACAATGAGATAAATAACGCTGAAAAACTTTCATCTAAATATAATATATCTCCTGTTATAACTGATGATATTAATATATTTCTAGAGATGAAAGGAATTGATCTTATTATTGAAACGGCTTCAGTTCAAGCTGCTAATCAATATGCAAATGATTTAGTAAAAAAGTCCAATGTAGTTTTTGCTTCTGTAGGTGCGATGTCAGATCAAGTTTTTTATAATAATCTTTTAAATGATGCAGCCAAGAATAATAACAGTATAATTATCCCTCCTGGAGCTATAGGAGGATTAGATGCAATTGATGCGGTTAAGGATTCAATTACATTTATCGAAATTATAACCACAAAATCTCCAGAAAGTTTATCCGGTGCCAAAGGATTTTCTGATTATGAAAATTACAATTTCACCTCACCAAAAATTATTTATAACGGAAGTGCAACTAATGCAATTAAATTATTTCCTAAAAATTTAAACGTAGCTGTTACTTTATCTTTGTTTGGCCTTGGACCTGATAAAACAAATGTGACTGTTATTGCAGATCCTGATGTTAAAATGAATTGTCATAAAATTAATTTAAAAGGTCAATTTGGCGAAATGAGTTTTGATTTTAAATTAGAAAAATCTATTAAGAATCCTAAAACTAGTGCTTTGGCAGGACTTTCTATTATCAAAATATTAAAGGATTATTAATGCAAATATTATTTACATATATGAAAGGTGATTTGTCTGTAAAGATTTCATTTTTATATTTTTATATACCAGGGGTTTTAATATTAATTGCTTTTGATAGATTTGTTGTTGATGGAATTGATGATAATTTGAAATGGGTTGGATTTGTTTTTGCGTTTTGGCTGATAATAGGATCGTATAAATCTTGCCAAAAATTTCTTATAAAAGATAAAAGTAAAATGATTTCAAGAATCCCAACTTTGATGTTCAAAAGTTTAATTATGGTACATGCAGTATTGTATTATTTTTCTTTTTTTAGAGGGTATGGTTTATTCTGACTTTGATCTTACAACAGCTTGCCCAACAATTCTTTTCCTTTCAGTAGATAAGTCTTCTGAATTCATTACTGGGGACCCGTATAATTCCCATCCTTTGTTTAAAAATTCTGTAACTCTATCACAAAATTCACTGTTATCAGGTCCTGTTAAAAGTTTATATTCAATAATTTTTTTCATTTATTCAACTCCTGTTAATCAAGTTTTAAGAATGAACTGAAATCAGGTGATGGCGACTTTATTTCTACAAACAATGTATCTTCAATTGCTTTTACCTTATGAGTTTGTCCTATAGGGTTTACCCATGTATCCCCAGGCAGTAAAGTAGTTGAATTATTTTCATCGAATACTTCTAGTTTGCCTTTTACTACTACTCCAAGTGATTCGTGATTATGTGTATGGTAAGGAGTTTCTGAATTCGCAGAGAGTTTCATCTTAATTGCACTCATATTTTCAGCTTCTTCCTGAATTTTCAGATATAATTCTCCATAAATTTCATTACCTTCTAAATTAGTTAATTTTTTATACTCTTCCATATTTTCACCTTTATGCCGAAGGTGAGATTCGAACTCACACAGGGTTGCCCCTACTGGTTTTTGAAACCAGCGTGTCTACCATTCCACCACTTCGGCTTGTAACTATTAAGAGAGATATTATAACTAAAATTAACTAATTGTTTAATATTAATTATTTAATTTTTTTATTAATTGATTAACTGAGTTATTAAGTAATTTATTAAGCTCTTCTGATATTATTTTCCCATTTGGTTCCATTTGTTTATCAATTTTTGCTACAAGTAATCTTGGTTGATTGAAAACATTCATTCCAAGGCTTAATAAAATATGATTTAAATGAGTATATCCTAGCAAAGTTCCTGACATTCCAGGAGTAGCTCCAATAACTAAAGTGTTTTTATCTTCAATTACTTTTGGAGGCCTTGAAATCCAGTCAACGATGTTTTTCATGACTCCAGATATAGAACTGTTATATGAAGGTGAGGCAAATATTATTAAATCTGAACTTGCTATTTGACCTTTTGCTGATAATACTGATTCTGGCAAACCTGTTGCCTCAATATCAGCGTTATATAGAGGAAATTTTGAAACATCAATAATATCAGTTTTAAAACCACTATTTTGATAAATTTTATCCAGAAAAATTTTTAATAATATTTTATTCCAAGATTCATTTCTTAGACTTCCACAGATTCCACTGACAAGCATATTCATATCCTTTTATTTATTTATATAAGTGATTTTAGTGATATTATTATTATTATATATAAAAAGGATTTTAAATTGATTGCTGATTTAAATAACAAAAATGTTTTTTTAACCGGAGCTGGAAATGGTATAGGTAGGGGAATAGCAATAATAATGGCAAATCAAGGAGCAAATTTATTTGTAACTGATATTGATTTAAAATCTGCTCAGGAAACAGTACTTATCTCAAATGCTGATAAAAGTATTCCCTGCAAATTAGATGTTACAGATAATGATTCAATTACAAACGCAGTAAATAAATGTATTGAACAATTTGGTAGCATTGATATTTTGGTTAATAATGCAGGAATATCAGAACCTCAAAATTCACCTTTATCTAAACAAGAAATATATGAATTGGTTATGAATATTAACTTAACAGGCACTGTTAATTGCACTGAAACCATTATTCCTTTTATGAAAAAACAAAAATATGGAAAAATTATTAATATAGCTTCTATAGCAGGTTTGGGTGCTAGAAGAACCGGGGGCGTTTATACTTTAAGCAAGGCAGGTGTTATAAGATATACAAAAGGACTGGCTGTTGAGTTAGGCAGTTACAATATTAATGTGAATTCTATTTCTCCTGGAGCAGTTTGGACTGATTTTCAGAAAAATTCAATTAATGCAGATAAGCAACTTAGTGATCAAGATGCGAAAAATTTATTTGATAAAAGGTATGTTCCTATGATGCCACTGGGGCGAACACAAACTCCTGATGATATAGGTAATTTGGCAGCATTTTTGGCTTCTGATGATGCCTGTAATATTACTGGACAGAATATAAATATCGATTCAGGGGCAGTAATCGAATAACTTAATTTTTAAACGGAGTATGTATGAAAAATAATTATTTTCCAGAATATGGAAACTGGATAAGAAAGAATCCTAATGATTTGAATATAGAAGAGAAACAGGTAAAAGAAGCAATTAGATTTGCTAAAACCCATGAAAATAAATTATCTATTAACAATATGCAGATGTTTACCCGTACAGCATCCGAAACAAAAGAACCTCATGATGAAGTATTAGGACCAGTTAAAGAAAGGGGTGAGATGAGTGGATTGATTATTAAAGATGGTTATATTGTTGCTGAATGGGGAGATGTTAACAGAGTTGATATGACTTTTAGTGTTACAAAGACGTATTTATCTACAACTGTAGGTTTGGCATATGACAAGGGATTGATATCTGATCTCAATGATTATGTCTATAAATATACTGCAAACCCTGAAGAGCATTTTGGCAATGAACATAATAAAAAAATTACATGGGATCATTTGTTAAGACAGACAAGTGAATGGCAAGGAGTTTTATGGGACAAACCAGATTGGGCAGACAGACCTCCAGAAAATATGTCTTTTGATCAATTAGATAAACAAGAATATATGAATCCTGGTAGTAAATATAAATATAATGATGTTCGAGTGAACTTGTTAGCATTATTAGCTACAAATTTGTGGAGAAATCCTCTTCCTAAAATATTAAAAGAAAATGTTATGGATCCTATTGGAGCTTCAAATACATGGAGATGGCATGGTTATAAAAATTCATGGATAGTATTAGATGGCCAAAATGTTCAATCAGTAAGCGGAGGAGGTCATTGGGGTGGTGGTATGTTCATTAATGCTTTAGATCATGCAAGATTTGGTTATTTGTTTTTAAGAAATGGACAATGGAATGAGAACAAAATTATTTCCAAAGAATGGATAAATATGGCAAGTTCTCCTTCTAATATAAATAAATCTTATGGGTTTATGAATTGGTTTTTAAATTCTAATGAAGAAGGCACTGAGAAAAAAATATCGTCTGCTCCTGCAAGTGCAGTATATTTTAGTGGATTAGGTTCGAATATAATTTATGTGGACTGGGAAAATGATTTAGTTGTTGTTGTAAGATGGATTGACTCAGATTATTTGCCAGGCTTTATAGATTTAATTATAAAATCTTTAAAATAGGTGTTTATTATTTTATTCCACCTTATTTCTAATTCTTTACTTGTAAAAACAGGTTTGAATCCTAGTTTTAAATATACTGCTATTGCAGGTATTCTCCAATCATCTGTTTGTAGAATTACTTTTCCATATTTTTTTTCTATAAAATGATTTATAACTGCAATACATATATTTTTGCCTAATCCTTTTTTACGATGCTCTGGATGTGTTACTACAAAATCCAATCTTCCAGTTTCTTTTTTTTCATAAATAACAGCTGATGCAAATGTTGCTGCGATTGCTGTATTGTTTTCAAGTATTACTTTTGAACCCTTTTGTCTTTCAGCCGGAGATATAAATTCATTGAATGTATTTTTATTCCATTCACCATCGAATTCCCCCATGCATAATAATTCAATCCATGTATTTTCTAGATCTTTGGAATATTTATTCAATGAATAGTTTTTTGGAAGTTTTATGATTTGATTGTTTTTTACAAATTCACTGAGGTTTAATTCCATTAAAAGTTGGGTACTCACAAGAGATCTTATAAAATCACTGTTTTTATATGGGTTGGATGAGGATTTATCTGCCATTATTTATGAAGATGTATTTTTACTGTTATCTTATGGAATTATTGATTTTATTTCTGCTTTCGGTTTTGTTAAAAACACATCAAAATCATCTACATATTGTTTATAAGTTTTGCCGAAATAAATTTCAAAAGCTTTATCAAAGCCATTTTTTTCAAGTCCATTGTAAAATTCATATATTTTATCTTCCCCAACTTGATGTACCAGGTAAGCTACAAACCACATCCCCACCTGATATGGGATAACCCACCCATCATCAGTTGTATAATTATATAATTTTTTACC